>Ga0207416_1002144_pt1 | contig 22737 bp, 18 predicted proteins | sample PaiPotPPM11metaG_FD_184107 | JGI IMG/M metagenome (GOLD analysis project Ga0207416, IMG submission 184107) | Iron sulfur acid spring bacterial and archeal communities from Banff, Canada, to study Microbial Dark Matter (Phase II) - Paint Pots PPM... ...
GCGTCAAGTTAAGGGTGGGTTGAGTTGACAGTTTGAACAGTCACAGATACGTCTAAAGCCTCTTGGCAAGGCACTTTATGCGGTTCAGTTTGTCAGAAACTGTCAACCAGATTTGACGCATGCCTAACGAGGAAAAAACAAGCATGCTAATCACAAAAAAGATCAAGTTTGAGGTCTCCTCTCGTGATGCAGCAACCCTGGAATTCATGCAGGCAAAGTGCAGGGGACTCTATAATTGGTGGGTGATGAAACAGAAAAATGGAGAGCTATGGCCCGGAACGCTCATGGCAAAGAAGACGCTCAAGGAGAGTCGTAAGCATGATCCAGAGCTGAACTACGTGTATAACAAGCTTCTCCAAGAGGTCTTCTTTCGCCTGGGTGCCGCGATGGATGCCTTCTTCAAGCGGTGCAAGAATGCAGAGAAGCCGGGTTTTCCCAGAGTCAGGCCACGACACTGCTTCTTCACTCTGTGCTATCCAGCTTCCTATCTCAAGATCGAACATGGTGTGCTGATCTTGCCAACTGGAGGACGCGGCAAGAACAAGAAATACCCAGATGTCCAAGCCAAACTCACAGAGCCAGCACCAGAGGAATTTGGTGAGGTAGCGATCTCCAGAGATGGGCGAGGCAACTACTACGCATCCTTTAGCCACCAGAGGCAGGAAGAAAAGCACGAGTCTAGACAAGTCGTCGCCTTTGATCTGGGGATCAAGCAGCTCGCAGTCGGCACCAACGAGCAAGGCAGGCTCTACCATGTAGGTGGCTTTAAGGGTTCGAAGTGGTTCAATCATCAGCTCGATAAAATCCGATCGAAGCGGGATAGATGCAAGAAAAAGTCGAGACGCTATAAGCATCTCTCGAAGGTGTATAAACGCATCTCTGAGAAGAAGCGTAATAAGCAGCATGATAGCTTGCATAAAGCATCACATCTCATAGGCCACAAACTGGTTGAAAGCACTGTTGTGGTCGGAGATCTTTCCCAGCGCCAAATGGTCACCAAGCAGCACCATGAGAAGAATAAAGCCCGCAATCGTGCTGTCTACAACGATTGGGGCTTGTATACCTTCATCGAGATGTTGACCTACAAGTGCCAATTGTACGGGAAAGAGTTGGTTATCCTAGATGAACGCAATACTTCCAAGATGTGCAGTGGCTGTGAGTATCTGCAAGAGATGCCACTGTGGAAGCGGACTTACAAGTGTCCGAAGTGCGGACTCGTGATGGATCGCGATGAAAATAGCGCGATCAACATTCTCACGAGGTATCTTGCCCGGCTAGGGCCACACACTTCAAGTGAGTGCGGTGTGCTGCAGGAAGATGGTCTTGATGTAGAGATCACGCAGGCCTCTCAAGTCGCCTGAGTGCAGAAATTGATAGTGTGAGGACATTTGCTCACATTCAGAAAGGCAGAAACCTATCATGTCATCTATCGAACAAGCACAATCAGACAGTGTTAACCTTCCACTCCAGACAATAACAGTAGCGTTCCAAGGGGAACGAGGAGCATTTGGGGATGAGGCAGCACGATTATATTTTGAGCGGGAAGGACAGTTCAAACCTGAACCTACTCCGTATCGCACCTTCTCTGATGTTTTTCGTGCCGTTGCATCTGCTGAAGTGAACTACGGTCTCGCTCCAGTGGAGAATTCGCAGGCAGGCAGTATTAATGATGTCTATGATCTATTACGTCAACACGACCTGTTTGTAATCGGTGAAATCAGTCATCGCGTCAATCAATGCTTACTCTGCCTACCAGGACAGCAGTTGAGTGATATTAAACGTGTTATTTCGCATCCTCAAGCATTAGCACAGAGCGAAGAGTTTCTCCGTGATATGGGAGTAGAAACTGTTGCAACCTATGATACAGCTGGTAGCGCAAAAATGGTTCGAGATGAACATATGCAAGGCGTAGCGGCAATTGCGAGTGCAGCAGCAGCTCCACTTTATGAGTTAGATATTCTAGCTCACGATATTCAAACTATTAAGGATAACTATACACGCTTTATCGCCCTTGGGCGTGAACCAGCAGTCCGACGCGAAGGACAAGCAAAAACGATGCTTGTTATGGCAACATCGCATCAACCAGGTTCTCTCTACAGATGTTTAGGGATACTGGCAGCTAAACAAATAAACCTCATCAAGCTTGAATCACGTCCATCGCGTCAACGAGCTTGGGAATATGTCTTTTATCTCGACCTAGAAGGCCATCGTGAAGATTCTGCAGTACGCAGTGCTCTAGCAGACTTGGCTACCCATACTACATTTTGTAAGGTTCTGGGTTCATTCACGAGAAGCCTATGAATTGGATACTTGGCTCATCCAGGGAGTATTCTCGATGATTTTTAAACCAACAAGCGTTGGAATCGTTGGACTTGGCTTAATAGGTGGCTCCATAGGTTTAGCATTAAAGGCTAAAACACAATTCAGTATCTATGGGTTTGACCTTGATTGTGCTGTAGCCAAAAGAGCGGTAGAAATTGGTGTCATTGATTCTTATATACAAGAGTTAGAAGATATTGGATCGCAAGCTAATCTTATTTTTATTGCGACCCCTATCGCTCAGACAGTTCAAACAATAAAAAATCTTCTGCCATTCTTGTCTCCTGGAACGATTGTGACTGACGTTGCAAGCGTCAAATCCGGAATTGTCAATGAAGCAAAGAAGCAACTTTTGGATAAAAATGTGACTTTTATTGCCGGGCATCCTATGGCAGGTAAAGAAACACAAGGTGTAAGTAGCGCTGATCCAAACCTTTTCGAGGGACGTCCATGGGTATTAATTCGCGATGATAGTGTCTCGATTGCAGAATATGGTGTACTTGAAGATGTTATTACCTTAATTGGGGCAAAAATAATATTATTAGATGCTGAGACTCATGATATGGCAATGGCTTCAGTTTCCCATCTGCCGCTCCTAGTTGCCAGTACATTGTTGGAGACTGTAGCTGAGAACCAGTTATGGGCTATTTCTAGTAAGCTGGCAGCGGGGGGATTTCGGGATATAACAAGATTAGCCAGTGGTAATCCTCAATTACATAAGGATATCGTTTGTGCAAATCGTGAAAAGATACTTTTAGCATTGAGCGAACTAGAACAGAAGCTAAGAGATATCCGTAAATTAGTAGAATCTAGGGATGAAGAGAATCTAGCAAACTTTTTTGAGAGGAATAAAAATCTACGAGATCAATGGTATCAAAGCAATTTCCTGCGAACTCCATAAAATTAGGCCCTTACGCGCCTTCAAATATCCTCGGGGAGAGACATTGGAGTATTTTCTTTATCGGACGAGTGCAAAGAAGCACTGTCCTCTTGACGACGAGGATGTGCTCGTTCAAGAGGGAGCTGTTGATGGTGATACAGACGATTAGCAAGAAGGGCACTATTGTTCGTCATAGCCACCTGCATTGACTCTATCAGATGTTCAAGCTGTTCAATGCTAGTAAAGACATCTTGCATACTACTCAGATTCTCCACAGAGTTCTCACGTGGCAAAAATGACTGAGTATACTGTGTGCCGTCACGCCACTGGCGAATGCGTGCTGTAAGAGCACGCTCCATTTCTTGCATCCTTGACTGTAGAGACACATTAAGAGCTGTCAGGCGCTCCATAAGAACTTTGTCGATCATCTCTCTCAGGTCTTCCCAGGCAATGTCTGTCTGAACTTCTATAGCCTCGAGGCCAGGCTGAGACTCGCTCTTATAGGGCACAGAGAACTCAGTCACCGGAGGAGACAAACGCTGATTGATCAATTGCTCAAAAGCAAGCAACTGGGCAGCCAATGTACGTTCAACAATATCTTCAAGGTGCTGTTTCTGTTGCTGGTGCTGCTGTTCACGCTCCTGACTTACTGTCTGGACTGTCTTATCGTGTAGCATCTCAAGTTTCTGGTTTAAAGTATCACGTGATCTATGCTGCATTTCAGATAGACGCCGGGATTGACTATGCAACAGATCCTGCACAATCGTTTTCACATGCTGCTCAAACTCGCGCTTAAGAACTTGCATGCGTTGATTTAGGGAACGCTCCAGTCCATGCTGCAGTATAGCCATTTTCTGATCAAAAATGGTATTGAGAGCTTGTAGTTCATCTTGCGTAAATGGCATTATTGGCTCCATTACCTTCTTTAACTTATTTTTAATATCTTGCTAATTATTAGTATATAAACTAAATATATTAGTGTCAACGTATCCTCAAGATTACGCCAGATTTGGCTATATGCTTGCCAGACTATAAAGGACTACACCTTGCCTCTGCAGCACAAATCCTCACAAAATCTCATCAGCAAAAAAAATCAGGTGTTCAATGTTTTCCTGTTACAACTGCCCATCTTTCTTCTAGGAAATTGCCCCGATTCGCCCGTAAATATCTGCTAAGGACTCGCACTGAAATAGCCTGACCATGCATGAGAAGGAGTACGCGAGAGTCCTAATGGTCAATTCATTAGAGCGTGACTCCTAAGGATGAACCTGAAGATATGCAAAACTCCTTTGAAAGGATAGTTTCGTACTTTTCATACTTGTCACGCTTTTATAACAAATCTTGTTGATACCCTTTATAGAACATTTGTAACTACTCAGGTCCCTTGCTGTTTGTTCGCCTTGAACAATGATGAGCCATAGGCTACAATATAACATGTATTGATCGGTTTGCTAGGAGAGTTCGGTGTAGCTCGGCTGAGAGTACCACTGAATTGTGTGGGGAACCCTATACCTGCTCTGCGTAATGCCAGCGAAGGGAATGCAAAAGAACTGCTCTCCACGGCGTTTGCAGCTTTTTTTTCTCCTGCTATGGCAGTACACTCTACCTTACGATGTACGTATCTTTTGACTCACTTCCAGTTTCTCCTGTTTCGAATAGAAGGACGAGACTATGCAGCAAGAGCGATATGATGTTTTGATTGTAGGAGCCGGTGTGGTTGGCTGTTCGATTGCCTATCACCTTGGTAGACTTGGATTGCGACTGGCTCTTGTCGAGCGGGGTGAGGTAGCTGGTGAATCATCACTGGCAGGGGCGGGCATGCTGACTGCTCTAGCCGGAGCTAGTGATACAAATGCTGATGCTGAACAAGCTTCCCCGTTTCTACAGCTATGTCTGGCTGGGCTGTATTACTATCAGGACTTGGATCAACACTTAAAGCAAGAGACCGGAGTTGATATTGGCCTAGTCAAGGTTCCTAGGCTCAGTCTAGCCTTTAGCGAGCACGATGTGACAGCTTTACAAGCAATACTGGCTCGGCAACAGCAGATCTTGCCAGGTTTGGAATGGCTTAATGAAGAGGGCGCCCGGAACATCGAGCCTTTGCTTTCGCCCAAGGTGCAGGGAGTACTGGTCTCGCCTTATGAATATAATATGAATGTCCCACGATTGACGCAGGCGTATGCACGTGGAGCCGTGTTGCATGGAGTACACATTTTCACCGGACGAAGTATGAATAGCCTGTTACTTCAAAGACAGCGTATTGTTGGTGTTGAAACGGACCAGGGGCCAATATATGCAGAACAGGTTGTACTGGCTGCGGGAGCCTGGTCTGCTAGGTGGCACACAATAACCACCTCGCCGGTTATTTTCCCTGTCAAAGGGCAGATGCTTGCCTTGCAAGCTCCTCTTGGGCTGCCTTTGCGACATACTCTTTCTCACCACAAACTGGGCTATCTGGTGCCCAAAGCGGATGGTAGTATTTATGTTGGAGCTACCTCTGAGCATGTCGGCTTTAGTAAAACAGTGAGTGCTGCTGGGATGGTCACGTTACTGACTACTGTTGCAGAGATTGCTCCGCGCCTGTTAGAAGGAGGCTTTGAGCGTACCTGGACTGGACTGCGTCCAGGATCTGCTGATGGATTGCCTCTGCTAGGAGCAAGTCGTAGCAGACCGGGGCTATGGCTGGCAAGCGGCCATTTTCGCAAAGGTGCTTTGTTGGGACCGCTTACCGGACATATTGTGGCTGAACTGATTCATGGACGAGTGGCTCCTTTTGACTTGGATCTGAGTGCGTTTGATCCCGATCGCTTTGGCGGCTGGGGTGGTAGTCACCAATGAATGAGAAAGCAAAGCTTATAGAAAGGTTGAGCAAATATCGCTATCTCTTGTTTTACTCACCGCTCCTGCAATCCATAAGCGTGTTGAGACCATCATAGCCAAAACCTATCCAAATGATCATTCATCCCGCTTTTACCCGAATATCATCGGCTTGAGCATATCTTATATCTAGATTTCCTTGTTCTATCTTATCCTTATGTATCTCCTCACAATGCAATCCTGCACGCTTTTGCCAATCTGCAACTGTTCTCCCATCCAATCAATAGGTGTACACAATTGCTTGAACTGGACAGCCTTGTGACAAGAGTGAGATGACTGAAAGATAGAGCCTGGGTATTGCAGAGACTGTTAAAATAAGGCTATGATAGCAGTGGAACACATAACCCAACAGGAAAAGGAAACAAAATACTTATGAGTCTACCGCTCTTGCAACTTCGAGAAAAGCATCCGAGATTCCTTTATCACGGATATAGGATCCTACACGAATCCGAAGCCCTGAGATTTAGCTTTGACTTCGAGCTTGAGCCGGATATTCGCTTTTCCCCGGAGGTGGTTATAGAAGGCGTAAGCCAACAGAGAATTCTTCGTCTTGGACAAGCGATCCTTAATAACATCGCCTTTCACCTGGGTTTGATCGAAATTCCCAGTTATTGGAAAGTTGCTTGCTCACCACAAATCATAGTTCGGGCAGGGACATTAGATGAATACCAATTAACATGGTGGAAGCATCTGCTTATTAATGGACAGGGAGAGTTCTTCTTTACCAATAATATTGATTTTACACAGCCCGATTTCGTAAGATTTGCTATTGAGGCAAAAGATACTCCAACTGTACATCCATATCAAGATCAACTGGATAATAAAGTATTAGTTCCCATAGGGGGTGGAAAAGACTCCGCCGTTACTTGCGAGTTACTGAGAGAAAATGGAAAAGATTTGACTTGTTGGTGTTTAAATCCAACACCTGCCACCTTAGATATTATGAGAGTGAGTCAAATTTCGGAATCAATTGTGATCAGACGTAGAATCGACCAGAACCTGTTAAAGTTGAATGCAAAGGGATATCTTAATGGTCATACCCCCTTCTCTGCATACTTAGCTTTTCTTAGTACTGCGTGCGCAATACTCTTCAATATTAAGAGTATCGCGGTTTCTAATGAACGGAGTTCTAATGAAGGAAATGCATTCTTCAAAGGTGTCGAGATTAATCATCAGTATTCAAAAAGCTTCGATTTCGAGCGACGCTTTCGGGATTACTCGGTTAGATATCTAGCGGAGAGCAGTGATTACTTTAGCTTCCTAAGGCCATTATATGAACTACAAATTGCGAAGATCTTTTCCCGGTTTCCCCAATATTTTTCAGTCTTCCGAAGTTGTAATAAAGGTCAGAAGACAAACTCCTGGTGCCATAAATGCGCAAAATGTTTATTTGCATTTACGATTTTATACCCATTTTTACAGGAAGAAAAGCTTGTGAAGCATATCTTTTCAGAAAATCTCTTCGAAAAGGAAGATTTGGCAGAGGTTGCTTTGGATCTATTGGGAGAGGGGATTGCCAAGCCATTCGAATGCGTAGGTTCTGTAGAGGAAACCATGGTAGCTTTCTACATGTGTATAAAGGAGGTTAAGCAAAGAAATACGTCGCTTCCGATAGTGCTACGAGTTGTTGAGGAAAAGATATTTGCTCATCAATCACATATGGAAGAACGGATGTTTAGCATCATCAACTCTTGGAATAATTACCATGCTATACCGAAAGACTTTGAAGAGCTACTCGAAAGAGAGGCTAATCTATGAATATCTTAGACACTTTAAGCGAGAAGCGTGTCCTTATATTGGGATTAGGTAGAGAGGGAATGAGTTCGTTTCTCTTCCTAAGAAGACTTTTTCCTCAAAAGCTACTTGGATTAGCAGACAGGACGGCTTGGGCGCAACTAGATGAACGAACACGACAGCTCATCGAGTCCGATGGAAATGTAACTGTTTTTTTTGGTGAAGATTACCTTAGCAGCATAGGCAAATATGAGGTTATCTTCAAATCTCCCGGAATTTACCCTTCAGAACTTGTTGGAGCGAGACAAAACGCCAAAGTAATTACTTCCAACACAGAAGCATTCTTCGAGTGCTGTCCGGGAACTATTATAGGGATCACTGGCACAAAGGGGAAAAGTACAACAGCATCGTTGATATACGAAGTGTTAAAAGCAGCTAATGTCGATGCACACCTGACAGGAAATATTGGAATACCTCCTCTCTCTTCCTTAGACAAGGCTACTTCAGATTCTATTTTTGTAACTGAATTGTCAAGCTATCAACTCACAGACCTGCATAAAAGCCCCCATATAGCTGTTATTCAAAACGTTGTTCCAGAGCATCTAGATTATCACGGCGATTTTGAGGCTTATGTGAATGCTAAACAAAACATTGCTCAACATCAGACCGCGGATAATTACATCCTCTTCAATGCATCATATCCCATTCCAACAAAAATCGCGCAGGCAAGCAATGCTAAAAAGATTCCCTTCGGCTTTAGTCCCGTAGGATCCGTAGGCTGTTTCACTGATAATGGCTTTCTCACCTTCTATCTCGATGGGCATCAGGAAAAGATTATCTCAGTGGATAAAGTTCCTCTAAGAGGAACTTTCAATCTGCAAAATGTTATGCCTGCTATCATTGTTGGGAAGATATTAGGAATTCCTACGGAGATTATCGCAACCGGGATACAAAACTTTCGATCTCTTGAGCATCGCCTCGAGCTTGTTGAAACTGTCAATGGTGTTACCTTTTATAATGATAGCCTCTCTACGATTCCAGAAGCTACAATTAGCGCGATTCAAGCTTTTCCTGGAAAAGGCTTTATCTTGCTAGTTGGGGGATTTGATAGAGGATTAGACTTCACTGAGTTAGCTCATGTGATACTGACTAATGACATCAAAGCAGTGCTTCTTTTTTCCACGACAGGAGAAAAACTTTGGAACGAGATCGTTCGCCAGGCTACAGGGGGGAAAAAATTGCCTAAACATCTTTTTGTCACAAACATGGCAGATGCGGTACTACAAGCATATAGTATAGCTGAGAAAGGAGATTTAGTACTTCTAAGTCCCGCTTCTCCGAGCTTCAGTAGTTTTAAAGACTACAGAGATCGGGGACTTCAATTCAAAACAGAAGTGAGAAAATTAATAAGTTGTCTATGAGTTGACCTGGGTAGAGCCACATTGTTTGGTGGTTGGGCTCAAAAACTTGGTCAAAATGAGCTTAAATGACCATGCCTCCACCATTTAATGCAGCTCTACCGCAACAAACCAACTTCTTGACGATTTAGCTACCAAGATGAAGAAACCTTTCTCAGCAGCAGTGTGAGCTGGTTGGCTATTCTATGCCAACCACTAAGTTTGGTTGGCTGTAAGTACAATCACTTCCTGACCAGACTTTAAAGATGTTTTCCAACTATCAGGACCTTCGATCAATTGATTGTTCACAAAAATTTTTACCTGTTGACGAATCGTACCTTGCTCGGTACAGAGACAAGTCCATATCTGCGGGTATTGTTGCTGCAAGCGTGCAAACATTTCCTCCACAGTGTCAGCATGCAAAGTTATCTGACTCTTTCCTCCGCTATAGGCACTTAGTGTCGAGGGAAGACGCAAAGTCACTGCCGTTTTCTCATTATTGTCCATGTCTACTGTCGACCTTCGAATTAATAAACTCATCTATTTTTAGGGAAAAACGTCCTAAATACATCTGTTCTAGCGAGCATTCTACCATGGAAACACGGAGTTTCCAAGTGGGGAAAACCAGCATGCATATATCTACAATACTTTCCCTCTTCACTTATCTTAATGTAGCGACAAGCCCCTACATTGTATTGACATTCCATAACATCTTCTGCTATGCTCTCTGTAATATTACTTGGAAAGACAGAGAAAAGTTCATGTGGAGGTACTGGTGACTATTTATTGCAAACTGCGGCTGTTACTTGCTAGGGTCAACGTCGAACGTGTCAAACAGGATGAGCCCGCATTAAGTCTCCGCCGTCTAGCAGAAGAGAGTGGAGTGTCACTGAGTGTACTGGCAGCACTCCATACGGGGAAGAGCCAGCGTATCGACTACACAACTATTGATCACCTGCTCACCTACTTCAATCAATATTTGAAGGTCACAACTACAGATCTGCTCACCTGGGAACGGCCACAAGAGGCGGATATCCCTGTTAGCTGACAATGTGGCTGCACACGAGACTCATCTCAACGATAGAATAAGGGAAAAAGAGGAAAACATGGCTGTTCTATTAAAATCACGCAAAGAGATTGCACAGTTACGCGAAGCCGGACGCATCGTCGCCGAAACATACGAAGTGCTTCGCTCATATATTGTACCAGGAGTCACGACTAGCGAACTCGACTGTATTGCCGAGGATTATATCCGCAGCAAAGGGGCGAAACCTATTTACAAAGGCTATGGAGCAAAATCAGCCCACAATAGGCATCCCCCCACTCCACCATTTCCAGCCACTATTTGTGTGGCGATTAATGATGTGATTTGTCATGGCATTCCCAGCACACAGGAAGAACTACACGAAGGAGATATTATTGGGATTGATATCGGCGTACTCTACCAGGGCTGGGTAGGTGATGCTTGTGTGACCTTTGGCGTTGGCAAGCTGGATAGTCAGGTGCAACACCTGCTAGAGGTAGCCAAACGCTGCCTAGAACTGGGTATTGAGCAAGCTCGTCCCAGAAAGAGATTGGGCGATATCGGAGCAGCGATCCAGCAATATGCCGAGGCACAAGGTTTTTCTACTGTGCGCCAGTGGTATGGACATGGCGTTGGGCGCTCGCTTCACGAGGACCCTGGAGTGCCACATTTTGGAAGTCCCAACACAGGTCCTCGCATTCAGTCTGGCATGGTCTTTACTATCGAGCCAATGATCAACGCAGGCGGACCCGAAACACGTGTCATGTCTGACCGCTGGACCGTTAAAACTGCCGATGGTTCCCTCTCAGCTCAATTTGAACATTCGCTGGCCATTACTGACGGTGAACCAGAAATTCTGACACTACTTTAAGATTACCACTGATACTCCCCGCTATACAGGAAACTCTACTGGTAGACAGAGTAGGAAGTTACTGAACTATGTCTTCTACTACACTTCTTATTTTAATTGCATGCCTTCTTATTGCAGCAAAGATTGCTGGATGGCTTTGTCATAGTCTACGTACTCCAGCTGTTCTTGGGCAACTCCTTGTCGGTGTAATTGCGGGACCGTCTCTGCTTGGCTGGGTTCACCTCGATCCGGTATTAAACTCTTTTGCCAACATTGGTGTGATTTTGCTGATGTTTATAGCTGGCCTTGAGACGGATATGAAGCAGATGCGCCAGGTAGGAGGTGCTGCGTTTATCTCTGCATCTATGGGAGTGATTTTGCCCTTTATTGCAGGAACAGTTTTCGCGTTAGTGCTCAGGTACTCGCTCCCAGTGAGCCTTTTTCTTGGAACACTGCTGACTGCTACAAGTGTCAGTATTTCTGCTCAAACGCTGAAGGATCTGGGAAAACTGGCGACAAAAGAAGGAACGACTATTCTCGGAGCTGCTGTTATCGATGATGTACTCGGCTTGATTGTGCTTTCCCTGATTCTCGCCTTCACACTGGGACAGAATCCTGTGTGGGCAATCGTGAAGATGGTAGTATACTTCCCAATCGCCTATCTCCTGGGTCACTATGGTTTCCCGGTTCTGTCGCGCTGGCTTCCTCGTATGCTGGCACTCGAGGTGCGTATTGGTCTGGTACTGGCATTGGTTTTGCTCTATGCCTGGTCAGCGGAATCGCTTGGCAATGTTGCAGCGATTACAGGGGCCTACATCGCTGGTATTCTGGTAAACCGTACAGAGATGCGGGAATGGGTACACGACGGAATCTCGAAGATGGGCTATGCCCTCTTTATACCTCTCTTTTTCGTATATGTTGGCATTGAAGCCAATTTTCAAGCTTTGGAGCATGTTCCATTGCTCCTGCTTGCAGGTCTTATCGGTATTGCCATCGTGACCAAGGTTGTTGGTTGCGGGGGTGGAGCATTAATGTGCCGCTTCAATGGACATGAAGCATTGACGGTCGGGATAGGAATGATCTCGCGCGGTGAGGTCGCATTGATCACAGCCTCTATTGGTCTGCAAGCTGGCCTCATCACTTCCTCACTCTTCTCGATTGTCATTCTTATGTCGTTGGTCACTACACTCATTACTCCTCTGCTGCTAAAACTGGTTTATCTTATCCCTGCGCCTGTACCTGTGCATACCATGACAGAGCAATTGCAGGAAATTGTGGAGCATGTAGTGCACCCTGAGGAGGCACGACACATTCAAGAAGAAGGTCATCTGTGATGATCTCCTTGCTAAGGGTAGTGCAAAACTTCTTTGTTTTGTACTATCTACAGTGATCTTTGAGGATTTGCGACGCTGCACTCATCATATGGTAAAGCCACATTAAATGGTGGAGAGATCCTCATTCATGCTCAATTTCGTTGAATTTTTGAGCACATCCACCAGATAGTGTACTTCTACCCATCATATCATTCTAAGTAGAAAATACTGTCTTTCGAGCAGTGCCCTATCCTAGGTACTTTAGGCCTTGTTTTTAGGCAGACAGTAATGTTGGGGTCATCACTGAGTTGCCAACAGCTTATAATAAGTGTGATTCACAAGGGTCCACAAGGTTTGGAAGAAGGCCAGATCTTGGTATTCCAGGAGTCTTAACAGTGTGTGTTGCTTTTCAGGGCTAGCCTGACAGAAGTTGCCTCCTGCAGCTATATTGAGCTCTTGTAGAACAGCACGGAGTCGATGCTCACTCAACGTCAATGTTGCTTTGCGCTCACCTGTAGAGCGTAGATGATGTAAAAGTTCATCAATTAAATGTAAACTAGATGGTGGAGGAAAATCCTTGTCCGATGGAATAAGCAGGTCGATGATAGTGTTCAATTGAGCCTGTTCTTCATGGCTAAGCTCAATTGTTCTCTTGCATATCTTTGGTCTGAGTTGCAGCATTTCACTCATGGAAACTCCTCTTAAGATATATTAGGCTTGGTCAGCAACCTTTTCTACTTCATGAATGCAGTAGCGTGCCCATAGCTTTAGCCATAGGGTATATATTTTAGAATAGGTATATGCAGGCCTAGTCACTCTGGACTTCCAGAGAAAAACACTTCGCCTACAGGCACATTTGATGGGCTCCCCATTCGATGGGTCCTGCAAAGAAGCCGCTGCAGGTAAAATGTTCTCAATCGATGAACCATATTGCGCATTCGGCCACTGAGTGCGTACGGGCGTCCTGTCAGAATGCTCTGAATAGCCATGTGCTGAAGCCAGAGCTGTTTTTCCTCTTGGGGAACAGACTTGTGGCAGATCACAGACACAAACTCCTGACCAAAGACTGGGGTGTCTTATATAATAGTATCATATTCCTTTCACAAAATTCAACCATGGTGTCCAGCTCGATCCGCGAAGACACCTTTGGTCTAACACCAAAATTTCACTCAGCCCTCAAACACGATCGTCTTATTTTGGTAGATCAGAACGCGATCTTCTGTATACAATCGTACAGCCTCTGCGAGAACACGGCGTTCGACTTCTTTCCCTTTGCGCATCAGGTCATCGACGGTATCTCGGTGATTGCAGCGAATGACGTCCTGGGCGATGATTGGGCCTTCGTCCAGGCTATCTGTGACATAGTGAGCGGTGGCTCCAATAAGCTTGACTCCCCGATCAAAGGCACGTTGGTAGGGATTTGCTCCCACAAATGCTGGTAAGAAACTGTGGTGAATATTGATAATACTGTTTGGATATGCCACAACAAAAAAAGGCTCCAAGATTTGCATGTAGCGAGCAAGGATCAGAAAATCGGCTTTCCCTTGCAGGAACTCCAAGATACGCTGCTGGTCCTCGTGGCCCGTCTCAGGCCGAACAGGGAAATGATAGTAGGGAATATCATACATGCGTGCTAGCGACTCCATATTCGGATGGTTGCTGATAATGAACGGGATATCCATGGCCAACTCGCCACTTTTCCAGCGCCATAGCAAGTCCGTGAGGCAGTGATCAAATTTGGAAACAAAAATAACTGCTCGCTTACGTTGTTGGGTATAATGGATGCTCCACTTCATATGAAACCGATCAGCAATGGGGCTGAAGGCGAGAGCTAGTTCTGACGGACTCAGTGCAAAGCCCTCCTCTTCAAAGCAGATGCGCATAAAGAAAGTGCAATCCCGTTTAGGAGTTGAATGCTGATCTGACTCGAGGATATTGCCGTTATGCTCAAAGATAAAGCGCGATGTGGCAGCGACAATGCCTGGCTGATCAGGACAGGAAATTAGTAAGGTAATGGCTGGCTTATCCGTAGACATATCTAGTCCCTTCCACCTTATAACAGAAGCAAGTATAAACTTTTACACATAGAAAAAAAAGGTGTTGTCTCTATGTAATATCGTATTTATGTCTCATCGGTTATAGCGTAGCACACATGCTGTAAAAGGTCAACAGTATATTAGGAAAGATGGGTCTATTCGCAATTCGCTAGATTGCGACATACCCTATCTACCAAAAAAGGAAGCGTCATTCATCCCTATACATGAATACAGGAATCTTCTGGCGCGAGGTGATGAATCCGGGGACAGTTCTTGTGTTCTTCATTTTTCTATTACCCCTTGCGACGATGATCATTGTAGAGTATACTACTCAGGCAGGTTGCCATACCTAGGGCCTCCCTGCTAATGTTGATCCCTCTGCGATAGAGGCATACTGTCAGACTCAGTAGATAAATCAATGCAGATGAATGGATGCAGAGTATTGGCAGTGGCCTCAACTACGAGCACAAGCAATTCAGTCGCTCGTTAGGAATGCGGTGAAGATTGGGAAGTCCGTCGGATCGTCATTATTTCTAGATATTTTTTGTTCTTCAGTGGCAAGGTTTTAGCCAAGTGAGGGAACCGTCGTGTCCACAAACCTTCTTGATAGTGGATATGCGGCTTTACGAAGAGGTGATCCCGAAGTAGCATTGGGCTACTTTCAATGCGCTATAGACCAGAATCCAGATCACCCTCAAACATATTTCGCCGCTGCCATGGCTTACCTGGAGCAGGAAAAAACTGAAGAGGCCATGCAGAGCTTAAGAGATGCTCTCAGCGTGGACCCGACATATGCATCAGCACGTGCCTACATTGGTATACTCCTTTTAGGGCTCCATGATGTAGATGGAGCACAACGTGAATTTGAGCAGGCCCTCCATGACGATCCAACGAATTTACTTGTGCATATTAAATACGCAGAGTTTTACTACCGCTTAGGCTTTTACCCTCGGGCAGTTGCTTTACTTGAGCAAGGTTTAAAAGCCCCTCATAGAGCTAATGAGCATGTAGTTGCAATGGCAAGGAGTCTTTTGACGCAGTCACGTCAAAAAAGTAAAACCATCATTGTACGTGACCCCCCTGATCCGCGTGCTATTTTCCAGTTTGTGAAGCAGCTTTGTAAGAAAAAAAGGCCAAGCTGAAAATCTACCATTTCCAGCACATGAAAGGATGTGACACATGTTTGTCTCGCTTCTCATTGGCAGTCTTTTTATACTGATGTACCTATCAGTAAGAGTACCATTTGGCGTTGCTCTCGATGGAAGCTCCATCAAGCAAGTTTCTCTAACTCTCCAGGAACGGCTGATATTTCGTCGTAGAAACCTCTACTCCTTGGGAATAATTTTGCTTCTCAGTGCTATTGGTCATTGGTTTCCAACTACCATCGAACTAGGCCTGATACTGCTAGGTTTATGTATAAACCTACTACCGACACGCTACCATCTCACGACAGCGGGTGTAGCATGCAATAATACCACATTCAGACGCTGGGACGAGTTCACCTCTGTACGGATAAAAGGAGCTCGTCTTATCTTCATCCCTCGTGCGGGTTTTGCACCATTAAAGCTGGTTCTTTTTCCCTCGCATCAGCAAGAGCTTCTGCCCACTCTTGAGCGTTTCTTAAAAGTGCATGAGCGGGGATCTTCCTCGCAAAACCATCCGTTGTTGGAGTGGTTACGCAGCTTTCTGACTCGCCGTACGCTTCACAGCATCCTACTTTCTTTTGCACTCATGCTTGTGGCACTCGTTCTGCTCAGTGGATGTGGAGAACTAGGACAAGATACAAGTGGAAGCAATACAGCCAATCAACAAAACTTGACACACGTTACGGTATCAGGCACGAGCCCGACACTTTCGTCTAATGACCTCAACCAAGCAAAGACACAAGAGCCTTTTGCCTACAGATTAGCATTATATGTTGACGAAAACCGCTTAGGAGTTAATTTTGTCTGGACGCTTGTGACTGGCTACCTTGTCATGTTCATGCAGCTTGGCTTTGCACTTGTCGAAACTGGGTTCTGCCGCGCTAAAAATGCAACTCACACGATGGCCATGAATTTCATGATCTATGGCATCGCTATGATGGGATATTTCGCCGTGGGCTTTGCCTTCCAGTTTGGAGGTGTAGGAATTGTCGGTCTACCCAACCTGGGAGGAATTACACCTTTGAGCAAGGAGGTCACCATCCCTATTGGTAACGTAAACTGGGGGATTCTCGGCTTCAAGGGCTTCTTCTTCAACGATGGAACCTATGATGTGGCTACGGCGGTGTTATTTCTCTTCCAGATGGTCTTCATGGATACGGGAGCAACCATTCCCACAGGAGCTATGGCGGAGCGTCTCAAATGGTCAGCATTCTGTGTTTATGGATTGTTCTTCTCCACGCTCGTTTATCCGGTCTTTGGTAACTGGGCATGGGGAGGTGGCTGGCTTTCGCAATTAAGCAATATAGGCTTAGGAGCAGGCTACGTAGACTTTGCAGGCAGTGGTGTGGTCCATGCCGTCGGCGGTTGGACCGCACTTGCGGGAGCCGTTGTGCTTGGGCCGCGTATAGGGAAGTACAATCCCGATGGTAGTTCCAACACTATTCCTGGTCACAATATGGTCATGGCCATTACGGGATGTCTCATTCTAGCCTTCGGGTGGTTCGGCTTTAATCCAGGCAGTACCCTTGGAGCGTCTGGAAATGGAGACCTGCGTATAGGCATTATCGCAGTTGATACGATGCTAGCTGGATCTTGTGGTGCCATCATGGCAATGTGCTATACGTGGATTGCAGGAGCCAGGAAACCTGATCTTGCCATGATGGGCAATGGAATGCTGGCAGGATTGGTTGCGATTACTGCTCCCAGTGGGTATGTTAGTCCCATTGCATCCTGCATTATTGGAGCTGTCGCAGGTTTTAATGTCGTGTTCTTTGCTGGGCTTATTGAAAAAGTCTGGAAGATCGACGACCCGGTAGGAGCTATCGCAGTCCACGGTGTCAATGGGATGTGGGGTCAGCTTTCAGTAGGGTTGTTTGCCGATGGCTTGGCAAACTATGGTGGGTTGCAGGTTCGAGGCTTATTTTTTGGAGATATGAGGCAACTTGTGGCACAAGTCATTGGTGCCATCACATGCTTTGTCTACGTTTTTGGAATTTCATGGCTGTTTTTCAAGGCATACGATATCCTTTTCGGCATGCGTGTCTCTCCTCAGGTAGAGCTTGCTGGACTTGACATACCAGAAATGGGCGCCCTCGCTTACCCGCCAGATGCTGAACCAAGTCTGCAACCTGCCGCTGCTGGTATTGCTAATAGTATTCCCACAGCTGCTTGGCAACAGCCTCAATTGGATAGCATCAACCAGCAGTCTTTGCCGCAGTCTCTACGGGTGACACCTCCCCAGCAAAACCAAGGAGGGCGCATCGGTCCGAACTATCAGGAAAGACCGGTCAATCCGAACTACCAGCGGGAACGTGCCAATCCGAACTACCAGGAAAGACCGGTCAACCCGAACCATCAGGAAAGACCCGCCAATCCGAGCCAGCCTGGGGAAAATGTTCAGCCCGAGGCCTGGTGGCAAAGCCAGAGAAACAGACCACGCCGTATCACTCTTGATTCAGATAAGCAGTGAAACAGGCGGAGAAAGCTATGCTTTTCAGCATTTCTATTGGCTCTGCAGGTGGTAGTTTCTCTCAGAGGAAGCTTATTTTTCCGCAGAGAGAAACTACTCCTTGGCGCCAAGCCTGGCATGATGAAGCCTGCAGAGAGACGGCTCAGATCCAGCACAAAATCCGTAACGCTGTCTACTTTTGCGAGGACGCAGTTCTAACGTTACTGCTAATAATGAAAAAGGATGAACCTTTATGAATTCTGCAGATCAACAGCTGATTAAGCCAGCACCGCCGTATCTTCGTTCACAGTCATTTAGCGGGGGTCCTGTAGTGGATCCATCTAAAAAACCACTGCCTCTGGGTTACCACCTGTTGCTGGGTTGGCCTATTGCACGACGATTAGTTCTGGGATTTCTAACAGCAGCGATTATTGCTGCTGCTGTCTCGAGTATCACAGGAATACAACGTGCAAATACTCTTCAGAATCAGGCTCAATTTTATCGGGGTCTGGTAGATGCCAATACCCAGCTCACCAAGGGCGATGGCTTTCTTCAACTCATGAACACAGGCTTGAACCAAGCCGTTACTACCGCAGTCCAATCTGGTGCCTCGTCAGGGAGCTTGAGCCAGACCATCCAAAATGTACAAGGACTTGCGAGTAGCTACGATACTATCTTAACGAGCTATACGCAACACAACCTTATTGATGAGAATCCTGATCAACAGGCTTTGATCAATGAGGCTGGTAGTAGCGATCTTATAATCAAACAAAGGACACTTGCCAGTAGTGCCTTGAGAACTTGGCAAACCTATCGCGATGCGCAAAACAGCATCATCAGCGATATTGAAAATAATAATGTGCCCGCAGCTCAGCAGTTCAACGCCAATCTAGCAACTCCCACACACAATGATGCTCTCAGTGCTCTCCGTGCTCTCATTCAATCGGAGGGAGATCTTGCTGATTCCGTCCTTGCCATTGAGGGAGTGGAAGAGCGAAACCAATTGATTATAACGCTCGTTGGCGCCTTCATAGCATTTATCGCAGTTGGCATAGTTGGCTGGTTTATTTCAGGGACCATTGTTCCTCGCCTGCAAGACCTACGAAATGTCGTTCAATCTGTTGAAGACGGACGATTCGACTCACGTGTATTTGTTGTAGGAAAAGACGAGATTGCTCAGGTCGGAGCCTCAGTCAATACCATGTTGAATACCATCGTTGGTTTACTCGAAGAAGCACGTCACCAGCGTGATGCACTTACCAGCGCAGCAGATAATCTCTTCTCTGACATGCGCGTAGTAGGAGCAGGTGACCTGCGCGTGAATGCCTCAGTAAGCAATGATCCTGTTGGGATGCTTGCTAATGCATTTAACCTTACTGTTGGACGTTTCCGACGCCTTGTACTGCGAACCCGCACTTCTATGCAACAGATTGATGTCGTATTTCGACAGGAGATCAAACATGCCGAAAGTTCTATCGCAGTGGCAAAAAGGGTGCTTTCTTCTCATGAGCTTGACTCTTTAGAGAGTATAGGGCATCATCCTCTACCGCAGCAAACTCTGGCACGCCTTCATCAGGTGCGCGGTCTAATGCAAATAGCTGCTAATCAAGGAACTGAAGCAGCCATGAATTCCGTTCTCGCACAGATAGAGCGTGCTTACCATCTCACCCAACAATTGGGGGCGAGATCGATACCAGAAGTATCAAAGATTGAGCAGATACTCCTAAAAGCGGGGCAAGAGATGCATACACTGCATACAAACATTGCAAATGCTCTCTCCCTCATCACTACAATCGAGGGTGAAATTGCAACCAGTGCACAAGATATGTCTCTGGACAAAAGACATAATCTGCTCACGCCAGGTTCCACCAGCGTGTCCAAACAAGAATTAGCTCGCTTCTATCTAGAATTTGCTCAAGAAATCATTGCTGCTACTTCAAAGCTGAGAAGTATAATACAAGAAATGCAGGTCAGCCTAACAACATTCCAGGTCGAAGTGCCTTAGAGCCTGTCTGAAAAAGGCCTATTCAATCACCCTGAGAAGGCAGATTACGTCTCCCCATAGGCTATTATTAAATTGATAAAGATAGGCTTCAAGTTGAGGGAAGCCCTCAACTTGAAGCCTACTTTCGTAGCTGACTAAGGAATGGCCAAGATTTAACTTCGAATCTTAGTGACCATAGTAGCCAGCAGAAATTTGGAACTTATTCTTCTGGCATTCCTAAAAGTTGGAAAAGCCTGTCTACTTCTCCCCTTCGGCTTTCTTTTGCTTGGAAGTCAGTTCCTGCTGGATGTTAGCTGGTACTTCTTCGTATCTAGCAAGTTCCATTGTAAAAGAGCCACGGCCCTGGGTGATAGAGCGCAGATCCGTTGCGTAGTGCAGCATTTCAGCCTGGGGAACATATGCCGTGATGAGCTGTGTCCCGTCCTCCTGCGATTCCATGCCCTGAACGCGACCACGTTTGGTGTTGATGTCGCTCATAACGTCACCCATATTTGATTCGGGAACGTTAATCGTGACGCTCATGACAGGTTCTAGAATCACCGGGCTGGCCAGTGGAACGGCCTCTTGCATGCCGAGTGAGCCAGCAATTTCAAATGCTTGGGCAGAGGAATCCACCGGGTGATACTTACCGTCGACAAGGGCGACCTTAACATAGATCATCCGGTGACCGGAGACGAAGCCTCGTTTGAGTGACTCTCGCACACCCTTTTCTACACCAGGGATAAACTGGCCTGGAACTACACCGCCTACGATACGGTCTTCGAAAACAAAGGTCTCCTCGCCATCGCGAGGTAGGGGCTCGATCTCTAGCCAAACGTCACCGAACTGCCCATGTCCACCGCTCTGCCGCTTGTGACGACCGTTAGCTCTTGCCTTCTTACGAATAGTTTCACGATAAGCTATACTCGGTTCGTGTATATCCAGGTCAGTCGCGTACTTACGTTTGATGCTCTCAACCAGAATCTGAATATGCGACTCGCCCATGCCCGATAACAGAGTTTCAGCAGCTTCTGTATCACGAGAGATACGTATAGTACGATCTTCTTCTACGATACGTGCTAGAGCGGTACTCATTTTATCTAGATCTCCCTGGCTCTTCGGAACAATGGCAACGGTATAGCAAGGGATGGGAAACTCGATGGGTTCCAGAGGAGTCGTCCTATCTTTGTTACTGGTGAGCGTATCGCCGGTATGGGTATTTGAAAGCTTGGCAACTGCACCAAAGTCGCCTGCTGAAATCTCCGTTGTGGTTTCCTGAGTCTTGCCACGGGGGATAATCAACTGGCTTATGCGCTCATCAGTTCTGGTCTGGATATTATAAACGTGGCTATCGGCTTTAAGCGTGCCACTGTAGACGCGAAACGTCGAAATAGTGCCAACCTGCGCAGATGCTGTCTTGAACACGAACAACGAAAGGTCATTATCAAAGGGCTTGACATCGGCTGGCACAGCATCGGCTGCGCTGGGTAAATAGTCAACAACTGCGTCAAGCAGGGCCTGTACGCCAATGTTTTTCGTCGCTGATGCACACAGGACCGGAATAAGTTCTCCGCTACTCGTCCCTTTCTTGACTACTGTGAGGACCTCCTCATCACTGAGTGTCTCCCCTTCCAGGAACTTTTCCATCACAGCGTCATCGCTTTCTACGGCCGATTCAAGGAGCTGGTCGCGGTAGACATCGATGCGATCCTGCAAGTCGGCGGGAATAGGGATTTCCTGTATCTTGTTGCCGCCTTCAAAAGTGTAAGCTTTCTGTCTGACCAAATCGACCACACCTTTGAAGCCAGCCTGCTCTCCAATAGGAATTTGTAAAGGAGCGATCTTCACGCCAAACTGTCGGCGGAGTGACTCAAGTGCCTGATCAAATGAAGTATTTTCGCGATCGAGCTTATTCACGAGAACAACGCGAGGGAGTTTCCGTTCGTCTGCATATTTCCAGGTAAGTTCGGTACCGACTTCTACACCCTTCTCAGCGGTGACGACTACCAAGGCTGCATCGGCGACACGGAGGCCAGCTTTGACTTCACCAACGAAGTCTGGGTAACCAGGGGTGTCAATAAAGTTGATCTTATGGTTTTTCCATTCGACTGGTAGCACTTTGGCATTCAAGGACATGCGGCGTTTTAGTTCCTCTGGATCATAATCGACAACCGACGTGCCTTCGTCTACCTTTCCCTGCCGGGTGACGGCACCACTGTCGTAGAGTACTGCATCAATGAGAGATGTCTTGCCTGTTCCAACGTGGGAGATCAGTGCTATGTTACGAATCTGTTCCGCCCTGTAAACCTTCATAAAACCCAAATCCTCCTGAGTTTCTAGGCAGTGAGGTCTGTCGTAGACCTTCTATGCAATCTGAGCACACAAATAGCTGGTTCAGTACAGAGAAAAACCGCGGTGTACTCCTTTCTGATTTTGTAGGTGTGCAGATGTAGTATACCAGCAATATACAACTGGTTCAACCAAATTACAACACTCGGCAGGAAAGCCCCTCGGATTTATCCAGGGGATGAACTGGCCTACCTTTTAATGGAGGGGCTTGGGCACCGGGGTCCTTTTGTTGTGTCAAGGTACTCTATTCCTCCTCTGAAAAAGGCCCTGATAGACCTGCAATCAAGGCCATAGAGTACAAAATGTCTAATCTGGATCTACAAAATACGATTCAAGCAGCATGATCAACAGGCGCGAGCGAGACGTCATAGCCGAGTTTC
>Ga0207416_1002148_pt1 | contig 22720 bp, 21 predicted proteins | sample PaiPotPPM11metaG_FD_184107 | JGI IMG/M metagenome (GOLD analysis project Ga0207416, IMG submission 184107) | Iron sulfur acid spring bacterial and archeal communities from Banff, Canada, to study Microbial Dark Matter (Phase II) - Paint Pots PPM... ...
TTTGACGCCTTCAAAGTTCGAACCATGGTTCGAGACGCAGACGACCTCCTCGAGCAGGACCCGGCCTTGCGCCTGGCATACGCCGCCTCAAACAAGCTGGCGGGGGACCCCCGAGTCACCCGGACGGGCCGCTGGCTTCGACGGCTGAGCATCGATGAGCTGCCCCAGCTGGTCAACGTGCTGCGAGGCGAGATGAGCCTTGTCGGGCCCCGCATGATCACACCGGCCGAGCTTCCCGAGTGGGGCGATACCGCCGATCTGCTCCTTTCCGTCAGGCCCGGCCTGACCGGGCTCTGGCAGGTCGCTGGCCGCCAGAAGCTGACAAAAGCCGATCGCATTCGACTGGACGGAGAGTACGTGCACCAGATGTCACTACGCCTTGACCTGCGGATCCTGGCCCGGACGGTTCCGGCGGTTCTTTCCAGCCGGGGGGCCTATTGATGAGGACCCTGGTCACCGGGGGCGCGGGCTTTGTCGGATCGCACATCGTCGAGGCACTCCTCACCGCCGGTCATGAAGTGCTTGTGGTCGACAACCTAGCGACCGGGTCGCGTTCCAACCTCGCGCCGCAGGCCCAGTTCCGACTGGTGGACATCACCAACCGTGACGAGCTGCGGGCCGCCTTTGCCGAGTACAGGCCTGAGGTTGTCCTCCACCAGGCCGCGCAGACGCTGGTGGCCGCCTCGACCTCGGATCCAATCCGCGATAGCGAGATCAATGTCGTTGGCACCCTCAACATGCTCGAGGCCGCCGGACAGGCCGGCGTTCGCAAGATCATCTTCGCTTCCTCCGGCGGAACCGTCTACGGCAACCCCGAACGGCAACCGGTCGTCGAGACTGAACCTCTTCGTCCCATCAGCCCATACGGCGTCTCAAAGGTGGCAGGGGAACACTACATCCGGGTCCTCTGCGAGCGGCTCGGGATGGTTTATACAAACCTCCGCTACGGAAACGTATACGGGCCGCGCGACATACCGGCCAGCCAGCACGTGATCACCGCTTTCCTGCACGCCATCGACAGGGGATCGCAACCGGTCATCGAGTGGGATGGAGAACAATCAAAGGATTACGTCTACGCCGCCGACGTGGCGCAGGCAAACCTTCTCGCCCTGAACCTGGGAGACGACGAAAGCTTCAATATCGGCAGCGGTTCCGAGATCTCCGTCAACAGCATCTTCAAGCTCATCTGCCGGCTGGCCGGCGTTGAAGTAGACCCGATCCGGGCACCGAAACGCTCCGGCGATGTTCGCAGATTCACACTCGATTGCACCAGGGCAGACCGGCTGCTCAACTGGCGTCCGGCCACCTCATTCCAGGATGGCTTACGAGCCACCGTCGACTTTTACCTTGGCACAAAGGCGGTACATGCAGCGACGAGTTAAGCGGGCGCTCGACCTGGCCCTCGGGTCGGTCCTGCTGGCTGCCCTGAGTCCTCTGCTGCTAGTGGTGGCAGCCGGAGTGCGGCTCGATTCGCCGGGGCCGGTGCTGTTCGTGCCGCCTCGAGTCGGCCGAAACGGTCGAGTTTTCAGGATGTTCAAGTTCCGCACCATGTGCGTCGACGCCGAGGCCCGCCTGCCCCAGCTTGCGCACCTCAACGTGGGCGGCGCACACCTTATCCGGATACGCAACGACCCGCGCGTGACGCGCCTCGGATCGTTCCTGCGCCGGACAAGCCTGGACGAGCTTCCACAGCTCGTCAACGTGGTGAAGGGCGAGATGAGCCTGGTCGGCCCACGGCCCCAATCGCCCGAGGAGGTGGCCCTGTATTCCGAGGGTCAGAGGGAACGACTGACGGTGGCACCCGGCATGACGGGACTCTGGCAGGTCACCGCCCGAGACGAGCCGAGGTTCGACGAATGGGTTCGCCTCGATCTGCAGTACATCCGCCACTGGAGCCTGCCACTCGATTTCAAGATCCTCTTGAAGACCCCGGCCGTGATGCTTCGCACCATCGGCCGAAGCACGGGAGATCTGAACTGAGCAGCCCGCGTGTCGTTGCCTTCTTCGACCATGCGGCGGTCCTCGGTGGGGGAGAGATCGCCCTCTGGAACCTGATCGAGCGTCTCGATCCCGAAGCCTGGCGACCTCTCGTCATCCTCGGGGAGGATGGGCCTCTGGTGGAGCGCCTTCAGGCGCTGGGAGCTGATGTGGAGATTCTTCCCATCAGTCCATCCCTCACGGGTATTCGGCAGGGTGCCGTCCGTGGTTGGTCGCTCTTCCGACCAGGGCGAGCTGTTAATGCCATCCGGTACGTCATGCGACTTAGAAACCGCCTCAGGAAGGGTCGCGTGGCCATTCTGCACGCAAATTCCCTCCGTGCCTGCGTGCTTGGTGGGCTGGCAGGAAGATTAGCGGGTGTCCCGGTCGTCTGGCAGATCCATTCGGTCGTCTCCGAACCGATGATGTCCGCGGCGGCCGTCCGGCTGATGTGCTGGCTCGCACGCTGGCTGCCAGACCGAATCGTTTGCAACTCAAAGGCGACCGCCGCCTCTTTCAGCGGCCTGGGCGACCGGGTACGCATCGTCGCCTGTGGTGCGGACACAAGCCGGTACACGGGCAACGGGAGGCGGCCGGGAGCATCTCGCGTCGGCATGATCGCTCGCTTCTCCCCGCTCAAAGGCCAGCGCGTCTTTGTAGAGGCCGCCAATCAGATCACGGCCGATCGACCTGAGACGGAGTTCATCCTCGCGGGCGCCCCGCTCTTTGGCGAAGATCAGTACGCCGACCAGGTGCGGCAGGACTGCCTGACGTCGCCCAACCCGGAACGCTTTCAGTTACTTGGTTTCGTCGACGACGTGCCATCGCTTCTCCACGACCTTGACGTGGTGGTGCAGCCCTCGATCTACCCGGAAGGGTTCGGCCAGTCGGTGCTCGAGGCGATGATGGCGGGCAAACCGGTGGTCGCATCGGCGACGGGTGGCCTGAGCGAGCTGGTCGAAGACCGCGTCACCGGGCGCCTGGTGCCGCCGAACGACGTGGGTGCGCTCCACGGTGCGATCGATGATCTGCTGGCCGATCCTGCGGCCGCCGCCGCGATGGGCAACCGCGCTCGGCAAAGGGCCTGCGAGCGCTACGACATCAGGGCCACCGTGCGGGCGCTCGAAGCTGTCTATGCCGAGGTGGCCAGAGCCTGAAGGGCCAACCGGCGGTGCTGATGTACCACGTGGTGGGGTCCGTCCCAACTGATGCGCAACAAATTGAGCGCGAGCTCATAGTCGATCCCGCCGACTTCGAGTGGCAGATGGGGGACCTTGCAGCACGCGGATGTCGGACCCTGACCTTGAACGAGTTCTGGGCCGTCATCGAAGGCAACCCGTTGGCAGATCAGGCGGTTCTCCTCACCTTTGACGATGCCTACGCCGCGGTCGACCAGATCGTGACACCAATTCTTCGAAGGCATGGATTCTCGGCGGTCATGTTCGCCCCCTACGAGCATCTCGGTACCAGCAACAGCTGGGACGCCGGTTACAAGAACCTTGCCTCCCTGCTGATCGCCAATCACGCTCAGATCAGGTCGATGAGAAGCGGCCCCTGGGAGATCGCCAGTCACGGCCTGCGACACGTGGACCTGACCTCGCTGACCATGGAGCAGTGCCGGAAAGAGTTGGCCGAATCGCGGGAGCGTCTATCGGCGCTGGTAGGCGAGCAGGTTCGCGATCTTGCCTACCCCTACGGGCACCAGAACGAGGAAGTGAGGAGAGCGGCACAGTCGGCCGGTTACCGGATGGCGTTCACCGCCGGCGCCTCACCGTCCTCCGACCGGATGGCCCTGGATCGGCGCCCGATGCACGGGACCGATTCACGCGCCGTCTTTCGGATGAAAACGGCGAGATCGGCGAGCTGGCTCTACGGTGTGGCCGGCCTGGCTCCTGGCTGGGCCCGTTCCGCCGCCAGGCGCCTCGCGGTCACGGCCACAACGGGGAAGCCTTGACGCCGGTATCCGTGGTCGTGATCACCAGGGATGAGGAAGGCAATATCGAGCGCTGCCTCAACAGCGCTCGTTGGGCGGCAGAAACCATCGTCGTCGATTCCCACAGCTCCGACCGTACGCGCGAGTTGGCGACGGGCCTCGGAGCGCGCGTCTTCGAGCGCGACTGGCCGGGATATGGCCCGCAAAAGAACTTCGGGATCGCGCAGGCAAAGCAGCCATGGGTCCTGAGCCTCGACGCGGACGAAGAGGTGTCGAAGCCGCTGGCCAGTGAGATCGAGGACAGGCTTGCAGCTGAGCCCGTGGAATCCGCCTTCCGGGTGTTGCGGCCGACTTTCTTCATGGGGCGCCCCCTGGCCCATTACGGGCGGGCTCCGCGGGATCCCGGCCTCGTGCGCCTTTTTCGCCGAGACCGCGGTCAGTTCGATAACCGCATCGTTCACGAATCTGTCCAGGTCAATGGACCGGTCGCCATGCTGGCCTCGCCCATCCTGCATCACTGTTATCCGAACCTTCGGACCTACTGGCGCAAGATCCATCAGTACGCGCGCCTCGAGGCGGAGGACCGCGTCGGTCATGGTGTCGTCAGAGGGGACCGCTGGAGCAGGGCGGCCGGCAAGTTCGGGTGGATGCTTATCTGGCGCCGAGGCCTTCTGGACGGCCCGAGCGCCTGGATCTGGATCGCGGGCCAGGCCTACCAGGAGTGGCTGGTCACCGCTCAGAGCGCGCGGCTGCGCCACAAGGAGCCGATCCACGCCGCTTCCTGAACGGGTCGCGCTGGTGCATGACCGGCTCGACCAGAACGGGGGCGCGGAACGAATGCTCTGGACACTTCACGAGATGTTCCCAACAGCGCCGATCTATACGGCCATGTGGAATCGCCGGCTGGTTTCCCAATTCGACTCCTGCGACGTCCATACGTCATGGATGCAGCGCCTTCCAGGAATCGGACGAGCGCCGCGCGCGTACGCCGGCCTATATCCGCTGGCCTTCCGCTCCATGGAACTGAGCAAGTACGACCTCGTGATTAGCCTGACGACGTCCTTCGCAAAAGGCGTCAAAACCAACGGCGCAATCCACCTCTGTTATTGCAACAGCCCCTCGAACTTCATCTGGCGGCCAAAGGACTATTTCAAGTCTGCTTTGCTGCGACTCCTTTCCGCCCCGCTTCGCGCCTGGTTACGGGCTCGCGACCGCAAGTCGGCAGATGAACCCGATCTCTGGATCACGAGTGGCCAGGTGGTGGCCGAGAGGATCCGCCGCGTGTACGGCAAAGACGCCGCCATCGTGCCGCCCGGCATCGACGCCGAGTGGTTCGTAGACCACAAAAGCGATGAGTTCTATCTCGTCGCCGGAAGACTCGTTTCGCACAAGAGGATCGAACTGGCGATCGAGGCCTGCAGGCAGGCCGGAGTGCCTCTCTGGATCACCGGCGATGGTAGGGCCGCCGCCGGCCTCCGTCGCCTCGCCGGCCCAGACGTCCACTTCACGGGACGGGTTTCCGACGCCCAACTGCGCGATCTCTACTCGCGCGCACGGGCCGTCCTGATACCCGCCGAAGAGGATTTCGGCCTGGTGCCGCTGGAAGCCCAGGCGGCGGGAACCCCGGTAATCGCCTATGACGCCGGCGGCGTGGGGGAGACGGTCACCCAGGGAGAGACCGGGCTGCGCTTCATGCCCCAGACAGTGGAGGCCCTTGCGGACGCGATTCGAGAGAGCGAAGGCAGGACATGGGATCGCGAGCGCATCCGAGCGAACGCTGCCCGCTTTACCGAGTCACGCTTTCGAAATGAGCTCATGCGGATCATTGAGCGGCAGTGCAGCCCTGACAGTCGTTCCCTCGCCATGGCAGGACGAGAGAGACATGCCGTCTAGACGCCAATTTTTGGCTGGATGCGCCGGGGTTGCCGCTGTCATTACAGCGCCAGCCGCCTGGTACGGCGCGGTGTACGAGCCCGGGGACATCGAAGTCGTGCGTCGCACAGCCCAGATCCGCAACCTGCCGGCACGGTTGAACGGCCTGACGGCTGTGCAAATTTCGGACCTGCACCTGCACCAAGCAGCCGATGCGCACCAGCACATGATTGACTTGATCCGGGCCCTAAAACCCGACCTGATCTTTTTCACCGGCGACCTCGTTGACGAGCGCTCGGCTATCGGTGCGGCCGGTGACATGTTTCGCCAGCTGGAGCCGCCTCGCGGAATCTGGGCCGTTCCCGGGAACTGGGACCACACGGCCGACGCCGTCGAGGCGATGCAGGCGGAGCTGGCGTCAGCGAAGGTGCACTTCCTCATTAACGACAGCTCCGAGTTGGAAGCTGGGCTGTGGCTCGTCGGCGTCGACGATCCGGCGACGTCGATGGACGATGTGTCGACCGCGCTGCAGAACGTGCCGGGCGCCGCGGCGCGCCTCCTGCTTGCCCACGCTCCCGATATCGCGGATAACATCACCGACGTTCCGCCGTTCGACCTGATCCTGGTAGGACATACCCACGGCGGCCAGGTCAACCTGCCGCTCTTCAGCGGCGCCTGGCTTCACCACGGCGCAAGCGCCGAATACGTCCGTGGCCTTTACCAGGTCCATGGCTCGCCCATGTACGTCAACCGGGGAATTGGTACGACGGGAGTACCCGTGCGGATCGGAGCCAGGCCGGAAATCACCCACTTTACATTCCATGCGGCCTGAGGCTCGCGTGATCGCTCGACCGAACGAGATGACCTGGAATGCTGCGATGACCGACCTCGCAGTCGCCCGCGCCGAGCTTGGCACAGCCCGCGCCGGCGTCGTCCGACAGCGGTTCTACACCAACTGGCTCGAGGCGCGGAACCGAAGCACCGGCCTGATGCACGCCTGGTGGGCTGACCACCTCGATCTCAAGCCGGTCACCGATCCGAGGATGGTCTTCTCGCTGGACGTAGACGGCGTACTCGAGGACGAGGCGCGCGGGTTTTCGTGCACCGGAGCAATCGGGGCGGCCGCGTTGCGTCTCCTGGAGCTTGGCCACGTGGCGGTTCTGCTCAATACAGCCCGAAGCCTGACCTCGGTCCGGGAGCGAGTAACCCAATTCAGGCTGCTCGGTGGAGTCAGTTCCTTTGGCGCAGCGGTCTGGGACGGAGTGTTCGGCCAGGAGTCGTCGCTTCTGAGCGGCCGCGGCGAGACGCAACTCACAGATCTCCGCAGAGTTCTCCGGGGCGACCCGGAGATCGTGCAGGACCGCGAGTACGAGCATTCAGTTCGGGCCACCCGAATGGTCAACGGTGAGCCTAATCCGCTCTCGGGACCGGCCGCCCGCAGCCTGCTCCAGCGGCACGGCCTGGAGGATCTGACCTTCTGGGTCGCTCCGGATCACACCGATTTTGTCGACCGGTCGGTCAACAAGGGCGATGGCCTGACCCGCCTGACCCACCAACTGGGCCTGGACGGACTCCCCATTGCCGCCATGGGTGACGCTTCCTGCGATATCCCGATGCTTCGGCTGGCTACTTCCGCCTTTGTTCCGGCTGCCAGCTTGCCCTCATACGTTCCCTCGCGCCGCCAACGACTGGTACGCAGCCGGTTCCTCGGCGAGCGGGCACTCTGGGAGGCGGCCTGTCACCTTGTTCCCGACAGCGCCCTGCAGCGCCAGGTGCTGACGGCGGTTTCCGAGATCAACTACCCGGAATGGTTTCCACCGACGGTTTCCCAGGGCCTTCGCTCGAGCGGTGGGATGCTCCCCCGGCTCAAGACGGCGCTGGTCGGTCGATTGACTAATAAGGAATCGGAACGCTAAGGAGGAGTTAGCCCATGGAACTACGCGAATACTGGCGCATCTTGAAACGGAGGGCGTGGATCCCGATCCTGCTGGTCGTCGTAACGGTCCTGACAGCGGGCGGTCTCGCCTTGCTCTCCAAACCGGAGTACAAAGCGACCGCAACGGTCACGGCGAAGTCGCAGGGGACCAGCAGCACCGCCCAGGTACTGAGCTTTCCCGAGGTTGCGACTTCAAATACCGTGGCGTTGAGCGTCATCAAGAAGCTCAACCTGAGTGACTCCGTGGATAGTTTGACGAAGCGGATCAAGGTCAGCGCAGGTCGCAGCGACCTCTACACCGTCACGATCAATGACCCCGACGCCCAACGAGCGGCAGCGATTGCGAATGCGGTCAGCACCGAGGCCTCCGCGCTCTATCCCAAGCTGAACGCGTCGGTGGGTACAACGCTGTTCGACCAGGATGTCCAGGCAGCTCGGACCGACTTTCAGAAGCGCTACCAGGACACCGTCAAGGCCCTCGTTACCTTCGAGCGCGAACATCCGAACGCCGACAGGTCGAACGATGTCAACGTCGTTGCGCAGGACAGCAGCCTGAAGCTCGAGGAGCAGACCGCGGCTGCCGGCTATACCGCCTTTGAAACGACGACGACCAATGACAGTGTCAACCAGCTCTCGCAGGCGACCAGCTTCGGGGCGGCTGTAGTTGACCAGGCCGTTGCCAAGCCCGACACGACTTCCCGTTACTTAAAAATCGCCTACGCGGCAGCCCTAGCCCTGGTACTGGGCATCGGTTTGATCTTCGTCCTCGAATACATGGACAACGCGATTCGGGAGCCCGAAGCGGTCGAAGAGCTGGTCGGCTCCCCGGTAGTCGGGATCATTCCGCGGGCAAGTGGCCGCACCTTGCGGCCGGCACGAGGAGGTGCAGCATGAGCGAAACAGGCGAACTCGTTCTGAGCGAAGAGACCCTAAACACGCACTTTGCCGAGGCCTACCGTGCGCTGCGAGCCAACATCAGTTTCAGCAGCATCGACAAGCCGGTGAAGACGATCCTGGTCACCAGCGCAGGCCCGCGGGAGGGGAAAACAACGACAGCGGTCAACCTGGGCATCATCATGGCCCAGGCTGGGAAGCGCGTTCTGATCGTGGACGCCGACTTCCGCCGGCCGTCACTCCATCACCTTTTCGGCTTCTCCCCAAACGGCAAAGGAGCGCTGCCGGGTCTGTCTAATGTCATCGTTGGTAACTCGAAGCTAGCGGAAGTGTTATTGCCGACTTCCTTTGATGGCGTGGCTTTCGTACCAGCCGGCATCGTGCCCCCCAATCCGAGCGAGCTACTGGGCTCTCAGCGAATGGTGGCAGTGATGAACGAGCTAGGCGACGAAGCCGACTTTGTGCTGATCGACACCCCGCCCTGCCTTCTCTACGCGGACGCCGTCGTGCTTTCAACTATGGCCGACGGAGTGCTTTATGTCGTTCGGTCGGGGCCCCAGGACAAAGCGGCGCAGAGGAGAGTGCATAAGCAACTGCAGCAAGCAAAGGCCCGAATCCTGGGCGTGGTCTTCAACGACGCCGAAGTCGAGGAGACCTCAGGTAGCTACCACTATTACTATGCGGACGGCAATAAGCAGCACCGAAAGTAGCCTTCTCCCGGAAGGTCTTCGGATTCGCCGGCCGAAGCGTCCGCCGATCTGGCTCGGCGTCGTCGGGCTGGCGGGCGGTGGCCTCGTCCTGGGAACCGTGTTGGCAGGAGCGCCGCCAAGCGCGATCCTCGGCACGGTTGCCCTCCTGCTCGCAGCGGGAGCTGCGATCTACTGGCCGGCTCTTGGCCTTGCAATCCTTGCGTTCACGTACCCGTACGACTTAACGACGTACGCCGGTCCAGTAAAGGTTACAAGTTCCGCGGCCCTAATCGCGGTGCTCGTAATGGTCCTAGTGGGTCGCCAGTTCCTGCCTAGCCCACCACCTATCCGGCGGACCAAGCTTGACATTCCTGTTTTGCTTTTCGCGGGCGCGAGTGTGTTGTCATTGGCAAGCCTGACCGGCAACTTGAGCGGTCAGCTTGTCGGTCTGGTGAAGGCATTCGGAGGATTCGCGCTGTTCTTTATCGCAACGCAAACGGTCAAGGAACTCAAAGATGTACTTGTCGTGGCTGGCGCCGTCATCGCTACTGGCTTTATTCAGGCGGTCCAAACGGTTATCCCTTTCGTAAATGGCGCGCAGGCCGTCTCCATTGACAGCCGGGCAACCGGAAACCTGGTCGACGCCAACCTCTTTGCTGGGTACCTCGTCCTCGTTATACCCCTTGCTCTAGCGCTCGGTTTTTCCCTTCGAGAGAGATGGACAATCGTGCCGACGGCCGCCGTCGCCCTTGTGTTTGTCGCGGCGCTAGTCGGCACTCTGTCTAGGAGCGGGTGGTTAGGGCTAGTCGTCGGCACCGTAGTCCTTTGGGTATTGTTCGAAGGGCGGCGCTGGCGCATTGCCTGTGTGACGGGCGCCGTAGCCGCGTCCTTCGTCCTTCTAGGCGCTTGGGGACCCATATCGACACGACTTGGCGCCTCAGATACAGGTCCCCTTCAGATGCTTTCGGATCGCACCGAGGTCTGGGGTGCGGCCATCGGAATGCTTAGAGATCATCCATTGTTCGGCGTAGGCATTGATACGTTTCAAGACTTTTATCCTGGCTATAGCGGGCGCGACGACGGTCTGAATCACGCCCACAACCTTTTCCTCAATGTGGCCGCAGAGCGTGGGATATTTGGGCTGCTTGCTTTCGCAGCTGTCACAATCTTGCTGGTCGGCGCGCTGATAGAGAGGTTAAAAACTTCGACCTCCCGCACCGACCGGGCATTGATTATTGGGCTATTTGCCGCGTTTGCCGCTTATTCTGTTCATTCCCAATTTGACGTTTCCTACTACGATTACAAGGTCCTATTGCTCTTCTGGCTGCTAGTCGGATTGACTATCTCCATAGGGACGACCGAGTCGCCCGCGAGTGTCTCATCTGTTTCCCGGCCAGCTCCTAAGTAAACCGCCCATCGCGTCCCCCGCGAGGTCCTGCTTGCTCTTACCGAGTGCGCCGATTAAAAAGTGTGTTGGAAGGCGGCTCATATGACCCGGCGATGCACTAGGAAACACATAAGGAGGTAGGGAATGTCATGTACGGCTGACCACAGAACTAAGACCGGACCTATCGATATCTCTGCGCTGAGAATAGTGGTGACGGGAGGTGCTGGGTTCTTGGGTGCCCGGGTCGTGGCCCGCCTTAGACAACTCGGAGCAAGTGATATTTTGGTGCCTCGGTCGACCGACATGAACCTCCTTGACCGAAACAACTGTCGCAGTGTTGTGGCCGGGGCTGATCTTGTGATTCACCTTGCCGCCAGGGTTGGAGGAATTGGCTTCAACCGTGAAAACCCCGGCACGCTCTTCTACGAAAACCTGATTATGGGTGCGCAATTGATGGAAGAGGCGCGGCTGGCGGGGGTTTGGAAATTCGTCGCGGTTGGAACGGTGTGCTCATATCCAAAGTACACTCCAGTTCCATTTCAGGAGACCCACTTTTGGGAAGGTTACCCTGAGGAGACAAACGCCCCATACGGGTTGGCGAAGAAGATGCTGTTGGTTCAGGCGCAGGCCTATCGACAACAGTTTGGCTTCAATGCAATATATTTGGTTCCAGTCAACCTTTACGGCCCTGGAGATAACTTCGACACGCGCTCGTCGCATGTCATCCCTGCACTAATACGAAAGATCTGGTTGGCGCGAACTTCAGGTGCCACGTCGGTTGAGGTCTGGGGCGATGGATCCGCCAGCCGAGAATTTCTCTACGTCGAGGACGCTGCCGACGCGATAGCGCGGGCTGCGTCAATTTATGACGGGCGGGACCCCGTCAACATCGGCTCGGGCATGGAGATAACCATCAAGGATCTGGTGGGCCTTCTCTCGCGAGTCATCGGCTTCAATGGAGCCGTGCGATGGGACTCGTCCAAACCAAACGGGCAACCGCGCCGGTGCCTCGAAGTCAGTAGGGCTTATGACGCCTTCGGATTTAGGGCGAAAACGAATTTCTACACCGGGTTACGCACGACGGTTGAGTGGTGGGAATCACAAGGTGCGCTACGTGCGATCGATAAGATACGCGCCGAGGTGCCTCCTGTACACGCTATACCCAGCCATTTCAATTAGCTGGTTTGACCCAGTAAGTTAGTGAGGATATTGGTCCTCGGGACGAACTACACGCCCGAAGTTACCGGAGTTGCACCCTTTACTGCGGGTCTTGCTGAACACTTGACAGACACCGGGAACGAGGTCACCGTTGCCACTTCTTTTCCCCACTACCCTCAATGGCGGACACAGCCGCCATACGTCGGGCTATGGCGGGCCTTTGAGAGGGTGGGCGAAGTTAATGTGCGTAGGTCGCGCGTCTTCCTGCCAAGCCGGCCGGGATTGTTGGGCCGCATCGCCTACGACTCGTCGATCGCAGCTGGTGGGCTACTAAACGGCGTGGGTGCCAGAGCGGATCTAGTCATATGCGTCACTCCACCAATCCAACTTGCGATCGTAGCCGGGGTTCTGGCGCGGGCATGGCGCACTCCATACATTCTCCTCGTTGAGGACCTGGCGGTTAGAGCGGCCTTGTCGGTTGGCCTGATGCGCTCCAGATGGATAGAGGCCTTAGCAAAACGGTTGGAAAGGACCGCTTACAATCTCGCAGACCGAATAGTAGTCATTAGCCAGGGGTTTGCAGACAGTCTTGTGCATGGTGGAGTACGAAGCGACAGGCTGCGCCTGATACCGCACTGGGCGCATGGGGACGCGGTGGAGCGACAGGCGGACGTCGCCATCCGCCGCGAAATGGGAGCGACAGAGGGGGACTTGCTGGTTATGTACGCTGGCAATCTGGGTCAAAAGCAGGGTCTCATTGACGCTCTCAGGGCCGCAAGCCTGGGAGCCGACCACAACGTTTTCAAGCTCGTCCTGATTGGTGACGGGTCCGAACGGCGCACGCTCGAACGCACCATTGAGGAAGGCGCGATACGCAACGCTCGGGTCCTGCCCTTGCAGCCGGAGTGGCGACTCCGAAGCATGTTGGCAGCTGCAGACGTCTTTCTCTTAACGCAGCGGGCCGATGTTATAGACAGCGTCGCGCCGTCGAAACTACTGACGTATTTCTCAGCCGGGCGACCAGTCCTCGCGGCTGTCCATAGCGCAAGTGAGGCTGCCAGGCTCGTCAACGAATCGCGCGGTGGGGTCATAGTTACTCCTGAGTCGCCGGAGGCGCTCCTAGAGGCAATTGAGGGAATGGCGCGGTCCGGAGCTAAACGAGGGGAATTCGGGAAAGCGGGGCGATTATTTGCGCAGTCACGTTTCACCAGGGACCGAGTTCTCGCGCAATGGGACGACCTCATTGCGGAAACGATGAATTCGGGCGTTTATAGGCGGACTTCCGTCGGGAGGGCCCGGAGGTAGCATCGGATGGAGCGTTTAGCCTCCGAGCGAGTTGAGATGAAAACGCCGGCCACAGGGCGCTTCAAGTATTTATGTGGTGACAACGGAACGCAGGACAAGCTTCAGCTCGGATCAGGTCCTAGGAGCCCTTCCGGCTGGCTCAACGTAGATGGCTCCTGGAGCGCACGTTTGGCCCGAAAGCCTATCATGCGCGACCTCATTGCTTCACTCCACTTGCTGCCTCGAAACGTTGTCGAGACTCCTTGGAGTCCAGACATAGTCGTGCATGACCTCCGGAAACCCTTGCCTTTCCAAAGCGCTCGATTCACCGCCGTATACGCTTCGCATCTTCTGGAGCATCTCTATTTGGCCGAAGCCACACAACTACTTCGTGAGTGTAATCGTGTGCTTCGGCCCGGGGGTGTCCTCCGAGTCGTCGTTCCAGACTTGCGATCGATCGTCATGGAGTACCTAGCGGCCACTGAGCCCGGAGGCGGGGCAAACGGTCTCGCGAATAATGCAGATCGTATGAACGAGCGACTCTTGTTTCGACCACCTGTTCCACCAAACGGGAATGTCGTGTACAGAATCTATTCGGCCTTGAAGGATTTTCATTTGCATAAGTGGATGTACGATGCGGAATCGCTTATTTCTCACCTTCAGCGGGCGGGCTTCGTGGAAGTAAAGCAGATGGACTTCCGGGTAAGTCGCATACCAGGTGTTGACGCTGTCGAAGAAGCTGCGCGGGTTCTCGATGGCGCCGGGATTTGTGTTGAGGGCCTGAAACTGCAAGCGCCTTTTTGAAAAGAGCAATCCGGTCCCAGATACGCGGCGTGAACTTCAAGGCGGCAAACGGTCAACGATTTGTCGCAACGAGTAGGGACGAAAGGCCAAAGTCGCTGCTAGCCGCAGTGGGCGCATCCCTCGGGGCGACTCTTGCCGGCCAGACAGCTCTTGTGGTTAGCGGGGTGCTAGTAGCGCGAATGCTCGGACCCGCAAACCGGGGATACCTGGCGCTGTTCGTGCTTTCGACGACCGTCCTTTTTCTGCTCGGAGGCCTCGGTCTACCCGCAGCCGTATCCTTTTACACGGCAAAGCGACCGGCTCAAGGGCGCGCGATCCTAAAGCTCGCCGTAGGGCCTCTGCTCACACAGATCCTGCTACTAAGTGCGATGCAAGGCGTCGTAATTATCGTCTTTGTAGCTAGTAAACCAAGCGTTGTGCGGGCCGCTGGCATGATTAGCATCGCTGCAGTCGGATCATGTTTGGCGGCCGATTATGCATTGGCCGGATTGCAAGGGTTACGACGCTCCAGGGCCTTCAACATATTGCGCTCAATGCCTGCGGTTCTTTATGCCCTTGGAACGCTTCTGTTGTTCATGTTGCATAGGGGCAGCTTAGAAACCGTAACTGTCGTCTGGGTTTTGGCATCGACGATTACGGCCGGGGCGGCGACGACGGCTTGGAGGAGCAGGGTGCCTAAGAGGCATCCAGCGGTCGGAGCGTCACCGTCACGAGTGGAGTTGTTGCGCTTTGGCTTGACCGGTCTTCTCGGTACCGCATCTCCACTTGAAACGCTTCGTCTGGACCAAGCCGTAGTCGGGCTCTTTCTGTCACCGACAGCACTGGGGCTATATGTAGTCGGAGCGGCATTCACAAACCTACCGCGCTTCATAGGACTAAGCATTGGATTGGTGATGTATCCGCATTTGGCGGCACGCTCAAACACCTCCGGCGCGATAGGAGCCTTTTGGCGATTCTTTGTTCTCGGCGCCCTCGCATCGCTCGTCGTCTCAGCGGTTCTGGCGGTGGCAGTCGGTTACATGATCCCACTGTTCTTCGGGTCGCGGTTCGTAGGGGCGGTGCCAGTGGCACGATACCTCCTCTTCGGAGCTGCTTTCCTAGCGGCAAGGCGCATTCTGGCTGACGGTGCCCGCGGACTAGGCAAGCCGGGCGTCGGTAGTGTTGCTGAGGCGGCCTCTTGGTTGTGGCTTTGTCCGGCCCTGGTACTCCTCACACCAACTGCAGGACTCATTGGTGTCTCGCAGGCCTTTGCCAGCGCTTCACTATTCAGTCTCCTTGTGGCCAGCGCTTCGATTGTCCGTCACATCCGAATCCAGCAGACTGCGTTTCCGACCGCCCCGCAGTCTTTTGCCGTTGGACGGGAGGATAGAGATCCACTCTCGTCAATCGTGTCTTGAATTTCCGAGGATTGGCTGAGGGCAGCGCGGAAGCTGGAGGCGTCTTCAAGGTTGTCATATGGACGTGACTAACAGGGAGGCTAGGCCGCCACACAAGTTCCGGAGACGCGCACGAATTTTACTGCCCCTTCTTGGTATCAGCCTAGTGGGCATAGGCTTAGCGGTGGCACCCTCAGTCGCAGTCTTGGCTGTTGCGTGCGTCGTCGCAGCCGTAGTTGCGCTCCTGCTCGCTAGGGCGGCACTGGCGTGGTCGGGCGGATCTGCTTCATATCGAGTTCGTGGGGCCGAGATGGGCCCGAGCACGGACACTGGCGGACTTCGCATAGCGCGCATCCTCTATTACGCGGGTCTGTTATCCGTCGGCCTGCTATCTATACGGCCCGTGCTAAACCTAACTCTGTCCGACCTCATATTCTTTGCGGCCTTGGTGGTTGGTGTCTTGGAGATGTTGGCCAACCGCCAGCGTATGGGCGGAGTCCTCCCTGGCGGGGTTTTGTTAGGAGTGGCCCTCTTTGCCGCTGGCGGATCAATTTCGTCCCTTTCCGCTCAGTTGCCGGGCGAGTCACTCGGCATCGTAGCGCGAATGGTCTACATTACCCTGCTTTGGTTCTGGCTGGGGGCAGTCGTCCTTAAAACCTCGGGCCAGGTCCGTACCGCTGTGCGGTTGTGGGTTGTGTCTGCCGCGATAACTGGTGGCGCCGGCCTTGCACAACTAATATTCGGAAACGTTATCCCCGGGACAGCGATTCAGTTCGGTAGGATGACAGGCTTTACCACGCAGGTCAACGAGCTGGGAGGAATTACCAGTATCGCACTTGTACCGGCCCTAATGATGGCCACCCAGGCTAAACGGCTCCTACCACGGTTGATCGCCTACGGGTTGCTGCTACTTGTCGGAATAGGGCTCGTCGTGTCTGGTTCAGTAAGTGGAATGCTGGCCGCCGCTGTTGGTGTGCTGTTCTGGGTAGGTCTTGTGGGGCCGAGTGCACGCTTGACTTTGGTGATCGTTGGCGCAGCTCTAGCCGGCACTTTTCTGCTTAGTTCTCATCCATCCCAAATAGTCACCCCGCTCCAGCGACTGAACACAGTTGTCTCGGCCGAGGATGCCAGTGGCACGTTCTGGTCACGCATGGAGATCAACGCGGTAGCTTGGCGCCGGATCCAGGCAAGTCCGGTTGTTGGGGTGGGGCTGGATTCGGAGAGTAGCCTAGCTGTCTTAGACGCCCAGGTTCACAATTCGTTGCTGGGGGTATGGTATGAGGCTGGTCTCCTCGGGCTTCTGGGTCTGGCTTTCCTGCTTGTCGCTGTGATTGCTTGCGGTCGTCGCGTCGCGAATCGGGCAAGAAGCATGCCGGAGTGGTTGCTCGCTGTGTCGCTTTTCAGTTCGTGTCTGACGTGGGTCATCTACGGCATGGCCAATCCAGTGTTGTACAAAAGGTATGGCTGGATCGCCGCGGTTCTCATTCTGAGTTTGCGCGCCCAGCGCTGCATCCGGCCTAACACTCGCACATTTACTAGCCAGATGGCGACAGAGAGCGGGACAGGGGCGGCACTCGAAAAGTACATCCCTCGGTGGATATCAGGGCGGCATGCCTGACCGACGCGTAAGGCTGGCCCTATTTACCGCTTCGCCTGTTTACTACCAGGTGCCATTGTATAGGCGGATAGCGGCGGATCCACACATAGATTTTACCGCGATCTACGCCTCCAGCGGTGGAGTGCGTCCCTTCGATTTGGGTTTTGGACAGCCGATACAGTGGGATGTGGACCTTTTGAATGGTTACCGAGCAGTTTTCCTCGCCAGGTCAGGAAGGAACCCAATTGGCGATGGCAACTTCCTAACCTTCAGGGACTTTGACATTGTGAGGACCATACGTCGCGGTTCCTACGATGTGCTTTGGCAGTTCGGTTACAACTATCTGAGCCACCAATTAGCCCTGCTCACTCAACTGCTTCGGGGCGGACCGGTTCTTTTCCGGGAGGAGCAGACCCTACTGCATTCACGCGCTGCCTGGAAGTTGGCGATTAAGAGGGCCGCACTACCCCTGCTTTTCAGCCGATGTTTCGGGCTGTATATCGGGACTCAAAACTACAAGTGGCTTAGGCACTACGGGGTTCCCGAAGACCGAATGTACTTCGTCCCGTACTGCGTTGACAACGACACCCTACAGAAAGACGCGCTCAGATTATCCAGCGCAAAGCCGGAGCTCCTTCGTCGATATGGGTTGACGGAAAATAGCGGTCCGGTTATCTTGATGGTCTCCCGCTTAATCCCGAAGAAACAGCCGTTGTTCCTTTTGGACGCTTTTGCTCGGGTGCGCGCACGGGAGAAGTGTTCACTCCTAATTGTCGGATCGGGCCCTCTTGAGGTAGAGATCCGCGAGAGTGTCCGTCGGAACAACATTCCAGACGTCGTACTTGCTGGGTTCCGGAATCAGAGCGAAATCCCAACCGCGTACGCATGCGCGGACGTCTTTGTCCTACCCTCGCTTTTTAGCGAGACCTGGGGAATTGTAGTAAATGAAGCTATGAATTTTGGGCTGCCGGTAGTGGCCAGTAACAAAGTCGGCTGCAGTGTTGACCTTGTCAAACACGGGGAAAACGGCTACGTTTTCGGCGAGAACGCGCCGGACGATTTGTGTGAGGCCCTATTGCGATTGGTGCGAAGCCCGTCAACCCGCGCGCGGTTCGGAAGAGCATCCCTCGAAATTGTCAAAAGTTTCAATTACGACGTTGCTAGCCAGGGAGTGCTCGATGCGGCGGCTCAAGCCGTTGGCGAAAGACGGTGGAAAGAGGCAGTTGGGGTAGATTCAAATGTGACGGGGTCCGGCCCGCATTAGGATTCTGCACGTTTTCCCGGCCACATCGCACACCTACGCCCCTTGGGCCGCTGACGTCATCCGTGGACTTTGTGGGGAACAGATTCGGCTGGGAAATGATGTGCACGTAGTGGCGACCGACGCTGACCTTGGGGTCGTTGCGGAGGAGGAAAAGGGGCGACTTCCGGCGGATGCCGTTACCGTCTCCTATTTCCAGCCCGACCGATGGGCTAGTAACTTGGGGGTTCGGGAGATCCGTCGCTTTCTAATCTCCTCCGCCATGGCTCGTGCGTTGCGCCAGCGCATTGGGAGATTCGACATTGTTCATATTCATTACGTGCTGCACTATCCGAATTGGATTGCGGCCCGCATCTGCCAACAACTTAACGTTCCCTACATAGTGAGCCCACTCGGTCAACTTGACCCGTATATGGGTTCAAAAAGTCGTTTCTTGAAAGATTGGCACTTCAGGTTGTTCGGCCGAGCCATTCTGGATGGCGCTGAGGCGGTTCATCTTCTTTCAGAGAGCGAGCGTCAGATGATCGCACCTCTACATCTCAATGCGCCTCAGGTCGTTATGGACTTCGGGGTGGACACGAATCGGTATCAGGCAAGAAAGAAGGGCGCATTCCGTAGCCTCCATCCTGCTATTGGGTCCAGGAAGCTTGTTGTCTATGTCGGCAGGCTGTCGTATACCAAGGGGTTGGATCTCTTAGCGGATGGGTTTGGTCGACTGGCACGGGAAGATTCAAACCTCCACCTAGTGCTTATCGGCCCTGATACGGAGGGGTATGGGAGGAGCTTGCGTAGCAAGTTTCCGTTGGCAGTCCTCCGAGAACAGGTCACGTTCGCCGGTCGGGTATCGGACGACGACAAAGTAGCGGCGCTCGTCGACGCTGATCTTTTCGTGTTCCCGTCGTATTCGGAGGCTTTTGGGCTGGCAATGCTCGAGGCTATGGCTTGCGGCGTGCCAGTATTGCTGACAGAAACCGTAGGCTTAAGCAGGGAGCTGGCCGCTGCCGGGGCCGCGTTCGTGGTGGGGTCCGACCCCGGTATGCTGGCGGCCGCGATGGCGCAGCTCTTAGCGGACGACTCCCTTCGCCAGCGTCTCGCGGCCGCGGGCCGCCGCCTCACGCTTGAACGCTTCAACTGGCCCATTGTCGCGAGCCGTTTCCTGGATTTCTACGAGACAGCCCTCAAGGGGCCACCGCTGCAGGCGCTGAGCTCGCGGAACTAGCACCTGGATATTTTGGACCGAACGAGGTGACGTTAACCGTCCATCGCGAGTCGAAGACCCACCCCTCGTGTTGAGCTGGCTCAGGCAAGACGAGGCATCCTGAAAGGATCTGGGGTCCCAGAAGAGGGCATAAAGCTTATCAAGCAAGAAAACGGAGTCAAAACCTTTGATGTGGTGCTAATCGATGGCTCCCAATTTTGCGGAGGGCCGAGCTCGACGAGGTATACGGCGCGGTTCATGTTTCTGGACGACATCGCCACCTTCAAGAACAAAGTACAACCACCACCGGCTGCGTGCCGATCCTGCTTACGTTCTTGTAAAGGAAAACATGAAACTCCGTAATGGCTATCCGCTTTTTCGCTTGGCCAAGCTATAGAGAAATGGATCGAGGATACGTTTGCGCCTTGGTCCACGCGGAGCTGGGTACACGAATGGCCGGTAGCCTTCATAAGTCATGTCTCTGTCACGAGCACCAAGTGTTGGAGGCTCTAGCATTCTCGAAGGACCGACCGTGGAGGTGAGCTGACGCCGACGCTGTACTCGCAGCAGCCCCCCAATCAACCAAACACATCAAGGGGCCATGAAAGGATAAAAGTCGCCCTTTTTACCCCGTCGCCCGTTCACTTTAGGGTGCCCATCTACCGGCGGTTGGCTGCGGATCCGAGGATAGACTTCACGGTGATTTACGCCTCGTCTGCAGGGACGAGAGACGCCGACGAGGGGTATGGGCGTCCGGTAATCAGAGATGAGGGCATGACCGACGGGTATGAGGCGGTTTTTTTGCGGCGTGCTCCCTTGAACCCTGCCGTACTTGACGACCAATCCTTTTTCGCATTTCGTGACCTCGACATTTTCCGCGCGATTGTTACTGGGCGCTACGACGTTTTGTGGTTAATGGGCTATGCCTACCTCAGCCTTGTGCTTGCAGCCATTGCCCAAATCGCGACGGGAAGACACGTCATATTTGGAGAAAACCAGACGCTACTCGACGCAGGGTCAAGGCCGTACTGGCGCCGTTTGGCAAAAAACTTGGGCCTAAATGTCTTGCTTACTCGGGGCGTCGGCCTGTATTCTGGAACGGAGAATTACAATTGGTTTCGCCATTATGGTGTGCGACCGGAAAGACTTTTCCTGAGCCCATATTGCGTCGATAATGCGCGCTTGGTCGAGACGGACTTAAAATTGCGGCCGTTTAAAAACGAGCTACGATCAAAGCTCGGGATCCCTAGCGATTCGGGCCCCGTGGTTCTCTGCGTTAGCCGGCTAATCCCGAAAAAGCAGCCCCTATTCCTTCTCGAGGCGTTCAAGCGGGCCCGCCGACAGGTGCGATGTTCTCTGCTGATCGTTGGCTCTGGAGAGCTCGAGGGTGAACTCCGAGCCGCCATCAGGGAACAGCAGGTGTCCGACGTCGTACTTGCTGGTTTCATGGACCAGTCGCAAGTGGGGGAGGCTTACGTGTGTGCGGATATTTTCGCGCTTCCATCAGCCCGGTACGAGACATGGGGCGTCGTCATAAACGAGGCTATGAACTTTGGCTTGCCAATTTTGGCGTCCGACAAGGTTGGGTCGGCTACCGATCTGGTTGTCCATGGCAAAAACGGGTATGTAGTTTCATCTCGGGATCCGGGCGATTTGGCCAATCGGATTGTTGAGCTGGTTAGAAGTGCAACTACAAGAGCACGATTTGGGGAGGCATCTCGACGACTGGTGAGCGCCTGGGGTGTTGATGCCGCAGCATCTGGAGTGCTGGAGGCGGTCGCTGCTGTTGTTGGTCCCGAGCAGTGGCGCGCCGCCAACGGAGGCTAAAGAATGGATACAGCCTTGGCAAAGGGGCAAAACATCATCACTCAGCATGCGCGGCTGCCCAGATACGCCGGCCACGCGAAGCAGAGCTCCGGCGATCCATCGAGCCTGTCCTGCCCATGGTCGCTCGCTTTAGCCATTAAGCTTCTGAACGGGGCTGCCGCGCGCGCTACCCACCTAAAATCGTAAGAGTGCGGCCACCCGCACCGCTCAAGCCACTTTTACGAGGCCTAGCACGTAGTCTTGGCGTCGAGATTATCCCTGCCCGTTCGGACCGGTGGCTCCGGGATATGTCGATCGGTACCGTGATTGATATTGGCGCCAACATCGGTCAGTTCGCCATCAAAGCAAGGCGAATGTTCCCCGACAGCCAGATCTATTCCTTCGAGCCACTCTCAGGATGCTTTGCCAAACTGGTCAACGTCCTTGGCAACGACCCTAAGTTTCATCCAGTGCGGTGCGCCATTGGTGCACGGGAAGCAATGCTCGTTATTCATGAAAGTAGTTTCGATCAGGCATCCTCGTTCCTGGCAGTAAGTGACCTGCAGGTCCGGGCCTTTCCTCATACCCGGCCTAAGACGGACGAGACCGTTCCAGTCCGCCGGTTAGACGATGTATTGAATCAGGTGCTCGCGCCAGATGTTCTCTTGAAGCTCGATGTCCAAGGTTTCGAGGCACAGGTGCTCGATGGTGCACCCCGGGTACTCTCCGAAGCACGAGTCGTAATCAGCGAGGTAGCTTTCGCGCCCATGTACGAAGGGCAACCACTCTTTGGGGAAATCTACGATCGTTTGATCGAAGCCGGCCTCCGCCTTCACGGCGTGCTTGATCAGCTCCCCGACCCGCGCGACGGGCGCATCCTTCAGGCTGACGCGATCTTCGTGCGCGGCTAGGGCCTTCGCCTCGCAACGGACAGTCGACGCGCCCCTTGGCACCCTCACTACAGCCTAAGGCGAGCCTATCTGGGCCTGGTAGGAGAGCTATGCTTGCGACGAAAGGAGTCTTCTCTAAGGACAGCAGCCCTACTGGTGTCCGCGCTACCTAGCTTCGTGAGGTCAGCCTCGGACTTAGCGCACCAACACGTTAACGTCGGCGAACTGACCGAACCAGAACTGGCCCTCTTTGACCATCTGGTACTCCAGCACCAGGCTGCCTGTGGTGCTTGGGGCCGTAACGCTGATGGTCAGGCTGACGCTGGCGCCGGGAGCGAGATCAGCCGGCAAACTGAACCGCTGGTCCGTGTACCAGCCGTTGCCGACGCTGGTACCGCTGACTCCGTAGCCGCCGCCAGAGCCAGCAAACCGAACCCCGAGATGGACCGGGTTGCTGCCGCCACTCGGCCAGGCCTGGGTCCCATTGTTGGTAACAGTGACGCTGTAGGTCTGCGTCTGGTTGTTCGTCCAGCTGGATGGCGTGGTCGTCACTCCGTAACTGGCCTGCCAGCCGGCAGCGACCGTGACGTTAACGTCGGCGAACTGACCGAACCAGAACTGGCCCTCTTTGACCATCTGGTACTCCAGCACCAGGCTG
>Ga0207416_1002149_pt1 | contig 22713 bp, 16 predicted proteins | sample PaiPotPPM11metaG_FD_184107 | JGI IMG/M metagenome (GOLD analysis project Ga0207416, IMG submission 184107) | Iron sulfur acid spring bacterial and archeal communities from Banff, Canada, to study Microbial Dark Matter (Phase II) - Paint Pots PPM... ...
GGCGGGGGCGGAGGAGGCGGCGGCGCGACCAGCATCGCCGTCATCGCCGTAGCCGGCAGCGCTTCCGGATACAGGAGTGGAATCAGGATAAGAGTCGCGATAATGGCAAGGTTGAAGAGGCCGGTCAAAATCATCCAGCGACCGGTTTTGGTCTTCAGCTTACCGCTCGATTCCATCATTGAGTCTTCAAACATGGACAGCCTCGCGAAAAGAACGTTCTACCCAGCTTAGACACCACGGCGGTTTCAAATGTTCCCTCGCCGGAAAAGCGAATCTCTTAAGGGGCCTGGGCGGCCGAAAACGGCCGCCCGGAAATCTTATACGAAAACCCGTACCCCGGAAAGGCAGGCACGTAAAACATTACGCCTCTATGCACGAACGCGCTTGGCCGGCAGATTCGCGACTTTGCCCTTGCTCTTGCGCCAGTCCTGATAGGCAACCAGCATGGGAGCAGCGACCGCGATCGACGAGTACGTTCCGATCAGGATGCCGACCGTCAGCGCAAAGGAGAACCCGCGTAAAACCGGGCCGCCGAAGATCAGCAGGCTGACGACGGTGAGGAACGTGAGGCCGGATGAGATGACGGTCCGGGTCAGCGTCTGGTTGATACTGCGATTCACTACATCTGCCAATCCTTCCCGGCGCGACAGCGCAAGGTTCTCGCGGATGCGGTCGAAGACGACGATGGTGTCGTTCATCGAGTACCCGATCAGGGTTAGGATGGCGGCGATGACCGTAAGGGTTATCTCCTGATTCGTCAGGCTGAAAGCGCCCACGGTGATCAGTGTGTCGTGGAATACCGCGACCACGGCCGCAACGCCGTAGATGAGCTCAAAGCGGAACCACAGGTAGACGAGCATTCCGATCAGCGAATAGATCGTGGCGAGAAACGCCTGCCGCTGCAACTGCTTGCCGGCGGTGGGTCCGACGATGGCGACACTCGGCTGGCCAAAACCGGAGTCGTGGTAGTTGGCCTGCAGGGCGTCCTTGACGGCCTGCAGGCCAGCGTCGTGCGCCTGGTCGGTCGCGCTGGACAGCGGCAGCGAGATGATCTCGTCGTTCCCCGACTGACCGGGCCCCGCGGCGACGTGATAGACCACCGAGTCGTGAATGCCGGCGCTGGAGAGCGCCTGGCGGATGTGATCCTCATTGGGCGGCGCGTCGAACGGGATCGTCAGCTCGGTACCGCCCTTGAAATCGACACCACGCGGGATGCCATGCCAGAACAGCATGCTGAGGATGCCGGCCACGGAGAAGACCAGCGAGAAGCTGAGGAAGTACCACTTCCTCCCCAGCCAGTCGATATTTGCGTCACGAAACAGTTCCACGTAAAGCTCCAGTTAGCACTTACAGGTTGCAGGTTGGCAGTTCAGGACCGGTTCGTTTCGCAACTGACGACTGACAACCGGCAACTGACAACTTCTTTCTAAATCGACAACTCCGCGCCGCGTTCTTTCTTGGCCAGATGGGCATCGAAGATGACGCGCGAAACAAACACCGCCGTAAACAGGTTCGCCAGCAGACCGAAGGTCAGCGTCACCGCAAAGCCCTTGACCGGACCAGTACCGAAGATAAACAAAATAGCCGCCGAAACGATGGTGGTGACGTGGGTATCGACGATGGTGATCCATGCGTGGCCGAAGCCCTGCTGGACCGAGGCAGCAGCCGTCTTGCCGGAGCGTAACTCCTCGCGGATGCGCTCAAAAATCAGCACGTTGGAGTCGACGCCCATACCGATGGTCAGGATGACTCCGGCGATGCCGGGCAGCGTTAGCGTCGCTCCGGCATAGCCCATGAATCCCAGCAGAATCACCAGGTTCAGGATCAACGCAAGGTCCGCATTGATGCCCGCGCCGCGATAGTAGAACAACATGAACACCATGACGGCCAGCATGCCGACCGTGGCCGCGATCACGCCCTGGTGGATGGATGCCGCACCCAGGGTGGGCCCAACCGTCTCCGTATCCAGCGGGTCGAGCGAAGCGGGCAGCGCGCCCGTGCGCAGCATCAGCGAGAGATTGTCGACCTCGTCCTTGCTGAAGGTCCCCTCAATCTCGCCCTGATCGCGGATGGCCGAGTTGATCGAGGCAACTTCCCTGACTTTGCCGCCAAGCACGATGGCCATGGATCCCGGCGACGCGCTGTCTTTCGAGTGGGCGGAGGTGTACTTGAAGAAACGATCGCCCGCCTCAGTGGTCAGCGTAAAGTGCAGGTTGGGGCGCCCATTCACGTCCGTCGAGGGCTGCGCGTCGCGGAAGTCTGTACCTTCCACCTGGGGCGCTCGCTCCAACAGGAAAACCTCGTCCGGAGAAGTCGGCGTCGCGTTGCCGTGGACCAGCATGTCATCCGGTGGCACAACGTTGTTCAGCGCAGTCATCGCCGCCTGATCGTTCTCGTACGGCCCGCTCACCACCGCATACACGGCCAGCTTCGAGGTCGACTTGATCGCGTCTTCGACCTTCTGTGGATCGGAGATGCCGGGCAGTTCCACCAGAATCTCGTTTGCGCCCAGGCCATAAGGCTGCACCGTAGTCTCGGCGACGCCCAGCGCGTTGACGCGGTCCTGGACGGTCTCGATGGTGTGCTGCAGCGTGGTCGCTTCCAGATCACGGATGGCGGTCGGCTTCATCGTGACCTTTTCGCTGCCATCCGACTGCGAAGTCACGTCGTAGTTGGCGTAATCGTTGCCGGTCAGCACCGAGCGCACGTCGCTCGCCTTGGTCGCCGGGAATCCACTGACAGTGATCGTGTCAGGATGATTCACCGGATCCAGTTTGTGAACCTGCGCCCCGGAAACACCCGCAGTCTTCTGCAGGTCGTCGGAGATACGCTGCACGTCGCGGTCAGTGGCCGAGCCTACAGCCTCTTCCACATGGACGACCAGGACCAGGTGAGTCCCGCCCTTCAGGTCGAGCCCGAGTTTGATGTGGTCCGCCAGCGCCTGCTTCAGGGAAGTCGGGCTCAGCCCCCCGGGAATCCCGAGGAAGCCATAGCAAAACACAAGCAGGATCGCAATGATTGCTGCCGTTTTAATCTTTAGATTCTTGTCCATGATCTCGATTGAAGGTTGCGGTCCGCGATGCCGATGTTCCGGCGCTGGCGCCACTCCCCTTCACTTCTTCCTCGTCTATCTCTTGGCGGTTCAATGCAGAAGCCGCCATCCCGCCGCATTTCGTTCAACTAATTAGCTGTTCCTACTCGTCCGCCGTGGTCACTGCCGCGATGGCGCTCTTTACAAACTCAAGCTTGACGTTGTCCGGCGGAATACGGAGCTGGACTACGTCATCTTTTACCGAGATGATCGTCCCACGGATGCCGCCGTTGGTCGTGACCTTGTCGCCGTTCTTTAACTGGCTCAGCATCTCCTGCCACTTCTTCTGCTTCTTCTGGTTCGGCGCGATCATCAAAAAGTACATCAGCGCGATAAACACCAGCAGAAGAAGCGGCTGTAATCCAATTGCACTCATTCCAAATCCATCCTAACTTTACTTGCTGCTTGCTACTGGTGCGCCTGCTTGAGGCCGTCGCACGTCGATGATCGCCGGGAAACTCCCCGGATGTTCGAACCAGCCCCAATTCCAGGCCTGGAGTCATTTGTCGGGAAAGCTGCTGGCAGCGAACCGGACGAAACTCGCCCTGTCTTCGGAAATAGGCACCCGGCGCATCGTACCGCGCGCAGGAAGCCGCCATGGGCCTGCATACAGGCCCAGCCTTCTAAGCATCGCGTAACCCTTCGCCCCTGTCAAGAAAATGCGCCCCGCCCAAGGGGGCGCTCGACGCGCAGATTCGCGAACCCGGGAGGGCTTTTAGTTCTCTGGCGCGATGTCCAGTTCGACCCGCTCAAGCACGCCGGTAAACGGAAATGGACTTTGGTAGTCGCCCACGGGCGAAGCGCTGTCCTCGCCGACGTCGAACGTGTCCTCAAAGGAGAAGGCCATCGAAACCGTCTCCGGCACGCGCGCCTGGCCGACCTTGGCATCATTCACATACAGGGTGGCGGTCGCGCCCTTGCCGTGCCCGCCGCCATCGTAGTCGAACTGCAGGACGATCTTGGCTGGTCCGGGCGGAAGGGGAGTCGGCGCCGTGATCGTCGTGATCTGGCGTCGGAAGAAGTTATACGTATAGGTCGGCTTTCCGTCCTTGAGAAAGAGGGAGAATCCCCCGTTCAGGCCGCCGTCCGCCATCAGAACGCCGTTGGCGCCGCCCGGCGGAACGTCGACGTGGGCCGTGATGGTGTGAGAGTGGTTTTCGAAGTTCGGGGTGAGGCACACGTACAGGTGACCGGTGGGAGCGGAGTAGGTGAAGTGCCTGCCCAACGGGCGGAACTGCCGCCCGGCGACCATCGGGTTCAGCGGATAGACCTGGTTCTTCCTGGCCTCTGCGTCAAACAGCGTCTGCATCTGCTTGACCTTGTCCGGATACTGCGCCGCCAGATTGTTGGCTTCGGAGTAGTCCTCGCTGAGGTGGTAGAGCTCCCACGGCTGCTCGAGCATCGTGTCCGGAGCAGGCGGCAACCACGAAATCTGCCCGCTGCGGGCAGCAGCCATCCAGTCGTCGTGGTAAATCGCGCGATTGCCCACCATCTCGAAGTACTGCGTCGTCCGCTTGCTCGGGACTGAAGCGGAGTCGAAGGTCGCGAGCATGCTGACTCCATCCACCCGCTGCTGCTTCACCCCGTCCACTTCTACCGGCTCCGGAAGCCCCGCCGCTTCCAGGATGGTCGGCGCAACGTCGGTGACATCCTCAAATTGATAGCGAACGCCGCCGGCGTCCTTGATATGACTTGGCCAGAAGGCAACCATCGGATCGCGCGTCCCGCCCAGGTGCGAGCCGAAGCGTTTACCCCACTGGAAAGGCGTGTTGCCCGCCCAGGCCCAGCCCACCGGATAGTGCGGCTCGGTCGTCGGGCCGCCGAGTTGGTCGAGCCTCGCCAACGCCTCGGCAGCGCTCTCCTGCACGCCGTTCACCTGAGCCATGGCGTTGGACGTGCCGTAAAGGCCGCCCTCCAGGCTCGCGCCGTTGTCTCCTGCGATGTACAGGATCAGCGTGTTGTCGAGCTGCCCGGCCGCGGCGATCGCATCGATCACACGGCCCAGTTCGTGGTCGCTTTGCGCGGTGAACCCGGCGAAGACTTCCATGAGCCGCGCAGCCACCTTCTTCTGATCGGCGGTCAGCGAGTCCCACGCCGGAATCTGCGACGGGCGCGGCGTCAGCTTCGTATCCGGCGGCACCACGCCGAGCTTCTTCTGGCGTTCAAACACGATCTCGCGATAGCGGTCCCAACCCATGTCGAACTGGCCCTTGAATTTGTCGATCCACTCCTTCGGCGCCTGCAGCGGCTCATGACTTGCCCCCGGCGCGTAGTACAGAAAGAACGGCTTGTCGGGCGCCAGCGATTTCTCCGTGCGAAGCCAGTCGATCGCCTTGTTTGCAAGGTCCTCGTTCAGGGTGTAGTCGCCCTGGCGTCCCGGCGGGGGCTGCATCTCCACCGGCTGCGTGTCCAGCGTCAGCTCCGGATGCCACTGGTCGGTCTCGCCATCCAGATAGCCGTAGTAGTGGTCGAATCCCTGATGAGTCGGCCAGTGATCGTACGGGCCGGAAGCGAGCAGCTCGTTCTCCGGGATCAGGTGCCACTTGCCAAACGCCGCGGTCGCATAGCCGTTCTCGCGCAGAACCTCGGACACCAGCGCCGCGCTCTTCGGAATGGAACCGGTGTATCCAGGAAAGTCGGTCGCAAAATTGGTGATGATTCCGACTCCAACCGCGTGATTGTTGCGGCCCGTCAGCAGCGCGGCGCGCGTGGGAGAGCACAGCGCAGTGACGTGGAACCGCGTGTAGCGCAGGCCGGCCGCCGCCAGGCGGTCCAGCGTGGGCGTGGGGATCAGGCCGCCGAATGTGCCCGACTGCCCGTAACCCTCGTCGTCTAGCAGCACCAACAGCACGTTCGGCGCACCGGCCGGCGCGGTGACCGGCGGGATTGGCGAGGCAACGGAATCCTTGTAGGTCGCGCCGATCGTCCCACGAAACGGAGGCGGCGCAATCGGCAGCACCGTGCGGTCCGGCTGCTGCGCGGCCAGAAGATGGGCTGCGCCAAACAGGCACGCCGTCGCCACGCCGCACACACATCCAATCGACCGGGCAGCTCGAGGATGCTTGTCGTCGGTGATCAGTCCCCGTGCTTTTGGCATGTGCTTTGTATGTCCTGATGGTGGCGTGGTGGCAGTGTAACGGTTTTCCGCTCGGAGAGTGAAACCGAGGTTATCCTTGAAGCCATCCGCGATTCAGACAGGCTGTGAACGCGACCCATCGTTTGTCGGGGCAGGAATGCATGAGGCTTTCGAACCCAAACTCGGTGTTCCTCTGTCTGATCGGTTGTTTGGCAGTAGGGGCGACGCCCGCTGCCGCGCAGCCGGCTCCTTCGGTCAGTTGGGGTCCGACGATTCAGGTCACGGGCCGGACTGTCCTGGTGGACGTCCTGGTCGCCGACCATAAGGGCCAGCCGGTTGCCGGTCTCAAGAAAGAAGACTTCACCATCCTCGATGACGGCAAGCCGCAGCCGATCTCCTATTTTGAGGTGCATGGGGGCGCGCAGACGTTCGTCGCCACCGCTCCCCGCCTGCCCGAAGGCATGGTTTCGAACATTCCCACCGAGGTAAAGACCGACGCCGTGGACGTCGTGCTGCTGGACTCGCTCAACACGCCCACGCAGGACCAGATGCGCGTGCGCAAGGAGTTGATCTCCTACCTCAATGCGATCCCTCCGGGCACCCGCATCGCGATCTTTACCCTCTCGTCGCACCTGCGCATGATCAACGGCTTCACCACCGATCCGACCGCGCTGCTGGACACGCTTAACCAGAAGGGCACGATTCAGGGTGTCGACATCTCGCCGCTGATCGACCCGGACCAGATGCAGGAGCAGGTTCACCGCCAGGACCAGATGCTGACCACTGCTAATCTCGGCAATACCACGGGTACCGCGGACCAGAAGACGCTGGTTCTCGGAGCAGTCAACCAGTTGCGACAGTTCGAAACGGATCAGGAGACCTTTACCGACGATCTTCGCGTCAAGATGACCCTGCACGCGCTGGATCAAGTGAGCCGGTACCTGAATCCCCTCCCGGGCCGAAAAAACCTGATCTGGTTCTCAGCCTCCTTCCCAATCGGCATTGATCCGGACTTCAATCAGGCCGACGCATATCGCAACCTGCGCGACTACGCAATGGACATCCGCGCGACGGCAGAGCGGCTTGCCGCGGCCCGCGTGGCCGTCTATCCCATCGACGCCAGGCGGTTCTTCCAGAACCCCGTGCTGGCCGCGTCCTACGGCGGGGAAAGCAGCCTGCGCAACGGCCAATACAACACCGATGCCGCCGACCTGGCCTGGAACCAGGTGGTCAAGGAACACGACACCATGGACGAAATCGCCGAGGACACCGGCGGACGGGCGATCTACAACACCGGCGACCTCAAGGGAGCGATGGCAGGCGTGATCAGCAACGGCGACCGCTATTACACCCTCGCCTTCGATCCGCAACAAATGAAGCAGGACGGCAAGTTCCACAAGATCACCGTGAAATCCGTACCCGGAACCACGCTGCTGTATCGCCATGGCTACGTCGCTCTTGACGCCGCTAAAGTGAAACCAGGCTCGTCGGACGGGAACCAGAACGCCGATCAAAACAGCCGTGCCAAAACGATGTTCCGCTCCGAAATGGAGCCCGGAGGCCCACCCGCCTCCGACCTCATGTTCTGCCTCCAGAGCGTGCGCGAAGACCAGGACCGGCAGCCGAAAGCTGCGGATAAGTTGAAGGGTGACAATGGCGCTTTGAAGCGCCCGGTGACCCGCTACGTCTTCGGCTACCAGCTTGGCCTCCACGCGGCGCAGATGACCCAGACTCCCGACGGCCTGCATCACGGGCTGTTGCTCGCGATGGTGATTGCCTACGACCAGCAGGGGCGGGCGCTGAACTCGGTGCTGAATACCGAGTCGCTGGCGCTCGACCCGAAGGTGTACGCCGACTCGCTCAAGCAGGGGCTTCCCTTCTATCAGGAACTGGATATCCCGCCCGGCGACGCGACGATTCGCGTCGGCATCTACGACGTCTCCTCCGGCAAGATCGGCGCGATGGAGTTCCCGCTGAAGGTCGAGTCAGCGCCCGCGAAGTAGTCCGGTATGCTGATGAGGTTGGCCGATCCAGGAGACCCATGTCAGTTCAGGACGATATTGCCGCTATCGTGATTCAGGAGTCCACGCTTACGCTGCCCAGGTTCACGCCGGACATTGCCTGGCAGATCGGGACCACGCTGCGCGACCTGGCGCTGGCGCGGAAGTACTCGCTGGTGATCGACGTGCGCCGCTTCGGCGCGCCGCATCAGCAACTCTTCTACTGCGCGCTCGCCGGCACGACACCCGACAACCAGCGCTGGGTGCAGCGCAAGATCAATGTCGTGGCGCGCTTCCACAAAAGTTCGTACCATGTTGGCCGCTTGCTCGAGCAGGCCGGCCTGGGCTTCAGCGATCGCTACAATCTGCCGATCGAGGACTACGCTCCGCATGGCGGCTGCTTTCCGATTCACGTCGCCGGCGCTGGCATCGTCGGCGCGGTCACGGTCTCCGGTCTGCCGCAGCGCGACGACCACAGCCTCGTCGTTGAAGCGCTGTGCCTCGTCAGCGGTCGCGACTACGAGGCGCTGAAACTGCCGGTCTGAGCCGCTAATGCCCGCCGAAGAGCCTGCGGAAGAAGTGGCCGACGGCGTGCGCCATGTCGCGATGGGGCGCCGGCGTGGGAGCGACTTTGGGCGTCGCGGGTTCTGGCGCGGGAGCCGGAGCCGGCACGGGAGCGGGCGGCGGCGGGATCAGGGCTGGAGCGGCGACGGCAGCCTGAACGGGCGGCGGCGGAAGGGGCGCCGGAGCGGGCGGCGCGACTGGCTTCGGTTTGGGTGCCTTACCGAGTTGGTCTTGCGGCGGCAGCGCGTCGGGATCGTGGGTAGCGCCGTTGTAGACCAGCGTGTCGGTGAGTTGCGGAGGGATCTGGGCTGGCGGCGCCCCCTCTTCCGTTGGCGCGAGTCCTTCGCTGACGGCTGTCGGGAACGGATGCTGCACTTCGATCGGCGGGGCGGCAACGGCCTTGGTTTCCGGCTTCGGGTCGGCCTTCGGAGCCGCGGCTGCCGGCTTGACCAGCATGGCGTCGGCGAGCGACAGGCCTTTGGGATCCGGGCAGCCGCAGGGCGAAGTCTCGCGGTCGACAACGTCGTGGATGCTGCCATGCTCGAACAGGACATGCTGGCCGGCATTCAGCTCGTACATCTCGGTGCCGAAGGCGTCGGTCACGGCGAGCGGAGGCGCTTCGTGGCCGCGGCTCTCGACGCAGGTGTCGCCGTTGCGGGCAATGCGCAGGCGCAGGTCGAGCGGGCCGATGGTGCGCACAGTGAAGCGCAGGTCGGGCGTCATGATGGCGTCGGACGGCACGCCGTTCGTCTGGATCTCGATTGCGCCGCGGTCCAGCGAGAAGAGGAGCGGCGCGTTGACGGAGACGGACCGGTTCTCGGTGACGTGCAGGATGGAAGTCTGGCAGACGTTGACCGTTCCGCCGCGGCCGAGCGTGATCGGCGCGGTGTGATCCTTGGCGGTGACGCTGGCGGAGCCGGTGAGGACGGCGCGGCCGTCGAGATCGTCGGTTGAGCCGGTGACTTCGGCATCACGCGTGGGAACGTAGCCGATGAGCTGCTGCGCCGGCGATGAAACGCATGCCGTCGCCAGCAGCAGGGGCAGAGCGTGGCGGAGTGGCGTTGGCAGCTTCACGTGTCTCAGCCTACATCTTCAGGAAGTTCTCGACGATCTTCTTGCCGTGGGTGGTGAGGACACTCTCGGGGTGGAACTGAACGCCTTCGATGGGAAGGTCGCGGTGGCGGAGGGCCATGATGGTGGTCCCATTCTCTCCGACGGGGGTGGTTGCGGAGACCTCGAGTTCGCCGGGCAGGCCCTCTTCCGAGACGATGAGCGAGTGGTAGCGGGTGCAGGTCATCGCGGACGGGATGCCGCTGAAGATGGTCCTGCCGTCGTGGGTAACTTCGCTGGTCTTGCCGTGCATCAGCTTGGGGGCGCGGACGACGTTGCCGCCGAACGCGGCTCCGATGGCCTGGTGGCCGAGGCAGACCCCGAGGATGGGGACGCGCGGGCCGCCTTGCTGTGCGCGGCGCGCGAAGTGGCGGATCAGCTCGATGGAGATACCGGCGTCCTGGGGGGTGCAGGGGCCGGGAGAGATGAGGATGTGGGTCGGGTGGAGGGCCTCGACTTCGGCGGGGGTGAGCTCGTCGTTGCGGCGGACGACGAGGTCGGCACCAAGCTCGCCCATGTACTGGACGAGGTTGTAGGTGAACGAGTCATAGTTGTCGAGGACGAAGACCATTGAACGAAATCCTGGGTGCTGCGTTGGTTCCGGGATATACCCCCCCCGGGGGGTATATCAAACTAACTACAATTGAATCAGCCCATTATCGGCTTGTATATACGGCTTATATATACAAATGCCCCGATTTGGAGGGAGAAACAGAAAGACCCGGCATGGAGCCGGGCGCGAATTTGTCTCTCTAACAAGTATACCATCGGTGTCAATGAATTTAGCAGGATTATTGGGATAAGCTGTTTATTTTGTGTTGATTACCTTTTGTCTCAAGGCCGCCAAAAGAATCTTTCCAAGTTCATCGACAGTGCGAGTAACGATGTCCGTGATTTGGCGGAGCGCCGGCACTTCAGCCAAGCCTATTATTTGAATGGTGATTCCACGACGAGATGGGGCGTCCGGGGGTAGGCCCCGGAAGCGGGTTCTGTTTTCCTTTGTGCGGTGGCTGGTCGTTGGCGCGGCGCTGCTGTGGCTGCTTGCCGCGTTGACGTTGGTAACCCTGCGCTGGGTCGATCCGCCGACGACTGCGGTGCATGTTCAGCGCCGGCTGCAGGCTTGGGTTGAGCACAAGCCGTATCACGAGCGCTACACGTTCGTTCCGCTGAACCAGATCTCGCCCGATCTGCAGCATGCGGTGATCGCTGCGGAAGATGCGCGCTTCTATCAGCACCATGGGTTCGACTGGCAGGCGATCGAGACCGCCGCCAAAGACGATATGGAAGGCGAGCGCACGCGCGGGGGTTCCACGCTGACGCAGCAGCTGGTGAAGAACCTGTTCTTCGGGACGGGCCGCTCGTTCGTGCGCAAGGGGGCCGAGGCGGGACTGGTGCCGGTGGCTGAATTTTTCCTGGGCAAGCGGCGGATTCTGGAGCTGTACCTGAACGTGGTGGAGTGGGGCCCGGGGATCTATGGGGCCGACTCGGCGTGCCGGTACTATGATCGGACGCCGCCCCGGAGGATTGGGCGGGAACAGTCGGCGCGGCTGGCGGCGATTCTGCCGGCGCCGCTGAAGCGGCGGCCGGAGCGGATGAACAGCTACAGCGCGGTGATTTTGAATCGGATGCGGCAGATGGGCTGGTAACGGCAAACGCGCTTGATTTGCGACAGGAATCGCCTCATACCAGCCTGGGGTGAAGACCGATGGCGGCCGCCACTCAGTGCAAAGCCGCATCACGGGCTACACTATGGCCTAATCGGCAAACAGGCCAGCTTCAGGAAAGGCGTCAGGGCAAGCGGAGGACGTGATGCGCGGAGCCGTTCGCTGGTTGGCGTGCTTTGCTTTGATCGCCTGCGCCCCCGCGCGCACCCAGACCTTCGACGCCACCAAGATCGGCACCCCCGCCAACCTGTCCACCGCGACCTGGCACTTCACTCTCGGCGACGACCTGCGCTGGGCCGATCCCGCCTTCGACGACAGCCAATGGAAGACCTTTACGCCGGAAAAGAACTTCAAGGCGCAAGGCATGTCCGTGCCTTCCGGCATGTGGTGGTATCGGCTCCACGTGCAGGTCCGTCCTGGAAGCAGGACTCTGGCGATCACGATGGTTGAGTCCAACTACCAGGTCTTCATCAACGGCAAACTGGTCGGCCAGCAGGGCAGCTTTCCAGGCGGCATCAGAAGCGCCAACGCCAGCTGGGAGCAGGTCTATCCGATCCCAGCGGATGCCATTCACGGAGACACAATAGTGATTGCCGTTCGCCAGTGGCTGGATCCGTTTCTCGGTCAATACGACTTTGGGCTTTCCGGTCCAATGCTGCTGGGCGGCCGCGGTTGGCTGAATATGCATAGTACCCTCAGGCGCAACTCCTCGTTCTTCGATTCATTCGGAGACGTCGCCCAGGGTCTCATAGGATTCATGGTTGGGATCTGGGCGCTCGCCTTGTTTCGCGCCCAACCGGAACATCGCGAATACCTCTGGCTGGCATTCATGGGCCTGGTCGATGCAACCGGGGGCTGCCTCTCCCCGGCTCTGCGGGTGACGCAGCTACCCGCTTGGGAAGTATTTCTGCCCGGTGCGATTCTGAACGTTCTCGATATCATAGCGCTGGTTCTCTTCGTGTGTGCGTTTCTGCGGGTGCGCATTAACTGGTGGATCCGGGTTTATTGCCTCGCTCTGCTCTGGACGCCTCTCATCAACATGGCCCTTTGGCAGGGCTGGATTCTGCAGAAGTACTACCTGCTTGGAGTCGTCATCGTCTCCACTCCTGTTGACCTCTTCGCTCCACTTCTGGCGATTCGCCAGTACCGCCGAGGAGACCGCGAGGCCGGCATGCTCCTGCTGCCCCTTTTGCTTCTTGCGACTGCGGACTATGGTTCCCTGCTGGACAGCTTTCTACATCTCAAGGAAGGCAGGCTCCACGGAAATGTCATCCCCAGGCTCCACTTAGGTCCGGTCGAAATCTGGCCTCAGACGATCTCGTTCATCCTGTTCTACCTCGCCATCGGCGGCATCATGCTGCATCGGTCTTTCAAGATCACTCGCGAGCAGCAGCGCACCGCTGCAGAGCTCGAAGAAGGCCGCTCGGTGCAGGCATTCCTGCTGGGGCGGGATGCGTCGGCGCCGGGTTTCACCGTGGAGAGTGCATACCTTCCCGCGCAGGAGGTCGGCGGCGACTTCTTCCAGACCATCGCCGGAGCCGACGGCAGCCTGCTCGCCGTCATCGGCGATGTCGCCGGTAAGGGGCTGCAGGCCGCCATGCGCGTATCGATGTTGATCGGAGCGGTCCGCCTTAGCCCAGACGAGACGCCGGCCGCGCTGCTGAGAAAACTCAATTGCGTCCTGTTGCAGGACGGTAGCAGCGGGCTTACGACATGCCTGGCGGCGCGGCTGGATGCCAACGGCACTGTGACCATCGCCAATGCCGGGCACCTCTCGCCCTACATCAACGGCCGCGAACTGGCCATCGACGGCGGCCTTCCGCTCGGCGTAGCGGCAGGCACCGACTACACCGAGCAGACATTTCCTTTCGCGGCCAGCGACCTCATGCTTCTGATGTCCGACGGCGTGGTGGAAGCGCGTAGCCCTGCCGGAGAACTCTTCGGCTTCAAGCGAATGGCAGATATCGCAGCCGATGTCACAACTGCCGCCGCGCTCGCGGAAACTGCCCGCGCCTTCGGCCAGGACGACGACATTACCGTCCTCCTCCTCAAGCGCGCGACGGCTGTCTGAGGGCTGGGCAGCCTGCCCACGCCCGGTATCGAACTTCCCGGAAGGTGGGGGAATTGATAGCGTCCAAGCGACCGAAAGGTTTGGGTTCGCTGTAGGCACGCGGAGCGCGGGCGATTCTGCTTCGACCTGGGGTAGTCTTGTGGCACTCGCGAAAGTGTACTTACACGCCGGATTGGCAATCCGGGGATGGCTATTCTCAGCTTCGTTGGGGATAGCGGAGGAGTGACATGGAGACGGCCTTGAACGATCCGGCAGTGATTGCAAGCGACTTTGGGGAGTCACACCCCGCGCGTAGCCGCCGCGGGTTCTGGGCGCTGATTGCCACGCAGTTCCAGGGCGCGTACAGCGACAACATTCTGCGCAACCTGCTGCTGTCGATGGTGGTCGGCATGGGCCTGGCGCGGAGCCAGCGCGAGGCGTTTGTTTCGGTGGTGGGGTTTGTTTTCTCCGTGCCGTTCCTGCTGCTGAGCATGCCGGGAGGATGGCTGGCGGACCGCTTCAGCAAGCGCCAGATCACGATCTGGACCAAGGTGCTAGAGTTCGGGTCGATGGTGCTGGCGACGGTTGGCCTGGCTACACATACGCTGTCGCTTTCGCTGGTGGCGTTGACGCTGGTGGCGGCGCAGGCGGCGCTGTTCGGGCCCTCGAAGTATGGGCTGCTGCCGGAGCTGCTGCCGGAGAAGAGCCTGTCGTGGGGCAATGGCGTCATTGAGCTGGGGACGTTCCTCGCGATTATTGTGGGCACCGTAACCGGAGCGGGGTTGGCGGAGAAGTTCCATGGGCACGAGGTGTATGCAGGGTATGTGCTGCTGACGCTTTCGGTGGTGGGATTGCTGAGCAGCCTGGGCATCGATAAGGTTCCGGCGGCTGCGCCGGAGAAGCCGTTCCGCGCGAACATACTCGGCGACCTGTGGACGCAGGTGAAGGTGATGCGGGGGGACCGGCCGCTGCTGCTCGCGGTGCTGGGCAATACCTACTTCTGGTTCCTGGGCTCGCTGCTGTTCTCGACCATCGTGGTGTACGGGCCGGACGTGCTGCACGTGAGCCAGATGAAGACCGGCTACCTGAACGCGATGCTCGCGGTGGGGATCGGCATTGGCAGCATGACCGCCGGATGGGTGAGCGACAACAAGATCGAGTACGGATTGATTCCGCTGGGGTCGATCGGCATGACGTGCACCGGGTTTGTGCTGGGGATGACGTCGCCGGGGCTGGTGGGCTCTGCGGTGCTGCTGGCGATTCTGGGCTTCTGGGCGGGCTTCTTCGCGGTGCCAGTAAATGCGCTGATCCAGCACCGGCCGGCGGAGAAGGATAAGGGCGGGATTATCGCCGCAGCGAATTTGCTGTCGTTCGTGGGCATCGCGCTCTCGTCGGGCGTGTATTACGTGTGCACGGTGCTGGTGCATCTGAACGCGCGCGGCGTGATCGTCGCGGCGTCGGCGCTGACGGCGATCAGCACGGTGTATGTGCTGTTCCTGCTGCCGGAGTGGTTTGCGCGGCTGCTGCTGTTCTTCGTCACGCGGACGGTGTATCGCGTGCAGGTGGTGGGGCGCGATAACTTCCCGGAGAAGACGGGCGCGCTGTTGGTGTGCAACCACATGTCGTTTGTGGATGCGGCGCTGCTGATTGCGGCGACGGACCGGCCGATTCGGTTTCTGATGTTTCAGGGCATTTACGATCATCCGTTGATCAAGCCATTTGCACGGATGACGCGCGCGATTCCCATCTCCAGCGAGCAGCATCCGCGGGAGATGATTCGCTCGCTGCAGACTGCGAGCGATGCGCTGCGCAACGATGAGATTGTGTGCATCTTCGCCGAAGGGCAGATTACGCGCACCGGGCAGCTACTTCCCTTCCGGCGCGGCCTCGAACGCATTATGAAGAACGTCGACAAGCCCATCATCCCGGTGAACCTCGACGGCGTGTGGGGCAGCATCTTCAGCTTCGAGCGCGGGCGATTTCTGTGGAAGATGCCGAAGCGCATTCCGTATCGCGTCACCGTGAGCTTCGGCACGCCGATGGCGTCAACGTCGACGGCGATCCAGGTACGCGGGGCGGTGCAGGAGTTGCACGCGAATGCGTTCGAGCGGCGGAAACGCTTTATGCAGACGCTGGATCGCGCGTTCGTGCGGACGGCGCGTCGGTCGCCACGGCAGTTCATGATGGCGGATGGGAAGACGCCAAGGGTGACGTTTGGCTCGGCGCTTTCGAAGACGATGTTTATCGCGCGCCGGTTGCGTCCGCAGCTCGGCGAACAGAAGATGGTGGGACTACTGCTGCCGCCTTCGGTCGGCGCGGCGCTGACGAATTACGCGCTGATGTTGATGGGGCGCGTTCCGGTGAATCTGAACTACACGTCGTCGAACGAGATACTCGCGTCGTGCGCGGCGCAGTGCGATATCGATGTGGTGATTACGTCGAAGGCGTTCGTGGAGCGCTTTCCGAATATGCAGATTCCGGGGCGCGTGATTCTTCTGGAGGATGCGCTTGCTGGTCCGCGGCTGACAGAGAAGATTGGCGCGCTGGTGTTCGCGAAACTGGTTCCGGCGGCCTTGCTGCGGCGGATGCTGGGAGGGCGTAGGGCGGTGGTTGCGAAGGCGGACGCGCCAATGGATCAACTGGCGACGATCATCTTCTCCAGCGGGAGCACGGGCGATCCCAAGGGCGTGATGCTGACGCACTTCAACCTGACGTCGAACATCAACCAGGTGGGCCAGGTCTTCATGCTGGACGGGCGCGATACGATTCTCGGGATTCTGCCGTTCTTCCACTCGTTCGGGTTCATGGCTGGGTTGTGGCTGCCGGCACTGCAGGGCGTCGGTGTGGTCTATCATCCGAATCCGCTGGATGCGCAGGCGATCGGTGCGCTGGTGGAGAAGTACAAGGTGACGTTCCTGATCGCTACGCCGACGTTTCTGCAGGCGTACATGCGGCGGTGCACGCCGGAGAATTTTGGGTCGCTGCAGTATGTGCTGGTGGGCGCGGAGAAGCTGCAGGAACGGGTCGCGATGGCGTTCGAGGATCTGTTCGGCGTTCGTCCGCTGGAGGGGTATGGCTGCACCGAGTGCTCGCCGGTGGTGACGGTGAATGGCCGCGACTTCCGTGCGCCGGGCTTTCGGCAGGTCGCGGCGCGGCGGGGCAAGATCGGGCATCCGCTGCCGGGAGTCTCGGTGCGGGTCGTGGACCTGGATAGCGGCGAGCCGGTGGCGCCGGGTACGTCGGGGATGCTGCTGGTGAAGGGGCCGAACGTGATGCTTGGCTATCTCGGCAAGCCGGAGAAGACGGCCGAGGTGCTGCACGATGGGTGGTACACGACCGGCGACGTTGCCATGATGGAGGAGGATGGATTCCTCACCATCACCGATCGGCTGTCGCGCTTCAGCAAGATTGGGGGCGAGATGGTGCCACATGTCCGCATCGAGGAGAAGCTGCAGGAACTGGCGGACGCAACCGAGCAGGTGTTTGCGGTGACCTCGCTGCCGGATGAGAAGAAGGGCGAGCGCATTATGGTCGTGACCACGCTGCCAGCGGCGAAGCTGGCGCCGGTGCTGGAGAAGCTGGCGCAATGCGATCTGCCGGCGCTGTGGAAGCCAAAGGCGAATCAGTTTGTCTACGCCGCCGCGTTGCCGATGCTGGGGACGGGCAAGATGGACCTGCGCGGAATCAAGACTCTGGCGGCGAGTTTGACGACCGAGGTTGAGGCCTGAAGAAGTTGAGCCTACGCGAAATGAGGGCCCGGGGTTAAGACCCCAATTGATTGGTCGCTTATTTCATGGGGTTGAAACCCCACGCTAATCCGCAAAGACTTTTTCAGCATCATCGGGGGACGCGGAACGAGCAGCAGGAGTCTGTGTACGCAATCAGATGGTGGTTGCCTGTTCCCAGTCCGGCTCGAGCCAGCGGCTGGAGCGGCACCAGCTGGACTCCATCTCCGGCACGCTGAGCAGGCCATGGCCGTGCTTGCAGACGAGTTCGGTTCCGTTCCACTCGAGGAAGTTATGCGAGGGCCGGCCGACGCGCGCGGGCGTGGAGAGTGTGCGGAGACATTGCTTGCAACGCTGCTCCTGGTCGGTAAAGACCCAGCGGAGAGCGACCAGAGCGACGATGGTGAAGAGGAAGACCTGGAGCAACTCAGAGGTCACCGGGAAGTCGGCGTGGAGCGGCTGGCACACATCCACACTGAGCAGAAATGCCAGGAGCAGACTGAGCAAAATCTTGGCCGCGAAGAAGAGCCGGCGACGGACCCAGTAGAACTTGCGGCTGCTGGAGCGCTGCGCGATGTAGCGGCGGCAGGCGATGGCGAAGGTGACGAAGATGACCAGGGGCGTCTCGACCAGGAAGCGCTTGAACGGCGCGCCGAGGTAGAGGGCCGTCGCATGCCAGCCGCCGTTCAGCGCGAGCGCCATGACGATGGAGAGCACGTCGAGCAGGAGGAGCGAAGCCAGGCAGAAGATGGCGGTTCCGCTGAGTAGGCGTCGCCAGCTTTCGGTGCGAAGCCAGAGAGCATCGCAGAGGATGCCGAGGGAGAGGTCTGCGATAACGCGGGCGGCGACGGTGCGATTGCGGTTGGGGTGGCGGACGTGCCAGAGCTCGGCCTGCCACGAGCGGCTCCACTCCTCGCGTTCGGGAGGGGGGACGATGGCCGCGACGGCGCGGAGAAGGTTGCGATCGAAAGACGGGAGCGGCGATGGAAGTCGTGGACTCATGAACGCTTCTCCGGAACGAGATGGGCGAGCAGTGGATATCTCTGGGTGGCGGCGAGCGCGGCGGCCTTGCCCTGGCGCGTGACTTGATAGTAGCGACGGGCGGGGCGCTGGTTCAGGGTAGCTTCTGCTTCCGGCTCCCATTTGGACTCGACGAGTTCGTCGCGCTCGAGACGGCGGAGCGCGGGATACACGGTGCCGCTGGGGAGGCCGGTGACTTCCATGACGTCGAATCCGAAGCAGTAGCCGAGCGAGAGCGCCTTGAGGATGAGCGCCGCGGAGTGAGAGAGTCGAGGGCTGAGCTGTGTGCTCATAAGTTCTATGTAGTATGCTATCACAAGTAGTACGCTACATAGGGTGAATGCCATGCTGGAACTGAAAAACGTGTCGAAGACGTATCGAGGCATCCCGGCGGTGTGGGATGTGAGTTTCGCGCTGAAGGAGGGCGAGGTGCTGGGCTACCTGGGCCCGAACGGGTCGGGCAAGTCGACCACGGTGAAGATGGTGATCGGGATGATTCAGCCGACGAAGGGAAAGATTTTCTTCGATGGCAGGAACATCCACGACGATCTGGCCACGTACCGGCTGCAGCTTGGGTATGTTCCGGAGGAGGCGCAGGTGTACACGCATCTGTCGGGTCTGGAGTACCTGCAGTTGATTGGGCGGCTGCGCGGGATGGAGGAGCGTGTGCTCGAGCATAAGGCGCGCACGCTGCTGCAACTGCTGTCGCTGGAGCCGGCCCAATATGCGGCGCTGACGGACTATTCGAAGGGCATGAAGCAGCGGGTGCTGATTGCGGCGGCGCTGCTGCATGATCCGCGGCTGATTGTCCTGGATGAGCCGCTGTCGGGACTGGACGCGGTTTCGGCGCGGTTGATCAAGGACCTGCTGATCCTGCTGGCGCTCGGGGGCAAGGCGATTCTGTACATCTCGCATGTGCTGGAGGTGGTGGAGCGCGTGTGCGGCCGCGTGATTGTGCTGTCCGACGGCAGCGTGGTGGCCAATGCTGCGCCGAGCGAACTGACCCGGTTGATGGAGCTGCCGACGCTGGAAAGCGTGTTTGCGCAACTGGTGCAGCAGAGCGATACGGAGCAGGTGGCGCGGGAGATGGTCGCTGTGATGAAGGTGCGACATGGTTGAGACAGCGAGCATGACACGGATCTTGGTGGGGCACTTCTTCCGCCGCTTCTTCGACAACGACACGGTGCAGGTGGATGGCGACACCCAAACCACAGTTGTACGCGCGCTCGCCGCCGTCGCCGTGCCAGGATTGATGATCGCGTTCTGGCTGCAAACCGCATATCCGCTGAAGCCGTTACAGAGACCCCCGTGGCTGATCATCGAGGACCACTACTGGTTCGTACTCTTTACATTTGTGGTGATGGGAGCGGTAGCCGTCTTCGAGTGGGAGATGCTTTTCCCGGACCGGCTGGATTTTCTAATCCTCTCCCCGCTCCCGGTCAAGCCGCTGCAGATGTTGGGTGCGAAGGCGGCAGCGCTGGCGGAGTTTCTGGGGCTGTTTCTGGTTAGCTCCTACATCTTTGGCGGAGTGGGCTTGCCGGCGGTGAGCAAACTCGACTTTTTCCGGCAGCTCTACGCGCATGCTGCGGCGGTGATGTTGGCTGGGTTGTTTGCGTCGCTGGTGGTTCTGGCGCTGGGCGGGGTGCTGGTGTGCGTGCTGAATGCGGCGCGGTTTCGCGTGGTGTCGCCGCTGGTGCAGATGGTGACGGTGATGATGCTGGTATTGCTGTTGCTGCAGTATGCGAAGCTCGGCGATTCGATGCAGGCGTGGTTGACAGAGCCGATGGGGTGGATGCGCTGGCTGCCGCCGCTGTGGTTTCTGGGGTTGTATGAGCGCCTGATGCACGGCAATGCGGCGCCGGCGTTCGCGGGTCCGCTGAGTGCCTATGCGATTCGCGGAATGCTGGCGGCCGCGGCGGTTGTGCTGGTTACGTATCCGCTGGCGTGGGTGCGGATGCGCAGGATGGCGGTTGAGGGAGCGGCGCGCACCTCGGCGCGGCCGTCACGATGGTTCGACGGGGTGCTGCACAGGGTGGTTCGACGGCCTGGGGAACGGGCGATCTTTCACTTCGTGGGTCAGACGATTGCGCGGAATAACAAGTACCAGGTGTATCTGGCGATGTACTGCGGAACGGGGCTCGCGCTGGCGCTGGGGTGCGCAGTGACGTTTCATACAACCGGCGGAGTGGTGCGGGCTGGGCTATCGGAGAAGGGGCTGCATGCGGCCATGCCGTTAATGCTGTTCTGGGTCGTTGCCGGGTTGCGGATTGCGTTCTCGTTTCCGCTGAACCTTCCTGCGGGATGGGTGTTCCGAATTACTGGAGTGCGGATGGACGAGTGCGCCGCGGCGGCGCGGAAGTGGGTGATGCTATGCGCGGCGGGAGTGATGCTGTGCGTGCTGGCGGCGCTGCGGGTTGCGGGGTGGGACCTGCGGCATCTGCTGGTGCAGGCGGTGTGCGGGGTATCGCTTTGCGTACTGCTGACGGATCTGCTGTTCTTCTCGCAGCGGAGGGTGCCGTTCAACCAGCCGCGGATGCCGGGACGGGTGAACTTTCCGATGATGATGGCGCTGTGGGCCGCGCTGCCGGTGTTCGTGTCCGGGATGATCGCGGTGGAGATGCGGCTAGAGCAACATCCGCAGGAGTTGTGGCTGCGGGCGCTTGGGGTCGCAGCGCTTCATGCGGGGTTGAGCGTGCTGCATGGCAGGCCGGATGAGATCGATGAGGAGATGGAAGGGTACGAAGGGGAATTTCAGCTGCTGGGGCTTAGCTGAGGCGATTCGCCGTCGCGGGGCGCCCTGGGCACTTTACTCAATTCTGCTGAACGTATGGGCTGGGTCTAAGACTACCTTCGACGGCGGGTGGCGGCGTGAGGTCGGCGACGGAGTAGGCGATCTGCTGAATGGCCGGGATCTCGCGGTGGCTGGCGGCCTTGGCAGCATAGAGTGCGCGATCGCCTAGTTTCATCAAATCCTCGAGCGTCAAGTTTTCACGGCAGATGGAAGTAATGCCGATGCTGACCTGGATGTTGAACTTCCCGGTTTCGCAGGGAATGAGGATTTCGGCAAGGCGGTTCTGGATGCGGTCGGCGACGATCCCGGCCGGGACGGCGTCGGTGTTGGGCATGATGACGAGGAACTCGTCGCCACCGAGACGAGCGATGAGGTCCCCGGCGCGCGTGGCATGGCGGAGACAGTCGGCGATTGCGCAGAGGGCAAGGTCGCCGGCGTAGTGTCCGAAGTTGTCATTGATCTGCTTGAAGCAGTCGACATCGAGCATGAGGGCAGCGATGTTGGCGTTGGGCTTGCGGCTGCGACCGAAGACGCGCTCGGTCTCGCGCTCGATGGCGCGCCGGTTGAGCGTTCCGGTGAGAGCGTCAGTGTCGGCGAGTTGCACGAGATTCTCGCGCAGGCGATCGGCGGTCATCCACAGGAAGCCGAAGCTGAGGCCTGCGATGATGGTCCGGTCGAGCCAGATGTGGTAGAAGAGGTCGCGCGGAAAGCTCCGGATAGTGAGGAGACGGAAGGCGTTGGTCGTGGCGTAGAGGCTGAGGAGCGTGCCCATGACGATGGTCGAGATCTTTGACTTGCCGCGAAGTGACTGGAAGAGAAGGATGGCACTGCAGGCTGCCGTAGTGAGGCAGACGATGGAGATCAAGGCAATGCGGATGGTGTGATGTCCCGGCGAGAGGGTGAAGAGGGCGCTGGCGACCGTCATGAGGACGGAGAGTGCGAGCAGATAGAGCCAGACGGTGCGTCCGCGGCCCAGGAACTCGGCGAGCGCTTTGTTGATGAGGGTTAGTTCGAGAAAGAAGAGGAAGTTAGCGAAGATGACGAGGGAGAAGGCGGGGAAAATCGGGTACGTGGCGTCCAGGAGGAGGCTGACAGCGCCACAGAAGTTTGAGGCCGCAAACCAATAGTTGCAACTCTGCCCGGACTGACCGATCGAATTGACGACCATGGTCAGACTGAACAGAAACAAGAGACTCGCTTCGACGAAGAAAAGAGTGGGGACATCCACTGGTAAGTCCTTGGAACGCTGGCTCTGATTGAGCTATCGCAGACAGGTCTTAGCTTGACAGGCGGGTGAGCCGGACGCAATGGCCTGGATGAGTTGGAGATGCCTCGGAAGTTGTAGTTCGCGAACTACACGACCTTGGGCGCCTCGCACATATAGGGTCAGAGCGCTTTGCTTCGTGGGCCGATGGGGCTCAGAAGCGGGCGAAGAGGACGAGGTTGATGACGCGGTTGGCGTTGGTGGCGCCGTTGTTGCCGGCGAGCGAGAGGGACTGGCCGAAGAGCGGCGAGCCGAGCGTGCCGACGGGCGTGCCGAGGTTGACGTGATTGATCACGTTCTGGGCTTCGATGGCGAAGAAGGCGTGGTATTGGCGTTCGACGTAGGGCTTGCCTTTGGG
>Ga0207416_1002150_pt1 | contig 22712 bp, 16 predicted proteins | sample PaiPotPPM11metaG_FD_184107 | JGI IMG/M metagenome (GOLD analysis project Ga0207416, IMG submission 184107) | Iron sulfur acid spring bacterial and archeal communities from Banff, Canada, to study Microbial Dark Matter (Phase II) - Paint Pots PPM... ...
ACAGCCTCCGGTGGGGTCACCCGAGCCTCCGGCGGGGTCACCCAAGCCTCCGGCGGGGTACCCGCGCATGGCTAGGTCGCTCGATGTGCACGAACAGGGCACCCACAAGGGGATGCCCCTACAGGGATCTCCAGAAACCGACGGCACCCAGAGGGTACCTGCAAAGTCTTCGGCAGTCGGCCCGGCTAAGATCGCGGCGGAAGGCATTCGCAAGCATTTTTACGCGGACGGCAGATGGCTGCTCGTACTCGATAACGTCTCGATCGCGGCGAGGGAGGGTGAGTTCGTCAGCATCATCGGCCCGAGTGGCTGCGGCAAGAGCACTCTTTTCAACATCTTCGCCGGTCTGGAGCGAGTGGATGCCGGCCGCGTGTTGGTGGACGAACAAGACGTGACCGGCCGGCTTGGTTACGTGGGATACATGCCGCAAAAAGACTTGCTTCTTCCGTGGAAGCGCGTACTGGACAACACGACAATCGGCCTGGAGCTCCTCGGCGTATCGAAACGCAAAGCTCGCGCCGAGGCCGCCGGCTACTTCCCGCTCTTTGGGCTCGAGGGCTTCGAGCGTCACTATCCTGCCACGCTGTCGGGTGGCATGCGGCAGCGAGCTGCTTTTCTGCGTACGGTCCTTTCGCGCCGAGACATCCTACTGCTCGACGAGCCGTTCGGCGCTCTGGACTCGCTTACCCGTTCCTCCATGCAGGAATGGCTGTTGCATATCTGGGACACCTTGCGCAAGACGATCATCTTCGTCACGCATGACGTCGATGAAGCGCTCTATTTATCAGACCGGGTATACGTCATGCGCGGACGACCGGGCTACATTCAGGAAGTGCTCGACGTGCCGTTTGAACGCCCACGCGACTACGACATCGTCACCACGGGGACCTTCGCCGAGCTGAAGCGTAAGCTGCTGCTCCAGCTGAAGGCCCACGGCGATGACCAGGAGAGGACATCGTGACCGTTCAGGCTGAGGATATGCATGCCGAAGTTCGGGAGCTCGAACGCCGCCGCCGCAGCAGCAATCGCATTTTCTGGAGGCTCGTGGGGTACCTCCCTCCAATCGTGCTCCTGGGCCTCGGAGTCCTGGCCTGGCAGGTAATCGCAACCATCCAGAATGTGCCGGACTACCTGCTGCCAAAGCCGTCACTCATCTGGCAGACCACCATCGACGAGCGAGATCTCCTGCTCACCAACACCTGGCCGACCTTGAGGATCGTCGTGTTCGGATTCCTTATCTCGCTCTCGCTGGGAATCGTACTTGCGATCGCCATCAACTACTCCACGCTGCTGGAGCGGGCGGTCTATCCGATCCTCATCGCCTCGCAGACGATTCCCTTGATTGCGCTTGCTCCTATTCTGGTCGTGCTACTCGGATTCAGCGTCACTCCGAAGCTCATCGTCGTTTTCTTGATCTGCTTCTTCCCGATCGTGGTCAACACAGTGGACGGCTTCAAGAGTGTCGATCCCGATCAGATCAATCTGCTGCGCACACTCGGAGCCGGGCGCTGGCGGCTTTTCCGGGACGTCCAGTTCCCCACAGCCCTGCCGTACCTATTTTCCGGAACGAAGGTTGCGGCCACCTTCAGCGTGATCGGGGCCGTTTTTGGAGAGTTGGTCGGCTCAGACGAGGGACTGGCCCACCTCATGATTCAGAAGGAAGCACAACTCGACACTGCCGCGCTGTTCTCGGCAATGCTCATTCTGTCGCTTATGGGCATCATGATGTTTGTCGCCGTGGCCATCGCCGAGCGGTTGCTGATGCCCTGGTATCACACGGAGAAGAAGCGAAATGCCCTCAATCGGTGACCGGTGTGGCCGGCGCTGGGTCCGGGTGAAAGGAGGAGGAGTGAGGTATTCAGATTGTCGCTGTAACGACTGAAGAGAGAGGAGAGAGAAGTGAGACCGAGAAACCTGCGTAAGACAACCGTGCTTACCGTCGTCACGCTCTTTGTTGTAACCGCGCTCATCGGAATGTCGAGAGCGGCGAGTGCAGCCGGGTACCCCTTGGGTGATACCCGTGCCATGCAGAATGCCAGCATGGTCCTCGACTGGTATCCGAATTCGGATCACGGCGGCATATTTACCGCCATCACCAAAGGCTACTTCAAGCAGCACAACATCAACCTGACGGCACATGTACCGTCGGATACGAGTGCCCAGATCAAGCTGGTCGCGGCCGGGCGGGCGGACTTCGGCATCACGTACGAAACGGACCTCCTCGCTGCACAGCTTCAGCACATCCCGGTGCGCTCGGTCATGTGCATCATGCAGCATCCACTCAACACGCTCATGGCGCTCAAGAGCTCGGGCATCATCCGGCCCCGGCAGCTGGTCGGCCGCAGCGTCGGTAGCGCCGGCGTCCCGAGTGATAACGTCATCATCAAAGCCATGATGCGCTACGACCACGCAGACGCCAGCAAGGCCAAGATCGTCAACGTCGGCTTTAACCTCTTGCCGGCGCTCCTGTCGAAGCGCGTCGACGCGCTTGTCGGCGCATATTGGAACTGGGAGGCTGTGCAAGCTCAGCTCAAGGGTCAGCCGGTCAACGTCATGCGGCTCGAGCAGTGGGGTGTTCCGAACTACTGCGAGCTGGTTGTGATCACAAATACTAAGACCGTCACCAGTAATCCCGGCCTGGTGCGCGGGGTGGTGCAGGCGCTGCAGCAGGGCTATTCGTACGCCGAGAGGCACCCGTCCATTGCCTGGGATGCGCTCCACCAGCAGGATAAGACGCTCGACCAGCGACTGGTCCTCCGCAGTCTGGCTTTGCTGAAACCGGTGATCTTGGGTGCGTCCACCATCGGCTACCATGACGGAACACAGTGGCAGCGCTATTCCAGCTGGCTGAGCTCCAACAAGCTCATCTCCGGGCCGGTGACGGCAAGCAAGGCCTTTACCAACCAGTTCTTGAAGAGCGGCGTGAGATAGCGTATGGAGACCCGCCCCGCGGGTACCCGACCCCTGGAGACCTCGGCATACATTGAGCAAAATGCCGAGAGTCTGGTCGCGTTGGTGAAGCGCCTGGTCGACTTCCGCACCCCCAATCCGCCCGGGCGCAACACGACCGATGCCCAGCGCGTCATCGCCGATTACCTGCGCAATCTGGGAGCCGACGTCGAGATGTTCGACGTCTTTCCGGGCGATCCTGACGTCGCCGCAATTCTGCGAGGGTCGGACGGCGACCGGTATCACTCGATCCTGCTCAACGGCCACATCGACGTGGCGGATGCTGAACCGGAGAGCGCGTGGACCTCTCCACCCTACGAGGCAAACGTTCGGGACGGCCGCATTTACGGCCGCGGGACAGCAGACATGAAGGGCGCAATCGCCGGATTTCTCTTCGCGTTGCAAGCAATCCGCAGCGCCGGCGCAAAGCTACGGGGAGATGTGGTATTCGAGAGCGTCATTGGCGAGGAGATGGGGGAGATCGGGACGGTGGCGTGCAACGACCGCGGCTACCGTGCCGATTTCGCCATCTGCGGTGACATCAGCGACATGGAGATGCACGGCCAGGGAGGTGTCATCACCGGGTGGATCGACATCCGGAGCCCGGAGGTGTTCCACGACGCCGTGCGTAGCCGAATGATTCACGCCGGAGGCGGCGTGTTCGGCGCAAGCGCCATCGAAAAGATGACCAAGATCATCGCCGGCCTCCAGGATCTCGAACGGCACTGGGCGGTGATGAAGAGCTTTCCCGGTATCAGCCCAGGCACGACCACCATCAATCCGGCGGCCATCGAGGGCGGACGCCACCCGGCGTTCATTGCCGATTCCTGTTCCCTCTGGTGTACCGTTCACTTCCTTCCTGACGAAACGTACGACGGAGTCGTTCGCGAGGTGGAGGAGCACATCGATCGGGTCGCGGCAGCGGACCCCTGGCTGCGCGAGCATCCCCCAACGTTTCGATGGGGCGGACGCTCCATGCTGGTGGATAAAGGAGAGATCTTCCCCGGGTTCGTGTGCGACTACGATTTCCCCGGTGCGCGCTTGCTGGAGAAAGTCCACCATCGAGTGACCGGGAGCCCCGCGGTACGTGGAGTGTCCCGTTCGGTAACCGATGGCGGGTGGCTGGCAGCCGCCGGCATACCGACGGTTCTCTACGGACCCGGCCAGATCACGGAAGCTCACGCGGTGAATGAAAGCGTCGGCGTCGAGGAGCTAGTGAGGTACGTTCGAACAATTGCGGAAACGATTGAGACGTGGTGTAATACGCCCAGGTAACGGTACTTTGTCGGATCGGGAGGCGACAATGGGGACGGTGTGAAATCGATACAGCATTCAGGAGCAAAGAGCAGCTCACGGCCCATTTTGTGTGGAGGATTGCAACATTCTCGGCCTCGTAAAGGCGGATCAGCCGAACTCGACAAACTACCGGTAAGACGATCCCTACAGAGCCTGACCCTCACGAACGTGGGAGGACGGCTTCGCGGTCGAGCAACCCACTGTAGGCCCGTCCCTGGGTACCCTCTGGGTCTGCCGGCTTCGCGGTTGAGCAACCCACTGTAGGCCGGTCCCTCCGTGGCCGGCTTCGCGGTCGAGGGGAAAATCAAGGAAGATGGTGAATGATGCAGAAACTCAGAATACGCGTGGAGGTCAACGGCGAGCTTCACGAAGGAGAGGTAGAGCCGCGGCTCCTGCTGGCCGATTACTTGCGCGATGAGCTCGGCCTCACCGGGACGCACCTGGGATGCGAGCATGGCGTGTGCGGAGCGTGTACCGTCCTCATGGATGGCAAGCCGGTACGCTCCTGCACGACCTTTGCGGTCCAGGCCGACGGCACCAAGCTCACGACGGTCGAGGGTCTCGCTCGGAACGGGCATCTCACGCCGCTCCAGCAGGCATTCCGCGAGCACCACGCCCTGCAGTGCGGTTTCTGCACGCCCGGCTTTCTGATGACTGCGACGTCATTCCTCGAGGAAAATCCGCGGCCGTCGCGCGATGACATCAAGGCGGCCTTGACCGGTAACCTCTGTCGGTGCACCGGTTACAACACGATCGTCGACGCAGTGGAGGCGGCCAGCAAGACCGGTAACGGCACGCTGCTGGCCGCCTCGAATCACAGTGCGAATCCCCGCGCAGCCGCCTCACCATTGTCGACCGCGGGGAACGGCAATCCCGGAAGAGACGCCGTCGTTGACAGTCTCGGCACCGGAACGCATACCGGTCATCAGCCTGATGGAGCCTCTGGCGGTACGATGCGGGCCATGCTCTTCACGAGACCAGGTCAGGCGCTAACGCCGGTGGAGGTGCACGTACCGCAGCTCAGGCCGCGCGAGGCGCTGGTGCGGGTTCGGGCCGGTGGCATCTGCCACACCGAGCTGCATTTCCTGGATGCGATTTTGACACCTGCCCATACACCCATCATTCTGGGACACGAGGTGGCCGGAGATGTGGTCGCCGTGGGTCAGGAGGTTTCAACCGCCCGGCCGGGCCAGCGCGTGGTAGCCCACTACTACGCGACATGTGGCATCTGCCGGTGGTGCAGAACCGGAAACGAAAATCTGTGTCCCAACGTCCAGGCCCAGCTTGGTTTCACAGCAGACGGTGGATATGCCGAGTACGTCAAGGTGCCGGCCGCCAATCTGGTTGCCCTGCCGATGGAGATCAGCTATGAAGATGGCGCGACGCTCGGATGTAGCGGTACAACTGCCGTGCACGCGACGCGCACCATCGCCGAAATTCGGGTTGGCGAGACCGTCCTGATTTATGGGGCAGGCGGTGTCGGCCTCGCCGTCATGCAGATGTGCAAAATCTCGGGAGCCCGAACCATCGTGGTGGATCGAGTGCCGGACAAGCTCCAGCTTGCCAAAGGGCTCGGGGCGGACGAGATTGTCGAGGCCGGTCAGGAGGATGTTGCCGAGGCGATCCGCCGCATCACGGATGGCGAGGGGGTGGATGCCGCGTTCGAGCTCGTCGGGATCGAGGCAACGATCCAGAACTCGTTGAAGGCGCTGGGCAAGCGCGGACGGCTCATCTTCATCGGTTACTCACGTGACAATCTGACGGTGAGCCCCTTGCAGCTGGTCGTTGGCGAGCAGCAAATCCGCGCCTCGGTCGGCAACACACTGCAGGAGCTGGTCGACGTCGTGCGGCTGGCCCAGCGGGGCAAGCTCAAGGCGGTAGTCTCGGACGTCTGCGCACTGGAAGAGGTCAACGAAGTGCTGGACAGGCTCGCGCAGGGGCAGGTTCTCGGCCGCGCGGTTTTCCGGCCGTAGGAGGTTGAGCATATGAAGCCGGCACCTTTCACCTACGTACGCCCAACCGATCGAGAGACGGCGTTGCAAGCTCTGGCCGAAGCCGGCGTCGATGGCAAGGTACTCGCGGGAGGGCAGAGTCTGGTTCCTCTCATGAACCTGCGTCTCGCGCGCCCGGGCACGATCGTAGACATTAATCGCGTCGAGGGATTCGACCATGCCACGCGTTCGAACGGCACATTGACGATTGGAGCAACATATCGGCAGGAAGCGGCGCTCACCGATCCAGTGATCGCGTCGTCGGCACCGATCATAGTAGAAGCCGTGAGGCACGTGGGTCACTCCCAGATTCGCCAGCGCGGCACCATCCTTGGGAGCCTGGCCCACGCCGATCCCGTCGCCGAGCTTCCCGCCGTTGCCACGGCTCTGGAGGCGCGCTTCACCCTGGAACGGGTGGGAAGCACCCGAACCGTATCTGCGGCCGAGTTTTTCGTCGGCCCATTTATGACTGCTATCGAGCCGGAAGAGATCTTGACCGAGGTTGCGTTCCCAGTGTTTGGATCGGACACGGGACAGTGCTTTGTGGAATTTGCCCGGCGTCACGGCGACTTTGCCATTGTTGCTGTCGCCGCCATCGTCAGACTCGATTCCGGAGGCGCGTGCTCGGATGCACGGGTAGCTCTGGCCGGAGCAGCGGAGCGCCCTATTCGGTCCGAAGCGGCGGAGCAGATACTTCTGGGCGGGCGCATCGATGAAGCGCGTGCAGAGGAGGCGGCACGTGAGGCAACGCGTTCACTCGAACCTCCCGCCGATATCCATGGCTCGAGTCACTTTCGCAAGACCATTGCGTCCCAGCTCATTCGGGAGGCAATCGTGCAGGCACAACGACGCGCTGAAAGGAGGGTGTGATGGTCCTGGAGACGACGCCGAAATTCGTGGGCGCAACCGTCACCCGCAGCGAAGACCCCCGATTTTTGACGGGGAAGGGCCGATACGTCGACGATATCCGAATCCCGGGGACGCTCCACGTGGCCATCGTGCGATCGCCGGTTGCCCACGCTCGAATCCGCGGTCTGGACGTGAGTGCGGCAGAGGCTCTGGAGGGTGTCGCCGCCGTCATCACCGGGGCGACGCTGCGCGGCGTCCCCCCAATGACTCCGGACCTGGGAATGGCGGACTACCATCCTGCGCCCCAGCTTGCTCTCGCGACCGACACCGTTCGGTTCGTTGGCGAGCCCGTCGCGGCGGTAGTGGCCGCGTCGCGCTACGTCGCGGAAGACGCGGCCGATCTGGTAGAGGTCGACTATGAGGAGCTGCCGGTAGTGATGAACGCCGACGCGGCTCTGGCGGATGGCAGCCCACAGCTCCACGAGTCTGCACCGGGGAACCTCGTGCACCACATGAGCCTGAATAGTGGTGATATGGATGCCGCCTTGTCGGAAGCCGACGGGGTCATTCGGCATACGTTCCAGAGTCATCGCCACGAAGCTGTCCCGTTGGAAGGCCGCGCGGTTCTCGCCTCATACGATGTGATCACCGAGTCGCTGACGCTGTGGACGTCGTCGCAGATTCCGCATCTCGTACGCACGCTGCTGGCACGCCTCCTCGAGATGCCCGAGCACTCTGTCCAGGTCGTGGCGCCGGACGTGGGGGGTGGTTTCGGGCTGAAGGCCATGCTCGCGCGCGAGGAGCTCTTGCTCGCGGCGATCGCCCGTTCATTGGGTCGCCCCGTGAAATGGATCGAGGATCGCCGCGAGAATCTCATCGCGAGCGGTCAGGCGCGCGAAGAAAAGGTCGAGGTCGAGGTACCGGTCCGCCGCGACGGAACCATCCTTGGGCTGCGCGCTCGCATTCTGGATGATATCGGAGCGTACACGGTGTATCCCTTCGGCGGGACCTTGGAGGGGGTGATCGCCGTTCTCCTGCTTCCAGGTCCGTATCACTTCTCGAACTTCGCGTGTGAGCTGGACATCGTGCTCACCAACAAGTGCCCGATGGCATCGTATCGGGGCATCTGGGGCCCGATCACCTCCTGGGTGGGTGAGGGGCTCGTGGATCTCATCGCTCGCCGGCTGCATCTCGATCCTCTGGAAGTTCGGCGCCGCAACCTCATTGGTCCCGACGAGTTTCCTTTCACCTCCGCCACCGGCATGCCGTACGAGAATGGAACCTTTGTCGAGTCGCTGGAGAAGGCAGCCGACATGATTGGATACCGCGAGTTCCGGGAGCAGCAGAGGGCAGCTCTCCAGCAGGGACGCCACATCGGCCTCGGGTTCTGCACCTATGTCGAGCCCACGTCGACGCCGGCCGTCGGCATGTGGGGCGCGGCACCAACGAGCCAGGAGATGGCTCGCATCATGGTAGAGCCGTCCGGCGACGTCGTCGGCGCCGTGGGAGTCGTCAGCCAGGGTCAAGGGCACGCGACCGCATTTGCGCAGGTCGTTGCCGACGAGCTGGGTGTGCCTTTCGACCGCGTTCGCGTCGTAAGTGGGGACACCGCTATCAGCGCCTTCAGCATGGGTACGTGGGGCAGCCGTTCGGCGATTGTTGGATCCGGCGCGTTGACTCTCGCCACGCGCGATATCCGGGCCAAGATTCTCGCCATCGCGGCGCACATGATCGAGGCCAACGCCGACGATCTGGAGATTCGCGACGGGACGATCTCAGTCAAGGGCTCTCCCGACCACGCGGTGTCGCTCAAGGATGTCGCGCACACCGCCTACTTCGGCCAGTTCAGCCTGCCGGAAGGTGTCGAACCGGGCCTGGAAGTGACGCGCTCCTACGTTCCACCCTATGTGACCTTCTCCAACGGTACTCACGCCTGTATCGTGGAGGTAGATGCAAGCATGGGCACTGTCCGCATCCTGCGCTATTGCGTGGTCGAGGACTGCGGTCCGATGATCAACCCCGGACTTGTGAACGGTCAAATTCGTGGCGGAACGGCTCAGGGCATCGGCGGAGTGCTGTACGAGGAGACCATCTACGATGAGTCCGGCCAGCCTTTGACCTCGACATTTCTCGACTACCTCCTGCCGACTGCTTCCGAGATTCCACAGATCGAGATCGAGCATCTCGAGACACCCTCCGCGACACTCGGTGGATACAAGGGTATGGGTGAGTCCGGTGCGATCGCCGCGCCGGCGGCTGTGATCAATGCAGTGGCCGATGCGCTCACCTCACTCGGCGTCGAGATCGACCGCACGCCGCTGACACCGGAGCGGATTCTGACCTGCATCGAGCAGGCGCAGCGAGCCAGCCAGCATGCTCACGTCTGAGAACGGGCGCACGTTCTACCGCGGTTATCGTTTGACAATGGACCTGTAGGGGCAGCCCCGGGTACCCTCTGGGTGTGGTGCCCTCCCGGCCACACACAAAATGTAGGCCGCTTCCGCGAAATCGGGCGCATACCTACCCGAGTCAGGCCCCGGGTACCCTCTGGGTGTGGTGCCCTCCCGGCACGCCCTGGCGCCCGTGGTCCAACAATTCTCATTGTCGCTTTCGGCGCCGATCGGAACTAAATCAGGAGGTATACCACCATAAAGCCACCATCAAATCAGACAAATCCGGACCGTGAGACCGTACGAGGCCTGGGATTGCCGGTTGCACTACCGGAAGAGGCGATCGTCGCGACCGCGGCTTCCGCGGAAGACCACGGATACTCCTCTTTCTGGCTGAACAATCCGCCGAACACACACGCGCTCGCGCCGCTGGGCAGGGCGGCGCAATACACGGCGACTATCTGGTTGGGAGTAGGGATTATTCCGCTCTCACATCACCAGCCGGCAGAGATCGTTCGGGAGGTGGAACAAAACGATCTCCCGCTGAACCGGTTCTATCCTGGCATTGGGAGCGGGCCCGGGGGTGGCGGGGTGGAACGCGTGGCCGAAGGGATCCGCGTGATCCGCTCGCAGCTGCAAGGCCGACTCGTGGTGGCGGCGCTGGGACCTAGGATGTGCCGGCTGGCCGGAGCGGCGGCAGATGGTGCCCTGCTGAACTGGCTCACGCCTCAGTTCGCTCAGGCGTCGATCGAATGGGTGCGGGAGGGAGCCCGAGAAGCGGACAGGCCAATGCCGCGGCTCATGGCCTACGTTCGCGCGGCGCTGGGCGACGAGGCAATTACCCGGCTGCAGCGCGAGGCAGCAAGTTACGAGGCAATCCCGCACTACGCCGCCCACTTTAGGCGGATGGGTGTCTCGGCAATGGACACGACGATAACCGGGGTAACACCTGAGGATATCCAGCGTGGCCTGAGCGAATGGGATGGCGTGGTCGATGAGGTAGTGGTGCGCGCTGTAACGGCGCAGGACACCGTGGACGACATCAGGCAGATCCTGGAAGCCGCCAAACCGGCACATTAAATGTCCCTTCGCTGTGGCTCGTCGCGGTCGCCCGCTCTGTAGACATGGAGCGGCTCCGTCTTCGATCCAAATGTCTGCTCTGAGGCCCTGGTACTCCTGGCGAAAGACCTTCTTCATTCACTCCGCGGAGGTCAGCCCAGGGCTCATGGGCGAGCGGGGACGGAGACCTATGGCAATTCCGCCGCACCCGTCGCTCGGGCCTCCGTCAAAGGGTGTAGCTCGGTGCTCTCATGAAAATAAATAGGAGTCAGGCAGCAGCGGCCCGTTCAGGGCTTCCGCGGGTCGGACGGAGTCCCGGGTACCCCGCCGCAGGCTTGGGTGACCCCCTGGGTGCCCGCTGAGAACCGGCCGGGGAACGCCTCAGACGCCTCCCTTCCCGCCTGCTTCGCGTGCTAGGGCAAGGCCAGGTCGTATCGCGCGCCATGAATCGTCGATCATACCCGTAGCTCAGGCCTTCAGGCCATTTTCCCCCTCCAAGGCCGTCTCCCTTGCCCACGGACACCGGGCTAAGGGGACATCCCGGGTACTCTCTGGGTGTGGTGCCCTCGGGTACGCCGGATTGCCCACCATCCTGCCTGATTATGCACTGAGCGCTGAGGCAGGAACGACCAGCTTTGCCCACCCCGGCCGAGTCCGACCCTGAACGGGTCAGACCGGCCTGCCCCCATCGGTGACGGAGCAGCGAGCTAAAGCCCCTGTCCGTCTCAAATGATGTCTGTGCGGATCTGTCCCCTCCTGACGCATAGGCCCCTGCTTCAGCCGCGAACCAGGGGGTCGAGACCAAACAGCTACCATGAGACGGCGGACACGATCTTCCGGGACTCACACTCTCGACTCATAGTGAGGAGGCCGGCTGGATGGCGCAGCGAGCGGCCACGCACGTTGAAATTGCGTTGCAAAGCGGGATGCGGTTTGAGGCGTTCAATGAAGATGACATCTCGGTCACGTTGGACGCCCCTCCCAAGTATGGCGGCAGCGGCACAGGGTTTGGCCCCATGCAGATGCTGCTCATCGGACTCGGCGGTTGCACCGGCATGGATGTGATCAGCATACTGCGGAAGAAGCGGCAGGATGTGACCGGCTACCGAATAGAGGTGACGGGCATTCAGGCAGAAGAGCACCCACGGATGTTCACCGACATCTCAATTAAGCATCTGCTCACGGGCAATAATCTGTCCGACGAGGCAGTAAAGCGTTCCATCGAGCTGTCGGAAGCCAAATACTGTGGGGCGCTCACCATGCTGGAGAAAGCCGCGCGCATCTCCTCAACGTACGAGATCCAGCCCGCGCCACCGGAAGACTAGCCGAAGGAACCATCTGATGCGCTTCACCGTCGAAGCGGAGATCTTCCAAGACTTCCCTGGCATTCGCCTGCCCGTGGCAATAGCACACGGAGTGAACAACAAGGTAGAAGCGCCGCAGCTCGCTGCCGCGTGGGAGGAAGCATGGGTCGAGGCACGGGACGAAGCGCGACCCTACGGCAATGCCCAGTCACATCCTCGCATTCAGCCCTGGCGCGATCACTTTCGAGCCCTGGGTGTTTCGCCCAAAGAGTTCCCCAGTTCGATCGAAGCCCTCCTCCGGCGGACGCTCAAAGGCGGCGAGCCTTCCAGAATCAGTCCTATATATACAATCCGCAGTACCCGAAATCCGGCGTGCCAACGGGGACTGCGAGCTAGCTATGTGTAGCTTTAAGACGGCGATCGGTGGTCTGGGGCTGCTGCTTCTGCTCTTGGGCCTGTTCCTATGGCAACCGCTGCGGCCATGGGCTTCCACACCACACCACACCGACCCACATGCAGCGCACCTTCTCTCTTTGGCACGTTATGTAAATCCCTTCATCGGGACCGTCGGCAACGGCAATGTCTTTCCGGGGGCGGATGTGCCGCTCGGCATGGTGCAGTGGAGTCCGGACACCGGACCCGTGGGAATTACCAGGCCTGCCGGATACTTCTTTGGAGACTCCCACATCACCGGCTTCAGCCTCACCCACCTCAGCGGCGCCGGTTGCGTGGCCTACGGTGACATCCCATTCATGCCCACGGTCCGGCCGGTGACGGTATCTCCGGTCGAGAAGGGCTATCCGTACTCGGCTCGATTCTATCATTCGGTGGAGCAGGCGTCGCCGGGGTACTACAGCGTCCTGCTCAATTCGGGGATTCGCGTGCGGCTCTCTGCAACTCCTAGAACCGGGATTGGAGAGTTCGCCTTTCCGCCTGCGAGCGCTTCGACCATGCTGATCGACGTGGGCGGTAGCGCCGGTCCAACCAACAACCACGATGAGGCCACCACAGCGAGCGTCAGGATCGAGGGCCGGAACGAGGTTACGGGCTCGGCCACGAGTGGTCACTTCTGTGGCCTCCACAATACCTACACCGTCTACTTCGCGGCCAGGTTCAGCCGGCCGTTTGCTACTGTCGGAACGTGGAAGGGCTCGGTGCTTTCACCCGGCTCTCGCCAGAGCGTCGGCCCTCGGTCGGGAGCCTGGGTGAGGTTCGATACCAGACGGCACCGAGTCGTGCTGGTCAAAGTCGGCGTATCATTCGTCAGTGTCCGCAACGCGCTTCTGAACTTGCGCGCGGAAAACCGCACCTGGAACTTTGGGGCGATTCAGAGGAGAGCAGCCGCCGGCTGGAATCGGCTGCTGAACCGCATTCAGGCGACCGGTGGCACGTTAGCAGACGAACAGGTCTTCTACACCGCCCTGTATCACGCGCTCCTCCATCCCAACATCTTCGACGACGTCGACGGCGAGTACATCGGCTTCGACCATCGCATACACCGAGCCAGAGGCTACACACAGTACGCGAACTTTTCCGGGTGGGACATCTATCGCACGGAGGTGCAGCTTCTCGCTCTGGTCGCGCCTCGAGCAACGAGCGACATGATGAAGTCGCTGGTAGCCGACGCGAGCCAGAGCGGATGGCTCCCGCGGTGGCCGATGGCGAACGACGAGACAGATGAGATGAATGGGGACTCTGCCGATCCCATCATTGCCGATGCGATGGCATTTGGGGCGAGGCGCTTTGACCTGCACGCCGCACTGCGTTACATGATCAAGGGTTCGACCCAGATGGGGCAGGGAACGAGGGGATATGTGGAACGGCCGGGAATCTCACAGTACCTTCGACTTGGCTTCGCCCCTCCGCGGACAACCGGGATCTACGGCTCGGCGGCCACCACGCTGGAGTACGGCGTCGACGATTTCGCCATTGCACGGACCGCAGCCATGCTGGGCGATAGCACGATCTATGACAGGTACGTGCGCCGTGCTCAGGGCTGGCAGCACCTCTTCAACCGCGCGACCGGCTTTATCGAGCCTGCTCTGCCGGACGGATCATTTCCGGCCGCCTTCAATCCGAGCAGCATGGATGGTTTCGCAGAGGGCGATTCCTGGCAGTACAGCTGGATGGTGCCACACAATCTCGGAGCCCTCTTTCGCGCCATGGGTGGATATCTTCACGTGACTCGGAGGCTCGATCGGTTCTTCACCCGACTGAATACCGGGCCAAACACTCCGTACGACTGGGCAGGCAATGAGCCGGGGCTTGAAGTGCCCTGGGAGTATGACTTTGCAGGACGCCCCTGGCGCACCCAGGCAGTGGTCCGCCGGATCCTCACCCAGCTTTACCTTCCCAAACCTTGGGGATTGCCCGGTAACGACGACCTGGGGACCATGTCTGCGTGGTGCGTCTGGGCGGCGATGGGACTTTACCCCGAGACACCCAGTATCGCCGATCTGGTCCTGGGAAGCCCCCTCTTCCCGCATGTCAACCTTCACCTGGCCGGTGGACATGAGCTGACGCTCAGCGCGCCGCGGGCCGCTGCTTCACGACCCTACATCCAGGCATTGCGACTCAACGGACGGCTCGACTCGAAGCCCTGGCTACCGTTCAAGACGTGGATGCACGGCGCCGTCTTGCAGTTTACGCCGGGCAGCACCCCCAACAAGGCATGGGGCAGCGCCCCGGTGGATGCCCCTCCGTCCTTCTCGTCGCGCTAATGCGATTGCAGGCGAGATTGCGCCTCATACGCGTTTGCCACTCTGCTCGCCGATGACGTGCACGTCGACGCCGTTCATCTTGCGCAGTATGTCGTTCGTCACCGACCCGTGTAAGAACTCCTGCCAGCGGCCGTGTGTCGGATGTCCGATTACGAGCTGAGAGATTTGATTGGCCTGGGCGTAGGCAATCAACTCCTCGGACACCTTCCCCCGCAGCCGGACCACCTTCGCGCCCAGCTCGTGGGCGAGCTGCAGAGTGGCGCGTAACTGACGCTCTTCCTCCACGGTCTGTGCCTGACGGCGCCCGCTGGTGGGCTCGACATACACCACCAAGAGATCGCCCCGAAGCGCCGCGGCCATGCGCCGGCCCTCGCGAATCAGGCTCTTACCGGCTGGGCGGTGGTCGACTGCCACCATGACCTTTTCGGCGGCGCCCGCCGGACTTTCTACCTCGTAGTCGCGCATGTAGCTAGCAAGCTTATCCTCGACCTCCTTGGCGGTGGCCCGCAACGCCAGGTCACGGAGCGCCGTCAGATTACCAAGAGTGAAGAAGTTCTCCAGCGCTCGCATTGCCTGCTCGGGTGGATAGATGTTGCCGTGGATCATGCGTCGAATGAGGGCTTGCGGAGCCATATCGATCAGCTCAACCTGGTCGGCCTCGTCCAGGACCCAGTCAGGTACAGTCTCATGGACGCGCACGCCTGTCATCTGCTCGACAATGTCGTTCAGGCTCTCCATATGCTGGATATTCATGGTCGAGTTCACGTCGATACCGGCCGCCAGCAGATCGAAAACATCTTGATAGCGCTTTTCATGCCTGGAGCCCGGCGCGTTCGTGTGGGCGAGCTCGTCGACGAGCACGACCTGGGGATGGCGTGCGATGACCGCGTCGGTATCCATCTCCCGGAGCACCACGCCCTTATATGGGATCTCGCGCGGTGCAATTACCTCGAGGTCTCCAATCTGCTCTGCCGTCCGCGGGCGGCCATGCGTCTCGATGAATCCCACGGCGACGTCGGTACCATGCGCCTTGAGCCGATGCGCGTCCTGAAGCATGGCAAACGTCTTTCCCACGCCAGGAGCGGCGCCCAGGTAGGTGAGCAGCCTGCCGCGTTTCGGGGATTCCGCCGCTTCCGCGAGTGCGGGCTGGGCCTCTGTCTGCCGTCCTGGCTGCTCTTCCGTTCGAGGCTTCACGGCAGACGGCCCCCCTCCGAATGTCGAGCTTTCTCTCGTTGCTTCTGACTGCCATCCGCCGCGTCCGCGATGATGTGAACGTGGATGCTCGGCATCTTGCGCAGAATGTCGCTGGTAACCGATCCCCGGAGGAGCTCCTCCCAGCGACTATGGGTAGGATGGCCGATGAATAACTGTGACACGTGGTTAGCGCGGGCGTATTCAATGAGCTCGTTGGACACCTTGCCGCGCAGGGAGACCACCCTGGCCCCAAAGTCTTCCGCCAGTTGCAGAGTCGCTTGTAGCCGGCGCTCGTCCTCCGGGTTTTGCGGTCGCCGCCGTTCCTCCGCCGGCTCGACGTGGACCACAATGAGTTCTCCTTTGAGCGCTGCTGCCAGGCGCCATCCTCGACGGATCAAGGTCTTGCCGATTGGACGATGGTCGACGGCCACCATGATGCGCTCGCCAATCGCCATCCCCTGGACCTTCTGCTCATCCAGGTATGCACCCAGCTTCTCCTCGACTTCTTTGGCAGTGGCCCGCAAGGCAAGGTCACGCAGGGCGGTCAGGTTCGAGAGCGTGAAGACGTTCTCCAGGGCCTCCTTCGCCTGCTCGGGCGGGTAGATGTCACCTTCCTTCATGCGCTGGATGAGGGCTTCCGGCGGTAGGTCGATCAGCTCGACCTGCTCCGCCCGGTCCACCACCCAGTCCGGTAGCGTCTCGCGGACCTCGAGGCCTGTCATCTGCTTGACATAGTCGCTCAGGCTCTCAATATTCTGGATGTTGAGCGTCGAGATCACACTGATGCCTGCGTCCAGTAGGTCCTGGACATCCTGGTAGCGCTTCTCGTGCTGGGAGCCGGGTACCCTCTGGGTGTCGTTGCTATGGGCCAGCTCGTCCACCAGCGCAACCTTAGGATGCCTGGCAATCACCGCCTGCGTGTCCATCTCACGCTGCATGGTTCCCTTGTGTGGGATCTCGCGCGGCGGTACCACCTCCAGATCCCCGATCAGCTCCTGCACCTGCGGCCGGCCGTGGGGCTCGACGAAGCCGATCACCACGTCCGTCCCACGTGCTTTGCGCCGATGCGCTTCCTGAAGCATGGCATAGGTCTTCCCGCAGCCCGGGGCCGCGCCAAGCCAGATACGGAGGCTTCCTCGCTGCGGCTCCTCCCGCGCCTTGATCTGCGCCAGCAGGAGATCGGGATCTGGACGTTCAAGCTCCCTGGGCATGGTGGTCCTTTATCGCATCCAATCTAGCGCATCAGGAGGCGTGGCCGAGCACGCGCTCTGCCTCCGCCACGGCTTCCGAGGCTCGCAGCGTGTCGCCATCGGGATAGTGTTCCAGAAGCACCGGGCAGGGAGCTTCTCTCAACACGTCTCGAGCAGTCCTGGAAAGCCTGGGAGCCAACCACGAAAACCGAGGTGAAGCGAGACCCAGGAGAATGGCATCGGCCTCGACGCAGTGTGCCTGCAGCACGATGACTCTCGCCACGCTCCGGCCGCGCCGCATCCGGGTTTCGATCACGTAGCCGTGGCACCGGGCGAGATCCTGCGCCCGCCGAAGGGCGTCACGCGCCCGCTGATCTATCACAGCCGGCAGACCAAGGAGCGGCAAGGACGGATGCACCGGGGTGACTGCCAGCGCGATAACGCGACCTTCTACTCCAGCCAGATCACAGGCGAGCCGTATTAGGTCATCACTTCGCGCACCATCGTCGAGGGCAACGAGGAGAGTTCGGGGCATGGCTATTTCTTCGCGCTATCCAGAGCCAGGTTGAGCTCCAAAACGTTGACACCCGGCTCCCCCAGGAACCCGAGATCACGTCCAGACGTGTACTTCTTCACCAGCACACGCACGGCAGCCTGGCTCATCCCCCTGGCTTTGGCGATGCGCGGCACCTGCAGGTCGGCATAGGCCTGACTGATATCCGGGTCGAGACCGCTGGCCGAAGCTGAGACGGCATCGGCAGGGAGCCGGTAGTTCGCGGGAAGGTTATTCTGCTTGCGGATGAGATTTGCCTGGGCAATCGTATTCCTCAACAGCTGGGCGTTGGTCGGGCCCAGGTTCGTGCCGCCGGAGGAAGTAGCGTCGTAGCCCTTGCCCGCGGCTGAGAGGCGCGGGTGGAAGTACTGCGGCTTGGTGAAGTTCTGCCCGATCAGCTGTGAACCGATGACCTGACCATGGGAATTCTTGATGAGCGAGCCGTTGGCCTGGTGATTGAAGAACAGCTGGCCGAGGCCCAGCATAATGAGCGGAAAGACAATCCCCGTTAGCACGGTGAGCGTCACAACCATCAGAACGGAAGTCACCAGCAGTCGCTGGATCGATGTCCTCCCATTGCCGGAGATCGTCCGCGGCGAGCTGGTTGAGGTGTCTGTGATCGGACCGGGTGTTGCGGGAGAGCTCATGAGAAATCCTTACGAGGTGAGATGGAGACCGTACAGCAGGAGGTCGATGATCTTGATGCCGGCAAATGGCACAATGACGCCACCCAGGCCATAGATGAGCAGGTTGCGCCGAAGGACTGCCGCAGCGCCCACCGGGCGATACTTGACACCATTGAGCGCCAGTGGAACCAGGGCGACAATGATCACCGCGTTGAATATCACGGCAGCCAGGACCGCCGAGTGTGGTGTCGTCAGCTGCATCACATTCAGCGCGTTGAGCTCCGGGAACTGGCGGCTGAACATGGCGGGCAGGATGGCGAAGTACTTGGCCACGTCGTTGGCGATGCTGAACGTGGTGAGCGCGCCACGGGTAATCAGCAGCTGCTTGCCGATGGCCACGACCTCGATCAGCTTGGTCGGGTTGTTGTCGAGGTCGACCATGTTGCCGGCCTCTTTGGCCGCCTGCGTACCCGAGTTCATCGCCATGCCGACGTCGGCCTGCGCCAATGCCGGCGCGTCGTTGGTGCCATCTCCGGTCATCGCCACCAGCTTGCCCTCGGCTTGCTCGGCCCGAATGAGGCCGATCTTGTCCTCGGGCTTGCTCTCGGCCACGAAGTCGTCAACTCCCGCTTCCCTGGCAATAGTGGCTGCGGTGAGGCGGTTGTCGCCGCTGACCATCACCGTGCGGATACCCATGCGGCGCAGTTCGTCGAAGCGCTCACCCATGCCGGGTTTTACGGTGTCCTTGAGGTAGATGACGCCCAGCGCTTCGTCGTTATGGGCCACCGCGAGCGGCGTGCCGCCCTCGCTCGCGATCCGATCGGCCACCTCCGTCAACTGAGGGGGCGCATTGGGCGCGATGCGGAGGATGGCATCCACCGCCCCCTTCATGATCTGATCGGCGTGTAGGGTGGGCGCCCCCGTGCCCCACCGGATGCCGCTCATCCGTGCTTCGGCCGTGAACGGAACCAGCTCGGCACCTTCCAGCGCCGTCCCGTCGACCCGGATCCCTCGCTCCTCGGCCAGAGCGACGATGCTCTTCCCCTCCGGCGTCTCATCCGCCAGGCTGGAGCGCAGCGCTGCCTCGGTCAGCTCGGCCTCGGTATGATTGCCCACGGGGACAAACGAGTTGGCCAGGCGGTTCCCGAAGGTGATGGTGCCGGTCTTGTCCAGCAGCAGAGTATCGACGTCGCCCGCGGCTTCGACCGCTCGGCCGCTCATGGCGAGCACGTTGAACTGTACGAGACGATCCATACCGGCAATACCAATAGCCGAGAGCAGTCCACCAATCGTGGTGGGGATGAGGCACACATACAAGGCCACGAGCGTGGTGATCGCAACCGCGCTGCCCGAGTAGATCGCAAATGGCTGCAGAGTGTACACCGCCAGCAGAAAGATGACGGTAAGCGCCGCCAGCAGGGCGTTGAGTGCGATCTCGTTGGGGGTCTTCTGCCGGTTTGCTCCCTCCACCAGTGAGATCATGCGGTCGATGAAGGTCTCGCCCGGGTTGGCCGTGATACGGATCTTGAGGTAGTCACTGACGATGGTGGTTCCACCCGTGACCGAGGAGCGAATGTCGGTACCGGGCTCCTTGATGACCGGTGCGCTCTCACCGGTGATGGCAGCCTCGTTGACCGAGGCAACGCCCTCGACGACCTCGCCGTCCCCGGGAATGAGGTCGCCCGCCTCGATCAGCACCATGTCGCCGCGCCGGAGCTCGGTGGCGGACACGATCTGAGTCTCACCGTTGGGTAAGAGCTTCTTGGCCCGAGCGTCGGTCCGCGTGCGGCGGAGTGTGTCGGCCTGCGCCTTGCCGCGCCCTTCCGCCATCGCCTCGGCGAAGTTGGCGAAGAGCACAGTGAACCACAGCCAGACCGCAACAGCGCCGATGAAGAAGCGGTCCCCGCCGAGTCCCGAGTGGGGGTCAACGATGGACCGGATAAACTCTATGGTCGTGATGACCGCGCCCACACCCACGGTGAACATGACCGGGTTGCGGAGCTGCGTCCGCGGGTTGAGCTTGAGGAAGCTATCGATTATGGCCTGGCGCAGAATGGTGGGGTCGAAGATAGAGAGGGCACGGCTTTGGCGCCGTTCATCTCCACGATGCTCCTGCGGCTGCTCCTCGAGCTTTGAGCTTTGAGCTTCGAGCTTTGAGCCGCGCGCCTCCTTATGATCACTCATGAGACGTGACTCCTAACGGACTACTGAAAACCGACAATCGAAAACTCATAACTCACGACTTACGGCTCATAGCTCACAGCTCATGGCTCAGGACGTCTTGCCCGCGTTGAGGAGCAGCTGCTCGATGATTGGGCCGAGCGAGTAGGCCGGGAAGTAGGTCAGCGCCGCGACGATGATGATGACGGCGACGATCAAGACCGTGAAGGTCGGGCCGTTGGTCGGGAAGGTCCCCAGGCTGACCGCTACCGTCTTCTTGCGCGCCATGGAGCCGGCGATGGCTAGAAGCGGCGTCAGGAAGAGAAACCGCCCGATCAGCATGACGATGCCGCCGGTGATGTTGTACCAGTTGGTGTTGCTGCCCAGCCCTGCAAAGGCCGAGCCGTTGTTGCCGTTCATCGAGGTATAGGCGTACAGAACCTCGGTGAGCCCATGAGGACCCGGGTTGAAGATGGCGGCGGTTCCCCAGGTCCCGAGCACGGCGACGGCAGCGAAGAGCAGGATATTGGCCGGCGAGATAAGCAGGGCAAGGCTGGCCATCTTGATCTCGAAGCTTTCCACCTTCTTCCCCAAGTACTCGGGCGTCCTTCCGACCATGAGACCGGCAATGAAAACGGCCAGAATGGCATACATGAGCATGCCGTACAGCCCGGCGCCGACACCACCGAAGATGACCTCGCCGGTGGCGATGTTGGTCAATGGCACCAATCCGCCGAGGGGCGTGTAGCTGTCGTGCCAGCTATTGATCGCTCCGTCGGAGGCATCGGTCGTGGTGGTCGCAAAGAGCGCCGAGGCCGCGATGCCGAATCGTACCTCCTTGCCCTCCATGTTCCCGCCCGATTGCGTGGACGTAGCCTTGGTGGTTACATGCGCTCGCGACGCGATCAGATGGTTGCCGTTCTGCTCGAAGCTGACCGCCGTGAAGTAGCCGGCGCTGAAGAGGATGAACATGGCCGCCCACAGAGCCCAGCCCTGCTTCGTGTCCCTGACCCATTTGCCGAACATGTAGACCAGCGCGGAGCCGATCACCAGCTCGGAGAATATCTCGATGAAGTCGGATAAGGGCGTGGGATTCTCGAAGGGATGGGCCGAATTGGCGTTGAAGAAGCCGGCTCCATTCGTGCCCACCATCTTGATCGCTTCCTGAGATGCAACTGGTCCCTGGGCGATAATCTGTTTCACGCCCTCGAGGGTATGGGCAATGCTGTAGGCGTTGAGGTTATCGGGAACGCCCTGCCAGATGAGGAAGAGCGCATATATGAACACGATGGGCACCAGGACATAGAGCGTGCAGCGTACCAGATCGACCCAGAATGAGCCGATGACACCCGCCCGCGGGTACCCGGCGCTTCGGCGCGCCAGTCCGCGCACCAGAGCAACTGCCCAGACGATGCCGGTGGCCGCCGACACCCAGTTGTGGAAGGCCAGTCCCGTCATCTGAGTCAGATAGCTCATGGTGGACTCGCCCGGGTAGTTCTGCCAGTTGGTGTTGGTGGTGAAGCTGGCCGCAGTGTTCCATGCGAGGAACTGCGGCACGTTGGGGAGATTCTGCGGGTTCAGAATGCTTCCGTGTATCGATTGTGTGCGCTCGAGGAGGTAGAGCAGGAAGAGGCCGACGATGCTGAAGGCCAGCGAGGCGAGCAGATACATGTACCAGCTCATCTCCTCGCCCTCGTCGACGCGGGTCGCCCGGTAGATGCCGACCTCCACCGGCCGAAACACGGGATGGAGGAAGGTGCGCTCTCCGGTAAAGACTCGATAGAGGAATGTTCCGAGCGGCTTCGCCGAGAGCAGCAGGATGGCGCTGTAGACCACCCAGAGCAAGATGGCCTGGCCGGTCATCCAGGAAGGCATAGCTAGAACGCCTCCGGGAAGATGAGCGCCACGAACAGGTAAATCAAAACGGCAGCTGAAACGATGGTCAGCAGGATGTTTTCGATCATCGTCGGCCTCCCATCAGCCGGTCACAGCCGAACGCGAATGCCACGTTCGCAGCGAAGTACACAATCGTAATTGCGATTACAAGAATGTCAAGCATTACTCGTTCCTCTCTCCATGCCGGCTTCGAACGACGTTGGATGGCGCCGCCCACCCAGCTGCTCGCCGATCAGACGCATCAACGACTCTATGGGAAACGGCTTCTCGAGCACGGCCACGCAGCGCAGCTCTTGAACCAGCCTCGTGCTGGGCCGCATCGCCGAGATCACGATAACGGGCACGTCCTTACAAGGGCCGCCGCGCAGAGCACGGAGCACCTCCCAGCCGGAGCCGTCGGGCAGCTCGATGTCCAGGAGCAACAGTGATGGGCATTCCTTTCCAACCGCTGAGATCGCTTCTTCGACCGTTGCCGCCGACCGTGTCACATACCCGCGTACCGCAAGGTTTCGCTCCACGGCGTGAACTAGTGCCG
>Ga0207416_1002151_pt1 | contig 22707 bp, 25 predicted proteins | sample PaiPotPPM11metaG_FD_184107 | JGI IMG/M metagenome (GOLD analysis project Ga0207416, IMG submission 184107) | Iron sulfur acid spring bacterial and archeal communities from Banff, Canada, to study Microbial Dark Matter (Phase II) - Paint Pots PPM... ...
ATGATGTCGTCATCGGAGTTGTTGGCGATGCGCTTGGCCAGCTTATCCCAAAGCACGGGAACGGTCACGCGTCCGCGATACTCCGGATCGGTGGCTTTGTAGGCCTCGCTCAGAAATTCGAAGCCGTTGACCGGATCGCGCGAATAACCCGGCCCGTCCCGGAACGCCCACCCTCGCTCGTCGCGTACCGGATCGACGACGCTCATCCCGATCGCGTCTTCGAGTCCTTTGAGTTTGCGCACGATCGCTGTTCGAGAAGCCCACGGGCACGCCCATGAAATATACAAATGATAACGGCCGGCTTCCGGAAGAATCGGCTCGCGAAAAGCGTCGCCCTGGCGCTTGAACGTTCCATCGCTGCTCGCTTCATCCGGAAACTGTGGTTTGACCGGCGCGCTCACGATTTAGCCGCCGTTTAGATCCACGACGATCTCAGTCGTTAACGCGATCAAAAAACCGCAGGCGAGCATCGATGTGACCAGTGGCGTGATGCCAACGTTTCTGCGCAAGACCGCCCAAATTTCGCCGATCACGAAAACCAACGCGCCGATTGCGGTAGCCAAGAACAGCACGGAGAGAATCGGCGACTGAAACGAATAGCCGACGATCGTCCCAAGAAAGGTCGGGCCGCCGGCTACCAGTCCCGCCAAACCGAGCTGCGCCCACGATGGGATGACGCGTCCGGAAAGCGGCGCCGCGATTCCGAATCCTTCGGTGGCATTGTGCAGCGCGAAACCGACGATCAAGCCGACCGCGATCGCCGTTGCGCCGCTGGCGGCCGAAGCGCCGATCGCCAAACCTTCCGCAAAATTGTGCGCGCCGATGCCGACCGCGATAACCGCCGCGAGCACCAGCGGTTGATGCACGCTCGAAGCCGCGCGACTGCTCAGGCGATTTGCGAGCATCCCAAGCCCAACGAGTCCGACGAATAAGCCACCTACATACGCACTCGCGAGCGTAATCACACTCCACGGCGCGCCGCCGCCGTGCCAAAAACGCGCGGCCGCAATCAGCGGCGTCGTCGCGCTGCCCGCAATTTCGACGACCAAATAGACCAGGATCCCAATCGCCACCGCATTCAACGCGGCGATGGTCGCGGGCGAAACGTTGCGCATGCGCGCGATCGGCAGCCCCAGGAAGATCGTCAGGCCGGCAATTGCCCCGAGAAAGACCGTCCAGCCGAACGGTAAAGCGCCCAAGGGCGCGCGTCCGAAGCTCGGCAGCATCGCGCGCATCGCGCGGTTCATCGCCGCGCCGGTGTACGGCGTCCCTTCATAATGAATGGCCGTTACCAAGCCGTCGGGCATGCCCGTCGCGTCTTCCGTATGATCGATAACGTGACAGTGAACGATCCATGTGCCGGGAATCTGATTGGCGTCGACGATCACATCGACGCGCTGCCCGGGCGCGAGCAGAACTGTATCTTCGATGTCCCGGTACGTGACGGGCTGCGCGTCGCGTGCAACGATCCGCTGATAGTGGCCGTGGGTGTGCATCGTGTGCATGTTTTCGCCCGATATGTTGATCCAGCGGATGCGCACGCGCTGTCCTTTGCGCACCTCGATCGGCGTCGTGTACGGATACTCTTTTCCGTTGATCGTGAAATGATTTTCGCTCAGGCTTTGTATCGCCCAGGACGAGAGCACTTCCACGTAGTCACGATCGGATCGTTCGGTTGCCGAGGGATGCGCCTGCAGCACGACGATCGCGCCGTACAAACCGCTATTGACCATCTCTTCGTTGTCGTGCGAGTGGTAGATGAACGTGCCGGGAGTATCGGCGGTAAAAACGTAGCGATACGATTGCCCGGACATGACGAGCTGCTGCGAAATGCCGGCGACGCCGTCCATGCTTACCGGGATCTCGTGGATGCCGTGCAAGTGCACCGTGTCCGGCGTGCTTTGCTCGTTGCGGTAATCGATCACGACGCGATCGCCTTGACGAACGACCAGCGTCGGACCGGGTACGACGCCGTTGTAGGTTTTGGCCATGACGGTAAGGCCGGGTTGCAGCGTCCACGGCGCGTCGCGCTCGACAAGATGGAAGGTACGCGTCCTTCCGCGGTTCTCGGCTATCGCGCCGAAGGTACCGTCTGGGCGCCGCGTGAGCCGAGACTCGCCCGGTGCGGGCGTGGCGGCAGGGACGGCGCCCCCCAACGGCTGCATGCCGACTGCGGCGGGATTGACTCCGGCCGTAGTTTCGTCCGTGCCGGCCCAACCGGGCGCGGCCGCTAGAGCCAGGAGCAAGCCCAAAGCGAGTAAGCCTCGCCTGACTAGTAAATTCGGCACGCCTAATTGCTTCTGGAAACCGGGCGCTACCCCCTTATGCGGGTAGGTACTATCTGACTGCTTCGATTGCAGAAAGATGCTGCTATATTATGATGCTAAATCCGACGTTCACGCTTTGGGATGAGATGAAGGCGTATGCGAAGACATACGCCGCCTCCGATCGGCCGATGCCCTTTGACGCCGAGTGCCAGCGATTGCTCCAGGAAATGATCGGAAGAAACTTGCCCGACGTTCACTTCCGGCATAAGGCTTTCGAATTTTATGCAGTCGAAATGTGCCGGATGATCTCCGACCTGCGCAAGCCCGCCGCCTAGTTACCAGAGGGTTCCTCCGCCGACCAAGATGTAGAGAATAGGCCCGATTCCCCAGACGATCGAGAGAATTCCCCAGATGAACTTCTGCAGGGTCGTCAGGTCATTGCGGCCGGCCAGATTGATCAGCACCAAGATCCATGCAACCGGATGCAGGATTATCGCGATTAAGATCTCGAGCAGCAACTTCATGCCACTAGTGTATGACATGCGGCGGCCTTCGCCCTAGTGTCCAACCCGTTCCGCGCCCGCGCCAACGCGCCCGTCGCGTTGATCACCATCACGGTGATGCTGGGCCTCATCATGGCGATCATCGACGCCACGATCGTCAACGTCGCGCTGAACGACATCGCCGGCAACCTGGGGGCATCCATCGACGAGGTCGCGTGGGTTGCGACGGGCTACATTCTGGCAAGCGTGGTCGTCATGCCGCTCAACGGCTGGCTGACCGCGTATCTCGGACGCAAGAATTTTTATGCCGGCTGTCTGGCGATCTTCACCATCTCTTCCCTGCTCTGCGGCACGGCGCACAGCATTTGGCAACTCGTATTTTATCGCGTCATCCAAGGGTTCGGCGGCGGCGCGCTGCAGCCGACCGCACAGGCCATTCTGTTTGAAACGTATCCGCCTGCAAAACGGGGCGCGGCGATGGCAATCTTTGGCTTGGGTGCGATGGTGGGCCCCGCGATCGGACCGACCCTGGGCGGTTACATCATCGATAATTACACCTGGCCGCTCATCTTTTACATCAATATTCCGATTGGGATCGTTGCGTTCTTGATGACGCTCATGTTTATCCCGAACCCGCATTTCTTGGAAAAACCAAAAGGCGGAGTAGACTGGGTCGGGCTGGGATTGCTGACGGCGGGTCTTGCTTCACTCCAATACGTGCTCGAGCGCGGGCAGCATGACGACTGGTTTCAATCGAACACGATTTGGACGCTCTCGATCGTTGCAGTCGTCGCGCTTACGTGGTTCATCTACAAGACCTTGCGCGACCGGTACCCGCTCGTAGATATCGCTGTATTTCGATTTCGAACGTTTACGATCGGAAACATCATCGGCGTCGTCTTGGGGTTCGGATTGTTCGGAACCAGTTTAATCCTGCCGCTGTTTTTTCAAACCGTGCTCGGATTCACGGCATTTCAAACGGGCATGGCGCTGCTGCCGGGCGCAATCGCAACGGCCATCAGCATGCTCATGGTGGGCGCGCTCATGCGCTACGTGGATTCACGCGCGATGGTTATCTTCGGCATGCTGCTCTTTGGACTCTCGACGTGGTGGATGGGCGGGCTCACGCAAGACGCAGGCTACTGGGATGTTTTCTGGCCGCGAGTCTGGCAGGGGCTAGCGCTAGGTTTCATGTTCGTGCCGCTGACCACGGTAACGCTTGGCGCAGTGCCAAAGGAAGAGCTGGCCGGCGCCACCGGCGTTTCCGCCCTGATCCGCCAGCTCGGCGGCAGTTTCGGCATCGCGATTCTTACAACGCTGCTCGCGCGCCAAGCCGCAATTGCCTGGAGCGAGCTCGCTTCGGGCGTTACGAACGCGCACGGCTATTCCGTCGGAACGCTCACCGGTCTCGTAGCGCAGCAAGCCGCCGTCAACAGTTACGATTACCTATTCAGGCTCTCGGCGATCATCTTCTTCGTCTCCGCACCGCTGGTGATCTTTATGCGCCCGTCGCGGCGCGCCGCGGCAGCTGCGGCGGCTTTGGCGGCCGAATAGTCGAAGGGGACGCCCATGAGAATCGTCGTCATTTTCCTTGCGCTTGCCGCCATTGGGCTGGGCTGTTACGATATTGCGAATCCTTACCGGGTCGGCATGTTCGGCTTTGACAACACCACCACAAACAATGGCGACGGGGTCCTGACCGGCATCTATCCAGACTCCCCGGCGGAACGGGCCGGCTTGCGTCCAGGCGACGTTTTCCTGTCAAAAGACATGCCACCGCGCGCGGCGCTCGATGCTAACTTCAAGCGCGCCGGCCAGACGGTCGTGCTTCCCGTGCTTCAGCACGGAACGTTCACACAAGTGAAGCTGGTCGCCGCCGAGTACAAGAGTCTCAAGCCTCTCGAAGAAGGCCCGCTGACGTTATTCATGCTCGTTATCTTCAGCCTAACCGGCGTCCTCGTTGCGATTCGCGGAGCGCGGCGCCGAGAAGTAGTCTTACTTGCTCTCTTCTTTTCCGGTTACGGCCTGAGCATGGCGCTTCTATGGTTTGGCGATGTGGCGGCTTCGCCGCTCCTGGCGTTTGCCGCAACCGTATTGAATCAAGTGATCAGCCTCTGTGTTTATTACTTTCTCCTGATATTCATCGCTTATTTTCCGCCGGTTGTTTCCCGTTTGCGCGCCGGGATTACTCGCATCGCGCTTCCGCTGATCGTGATAGCGGGTCTGACCAATGCCTGGACTGACCTGACATCCTTTGTAGCGCGCGGCCAACTCTTCCAAATTGCCGGATCGCCTGCGCCGGCTTGGTTCACAAACCTTATCTGGGCACTGGTGTCGCTCATTCTCTTAGCCGGGGCCATTGAAGGGCTCATCCGTGTCGATGAAGAGCATCGCGCGCAGGCGCGCTGGGTCGGAGGCGCGGTGATGCTCTCGCAGGCCGCGTGGCTTGTGACAAACTTCTCTCTGTTGGCGAATCCAAATCCGCAGCCGTGGTCGGCGTGGATGTCGCTGTTTCAGGACTTCCCGCTGCTCGCGATCGCTTACGCGATCTTGCGACATCGCCTGGTCGACGTGACGATCGTTTTCAGCCGCGCGGCGGTTTTCGGCTTCGTTTCGATCACCCTGGTCGCGCTGTTTGTCGCGGGGGAATGGGTCGCGGCTCAAATCCTGGAGCGCGGGCTCGGTGCGGCGGCCGCGAACGGGTGGCTCGGTAAGGCCGTTCCACTGGGCGTGGCGCTGTTGGTGGGCCTGTCGGCACGCTCGATTCACGCGGTCGTCGACCATCAGCTAAACGCCATCTTTTTCGGAAGACGCGCGCAGGCGCTAGCTGCCGTCCGCCGGCTGGCGATGGAAGCCGACGTCGTCACGGATACTACATCGCTGCTAACGCTAACGTTCGAATCCGTCCGCGATAACATTGAAGGACGCTACGCTGCAATCTATATCGTGGAAAAAGGACTATACGAACGCGTTCGATCGTCAAACGAGACTCTTCCAATGCGCCTGGAGCCGAACGATGCCGCCATCGTTCGCTTGCGGCGGTGGAACGAGCCTTTCGAGATGGAGTTCGGCCCGCACGCGTTGAGCGAGGCGCTGCTTCTGCCGATGAGTGTACGCGGCTCCCTCCTGGGTTTGATCGTCGGTGGACCCAAACGCGAACGGACCCATTACTTGAGCGAGGAAATCGATGCCCTAGCATTGGTAGCCCACCGGGTGGGCACTGCGTATGAGTTGCTTTCTCGCGAAGGACCCGCGCCTTCGGGCGCCGAGATCGATATCACCGTTCTGCGAGAGCTCATTCGAGCTGAGTTGCTGGCGCTTCGCGTTCAGCCGACATAACGCGCGGCAATGTCCACGCGCACTTTTGCTAGCGACAACAACGCACCGATCGCGGCTGAAATACTGCAAGCTATTACAGACGCAAATGACGGCGATGCAGTAGGCTACGGCCACGACCCATACACCGAACGCGCGATAGAACGCTTGCGGGAAATTTTCGGCTCCTCGAGCGAGGTGTATTTTACATTCAACGGCACGGGCGCCAACGTCATCGCGCTGAGTTGTCTCACCCAGCCCTACGAGGCCGTGATCTGTCCGGCCACCGCGCATCTGCAAACCGACGAATGCGGAGCTTTCGAACGTTTCGCCGGCTGCAAGCTCTTGGCCGTGCAATGCGAGAACGGGAAGCTTTCCCTCGGCAGTCTTAAGACGTTCGCGCACACTTCGCGCGAAGAGCATCACGCGCAGCCGCGCATCGTTTCGCTCTCTCAATCGACCGAGTTCGGCACCCTTTACGACCCGGCGGAACTGCGCGAGCTCTGCGCATTCGCGCACGCCCAAGGCTGGTACGTGCACATGGACGGCGCCCGAATCTCAAACGCGGCGGCGGCTCAGGATTTGAGTTTGCGCGAGGCGACGCGCGATCTAGGCATCGATGTATTGAGTTTCGGCGGCACCAAAAACGGCTTGCTCGGCGGCGAAGCCGTCGTGTTTTTCGACGGCAACCTGCACCGCGGCGCGGCTCCGTTCGCGCGCAAGCAAGCAATGCAGCTCGCCTCGAAGATGCGGTTTATCGCGGCGCAGTTTTCAGCGCTGCTCGAAGACGACCGCTGGCGGACCTATGCCGCGCACGCCAATGCAATGGCCAAGCTCCTCGAAAGCCACATCAGAAAAATCGCCGGAGTGCGCATCACTCGTCCCGTGCAGTGCAATGCGATATTCGCCACCCTGGATCGCAAAGCGATCGAGGAAATTCAGCAGCGGTTCTTCTTTTACGTGTTTGACGAACATTTGCCCGAGGTGCGCTGGATGACGCACCACGCGACGCGCGAGGAAGACGTCGCCGCGTTTGCCGGCGCTGTCGCCGGCAGCCTAAAAAACTAACCGCCGCGCCAACGGGTTGAGTGCGCGCGAACGCCAGCGTTGCTCGTAATTGAGTTTGATCAGCATGTTGCGCGCGCGAATGAGCGGGGGTTGAGCGGCACGCGCGAGCTCGGCCGAGCGAGCGAACTCTTCCGCGTACTCTTGTCGCAGGCTCGCCACCACGGTTCGCGCGGCCGGAGGATGTGCGCCCCGAAAACGAAGCGCTGCCGGCCAGACCGCGCCGAAGTATGACTCCGGATCGAGCTCGCCGAGTTCTTCTTCCGGAACGACTTCAACGCGCTGCCCCAAACTCGCGTAGAGGCGCTGCTTTTCCGCGTGGCGGCGCACCGGCAGCACGTGTCCGTAGTGCGCATAGACGTACGGAAGCGCAAGCCGCGCGCCCCTGAAACCGCGGAGCTGCTCGTGTACACTCCCTTCCCACCGCGCGCCCGGTTTGAACCGGAAAAAAGCCATGCGGCGTTCGATCGACGTGTACAAGTCAAAGGATTGAAAAAAGTGCCACGTGTACGCGTCAACAAAGTCGTACGCCTGAGGAACGGCATCGAGATTGCGCGCGATCCGCCTGACCGTTTCGCCGTGAACTTCGTCCGAATCGACAAAGGCGACCCAAGAGCCCGCGGCGACCCGTTCGTGTAGTTTCAGACAATGATTGCGCGCCGTCGAAAAATCGACGAACGGCGAGCGATCGACGAAAAGCCGGTCGTTGCGCCCGAACCAGCTCGCGCGCAGCGCCGGTTCGTGCTGCGAAGGGCCAATCGAGTTGTCGTTGACGATCGCCGCGTCGACGGCGCCGTTCAATGATTCCAGCAAAGCCGCCAAGAACGGCTCCTCACGCGAACCGACGATGAGATGAGCGGCTATGCGCATCCGCCTTGGAGTATGCTCAATGCCCACCTTCGCCCTGTGAACGACACCCATCTGGCAACCGCGCTCGTGCGCCGCGGTGACGAAATCTTGCTCGTCGCCTCGAGCTATCCCAATCACTCCCAGCCTTTGTGGAATCTGCCGGGCGGGCGTCAACTCCAAAAGGAGCTGCTCTCCGAAGCCGCCGTTCGCGAGCTATACGAAGAAACCGGGCTGCGTGGAACCGTGCGCGGCCTCGCTTACGTCAGCGAATCGTACGACGGCGCGGCCCATTTCACGAATTTCACATTCGCAGTCGACGCGGCCGGCGATCCTGCAACGTCTAGGACCCAAGACGATCACATCGTGGCGGTGGAATTCGTCCCTATCGCAGTTTTGAGGGGTCGCATCGCGGTGTCGGTCGTGCGGGATCCGCTGCTCGCATTCCTCGAGGGCAACTCATGCGGTTACGCGGGGTACGCCGAGGCCGGCATCTCCATCGTTTTTCCCGACTGAACCCAACGGTTGCGCTCGAGCCGGTGAATCAGCACGTTCACCGGACGCCCGCTCACGGTAGCGCCGTGCGGAAGAACGCCGTCCGAACGGAAATTCAAGCGCTCGAGCAAACGGAGCGAAGCCAGGTTGTCGGGCACGCAGAAAGCTTGCACGCACGATAGGCCGGCCGCTTCGAACGCTTCTCGCAAGAGTGCGCGCACTGCTTCGGTGGCAATACCGTGTCCGCGATGCTCGCGCAAAATGCTATAGCCGATTTCGCCTGCGTTCGTTTCCCGCTCCACTATCCGCAACGACACCCATCCGAGCGCGTCGCGCGATCGGAGCGGTTTCACCATCCATTCGAACCGGCCGGTCCCTCCCGGCACGAGCTGTCGCGGACGCGAGCCTACCAGTTCGGCGAACGCATTGCGGCCGAGGTTAGGAAGGTCCTGATATGTGCGCAGATCGGGCTGCTGGAGCATCTTCCACAGTTGACCGGCATTCTCGAAGCTCACCGGGACCAACCGCAGCCGGACCGTTCGAATCACACGCATCTGCCTTGAACGATTTTACGAGTTTCGGCCCCCGGCCTGTTGAGGAAACGCTCGCTCGTCGTGATGGACCGGCGGAGGCGCTATGGATCTATTTTCTGCGTACGCTGCAACCACGCCGGCCGAAGTCACTTTCGATGGATTGGTCAGCAGCAAGCCCCGGTATTTTTTTGGAACGCGCACCGGATGCGAACATGAGACTTTCGGAGTCCAAACCGCGGCGGGGCCGGTGCAAATAGTGGACAACGTCGGCATCGCGCCGCGGGTGGCGGTGCAACCCGGCGACCGCGTCGAGGTGCGCGGCGAAATGGTCCACGATCCGGGGCGTGCGCCGGTCGTCCACTGGACGCATCACGATCCGCAGGGGAGGCATACCGGCGGCTTCATTCAGCTCCGTGGGCGCGTGTACGCATAGGCGTGCGATTCGAAATGAGCTCCGGAATCGTTACAAAGCGGTAGCCGCGTTTCTTCAATTCCTCGACAATTATCCGGGTCGCCACGATATCCGCGCTCCGATCGCAGACGTGCGCATTGAGCTGCGCCGGCCCGCACAACTGCCCGCGGTTTCCGTCGTGCAGGACGATGATCGAACCGTCGCCGGCGGCGCGCAGCACGCGCTGGGCGATTTGCGCGGCGGAGGGATACTCCCAGTCGCGGGCTAGGGGCGCCGACCACATCACCACCGTGTAACCCAGGCGCTGCGCTGCGCGCATGACGATCCAGTCGCGCGATCCGAACGGCGGGCGCAGCAAACGCGTGTGAACCCCCGCCGCCGCGTAGATTGCTGCATCCGTGCGCTGGATCGACTGCGCGACCTGGGACGGAGGATAGACGATCAGGTGACTGTGATCCCAACTGTGATTGCCGATCGCATCGCCGTCCTTCACTTCGCGGCGCACGAGCTCCGGATACGCCTGCACCGCCCTCCCGACGACAAAAAACGTCGCGTGCACGTGCTCGCGTTCGAGCACGTCCAGGATCATGGCGGTGTACGGCGGGTTGGGGCCGTCGTCGTAAGTTAGCGCGATCACGCGTTCGTTGGCGGGGCCGTGCGTCAGCGTCCGACCGAAAAGCTGGTTGGACGGCTGCTCGAACAGGTCGTAGGCAATGAATCCGGCCACCGCGAGCGCAACGGCGACGATCAACCAGCGCAGCGCTATCAATGGGAGGCGCGGATGAGTTGTTGTGCCTGCAAGATTTTTTGCCGGAACGAGGGCGGCCCGAACGCTCGAAACGCGCGCACGATTTTTTCGAAGCGCGGATCGGCCAAGGCGGTGCTCTTCAGCTTCAGCAGGTCCGGCGTGGGACTATTGGGGCTCAAATGAATCGAGTACTGGCGGCCGGCGGTGACCGCCCACCAGTGTGGATCGGTGAAGGTGATAGTGCGCGAACCTTGCCGCCGGTTGGCGATTTCGTGCACGTAGAGCGTGTAGTGGACGTCGGTATTGCCGCGCGGCGGGCGGTTGGTCAGTAGCCACACGCCGTCCGCAACGACGTCTTCAAAGAAGAACGTCATGTCGTACCGCTTGGCAGGCGGTATCGTTATGCTCACGACCTTGCCCGAATAGCCTATGATCTTGTACTGCGCGGTCGAGAGGCCGTTGTTGTTACGGATCAGGTACTCTTCTTGGTAGGTAGGCGGCTTGTCATAGGCGATGGTGAGCCGCAAATCCAGCACGGTCGGGGCCTGCAGCACCCTCGAGACTTCCGGTTTGTTCTGGAAATCGGGCCACTTGATGAAAATCGTCCCGGCCACGAGAAACACGATCGCGAAAATGAAGAGCGCGGTAGGCAGCCAGGGGCGCCGCATGGTCCGAGGTTACGGACCGGGCTGCGAGGCCTCCTGGTCGAGAACGCGATTGACGACGGCGTCGGCCAAAGCGTTTTCCTTGCGGCGGACGTGCTGAATGTCCACGTGAGTAAATTTTCGCAACAGGCTCTTAACGCGTTGGTGCAAGGGCTGCAAGTCAGGGTGCTTCACGCGGTACTCCCCTGAAATTTGCTTTACGACCAGCTCGCTGTCCATGCGCACTGCCAGGCTCGCGACACCGTGTTCCAGCGCCGCCTCCAATCCGAGCCGCAACGCCGTCCACTCCGCGACGTTATTGGTCGCAACGCCCAGAAAATGCCCGACCTCATGCAAAATACGGCCGTCGGGCGCGACGAGTACGGCGCCGGAAGCAGCCGGACCCGGATTTCCGCGCGAGCCGCCGTCGGCAAAAAGCGTCGCTTCAATCGGCGATGTGAACAGCCTTTCTATTAAGGAATCTCGGGCTGACTGGATTCGAACCAGCGATCTCGTGACCCCCAGTCACGCGCGATAACCAAGCTTCGCTACAGCCCGATGGCCGGAAAAGCAAACGGACGAGCACCTTCGCGGCCGCGCGAAGCGTGCCCGCCCGCGAATTCCGCGGAAGCTGGAATGCTTAGCGCTTACGCCTCTTGGTCTTTGTCTTGGAGCCGCCGCGGACACCGCCCACCGCTTCCTTCAGTGCCTTACCGGCGACGAAGGCGGGTACTTTGCGCGCGGGGATCTTAATCTTGGCGCCCGTCTTGGGGTTGCGCCCTTCGCGCGCCTTGCGGGCGCGAACTTTGAATCGTCCGAACGGCGTGAGAGCGACTTCATCACCCTTTTTCAGCGCCGACATGATCTCGTCGAGAATCAAGTCGACAATTTCCGTCGCTTGGCGTTTCGAGAGTTCGGATTCGCTGGCAACGGAATCTACGATTTCGGCTTTCGTCAACTGAGAATCTCCTTAGGCGGCACTAGTACGAATATGGGCCCGGCCGCCTGGGTCTTATACGCAGGTACTCTGCCGCTTCCTCCCCCGCTTTCAACGAAAAACTCATATTCTATCGGGCCGCGGCGTGCAGCGCCAGCAGATAGGAGTGGACGCCGAAACCGCTGATCGTTCCGGCGCAGACCGCCGAGACCACGCTGACGCGGCGAAAAGATTCGCGTGCGAAGATGTTCGAGAGGTGAACTTCAATCACCGGAATGCCGATCGCTTCGATGGCGTCGGCGATTGCATACGCGTAATGCGTGAACGCGCCGGGATTGATGATAACGACATCGTAAGCGCCGCGAGCTGCGTGCAGCTCGTCGACGATGGCGGCTTCCGAGTTATGTTGCACGCTGCGCAGGTCGAGTTTTAGCTCGCTTGCGACTTGCGCGATGCGCGCATCGACCTCCGCGAGCGTCTGTGTACCATAGACGTCGGGTTTGCGTTCGCCGAGCAAATTCAGATTCGGCCCGTGGATAACGAGGACTCGCATGCGGCCGCTTTCGGGAAGGAAAGAAGGCGAACCTCGGGGCATTGCCGCCCGGGTTATGAGCGATGCGATCGTCAGCGCGTCAGCGACCGAAGACGGCTTTGCGGTAACCGCCGCAATCACGACCGACCTCGTGCGCGAAACGCAGCGGCGCCATGGCTTGAGCCCTACCGCGACGGCCACCGCCGGCCGCTTGATTACGGGCGCGGCGCTCATGGGGGCGAGCCTCAAAGACACGCTCCGCATTTCGCTTCTGGTGACGGGCGACGGCCCATTGCAGCGCGTCGCCGCGGAAGCGTGGCTGACCGGCGGCGGACGCGTGGGCGCGCGGGCGTACGCAAAGGTGCCGCACGCAGATCTTCCCTTGAACGCGGCCGGAAAATTCGACGTCGCCGGAGCTGTCGGCGCCGGCACGCTTCACGTCACCAAGGCCTACGAAGAGGGACAACCTTACTCAGGCGTCGTTCCGTTGCACAGCGGCGAGATCGCCGAAGACCTCGCCGCATATCTTTTGAAATCAGAACAGATTCCAAGCGTCGTCGCCCTCGGCGTCCTCGCCGATCCGAACGGCGTTGTCGCGGCGGGCGGAGTGCTCGCACAAGTGTTGCCCGACGCGGATGAACGCGCCATCGCAGCGCTCGAACGGCGCGCGCTGGAACTGCCGCCGGTTACCACACTGATCGCGGGCGGCGCGGACGCGCGCGCACTACTGGAAGCCTTCGCCGGAAACGCAGCGCTGCGCGCGGTGCGTACGCTCGATGTAGGCTTTGCTTGCCGCTGCACGCGCGAAAAAGTTGAAACAGCGCTGGCCGGTTTGGGCGCGGACGAGCTCCGGAAGATGGCACGCGACAATCCGGAGACCGAAGCGACCTGCGAATTCTGCAAGAGCGTCTATCGTTTTAGCTCGGCGGAACTAGCCGAGTTTGCTACTCTTTTGAAAAGAGCGTAGCCGGCGGCTCACGGTAAGGATCGATCCGTTCCCAAAACGCTTCGCGGATTCTCCCCCGCACGTTTTCATACCACCAGCCGCACTCGCACTTGATCGGCGGGTCGCCCGGCTCCGGATAGGCGTATTCGCGTTTGCAGCGCTTGCAGATAAACGGTTTCATTTCAACTATTTGGCAACACTTTCACGAATTTGCGCGCGCCGACCGAAAGAGTCGCCGGCGCGGCCGCCGGCCAGAGCGCTTTTGGATCTTCGACGAGTATTCCATCGATGCGCACGCCTTTACCCGCAACGAGCCGCTCGGCGGCCCTTTTACTCTCGGCCAAGCCTGCAGCCACCATGACGTCGATCACGCGGCGCGCATCGCCCTGCTTGATTTCAGGCAGATCTCCGGTCGGCAACTCGCGCTGCTGCACCGTTCGTTCGAAGTATTCGCGCGCGGCCTGGGCCGCGGCCGCGCCGTGGTAGCGGGCGACGACCTCTTGCGCCACCCGTTTTTTCTCTTCCATCGGATGGGCTTTGCCGTCGCTCAGCGCCCGCGCCAGGCGCTCGCACTCTTCGCGCGAGCGAAAAGCCGCAAGCCGCGCATAGCGGGCGACGAGCCCGTCCGGAATCCGCATCAATTTTCCGAACTGCTGCTCCGGCGCTTCGGTCAGTCCGACGTAGTTGCCGGCGGACTTGGACATCTTCCTCTCGCCGTCTAAACCTTCGAGCAGCGGAACGGTCATGCACACCTGCTGACGCTGTCCGGCGTCGCGCTGATACTGCCGTCCCATCAGCAAGTTGAAGAGCTGATCGTTACCGCCGAGTTCCACGTCGGCATGCAATGCGATGCTGTCGTATGCTTGCGCGATCGGATACAAGAACTCGTGCAGCGCTATGGGCGTACCGGCGGAGTAACGCGCGCGGAAATCTTCGCGCTCGATCATCTGCGCGACCGTCACTTGTGAAAGCAGCCGCAAAAGATCCGCCGAAGTCAGCCGATCAAGCCATGTCGAGTTGTATTCGAGGCGCACGCGGTCCATATCGAGGACCTTGCCGGCTTGTTCGGCATAGGTGCGCATGTTCGAAGTGATCTCGGCCGTCGTCAGCGGCGGACGCAATTCGTTGCGCCCCGATGGATCGCCGATGCGAGCCGTAAACGATCCGATGACGAGTACGACTTTATGCTCCGCTTCGACGAATTGCTGCAGCTTGTGCAAGACGACCGCATGCCCCAAATGGAGATCCGGCGACGTCGGATCCAACCCGAGCTTTACGGTAAGCGGCTTGTCCTCGGAGAGGCGCTCCTCGAACTCACGCCGCGTTTCGACGTGATCGAAGCCGTCGAGTAAATGTTCCAGGCGATCGTGCATCTTCAGCGCAATTCAAAAATCGTTACGCCGCCGCCTCCCTCGTTTTCGTCGCCGTAACGAACGTCCTTGACCTGCGGATGAGCTCGCAGAAACTCTTGCAGGCCGCGGCCGAGCATGCCCGTGCCCTTGCCGTGAATGAGCCGCAGCGGACTGTTTCCGGCGAGTACCGCTTCGTCGATCCAGCGATCGACGAGCGGCTCGGCCTCTGCAAAGCGCTTTCCGCGCACGTCGAGTTCGGGTGCGGACTGCGTAACGGCTTCGAGCCTCGTCTGCGCCGCCTGCGACCGGGCACGCCCAGGAGCAGCCGCAATCGGGCGGAGATCGCTTCGCGGCACGACCGTCTTCATCGGACCGATCGCTACGAGAACGCTGTCTCCGTTGTCGGCAACAACCACACCGTCTTGCGCGAGCGACAGAACGCGCACGGGTTCGCCTTCCGCGATATGGCGCGCGGGCGCGGAGCTTTCGGACGCACCGGCCGCGCCGGGAGACGTCATGCCGAGGTCGCGGTGCATGTCATCGAGCGTACGCTGCAAGAGCTCGGCCTGTCCGCGCGTCACTTTCGGCTGCGCGTGCTCGCCGGCACGCGATGCCGCCAAACTCGATGCGAAGTCGCGCAGCGTCGCCTGCAGCCGGATCTCGGCGCCTTGCGCAAAAGACCGGCGCTCGCGCTCCAACGCGTCCGCGCGCGCTCGCAGGTTGGCTTGCAGCGTTTCAATGTGCGCCCGCTCCCGCTGCAGCGCGTCGCGTTCTTGCTGAAGATTCGCATTCAGGCCAGCCAGCTCGGTCAGCGCGCGTTCGTAATCCCGGTCGCGCGAACTCAGCAACTCTTCCGCGCGTCCGATCATCTCGGCTCCAAGGCCCAAGGATCGTGCCAACGGAAAAGCCAGCGATTGCCCCGGCGTGCCGACGTCCAGATGAAACGTCGGCACGAAACTCTGCGGGTCAAAGCGCACGCTCGCATTGATAACGCCCGCCGTTTCATGCGCGAAGAGTTTGAGTTCCGTGCTGTGAGTCGTTACGATCGCGCACGCGCGCACGGCTAGCAGCCGCTCGAGCATCGCGATCGCCAATGCAGCTCCGCTTGAGGGCTCGGTCCCGCCGCCAATCTCATCCACGAGCACCAGCGACTGCGGTCCCGCTAGCGCAAAAATGTCGCGCATCCGCGCCAGGTGCGCCGAAAATGTTGAGGCGTTTGCCAAAATGGACTGCTCGTCGCCGATATCTGCAAAAATGCGTGAGAAGCGCCCAATGCGCGTCCCATCGGCGGCCGGGACCTGCATGCCGGCGTAGGTCATCAGTACGAACAGGCCGACCATTTTGAGCGCGACGGTTTTTCCGCCCATGTTCGGACCGCTAATGACCATCAGCCGGGTCGCTTCGTCCAAACGTAAGGATTGCGGCACGGCGCGCTCCGCCAGCAGCGGGTGCCGGCCGTTCTGCACGCTCACGCCCGCATCGTCGAACAGCTCCGGAGCGTGCGCGTCCATCGCCTGCGCGATCCTCGCCTTTGCGACGAGCACGTCGAGCTGTGCGAGCATCTCGACATTCATCTCGATCTGCGCGGCCTGCGCGCCGGTCTCCCGCGACAGCTGCGCGAGGATCCGCGCGATCTCGCGTTCCTCGTCGATTTGCAGCGTGCGCACGCGGTTGTTCCAATCCAAGACCGCCAGCGGCTCAACGAACAGCGTCGCGCCGCTGGAACTCGTGTCGTGTACGATGCCCGGCACGTCTGCGCTAAACTCCGTTTTCACCGGAACGACGAACCGCCCGTCTCGAATCGTAACGACGGCATCCTGGATGGCGCGCGCATACTTCGGCGAGCGCAGCAGCGCGTTGACGCGGTCGCGGGCCTCGCGCTGCGCGTTCTGCAGACTTTTTCGGATGCGGCCCAGCGCTGGAGAGGCGCGGTCGAGGACGATCGCGCGCTCGTCGATCGCGTCGGTAATCGCGCGCTGCAGATCGTTTAGCGGCCGATAGGGGGCGGTTATCGCCGCCAGCGCATCGCCTATCTTACCGCGCGCTGCGGCCGCGGCACCAATTGCATCGCTGACGGCGCGCAACTCTGCAGCCGAAAGCGGCGTGCCGATCGCGGCGCGCTCCGTCAGTTCTGCGGTTTCGACTGCCGGCAGCACGTACAGATCTGCGGAAGCGACGAGCTCGCGCACGGCGGCGGTCGCCGCCTGCTCGCGCCGCACGCGCTCAAAATCGTCGAACGGCTCCAGCGCTTGCGCGCGCCGCCGCCCGCGCTCGGTGACGGATTGCGCGACGACGCGCTCGCGCACGGCCGCAAAATCCAGCGTCTCGAGCGTGCGATCGTCGGCGAGGGCCGCCATCTTTGCTCCTTAGTCGAGTTTTTTACGCAGCAGCGCTTCGGCGAGCGCCGGGTTCGCTTTTCCTCGCGAGGCTTTCATGACTTGGCCGATCAGAAAACCGAGGATGTTTGTCTTCCCGGCTTTGTAATCGGCAACGGCCTTTTCGTTCGCCGCCAACACTTCGGTAACGAACCGCTCGATCTCGCCGGCGTCGCTGGTCTGCGCGAGGCCCTCTTTCTCAACGATCGCTTTAGGCGAGGTTTGGCCTGCCCACATGCGTTCCAGCAGCTCCTTGGCGATCTTCGAGGTAATCGTTTTCGCTTCAACGAGCCCAATGAGCTCCGCCAGGCTTGCCGGAGTCACCGGCGACGCGTAAGCCGGCGTGCCCGTCTCGTTTGCGAGCCGCGAAAGGTCGCCTAAGACAAAATTCGTAATGAGCTGCGCGTTGCCGCTAGCCGCGACACATGCGTCGAAATATTCCGCCAGCGGCAAGTTGTCGATCAATTGCGTCGCCTGTTTCGGATCGAGGCCGTATTTCCCGTGATAACGCTTGAAACGGTCGTGCGGGAGCGCCGGGATCGTCGCTTTCAATCTTTCGACGAGCGCCACATCGGTCTCCATCGGCACGAGATCCGGATCGGGAAAATACCGGTAGTCGTGGGCTTCTTCTTTGCTGCGCATGGAATGCGTGACGCCTTGCGCTTCGTCCCAGCCGCGCGTTTCCTGCACGACGCGCCCGCCCGACTCCAGCACCCCGGTCTGCCGTTCGACCTCGCTTTCGATCGCGCGCAGCACGGAACGGAACGAATTCATATTTTTGATCTCGGCTTTCGTTCCCAATTGCGTGCTGCCGACCGCCCGGATCGAAACGTTAGCATCGCAGCGCAGCGAGCCTTCCTCCATCTTCACGTCGCTGACGCCGAGCTGAACGAACGTGCGCTTGAGCGCCTCGAGATACGCGACGGCTTCTTGTGCGCTCGTGAGGTCCGGCTCCGAAACGCACTCCATGAGCGGCACGCCGGCCCGATTGAAGTCGATGAGCGAAAATGCGCTCCCGGCTATGCGTCCGCCGCCGCCCCCGCCGTGCATGGACTTTCCGGTATCTTCTTCCAGGTGGATGCGCGTAAGCCGGCATTCCTTGATCGTGCCGTCCTCTAGCCAGTAACGCACCGAGCCGCCCAGCGTCAGCGGCATATCGTACTGCGAAATCTGGTAATCCTTGGGCATGTCCGGATAAAAATAATTCTTGCGATCGAATTTCGAAAAGGCCGGAATAGTTGCTCCGAACGCCAGGCCGGCGCGGATCATGTGTTCGATCGCTTCTTTGTTGGGGACCGGCAGCGCACCGGGCAGCGCCAAGCAAACCGGGCACACCTTCGTGTTGGGTTCTCCGCCGAACTCGTTGGCACACCCGCAAAACATTTTGCTGCGCGTCTTCAATTCGACGTGACATTCGATGCCTATAACCGCCTCGTACTTGGCCTTCACCGTCATACCGCGACCGCGGCTTTCGAAGCATACTTCGTCGCGCGCTCGTACGCGTGCGCGGCGCCCAACAGCTTGACCTCTTCGAACAGCGGCGCAGTCAGCTGCAAACCCATCGGCAGCTGCGGCGTTCCCGCGTAACCGCACGGCACTGAAAGCGCCGGCAGACCCGCCAGCGACATCGGAATCGTGTAGTAATCCATCATGTACATGCTGTAGGGGTCGCTCTTTGAGTTGAATTCGAATGCCGGGCTGCTGGCTGCCGGCGCCGCGATCAGGTCGCAGCGTTCGAATGCCGTGCGAAAATCTTGCGCGAACATCGTGCGCGCCTTCTGAGCTTTGACGTAGTACGCATCGTAATAGCCGCTGGAGAGCGCGTACGTGCCGATCAAGATGCGGCGCTTGACTTCGGAGCCGAAACCGGCGGCGCGGGTTCGTTCGTACATCTGCCCTACATCGTCGCCCTCAACGCGCAAACCGTATCGCACGCCGTCAAAGCGCGCCAAATTGCTGCTGCATTCGGCCGGCGCAATCAAATAGTATGTGGCCAGCCCGTAATCCGCAGTCGGCAGCGAAACGTCCACGATCTCCGCCCCGAGCTCTGCGAGTTCTCGATAAGCCCGTTTGTACAGCGCGTCGATTTCCGGCCCGAGCTTCGCTGTCACGAATTCCTTGACCACACCGATCCGCAGACCTTTCAGATCTTCACGCAGAGCGTTCGAGGCCGGCTCGACGGCGCGATTGATGCTCGTTGAATCTCTCGGATCGTGTCCGGCCATCACATCATAAGCCAACGCGGCGTCTTCGATGGTTCGGGTGAGCGGCCCAATCTGATCCAAGCTCGATGCAAAGGCGATGAGTCCGTATCGCGAAACGCGCCCGTAGGTTGGTTTGAAGCCGACGATGTTGCAGAACGCACCCGGCTCGCGAATGGACCCGCCCGTATCGCTTCCCAAACCGATCGCAGCTTGGAAGCTTGCGACGGCTGCGGCAGATCCGCCCGAACTGCCGCCTGGAACGCGTGACAGGTCGTAAGGATTGCGCGTGACGCCCAACGCGCTATTTTCGCACGAGCTGCCCATCGCGAACTCATCCAGGTTGGTTTTCCCGATCGGAACACCGCCGGCATCCAAGATTCGCTGCACTGCAGTCGCCGTGTATGGCGCGATCCAATTCTCCAGAATTTTCGATGCAGCGGTCGTCCGCGTTCCCGTTAGGCACATGTTGTCTTTGACCGCGACCGGCACTCCGGCTAGCGACAGGCTTTCGCCCGCTGCAATGCGCCGATCGACGCGTTGCGCGCAGTCGAGCGCGAGCTCGTGCAGCCGCGTGAGGTAACAGCCTAGACGATCGTCGACCTCGTCCACCCGCTGCAGCACCGCTTGAGTCATCTCGCGAGCCGAAATACTTTTTCCGTTCACGTCGCGCGCGATCTGCGCGGCCGAGCGGGTCACCGGCTCGTTCATGATTCGGGGATGATCTTCGGAACGCGGAAGAACGCGCCCTGACGCTGCGGCGCCATCGCGAGCACGGTTTCGCGATCGAGACAAGGCGTGACCTCATCGGATCGCTCCACGTTCCGGGATTCAACGACTTGCGCCGTCGCCGGCACGGACGCCGTTTCCAATTCTGAAAGCACGTTGACGTGTTCGAGCAGATCGGCGAGCTGCTTGCCGAAACGCACAGCTTCTTCTTCACTCAGCGCAATTCGCGCGAGTTTTGCGACATACCGGACATCTATTTTTTCTGAAGCCACACGTTCCTCAAGAAGCCGCGAGCAATGCCAGCGTCTCGACGTGCCCGGTTTGCGGAAACATGTCGAAAGGCTGAACCTCTCCGATGCGATACCCTTTGGCGCCCAGAAACTTCAAATCCCGGGCGAGCGTCGCGGGATCGCACGACAAGTACCACACCGCGCGGGCGCGGCGCGCGGCAATCCTCGCGAGCACGCGTTCGTCACAGCCCTTGCGCGGAGGGTCGAGAAAGATCGCGTCGGCCCCGGCGATTTCGGCCGCCACGTCCGGCCGCGCCAGCACGTCCCCGGCGGAGCCGTGCCGGAATCGCACCCGCGTCTGCAGCCCGTTCAGCTCCGCATTGTCGCGCGCTTCGGCGACCGCGTGCGAGCTCTCTTCGATCCCGAGGACCGTGGCGCCGTGCTTTGCGAAAAACAGCGCGAACGTGCCCGAGCCGCAGTACAGATCGAGCATTCGCAGCGGTTCTTTCAACAGCGGTTCGAGGTGATTGAAGATTCGCTCCACGATTTCGACGTTCACTTGGAAAAAGGAGCCGGCAGAAACACGGTAACGCAAGCCGGCAATGGACTCTTCGATCGTTGCCGAGCCTGCGAGAATGTGCTGTTTGCGTCCCAGGATAGCGTTGGCGCCCGAGAGATCGTAAGAATTCGTTAGCCCGGTCACGCCGGCGAGCCGCCGCATAAGCGCAGGCGCGCTATCTTTTAACGCGCTCTCCGGAACGTCGCTGGTGAACGTCACGACGACGTTGCCGCTAGCCTTCGCAGTGCGCGCCACGATGTGGCGCACGCGCGCGAACGCAGCCGCGGTTCCGGCGTCGCCTTTCGCGGCGTTGATTTTTGGAATCTGCTCGTCTAGGCGGGGCAAGACGATCGGGCAGGCGTCGATTTGCACGAGGTCGTGCGATCGCTGTTTGTAAAACCCCACGCGCGCGCAGGCGCGATCGACGACCAGCGACATCTTGTTGCGGTAGGCGCGCGGCGATTGCATGCCGATCGTTTCACTAACGGATACGCCGGAGAATCCGCCGATTCGTTCCAATGCATTGCGAACGACCTCGCGCTTCCACGCCAGCTGGGCAGCGTATTCTAAGTGCTGCAACTGGCAGCCGCCGCACGTTCCGAAAACGGGACAAAAGGGCGCGACGCGTTCCGGTGAGCGTTCGAAGACTTCGAGGAGATCGGCAACGGCATATTTCGGTTTGAGGGCCGTTACGCGCACGCGGGCGCGCTCTTTCGGCAGCGGCCCGAAACAAAAGATAACGATGCCCTCCGCTCTGCCGACGGCCTGACCGTTGGCGAGCAGGTCTGTGAAACTGAGTTCGAGTTCGGTGCCGGCGCTAACGCTGATCGTCAAGCGTTTTGAGAAGTTGGTTTGCCTCGTCGATCAATTGTTGAATGCGCCGGCTCGTGGGATCCGCGGGACGGCGCGAGATGGCGGCGCGAATCAGCGCGAACGCGAGCGCGGCCGAAAGGCCCGCAACGCCGACCCATATCAGCGTTCGAGTGACGCTGCCGTCGCGTTTTCCGTGCGAACCGTCGCTTCCGTTCATATCGATCTCGTCTATAGGCTGCGCGTGCATCAAGTCGGCCATGCTCCCTTGGGTTGCTTAGTTCGTCGTCGCCGTGAGGAATGTCTTTTCGCGTCACGGAAGATCGGGACGTGAAATTGTCCGCCGTGCTCCTCGCCGCGGCCGTTACGTTGATACCCAGTTCGTCGCCGGTGGTTTCGGTCGCCTACGCCGCCTCGCTCGTATCGGTGATGGAAGGGCCGGTCGCGCGAGCTCTTGCGGAGCGCGCGGGACTGAGCTTCGCGGGCGAACCCAAGGGCAGCCGCGCGCTCGCGAACCTGATTCGCGCGGGCTTGCGCAATCCCGACGTCTTTATTAGCGCGGACCCAACGTTGCTCAACGGTCTGGTAGAGCAGTACACGATCTTCGGCTCCGCGCGAATGGTCGTGGCCTACTCCCCGAAATCCGCGCATGCCGGCCTTTTCGCGGATGCAGCCCGGGGCAGCGTTTCGATAACGGCTGCGCTGCGTGCGCCCGGCGTGCGCGTGGGACGCACCGATCCCGCGATCGATCCCAAAGGCGCGCGTACCGTGCGCACGGTGCAGCTACTTGCCAAGCATTATCACCAGCCGGCGTTCGCGCAGAACCTGCTCGCGAGCGCGCAAGTCTTCCCCGAAGAAGACCTGGCTGTACGGGTCCAGACCGGCGAACTCGACGCGGGCTTCTTTTACTCGACCGAAACCGCCCCGATGGGGTTGCCGACGGTCGAGCTTCCGGCGGGCACGAATCTGGCAAACGAGATTGCATTTGCGATCGCGATCTTGCCGCATGCCACGCATCATCAAAACGCACAGAGTTTCTTGAACTTCATGTTGTACGGTCAAGGGAAACGCATCTTGGAGGCGGCAGGCCTGCATTTTTTCAACCCCGTGCGGGTCGTCGTCCCTCCAAGCCCTTCGATTAAAGGAACACCTCGCATCTGAGATTCAAACCACGGCGCGAGCGCACGCAGCGGCTATTGTTTTGGGCC
>Ga0207416_1002152_pt1 | contig 22685 bp, 24 predicted proteins | sample PaiPotPPM11metaG_FD_184107 | JGI IMG/M metagenome (GOLD analysis project Ga0207416, IMG submission 184107) | Iron sulfur acid spring bacterial and archeal communities from Banff, Canada, to study Microbial Dark Matter (Phase II) - Paint Pots PPM... ...
GCGCGAGACGGTCGGCCCCTCTGGGGTGTCGACGCGCAGCCCGTGGGCGGCGATCGCCTCGTAGTGGCGGCCGCGGGCTACGGCGACGACATCGTGGCCCGCCTCGAACAAGCCGGCGGCGAGTGGCCCGCCGATCGCTCCCACGCCATAGACAATGAACCGGGTCACGTCTTCGTCTCCGCCGCCTAGGTCAAGTCCCCCAGCTCCAGGTCTGCTGGAAGTACTGTACGGGGCCCTTGCACCTGGTGGTCATGGCGTATCCGCCGAACAGCACCGCGTTGCCGGTGGCCGCGTCATAGGCCATCGCACCCGCGGCCCGGCCGCTCGGGCTGTTCGCCGGGAATGGCCGGGTCCAGTTCGTGCCGTCCCAGGTCCAGGTGTCATGGAGGCCGACTCCGCCGAACAGCACCACGGTGCCGTTGGCCGCGTCGTAGGTCATCTGGGGAAGACCCGCGCCGACGGGCGCGTCGCCGGGTTCAGCTTGGTCCAGGTCAGCGCCTGCTGCGGCGCGGCCGACGCGACCGCCGGGGCAACCGCACCCAGCACGCTCACCGCGGCCAGGACAGCGGCACCCGCCTTCAGCGCGCGCCACCGGCCAGACCCTGCCACCCGCCGGACCCTGGTCATCCGCATCGAGACCTCCGCATCCGCGCACCGCCCCCGGCGCATTCTGGTCCCGAACATTAGACGCCGAGAACGACAAGCACGTTGACAAATCATGGACAACCCGGCGCGACGGAGGCCCGGGACCAGCGAGGCGTCCAGATGACTGAGCTCCGGACAGCCCCGGCTTACCTGCGCCACTAGGGGCAGCAGAAGCGGCGGTCAATTAACGTGGAGGCTTTTCCGCAAATAGGACTGAGAAGTCTCCAAGCTAATTGGATCATCGAGGTGGGGGTTGAATCTCCAGCTGGTGGAGGTCGCACACTTCTGTGTCATGGACGACGACGGGAGCGTGCGGCTGACGATCGGGCAACTGGCCAGCCGGACAGGCCTGGCCGTCCGCACCATCCGGTACTGGTCGGATATCGGCGCCGTGCCGCCCGCCGGGCGCAGCCCGGGCGGGCACCGGTTGTACGACGCCGAGTCGGTCGCCCGGCTGGAGCTGGTCCGGACCCTGCGCGAGCTGGGCCTGGGCCTGGACGAGGTGCACAGCGTGCTGGCCCGGGAGGCCACCGTCGCCGATGTAGCGGCCGCCCACGTCGCGGCGCTGGACGCGCAGATCCGCTCGCTGCGGCTGACCCGCGCAGTACTCAGCGCCGTGGCCGGGCGGCATCCCGGTACCGAGGAGATGACACTGATGAACCAACTGGCCCGGCTGTCCGCCGGCGAACGCGGGCAGATCATCGACGACTTCATCGCCGAAGTCTTCACTGGACTGGACGCCGACCCGAAGCTGAAGGAAAAGCTCCAGCTCACCACCCCCGAGCTACCGGAAGACCCGACTCCGGAGCAGGTCAGCGCCTGGGTGGAGCTGGCGGAACTGGTGCAGGACCCGGTCTTCCGGGGGCGGATGCGGACGATGGCCGAATATCACGCCGCGGGCAGCGCGCCGGACGGCGCTCCGGGCGGTGCGGCTCCGCAGGCGGGAGTGCTGCCGGGGTTCACGCAGAAGATGACCGCCCTCGTCGGCGAGGCCCGTCGGCGCGGCATCGTGCCGGATTCGCCGGACGCGGCGCACGTCGTGGCCAAGCTCCTCGGCGGAGGCGATGAGGCGCGCCGCGCCTACGTCCGCAAAAGGCTTGGTGTCGGCGTGGACAGCCATTCCGACCGTTATCACCAGCTGATCGCCGTGATCAACGGGCAGCAGCCGCGACCTAGCCACACCCCGGACCTGGAGTGGCTGATCGCGGCCCTCGACAGCCATCCGGGGTGACCGGTCGCCTCCCGGAGCGCGGGCAGGTCCTGGACATCGGCTGCGGGTGCGGCGTGCCGGTGGCCCGGGATCTTGCCGCCGCCGGGTACCAGGTCACCGGCGTGGACATCAGCGACGTCCAGGTCGAGCGCGCCCTCCGGCTGGCTGCTGGCCGGCACCGGGCACGACGCCTGGACCGGCACCGAGGACAACTGGCTCGGCGGAGCCGCCACGATGTGGCGGAGCCCACGCCGACGCCGCGACTTACGGTCCTGGTTGTGCCAGGCGGGCCTGGAGATCACCGGCCAGGATTTCGTGCCCGAAGGTGACAGCGGCCACGCGCTGTTCTGGGCGCGCGGCGGCGAGCGGGCTTAGCCGCGCCGCTTGGGACTGCCGAGCAGCCCGGCGCCCGCGATGAGAACCAGGACCAGTCCGACACCCACCAAGACGGCCAGGTGGCTCCAAACAATGTTCATCGATTGTCACCCGCCTTTCGCTGGTCGAGGCCTGTGCCTCTGTTGCAACCGCTGACTGGATCCATTCTTGGACTGTTTTCCCCGGCCGCAGTTCCGGTAAACCGGCGCCCGTTCTTGCGGCCGTAGCTGTGGCCCCAGCTTGGCCAGCCTGACCAGCGAAAAACCGCCGAAGTCCGGTCATAGAGACCCGGTCGCCTAGCCTGGGGCCGTGGTCGTCCACGAGCTCTCGCGTATGGACGCACGCCGCATCGCGGTGCGCGCCCAGCTGCTGGACAGCGCGCGGCCGGCCGAGTTGACGGAGGTGGTGCGCCGCCTGACGCTGCTCCAGATCGACCCGACCGCGGCCGTCGCGCCGAGCGCCGACCTGGTGGCCTGGAGCCGCCTCGGGCCGCGGTACTCGCCCGCTGAGCTGGACGCCGCGCTGGAAGACGGCACCCTGCTCGAACTGCGAGCCATGATCCGGCCCCGCGAAGACCTGGCGCTGTACCGCGCGGACATGGCCGAATGGCCCGGGCCCGGGAAACTGCGTGACTGGCAGGTGTACCAGGCCGACTGGGTGCGAGCCAACGACGCCTGCCGCCGGGACATCCTGGAACGGCTCGAGGCCCAGGGGCCGCTTCCGTCCCGCGATCTTCCGGACAAATGCCAGGTGCCGTGGGCATCCACGGGGTGGACCAACCAGCGCAACGTCACCCAGTTGCTCGACTTCATGGTGCGGCGCGGCGAGGTCGCGACCGCCGGGCGCCGCGGCCGCGACCGGCTGTGGGACCTGGCGGCCCGGGTCTATCCCGACGACCCGGTGGTCCCCGTGGACGAGGCGCTGCGCGTCCGCAACGAGCGGCGGCTGCGCGCCCTGGGCATCGCCCGGGCCCGCGGCCCGGAGTGCCCGGTCGAGCCCATGGACGTGGGCGAGGCGGGTGAGGCCGCGGTCGTCGAGGGGGTCACGGGCCGGTGGCGGGTCGATCCCGCGCAACTCGGCCAGCCATTCTCCGGGCGTGCGGCCTTGCTCTCGCCCTTCGACCGGCTCATTCATGACCGCAAGCGCACCGTGGAGCTGTTCGAGCTTGACTACCAGCTCGAGATGTACAAGCCGGCCGCCAAGCGCCGCTGGGGATACTTCGCCCTGCCGGTCCTGTACGGCGACCGGCTGGTGGGCAAGCTGGACGCCACCGCGGACCGGGCCGCCGGGGTGCTCCGCGTCGCCGCGCTGCACCAGGACGTGGACTTCAGCCCGGCCATGACCGCTGCGGTCGACCGTGAGATCGCGGACCTGGCCCGCTGGCTCGGGCTGGATCTCGGGTTACCGTACCGCGGCTAGTGCGGCTAATTCACTACCCGGCGCTCAGGATCTGCTCGCGGAGGATGTCGGCGTGCCCGCAGTGCTGGGCGAACTCGCGCAGCGCGTGCAGGTAGACCCAGCGCAACGGCAGCGGTCCCAGGCGGTGCCCGCGCAGCACGTCGTCCAGGCCCAGGCCGGCCGCGGCCCGGCGGGATGCCTCGCACGCCTCGGCGTGCGCGCGGCGGACCGACTCGATGGTGTCGGCCTCAGTGAGGGTGAACGCATCGGCCGCGCTCGGCGGCAGGCCCATCTCCTGGCGCGGCCGCCCGGTCACCGCCTCGCCGAACCACACGCGCTCGGCAAAGGTGGCGTGCTTGACCAGGCCCAGCAGCGTCGTGCGGGACGGCACGAGCGAGCGGCGGGCCTGCTCCTCGGTCAGGCCGTCGAGGCACCCGTGCAGGGCCGCCCGGTGCTCATCGAGGAACGTGTCCAGCTGCGTTCTGAGCGGCTCGCCGGTCACTTCGAGGGTCGTCGGCCCGTGTTGCGTGGTCACGACGGGAGTATCGCTGCCGCCGGGCACCGGTTCAACGCCGGGGTGACCGCGGGATCTCCGGCGGCGCGCCCCGGAATGACGTACCCGTGTGCTGGACTGGCCCGCATGGAGCGTTCCCGATATCTCGAATGTCTCGCGTCCGACTTCGCGCGCCTGCGCGCCGTCGCGCCCATCGACCAGTCCGCGGCCGTGCCCACCTGCCCCGGCTGGACCGTCGCCGACCTGACCCGCCACGTCGGCGAGGTGTACCTGCACAAGACCCTGGCCATCCGCGAGGGCGCCGAGCCCGAGCCATGGCCGCCGCCCGGGCTGGCCGCCGAGGAGCCGCTCGCGCTGCTCGACCGGGCGTACGACGGGCTGCTCGCCGAGCTGACCAGCCGGCGGCCCGAGGACCCGGCCGGCTCGTGGTACGCCGCGGACCCGACGGTGGGCTTCTGGGTCCGGCGGATGGCGCAGGAGACGGTCATCCACCGCATCGACGCCGAGCTCGGCACCGGGCAGCCGGTCGCGCCGGTGCCGGACGACCTCGCCGCCGACGGTACCGACGAGCTGCTCAAGGTCTTCCTGGCCTACGGCGTGGCGGAGTGGGGCGACTACTTCACCGAGGCCCTGGCCGCCTCGCCGGGCCGGGCGTACATCGTGCGCGCCGACGGCGCGGCCTGGCGGGTCCGGACCGGCCCGGGGCGGGTCGATGTCACGGACGGGGCGGGCGACGAGCCGGCCGACGTGACGGTGAGCGGGCCGCCGGCCGCGGTGCTGCGCTGGGTGTGGAACCGGGAAGCCCCCGGCGAGCCGAGCGGCGTGACCGTCGAGGGCCCCCCGGAAGCGCTCGACGAACTGCGGCGCTGCATCACCATCGCGACGCAGTGAACGCCCCTTAGCGCGGCCCGCCCGCCCGCGGCGCGCAACGACCCGGGCTGACCTGGTACGGCCGGATTCGCTAGCCTGCCGCCATGCACGTACCCACCGGCGCCCCGCGCATCGATGTCCTGCTCGACGGCTTCGGCATCAACACCAGCGCCGGGCTGGCCGCCATGTGCGAGGTCGTCCTCATCGAGGGAGCCGACGCCGGCGGCCGGCCGACGCGGATCCTCGTCGACCCGGCGCACGTGGGCCGGCGGACGTTCCTGCTCGAGGCGCTGGCGGCCCAGGGGCTCACGCCGGGCGACATCGACCTGGTCGTGCTGACCCACGCGCACTGGGACCACGTCCAGAACGTCGACCTGTTCGCGCATGCCCCGGTGTACCTGCACCCGGACGAGCTGCGTTACTGCCAGCGGCCGCATCCCAACGACTGGGCCACCCCGGCCTGGACCTGGGACGTCCTCGGGCGGATGCAGGTACGCGAGATCAGCGAGGGGGAGGAGCTGATCCCGGGGGTCAGCGTGGTGCACCTGGCTGGCCACTCGGCGGGCAGCATCGGCGTCACCGTGCGCAACGAGGAGGGCCTGTCGCTGGTCTCCGGCGACGCCCTGCACTACGCCAGCGTCGCGCTCAACCGGCAGCCCCCGCTCGTGTTCTGGGACGCGGCCCAGGCGCAGGCCAGCATCGACCGGGCCGTCACGATGGCGGACGTGATCTACCCGGGGCACGACCAGCCGTTCCGGCTGACCGCTGACCGGCAGGTCGACTACCTGCGCCCGTTCCGTCTCACGATCACCGGTACGCTGGCCGACCGCCCCGGCCTCAGTTTCTCCGGCAAGACCCGTGACCCGTGGGTCATGCCCGGCATCGAGGACCAGCCCCGGCTCGGCCCGCGCTGAGGCGAGGAGCGGCTAGCCGGAGACCGGCAGGTCGTACCAGAGGCCGCCGTTGAGGTTGAGGGCGTTGCCGCGGGCCTGGCCCGGGGCGCTGTCGCCGATGTAGGTGTACAGCGGGTGCCCGTCGTAGGTGGCCTGCAGCGAGCCGTCGGCGCGGCGGATCGTGCCGATCGTGCCGGTGACGCCCGGCCCGGCGGTGACCGGGCCCTTGACCGGCGGCCAGTAGGCCGCGCAGGAGCCGTAGCACTTCGAGGCCTTCGCGCTGTCCGGCGCGAACAGGTACAGCGTGAACCCCTTGGCGTTGGTCAGCACCCGGGACCCGCCGATGGTCGCGGCCCGCAGCGTGCCGCCGGAGGCGGAGGGCTGCGGGGCGCCGGCCGTGGCCAGCCCGACGATGAGCAGCACCAGCGCCACGACGGTCAGCCCGGCTGCCCCCCGGGCCGCGGTCGGCCTGGCCGCCTCGACGCGCGCCGCGACGCGGGCCGCCGGCCCGCGGAACGCACCGCGACGGCCCGGCATGAGACTGTACGCGGCCAGGACGGCGAACGCCGCCACCTCGAGCAGCCCGGCCACGATCCCGGCCGTCGTGCGGACCTCGCGGAACCCGAACAGGCCGACCCAGACCGACAGCAGGTAGCCGCCCAGGGTGGACAGCGCGAACAGCGCGCCCGCGGCCGCGGCGAGCCGGCGGCCGGACAGGGCGACGGCGACGGCCAGCCCGAACGCCGCGATCACCTGCAGCAGGAACAGCCACCCGATCGTGGGCAGGTTCCGGAATCCGGTCAGGTAGAGGTCCAGGTGCATGGCGCCGGTCGCGATGAGCAGCCCGGCCCCGGCCAGCCGCAGCCCGGGGCGTAGCCACCGGGCCCCGGCCGGTATGTCGGTCGTCGTTCTCGCCTTAGGGGTCCCAACGCTCGTCATACCTCTGCACACGGCGCCGCCGGCGTGTCGGTTCAGTCTGATCAAGGACTGTCAGTAGCGGGTGATAGACAGGCCGTGCCGGCTGTGCCCGGTACGGCCTGCTGTGCCCGGTTAGGAAGGGATCGATGAGCATCAAGGTCGCAAGCCTGCTGCGGCCGACGCCGTTCGGCCTGGAGGCGCGGTTCAGTGAGCAGATCGACGGTCGCATCTGGTGGCACCACGTGGGGGTGGCCGCCTTTACCGATGAAGGGGAGCCGGTGATCATCGGAGGGAAGGGGCCCGGCCGCGGCAACTACCGGCTCGTGCTGGCCAGCGGCTACCGCAACTACGGCGGCCTGGTGAACGCCGGCACGGGCGTGGCGGACGACGACTTCGCCGACCCGGTGCTGGGGACGCTGGGCCGCCAGCCGCCCCGCCACCTGCTGGAGCTCAGCGGCGCGCTGGTCATCCGGTTCAACCCGCGCCAGCTCGCCGAGTGGGTGGACGACGTGATCAGCGACGCCCTGCGGCTGGGCGGGGCCATGGACGACCAGGCCCGCGCCTACGCCCAGAAGATGGCGCCGTTCACCACGCTCACCGATGAGGAACTGGCCGCTCTGGACGCGGTCCCCGGCGACCAGGCCGGATGCTTACCGGCCCGGGCCGCGGTCGGCCCGGGCCGGTAAGGCCCCATGGATCCAAGGTGGCGTGGCTCTAAGGTGCCCCGTGGAGCTAGAGCCCGCAGGCGGCGGCGACCGCCTGCGCGGCTGCCTCCCGGTTACCCGCAGCGGGGATGCCGGGCCGCTCGAAGTCGTTCATGTAGATGTCGGCGGCCTGCGTCGCGCTGGTCGCGGCGTTCAGGGCCGGGAGATACGCGGACCACTGCTGGTTGTAACTCAGCAGCGCGTTGAGCTGGGTCTGCAGGTCAGCCGAGACGTTGCCGGTGACGAACCCGGACGGCAGCGGCGTCCAGCCGATCAGCCCGCCGCCGCCGGAGCCGGCCGATTCCGGGTCGCCCTGGGACTCCTGGTAGATGTTCCCGGCGATGCCGGCGGCCGCGAGGCCGGTGTAGCCGTGCGAGGTCAGGAAGCTGACGATCGCGGCGTAGTGGGCGGGGACCATCCCCGCGGCGCTGGCCGAGCACGTCACCGCGGCCGCCGCGGGCGACGACGGGGACTGCCCGGTGAGCGGCGCGGCCGACGCCGGGGCAGCGGCCGCGAGCACGCCGGCCACGGCGAGGGCCGGGGCGGCTGCCCCCGCCCACCGGGCCGCGCGGCGGATCTGGACGGGGCGGCGCGGCCGCCCCGGCTGGCTGGTCTTGCTGTTGTCTTCGCTACGGGTAAGTCCCGACCTCACGAACCTGCCTTAATCCGGACCGTGCCCGGCTACTCAGCAACCTGCGCCTCTCGCCGGGCCTGACGATTTACTTCACGGGGCAGCCTGGCCCAGACATTCGGCTCACGACCGGCGAATTCCGGTAAATAGCTCACGCGGACTACGGAGGGGAAGAACTCCGCTAAGCAGGCAGGTATCCCGGCCCGGCAAGGGCTGCCGCCGCGATCCGCCACGGGCAGGTACGTCCAGGTCAGGGGCGTATATGGCCTATTTGGATGATCTGCGGGCCAGCAGGGTGATCAGGTCGAAGACCACGGTCGCCGCCGCGATCGCGGTGATCTCGCCGTGGTCGTAGGGCGGGGCCACCTCGACCACGTCGGCGCTGACCAGGTTGATATCGGTCAGGCCGCGGAGCACGCGCAGCAACTCGCGGCTGCTGAGGCCGCCGGCCTCGGGCGTCCCCGTGCCCGGGGCGAACGAGGGATCGAGCACGTCGATGTCGAGGGACAGGTAGACCGGCAGGTCCCCGACGCGCTCGGTGATGGCCTCGATCGTGCCGCGCACGCCAAGATCGTCGATGTCGGAGGCCCGGATGGTCCGGAACCCGAACCGCTTGTCGTCGTCGAGGTCGGCCTGGCCGTAGATCGGCCCGCGGATGCCGATGTGGATCGAGTGCTCCTCGACCAGCAGGTTCTCCTCGAATGCCCGCCGGAAGATCGTGCCGTGCGTGACCGGCGCGTTGAAGTAGGTGTCCCAGGTATCCAGGTGCGCGTCGAAGTGCACCAGCGCGACCGGGCCGTGCTCGCGGGCGACCGAGCGGAGCATCGGCAGCGCGACCGTGTGGTCGCCGCCGACCGCGATGATCTTCCGGTCGCCGTGCAGCAGTTCGCCGGCGTGCCCGGCGATCTGGTCCATGGCCGCGTCGATGGCGAACGGGGTCACCGGCACGTCGCCGGCGTCGACCACCTGGATCTCGCTGAACGGGCTGCAGTCCAGCTCGACGTGGTGACCGGGCCGCAGGTGCCGCGACGCCTGGCGGACGCCCATCGGGCCGAACCGCGCTCCCGGGCGGTAGGAGGTCCCGTTGTCGAACGGCACCCCGAGCACGGCCACGTCGTAGTCGGAGACCCGGTCGATCTCCGGTACCCGGGCGAAGGCGGACGAGCCCGCGAACCGCGGCACCTTCCGCCCGTCGACGGGTCCGACTGGCTCGCTGGCCCTGTCCTGCGGCATGATCTGCTCTCCCTGGTGCGCGGATGGTGCGTTCAGGCTCGTGTCCGGGTGACTCCGCCGCTGGGCTGGAGGACCTGCCCGACGACCGCGGTCGAGGCCGGCCCGGCCAGGTAGGACACGGCCGCGGCGATGTCCTCCGGCTGGGCCAGGCGCCGAATCGGGACCTCGTCACGGTACCGCTGGCGCATCTCCTCCAGCGAGATGCCCGCGTCGGCGGCGTCGACCCGGAGTTGCTCGGTGTCGATGTAGGACGGGGCGATGGCGTTGGCCAGGATGCCCTGCGGGCCCAGTTCCCGGCCCAGGCCCTTGGCCAGCGCGATCAGCCCGGCCTTGGATGCCGCGTACGCGGTGGCGTTCGGGTATCCGATCACGCCCCAGCCTGACGCGATGATCACGATGCGGCCGTGGCCGCGGGCGCGCATGCCGGGGATGACGGCCTGGATGAGCCGGAAGTGCCCGGACAGGTTCACGTCCACCTGGCGCCACCACTCGTCGGGCTGAGCCTCGAGGAACGGGCTCATGGCCATGGCCGCGGCGTTGGCCACCAGGATCTGCACCGGGCCGAGCCGCTCGGCGACCGCGCGGGCCAAGGCGGGCCCGGCGCCCGGGTCCGCGATGTCCGCGGGCACGGCCACGCCGCCGATGCGCCCGGCCAGGTCGCGGAGCCGGCCGTCGTCCGCGATGTCGTTCACCGCCACCCGGTACCCGTCGGCGGCCAGCCGCAGCGCGGTCGCGTGGCCCAGGCCCTGGGCGGCCCCGGTGACCAGGGCCACGGCGCCGCCCGGCGCCTCGGTCGCGGTCGTGGTCACGTCAGATCACCGCCCCGGCGTTAGGCGAGAGGACCTCGCCGCAGTACATCGACCCCTCGGTGGCCAGGTAGTACACCGCGTCCGCGATCTCCCGCGGGGTGACCAGCCGGCCGAGCGGGAGCGTGGCCAGGTAGTCCGGCTTGCGCCACAGCGAGTCCGCGGCCAGCAGCGGGGTGTCGGTCGGGCCCGGCGCGACCGCGTTGATCCGGATATCGGTGTCCGCGACCTCCAGGGCCAGCGACTTGACCAGGCCCAGGACCGCGCCCTTGGCCGCCACGTAGTGCAGGTCGGTGGCGCTGCCGGCCAGCGCGAGCTCGGAGGAGATGGCCACGATCACCCCCTGGCGCCGGTCCAGCATGTGCGGCAGGACGGCCGCGCAGGTGTGCACTGTGCCGCCGAGGATGACCGCGAGCATCCGGTCCCACTGCGCGCCGGTGATCTCGGCGACGTCGATCCCCTCCTCGTAGTACCCGGCCGCGCTGACCGCGAGGTCGACCTGGCCGAACCGCGCGGCGACCGCGTCCACCGCGGCCGCTACCGCGGCCCGGTCGGTGACGTCGACCCGGGCGGGCAGGTCGGTGTCGGAGTCGTTGAGGTCCAGGCCCGCCGTGCGCCAGCCGTGCTCGCGCAGCAGCCGGGCGCACGCCGCGCCGATCCCGCTGGCGGCGCCGGTGACGACCGCGACCGGCCCGGGGCCGTCCGGCGTCACGCGTCGTCCCCCTCGGTCAGCAGCGGCGCCGCGGTCGCCGCGGGCGCCGTGCGGGCCGTCCGCGCCGCCTGCACGGCGGGGGAGCCCGGCCGGAAGGACCACAGGCAGATCAGCACGCCGAGCACGCCGAGGATGCCGGTCATGAGGAGGCTGCCCCAGTTCAGGTACCACTCGCTGTTCACCGACCGGGGCCAGAGCAGGTTGACGATCTCGGCCGTCAGCCAGACCGCGGCGATGCCGGTGATCAGCCGGATCGACCGCTCGCCCCAGGAGCCGTCCCGGGGCTCTGCTTGCCCTAGGGGGGACGACCCCCCTTCAACCCCCCGCCGCGGAGCAAGCTCCGCGATCTTAGGCCTGCGCCACTGCTGGTAGCCGAGAGCCAGGATCGGCAGGTAGTAGGACAGGATGAAGCCGAACGCGGAGAACGACACGAGCAGCGCGAAGACCTTGGACGCGCCGGCGAAGATCAGCGCCCCGGCGATCACGATGGTCAGGGCGATCGCGTACCGGGGCAGGTTCTCCCGCCCGGACAGCTTGCCGAGCAGCTTGGTCCCCGGCAGCATCCGGTCGCGCGCGCTGGCCCAGATCGCGCGGGTCACCGCGGTCTGCACGGCGATCATGCTGGAGGTGAACCCGACGGCCAGCGCGATCAGCAGGGTCCGACCGGCCCCCGACCCGAAGGCGTGCTCCAGGGTCGTGGCCACCGGGTTGGTGTCCTTGCCGGAGACCGCCGCGCCCATGTCCGGGATCGCGAGCACGATGCCCAGGCAGGCCACGATGACCAGTACCCCGCCGACCGCGAGCGACAGCACCACGGCCTTGGGCAGCACCTTGCGGGACTCCTTGACCTCCTCGCCGATCGACGCGGCGGCCTCGAATCCGATGAACGAGTACGCGATGTAGGCCACCGGCAGCAGGAACGGGCCGATCAGCCAGCGAGCTCCGTGCCCGGTGCCCGCGGCGGTGAAAATGATCGACAGCGGGTTGATGTGGTGGAAGATCAGCAGGCTGAGGCCGATCCCGGCGGACGCGACCAGCTCGCAGGCCAGCGCGACGTAGATGAGGAACTTCAGGGCCCGCCCGCCGAGCAGGTTCGCGCCCGAGCCGAACAGCAGGACGCCGATGGCCACGAGTTCCACGGCGATCTGGGAGGGCGCGCTCACGCCCGCGGCGCCCAGGATGTACGGGGACGCGGTGATCGGCAGGACGGCCAGCGTCAGAGTCAGCCCCCACATGTACGCCCAGCCGGTGAACCACCCGTACCGGGGGCCGATCAGCTCGCGCGACCAGGCGTAGACGCTGCCCTGCAGCGGCCACCGGGAGACCAGGTTCCCGAACACGCCGCACACGAACAGCTGCCCGACCAGCACGAGCGGGAACGCCCACAGGAACGCCGGGCCGGCCGCGACCAGGCCGATCGCGAACACGGTGTAGATGCCGACGATCGGCGAGAGGTCGGCGAACGACAGCGCGAACGCCGAGCGCAGCCGGAAGTCGCGGACCGGCGCTCTCGCCGCGTCCTCGGAAACCGAGGTCTCGGTCATGTGGTCCCCCTTCTCAGGTCAGTCCGGGCGGGCGACCCAGTAGGCCTCGGCGGGCCGGACGGGTTGCGGGCAGGTCCGCGGGGCCAGGCCCAGCGACCCGGCGTGCTCGGCCACCTCGCCCAGCGTGGTGATCCACAGGCCGGGCAGCGCCTTCATCCGCTCGACCAGGCGGTCCAGGGCCTCGGCCCGGGCCGGCCGGCCGGACAGGAACGGGTGGCAGCACAGCACGAACGCGGCGCCGAGCCGGTGCATCGCCTCGAGCTCGAGGGTCCAGATCTCCAGGGCCTTGGCCGGGCTCTCGATCACCCCCGAGCCGATCAGCGCGGGCAGGAACGCGTACTGCTCCCAGTCGTCGAGCCCCCACGACACCGGCACCTCGACCAGCGTGGCGGCGCCCGGCTGCTCGCCGGTGGCCAGGACGTACGGGTGGTCGGAGTCCATCAGGCTGGAGTCGTACCGGAACCCGCGCTCGGCCAGCAGCCCGGGCGTGTGGTAGTTCATCTCCCACATCGGCGCGCGGTAGCCGGCCGGGCGGACCCCGGCCACGTCGCGCAGCGCCCGCAGGCCGAGGTCGAGCATGTCGGCCTCGGTCTTGGCGTCCATGCCGATCGTGTTCTCATGGAAGTAGCTGTGGTGGGCGATCTCGTGCCCCGCCTCGGCGATCTGGCACACGATCAGCGGGTAGCGTTCCGCCGAGTAGCCGGGCACGAAGAACGTGGCCCGGATGTCGTGCCGGCGCAGCAGGGCCAGGATGCGGGGCACGCCCACCAGCGGCCCGTAGGACTGGTGGCTCATCGGGGTCATCCGGTGGATCGACGAGATGTCGGTGGTCAGCACGGCCGACTCGGCGTCCATGTCGAACGTCAGGCAGGCCGCCGCGGTGTATCCCGCGGGCCAGGAGATGGCGGCCGGGGGAGTCGCGCTGCTGGCCAGGTCCGCGCCGGTCATCACAGCCTCCCGGCCGCGCTGGGCACCGGTTCACCCCGCGGGGTGTCGCGCAGGGTCCCGGTCTGCAGCCAGCGGATCCCGGCGTAGACGACCAGGCCGACCACGAACCCGACCCCGAACGCTATGTCCCCGCCCTGCAGCCAGTGCGAGGCGGCCGGCCCCACGTACAGCGAGGTGTCCATGAACGGCGTCGCCGCGCCGAAGCCGGCCAGCAGCGCGATCAGCGCGTCCCAGCCCGGCTTGGGCGTCCCGGACACCACGTCCTGGACGTCCATCACGCCACGCTTGCGCCACCAGTCGACCATCTGGACGGCCGCGAACGGTGGCACCCAGTACGTGATGAACAGCAGGACGTTCTCGAACTTCGTCGCGAGCGTGCCGGTGTTCAGCCAGAGGGTCAGGAAGAAGGCCAGCACCGTGACCACGACCGCGACCACCGGCCGCCGCACCTTGAACCTCGCGGCCTGCAGGGCCAGCGAGCCCGAGTAGTCGTTCATCGCGTTCACGGCCACGGTGCCGATCCAGATCGCGACCAGCGCGAGGCCGCCGAGCAGCCCGCCGCCGAGCAGCGCGCGGATCCCGGCCGAGGTGCCGTTGGTGGCCGCGGACGCGGCGGCCAGGCCCAGGATCTCGATCCAGACCGAGGACAGCACGGTCCCGGCCAGCGTCAGCGCGAAGATAGCCGCGGGCGAGGTGTCCGGCTTCATGTACCGGCTGTACTCCGACGCGTACGCGCCCCAGGACACGACGAAGCTGGCCGCGACCGTGGTCATCAGGATGAACGCGCCGACCTTCGGGCCGCCGTGCACGGTCGCCACCGAATGGAAGTTGCCGATCTGGGCGATCTTCACGGTGATCGCGATGAACATCAGGCCCAGGACGATCGAGCCCCACTGCTCGAAGAGGTGCATCACCTCGTAGCCGAACACGCCGAGCACGCCCTGCATGGCCAGGACGATCAGCAGCCCGATCCAGAACGGGACGTGGATGAGCAGGTGAATGGCCGCGGCGCCGAAAATGGCGTTGACCGCGTCCCAGGCAATGGTGGAAAACCACATCAGCAGGCCCGGGACGACCACGGTCTTCCCGAATTGCAGCCGGGCTAGCGGAAGCTGACCGAGCCCGGTCCGCGGTCCCCAGGTGCACATGGTCGACACCAGCAGGGCGCCGAGCACGGTGCCGAGCACGAGGGCCACGGTGCCGAGCGCGAACCCGAGATTGAGGGCCAGAACCCCGATGAAGAACGCCGCCGGGACCAGGTTGGGCGTGAACCAGACCGTGAAGATGCGGTGAATGCCGCCGTAGCGGTTCTCCGCCGGGATGGGCGCCATCCCGTGCATCTCCAGCGCGATCTGGCCCTCGCGGCTGGGCATCGCTCCCGCGTAGACCGTCGTCTCATCGGGCATCCGTCCGTGCCTCCCCGCCCGCGTCCTCGCCGCAGCTCAGGCATGATCCTTGCCGGTCAGGATAGGGACGCGGCCAGCGCCGAACAATGGGCGCCGGATGCTCCTGTATGCAAAGCTCCCGCCCTGCCCTCATACTGGGGTATCAACGGGCGGGAGCTGGCCGAGTCGGGACGGCGGAGGATGTCGATAACTGTCCGTGAGCTGATGCGGCTCCCGCACCTGCAGATGTCGCTGATCGCGGGCGGCCCGGGGCTGGACCGCGAGGTGAGCTGGGTGCACACCTCGGATCTGCCCAATTCCTGGGAGTGGCACGGGGCCGGCGAGCTGCTGCTGACCAACGGCACCGGGCTGGACGAGACCGAGCCGGTCCAGGTTCGCTTCGTCGAGCGGCTGGCCGAGTCCGGGGCCAGCGGCCTGGCGTTCGGCCTGGGCACCGGCGGGCCGCCGCTGACCGGCGCGGCGTCACGCCGGGCCGAGGAACTGGCCCTGCCGCTGCTGACCGTCCCGTTCAGCGTGCCGTTCACCGCGATCGTGCGCGCGGTGGCCGACGCCAACGACCGCGAGGAATCGCGGCAGCTCTGGCGCGTGGCCCGGCTGTACGAGCTGCTGCGCAGCTCGGTCGCGGCCGGCCGCCCGGGCCCGGAGACGTTCCGGCGGCTGGGTGATGAGCTCGGCGTGCGGCTCTACCTGGTCGACCCGGCCACCGGGCTGTCGCTGTTCGACGACCACGAGGAAACCGTGTACGGCGCCGCGCTCGCGGCCAGCTACGCGGCGCACGGGCACGCGATCCCGGCCATGCTCCGGCTGCGGCTGCCCGACGCCGCGCCCGGTGAGATCTACGCCGTGGCCGTGGCCGTGCCCGGTGGTCATCCGACCGCGCTGGTCGTGGAGCCGATCGGCGACCAGCTGCCGAGCCCGGTCGTGCTGCAGCACGTGGCCGTGGGCGGGGCGCTCGAGCTCGCCCAGCTCACCGCGGGCCAGGAGCGGCAGCGCCGGCTCGGCGCGGACCTGCTGGCCCAGCTCCTGGACCGGCGGATCCACCCCCGGGTGGCCGAGGCCCAGCTCGCGGAGTCCGGGCTGGACCTGGCCTGCTGCGTGCTCGCCGCCGCGCGCAGCGACAACGACGAGACCGGCGCCGAGGTGCACCGCCGCCTGGCCCGGGCCCGCGTCCCGCACCTGCTGCTGCACCGCGATCACGTGCTCTACGTGGTGCTGGCCGACGCGGCCGTCGGCGCGGACCTGCTGGCCACCATGGGCGGCCAGATCGCCGCGCTCGGGACCAGCGACCGGATCAGGGCGGCCGAGCGCCTGCCCGACGCCGCCCAGGAGGCCAGCTGGGCGCTGACCGCCGCCGAGTCCGAGGGCCGGCCCGTGATGCGCTACGGCGACGAGACCGCGATGCTGCTGCCGCGCACCCCGACCGAGGCCCGGGCCCTGGTATCGCGCATCCTGAGCCCGCTGATGAGCCACGACGCCGAGCACGGCACCGGCTACACCGACACGCTGCGGGTCGTGCTGCGCGTCGACCGGTCCTGGCAGCGGGCCGCGGCCGAGCTGCACATCCACAAGCAGACCCTCGGCTACCGGATCCGCCGGATCGAGCAGATCACCGGCCGCGGCCTGACCCGGACCGAGCACATCGCCGAATGGTGGATCGCCCTGCGCGCCCACGACCTCCTCGCGGGCCGCGATCAGCGTTCGTAGCCGCCGCTGAGCTACCTGCCGCCTTGACTAGAACGAGTGCGCGATGGCCGCCCGGGCCGTCGCCGCCGACTACGCCCTCGCCGCCCCGTTCTGACCGCCGCCCCAGCAGAACATCGGTCAGAAACCGCTGCGGGAACAGCGGTTTCTGACCCGATTTCGCCGCCTGCCCCGGATAGCCGGGCGCTAAGCGGGGGACTCGCCGCGGTCCCCGGCCCAGCGGGTGTGGAACGAGCCCTCGCGGTCGACGCGGCGGTAGGTGTGCGCGCCGAAGTTGTCCCGCAGGCCCTGGATGAGCGCGGCGGGCAGCCGGTCGCGGCGCAGCCCGTCGTAGTAGGCCAGCGAGGACCCGAAGGCCGGGGTGGGCACGCCGGCCCGGGCCGCGTCGGCCACCACCCGCCGCCAGCTGTCGACGCCTGCCGACACGGCGCGGGCGAAGTACGGCGCGACGAGCAGGCTGGCCAGGCCCGGGTCGGCGTCGTAGGCCTCGCGGATGCGGTTCAGGAACCGGGCCCGGATGATGCAGCCGCCGCGCCAGATCGTGGCCATCGCGCCGCGGTCGATGCCCCAGGCATACTCGTCGCTGCCGGCCTGGATCTGGTCGAAACCCTGCGCGTACGCGACGACCTTGGACGCGTAGAGGGCCTTGCGCACGTCCTCGGTGAACGCGTCCCGGTCCCCGGCCTGCCATCCGCTGAGGTCACTGGAGAACGCCCGGCGGGCCGCGGCCCGCTGCTCGGCGTGCCCGGACAGCGAGCGGGCGAACGTGGCCTCGGCGATGCCGGTGATCGGGATGCCGAGGTCGAGTGCGCTTTGCACCGTCCAGCGGCCGGTGCCCTTCTGCTCGGCCTGGTCCTGGACGATGTCGACGAACGGGCGGCCGGTCTCGGCGTCGACGTGGCCGAGTACCTCGGCCGTGATCTCGATCAGGAACGATTCGAGGTCCCCCTCGTTCCAGGTGCGGAAGATCTCGGCGATCTGCGCAGGCCCGGCCCCGGTGCCCGCCCGGAGCAGGTCGTAGGCCTCGGCGATCAGTTGCATATCCGCGTACTCAATGCCGTTATGCACCATTTTCACGAAATGCCCGGCGCCGTCCGGGCCGACGTGCACGCAGCACGGGGTCCCGTCGACCTCCGCGGCGATGGACTCGAAGATCGGGCCGAGCGTCCGGTAGGACTCGGCCGACCCGCCGGGCATGATGCTCGGCCCGTTCAGCGCGCCTTCCTCGCCGCCCGACACCCCCGACCCGACGAAGTGCAGCCCGGGCCCGCGCAGCTCCTGCTCGCGGCGGCGGGTGTCGGCGTAGTGCGCGTTCCCGCAGTCGATGACGATGTCGCCCGGGTCCAGCAGCGGGACCAGCTCGCGGATCACCGCGTCGGTCGGCTCGCCCGCCTTGACCATGATGATGATCGCGCGGGGCCGCCGCAGGGCGGCCACGAAGTCGCGAGTCGACTCCGCGGGCAGGAACGTGCCCTCGTGGCCGTGCTCGGCGACCAGGCTGCGGGTGCGCTCGGCCGTGCGGTTGTGCAGCGCGACGCGGTAGCCGTGCCGGGCCAGGTTCCGGGCCAGGTTGCGGCCCATCACCGCGAGCCCGGTCACGCCGATCTGCGCGGACGTCCCGTCGTCGCTCATCACCACTCCGTCCCGTGTCGCCTCAGTCAGGGTATTCGTCGCCCGTACCGGGCCAGGATGGCCGGGCCGGCCTGGTCGGCCGACCGGAGTTCCAGGTGGGCGGGCTGGCCGCCCGCCGGGAAGAGCCGTTCGCCGGTGCGCAGGACGGTGGGGAAGATCAGCAGCCGGTACTCGTCGATCAGGTCCCCGGCCATCAGCGTGCGCACCAGGCCCAGGCTGCCGGTGATGATGACGTCCCGCGGCTCGCGGGCGACCGAGCCGGCCAGGTCGCCGTCCAGCACGCGCGAGTTGGCCCAGGCCGACGCGTCGGTGAGGGTGCGGCTGGCGACGAGCTTGGCCGCGGCGTTCATCCGCGCGGAGAACGGGTCGTCGCGGGGCGGCCAGAGCCGCGAGAACAGCTCCCAGGTCTTCCGGCCCAGGAGCAGGACCCCGTCGTCCAGCGTGCGGCCCAGCCGGAACTTGTCCCCGGCGACCACCTCCGGGCCGTGCCGGAACGCCCAGCCGCCGGCCGGCGTGCCGTCGGATCCGTCCGGGTCGGACACGATCCCGTCCAGGGTGACGAACTCGATAACGATGACGCTCATGACGAGCCTCCCTTCAGCCGATGCTCACCGGTACATACCGGCGGCACCGGCCCGGCTCATCGCTCCGGCTGAAACACGCCCGCGGGAAATCGTTCCGGCAGCCCGAACGCGGTGAACACGGCCGGATCGGCGAACACCACGTTGCTCGCGACCCGGCCGCCGGCGACCGTGAAGACCTGCAGCGTGTGCAGCCGGTGCCCGCCGCCGGGCTCCGGCGCGTACGCGGCGAACGCGGGCTGCCCGTTGGCGGAGAGCGGGCTGGCCCGCCAGCCCGCTCCGCGCGTCTCGAACACGCGGGTCATGAACCGGCCGTAGTCGCGGCGGCCCCGGTACCACAGCGGCACCGGCGGCATCTCCAGGACCGCGTCCTCGGTGAGCAGCCGGACCAGGCCGGGCACGTCCGCCGCCTCGAACGCCCGCACGTAGCGTTCGATCACCGCGCGCGCCCGCGGGTCGCCCGGCTCGGCGACCTCGCTCAGCCCGGCCGCCTCGGCCAGGGCGGCCCGGGCCCGCTGCAGGGAGCTGTTGACCGCCGCGGCCGTGGTGTCCAGTTGCGCGGCGACCTCGGCCGCGCTGAACTCCAGCACGTCGCGGAGCACCAGCACCGCCCGCTGCCGGGGCGGCAGCACCTGCATCGCGGCGACCAGCGCCAGCCGCAGGTCGGCCCGGGCCCCGGCGTCGAACCGCGCGTCGGGAAAGGGCTGCAGCCAGGGGATGTCGAACGCCGGGGTCAGCGGGGCCCCGGGATCCTCGCTCGGCGCGCCCAGCCCGGACGGCAGCGGCCGCCGGGCCCGGCCCTGGATCGCGGTCAGGCACGCGTTGGCCGCGATCCGGTACAGCCAGGTCCGCACCGATGCCCGGGTGTCGTCGTACCGGTCGCGCGCCTGCCAGGCGCGCAGCATCGTCTCCTGCGTCAGGTCCTCGGCGTCCTGGAACGAGCCCAGCATCCGGTAGCAGTACGCGACCAGCTCACCCCGGTACGCCTCGAAGTCCACCGGTCCATCATGGACCCGGGCGGGACCGGTTCAGGCCGTGCGGATCAGGTCGGTCTGCGCTTCCCCGACCACGCGCTGCAGGTGCAGCCCGCGCTGGACGTCCAGGTCGTGCGGCGTCCCCCGCTCCACGGCTTGGGCGAACTCGGCGAACATGGTCGGGAACGCATCCTGCCCGGCCGCCGCCTCGCACTCGATCTGCGCGGAGCCGCCGCCGCCGAAGACCTCGACGTCGGCCCGGGCCGCGTCCACCTGAGCGACGGCCGTCAGCGAGGCCTCGCTGAACCGCCCCTCGGCGTGCTCCAGCATCAGCCCCACCCAGCCGCGCGGGTCGCCGTGGGCGCGCACGATGTCGATCTGGCCGAGGGCCGCATCGAGCATGTCGACCAGGTGCGGGCCCAGATTGAGCAGCACGCCCATCTCGGCCCGCCAGGCCCGGGCCGGCGACTCCGGGTGGAACGCCGCGGAGATCAGCCGGGCGCTGCCGCCCAGGGGCCGGGTGTTCGGCACCGAGGTATCCAGGAAGCTCCGGACGGCCGAGGCGTAGCGCCAGGTGAGCGCGACCTGGGAGACGACGCCCGCGGCGGCGACGGCATCGGCCAGGTCCTGCGCGCTGGCCAGGTCGCCCGCGATCGGGATCTCCAGCAGCACGGCCTTGCCCCGCCCCGCCGCCCGGGCCGCGATTTCCGGCTGTGCGGCGGGCGGCACCGCGAACACCACGGCGTCGCACTGCTCCAGCAGTTCGTCGAAGTGCTCGTAGGCCGCGACCCCGTGCTGGCCGGCCAGGGCCCGGGCGGCCTGCTCCCGCGGGGCCCAGACGCCGGCGAATTGCGCTCCGGGGCACGCGGTCAGGCCGGGCGCGTGCACGTTCGCGGCCCGCTGTCCCGCGCCCGCCAGACCGATGGTGACCGTCACAGCGCCACTCTAGAGCCACGCGTGCCCGCACGCCCGCCGACCGCGCGGTCTGCGGGGACGCTCCGCGTACGTCCCGGCTTCGCGCCGGGGAATTAGCGGCCGCTTTCAGGCTGCTTGGGGCCATTGTTCTCCAGGTAGAACGGTCACCGGGTGTGTAAATCGTCGCTGCCCGTGGAATAGCACTTCCGTAATTGATCTAGACGGGGGGAGATCAGTGCCTGCTCGAACTACGGCCCGTACGGCCGCTCGCCGAAGTCCGGCGAGTCCGGCACGTGCCAGGTCGACAAGCGGCAGCACGCCCAGACGCGCTGCACGCCGCCCGAAGACAAGGGCCAGTACCCGGTCGACCGCGGTCAAGACGACGCGGAAGGCCTCCACCAGTTCACCATCGAACACTTCCGCGGCCCGGACGGTCTCGACCGCGGCGACCAAGGTCACCTCGGCCGCCACCAAGATGACCGCCGCGGCGACCAAGGCCACGTCGTCGGCCAAGACGATGTCCACCGCCCTGCAGGCGATGAACACCGCCACCAAGGCCATGACCACCGCGGCCAAGTCGCTGTCCGCCGCCGTCAAGACCGCGTCCGTGGCCCGGCCCGCGCCGAAGGCGGCGGCCCGGTCCCGGAGCACGGCCCGGGGCACGGCGGCGAAGTCCAGGAGCGCGGGCGGTTCGAGGAGCACGTCAGCCAGGGCGGGCGGTTCGAGGAGCACGTCAGCGAGGACGGGCGCCGCGAAGTCGCGCACCAGCCGGTCTTCCGCCGCCAGGTCGAGGAGCACGGCCCGGCCCATGACCACCGCCGCCAAGTCCGGCGCGATGGCCAAGCCGGCGTCCAAGGCCAGGTCGACGCGTACGGCGTCGACTCGTACGGCGAAGCCCGCGGGCAAGTCCGCCGGGTCGGGTCGGTCCATGACGGCGATGAAGTCGCACACCACGGCGGTCCGGCCCAAGCCGAACGGCAAGGCGAAGTCGAACGGGAAGCCGAAGGCGGGCAGCAAGCCCAGGGTCGCCCGGCCGAAGATGAGCACGATGCGGCCGTCGCCGGGCCGCGCGCTCACCGTCGCCTCGCCGCCGCGGACCCCGGATGAGGATCGGTACGGCATGCTGGCCGGCCTCATGCGCTAACGCAGGCAGCACAGGGCTCGCGCCCCGGGGGACCCAAGCGGAATCCCGGGGCGTGGGCCTGCTCGCGTTCAGCGCGCGGCCAGCACCTCGGCGATCTTCGCCGCCGCGCCGGGCGGGTCCTCCGTGTCGTGCAGGAGTTCGCCCCACGACCAGCGGTAGTACCAGCACAGGCGGCCCAGGTCATCAGTGCCCGGGGTGCAGTCTATGCTCTCCGCGAGCATCGAGGCCCCCGGAATGAACACGTGCAGGGCGGCCGGATAGCTGGTCTTCACCGTGGCATGAAAGCCCTCGGTGTCCAGCGCCGTGGCGAGCCGGTGCAAATGGTAGCTGCGTACGTGGTCATGCGTGCCGTCCTGCATCTCACCTGCCTCGCGGGGTCGGCACATTATTCGGTGCGGGCGGGTTCAAGCCGGTCAAGCCCGAGCCCGCCCACCGGGCGGGTCCTCAGCGCCCAGATGTTCCGTACCCTGGGTACCCACCGTAACCATCCCGGCCATACGGGTCTAGGGGGGCGTACCCGCCCGGGTCATGCGGATAACCCTGCGGCGGGTAGCCGGCGGGGTCCTGCGGCCGGTAACCGTTGTGGTAGCCGGATTGCTGACCGCCCGCCCCGAGCGGATCGGGGAGCTGGCCGGGATCCTGATCCAGGTAACCGGGGGCGGGTGCGTCCGGGAGCCCGGCCGGCGGCGGCGCCTGCTCGGGCCAGTAGCCGTTCCGGGCGGCCGATCCCGCGTCGCTCGGCGGGCCGGGCGGCAGATAGGAGCCATGGCCGTTGCTCTGGGCGGCGTGCGCGCCCGACCGCCGGCCGGAGCGCCCGGGGTCGTCGGCCGGGGCGATACCGGGGTAGTCGCCGTAACCGGGGGCCGCGGCCGGGCTCTCGGTCACGTAGCTGCCGTACGGGTTTCCCGCGGCGATCGGCGGCGCGGGACGT
>Ga0207416_1002155_pt1 | contig 22664 bp, 12 predicted proteins | sample PaiPotPPM11metaG_FD_184107 | JGI IMG/M metagenome (GOLD analysis project Ga0207416, IMG submission 184107) | Iron sulfur acid spring bacterial and archeal communities from Banff, Canada, to study Microbial Dark Matter (Phase II) - Paint Pots PPM... ...
CGACAGCTCAGTCGAGCCCGGCCTCCCCGCGGCGCCCCTGCCGCAGGTCGCCTCCATCGGCCGCCGCATCTTCGCCGCCGCCATCAACGCCGCCATCGTCCTCACCGGAACCCTCACCTTCGCGGCCGTCTTCGTCGCTACCACACGCCAGGCAATCCCATGGGAATCCTTCCCTTCGCTGGGTGCCCTGATGCTCGAACTCGCCGGTCGCGCAGTTCCCCAGCCGGGCATCCAGCCCAGCCTGCTGGTCGGCACTTTCGCAGCGGCGACCGGATTCCTCTACCTGCTCTACCAGGCTCTGTTCTTCTCCTTCAACGAGGCCACGCCGGGCATGCGCTGCGCCCGCATCGCGCTGTGCACCTTCGACGACGAGAACCCCACCCGCCGCGCCATGCGCGGCCGCATGCTCGCCGTCCTGCTCTCGGTCTGCCCGCTGGGCCTGGGCTTCATTTGGGCCACCCTCGACGAAGACCGCCTCACCTGGCACGACCGCGTCTCCCGCATCTACCAGCGCAGCTACTAGGTTCGAGGTTCGAGGTTCGAGGTTCGAGGTTCGAGGTTCGAGGTTCGAGGTTCGAGGTTCGAGGTTCGAGGTTCGAGGTTCGAGGTTCGAGGTTCGAGGGAATACGACTCCCCTGCAAACGAAGAAGGCTGCCCGCAGCCGGCAGCCCCTTCTGTGAATCATCCCGGTTCGCTTCCTGCCTTTTCCCTCGAACTCGAACCCAGTACCTCGAACCTGCCTTTAGAACGTCGTGCTCACCGTCAAGCGGAACGTCTTCCTCGGCTCGCGCAACTGGTACGACGGTCCATACAACTGCAGCGCCTGAGCGTAACTGAACAGACCCGCATCGGAGTTGGGGAACATGCTGCGGAAGGTGTTGTTGTCCACCGCCAGTTGCTGGGGCACGTCGCGGTAGAGGCGCAGTTCGTTGTATGCGTAGTACAGCCGGAACGGCGCGTTGACGATCGGGAGGATCACCTGCAACTCCGCGCCCGACGACATACGCGGAACGAAGTTGGTGAACGGCACCGAGCTCAATTGCACCGGCGAGAACTTCGGAATCTGGATGCCGCCGTAGCAGGCGCCGTTGACGAACGTCGGGCATCCATACAGCGGGCTCGACAGCACAGACGCGCCGGCAACACTCTGCCGCAACTGTCCCGACTCCAGGTTGCCGGTCAGGCCGAAGTCGGTGAAGAACGCGAACGTCACCTGGTTGACGATCGGGATACGGTACTCCACGTTGCCGGTGAACTGCGAATCGCCGCCAATCGCCACCAGCCGGTAGATCGGGATGGGGATCTCGATGTTGCCCAGGCTCGGGTTGGTCGGATCGCGCGGGACCGTCGTGCCGTCCGGGTTGGTCAGGTTGAACTGCACCTTGGTGGGGATGAACGTGTACGGCGACGCGGACCGGATGTCGAAGCCGCGAACGTCCGACTCACCGCCGCCGTAGATGCGGTTGGTGGGAGGAGCAACCTCGCCGCCGAAACCGGTGACATTGGCAAACTGCAGGCGGATGCCGAGAACATTGCGCCCTTCGGGATTAATCCGCAGACCCTTCATCGGGTAGAACTGGCGGAAGGTTATGGCGGGCGAGATGTACTTCACGTTGCCGCCCGCACCCGCAATCTGCACCGATGCGTTGAAGTCGCGGCCGGAGTGCGGACCCACCGCGCGGTCCAGAGCCTGATAGGTGAAGCTGGGTTGGATCGTCGACGTGATGATGCCGTTCAACTGGTTCGGCCCTTCCACCCCCGACCGGAATGCCAGCGACTGGAAGACGTTGCGCGTATTGTCGTTGAACGTGGTCACCGACGCGCGCGACAGCGAGTACGTGACACCAACGCGGGCGACACCGCGGCCGCCCCCAAACACGTGCTTCAGCGGCTCGCTGGCAAAAACGCTGAAACCGGTAGTCGACGTGTTGTAGTTGGTTAGCAGCGACTGCTGCGCATTCGATACGTTGGCGCTGACGCCGTTGGCAATCGAATACGCCTTCGCCGGGTTGTAGTCGGTCTTCGCCGAGGTTACCTGGATGCCCACCGAAATCGGCTTGTTGCGCAGATAGGGCTCGTTGAATCCGAAACTCAGGTTGCGCGACAAATCGCCGACGTTCGCGCTCGCCGACAGCGTCTCGCCCAGTCCCAGGAAGTTGTTCGTCTGGTAGTTGAGCCCGATGAACGTGCCCGACAGCCCGCTGATACCGCCGTTGACGCCGATGGAGTTCTTGCCCTTCTCCTTCAGCTTCAGCAGCAGGTCGACCGTCCCGTTGTCCGCGTCCTGCCGCGTCTCGGTGTCGTCTTCCACCTTCAGGTTGTCGAAGTAGCCCAGCTGGTTCAGCCGCTGAATGGAAATTTCCCAGCGCTCCTGGCTGTAAATGTTGCCTTCTTCCAGCAGCAGTTCGCGCCGGATCACCTTGTCGCGCGTGACCGTGTTGCCGCTGAACTCAATGCGCGAGACGAAGAACTGCTTGCCCTCGTCGATATCGACGTTCAACGTAACCGTCTTGTTGGCTTCGTCCGTCTTCGGAACCGGGTTGGCCACCATGTTGATGTAACCCTGGCTTCCGTAGGCCTTCTGCAACTGCTTCAAGCCCTTCTGGAACAACGTCGCACTGAAGTATTCGCCGTCTTTCTGGGCGAACTGGGCGCGCAGCGCCTTGCTGTTGTTGAACTTTACATTCCCGCTGAAGGTAATGCCGCCCAGCTTGTAGCGCTCGCCTTCCTCCACGGGAATCATGATGTCGATGCGCTTGCCGGTCGACGGCCGCAGCGTGAACCAGTTCAGGCCGCCAGCATCGCGCACGTGCGTCTGCGCCTCGCCCGTCTCGGCGCGGAAGTAGCCGCGGTCGCGATACGCCTGCCGCACCCGCTCCGTATCCTCGTCCATCTTGCTGGCGTCGAACGTCCGCGCAAACAGGTTCTCCAGAACGATCGAGTGCGGAATGCCGATCGGCTTGGTATTCACCATCGCCGAACGCAGTGTGCGGTCGTTGAGGTTATAGTTGCCGTCGAAGGCGATCTTGCCCACCTTCACCGTCGGCCCTTCCTTGATGCGGAAGGTGACGCCCACCGACGCCGGAGGAATCGACTTCACCTCGGTCTTGATGGTCGCAAACTGGTGCCCATGTTCGGAGAGCAGGTCCTTCAGCACCGTCTCCGCCCGCTTCACCCGCGTCTCGTCAAACTGGCTCTCGACGTTCAGGCTGACCTTGGCCTTCTTGAACCGCTCCTGCACGTCGGAAAGCGTCACCGCGTTCAGACCAACGTAATCGATCGTCCGGATGGTCGGCTTCTCCAGCACATAGATCACTAACTGGACGCAGGCCTGCGAGTTGGCAGTGGCCGGCGTGTCGGTCCGTTCGATCCATACCTTCTCAAAGTAGCCGGTGTTCCAGATGGAGTTGAAATCGCGCTCGACCGTGGCCGGATCGTACGCATCGCCCTGGTGTGAGGAGATGCGCGCCAGCACCGAGTCCTTCGGAATTCTGCGGTTTCCAATCACCTCAGGCTGGCAGAGCGGCCCACCTACAGTCGCCTCGGCACCCGGAGCCTGCGCCCACAGCGTCCCGCCCGACAGCAGCGGAGAGACAACCAGCAGGGCCGCAACCGCAACAGCGTGAGCAATGCGAAAGCGCGTGCGCACAGACTTTAGCTTGATCCTCAACAAACTTCCGCTCACTCGCTTTACGGTAAAAATACGCACACCCTCATTGCTGAAAAATCGCGCCCCGGCAACTCCCCTGGGGAAAACTCGATTATATGGGAGCAAAGGGGCTCGGCGCGAGTTTCCCCATGGTGGTTTGGACGGATCTCGACCCCAATCCGTACCAATTGCCGCATCGTTTGCAGAAACCAGCGTTTAATTAGCCGGATTAGAAAATCGCAGCAACAGTAAAGGATGAGGGACAGCGCCCGGAAGCGGCATCAGCTTTCCAACTCAGCCGACACCACGAACGCCCCGGCCGAGGCGTCCCACCGCACCGTCAGCACATTCGGCTGGCAGCACACCTGGCAATCCTCCACGTACTGCTGCTTCGATCCCGCCGACTCATCCACCACCGTGTCGACCCACTCGCCGCAGCCTGCGCACTGGAACCGCACCTCATGCATCGCCGGCGCGCCTCACGCGTTCTGCGTCTTCCGCACTTCCACCAGCGTGGAGTAGAACGTCGGGCCGCCCCCCATGTCCGTCAGCGTCTCGCCGGTCAACGCGTTCACGTTCGATCCCGCATGCCCATTCATCCCCGACAGTTTGTTCCAGTCCAGCCGAGCCGCCACCACGCCCACCGGCACCGAGTCGCCCACCTGCGCCTGCAGCCGGATCGACCCGCGCCCGTTGAACACCTCGACCCTATCGCCCTCCACCACGCCACGCGCCTCTGCGTCCGTCCAATTCATCTCCAGCGCGCCGGCATGCTTCGCCTCCATCCGTTGGTGCCGCGGAATATTGGCGAACGTCGAGTTCATATAGTTGTCCGCCTTCCTCGGCAGAAATTCCAGCGGATACTTGCCCGACAACGCTGCACCACCGCCGCGCGACTCCATCGGCGCCATGAACACTGGCACCGGCAGCAGCTCAGCCTTGCCGCTTGGTGTGCGGAACCACGATGCATCCGAGAACGGCAGCACCTCACCCTGCGCATTCGCCGGAAGATTCAGCGCCATGTGGCCCTCGCGCTCCAGCTTTTCCCGCGTGATGCCCGCGAACCGCGGGTCATCCGTGCGCAGTGCCTGGTCGATCAGCTCGTCTTCGCGGTCGGCAAAGCAGCTCTCCGTAAAACCCATGCGCGCGGCCAGTTCGCCGAACAGGCGCACATTGCTGCGCGCCTCGCCCAGCGGCGCAATGGCCTGCTGCGACAGCTGCGCATACAGATGCCCGTACGCGCCCTGCACATCCTTCAACTCAAGAAACGTCGCCGCGGGCAGCAGCACATCCGCGTAGTCCGTCGTGTCGGTAAAGAACTGCTCATGCACCACGGTGAACAGGTCTTCCCGCATCATCCCGCGCAGCACCGCATTCTGGTTCGGCGCAATCGCCGCCGGATTCGAGTTGTACACAAACATCGCCTTCACCGGCGGGTCATCGATCTCCGTCAGCGCATGTCCGAGCCGGCTCATATTCACCGTCCGCGCATCTCTCCCCAGCGGGCTCGCCCGCATCATCTCCGGCATCTGCAGCGCATCGCTGTTGAACGGAAACGCCCCGCTGGTCGAAAGCTGCACGCCTCCGCCCCTGTACTTCCACGCGCCGACGATCAGCGGCAGCATCGCGACCGCGCGCACGCCTGTGCCGCCATTCTCGCTGCGCTGGATGCCATAGTTCAGCCGGATCGCCGGCGGCCTGCCCGTGTCGCGCAGGCACGACGCATACGCACGCGCCAGCGCCACCACCTTCTCCGCCGCAATCCCCGTCGCCTCCGCCACGCGCTCGGGCGAGTGCTCCGGCTTCAGCGCATGCGCCCATAGTTCCGGGCCACCGCTGGTGCACTCCTCCATGTAGGCGCGGTCGTCGAGCCCTTCCGAAAAAATCACATGCATCATCCCCAGCGCCAGCATCGCGTCCGTCCCGGGGTTGATCGCCAGATGCTCATCCGCCAGCGCCGCCGTCCGCGTCCGGTACGGATCGATCACCACCAGCCGCGCGCCTTTTCGCCGAGCCTCCTCGACGAACGGCCACAGATGAATATTGTTGCCGTGAATATTCGCGCCCCACGCAATGATCATCCCCGCGTGCGCAAATTCCTCCGGCGGTGTCCCCAGCTTCACGCCATACACCTGCTTCAGCGCCACGCCGCCCGCCTCCGAGCAAATCGTCCGCGCCAACTGCGACGCACCCAGCCGATGAAAGAAGCGCCGGTCCATCGACCCATACCCAAGCTGCCCGATCGTCCCCGCATACGAATACGGCAGCACGCTCTCGGGCCCAAACTCCGCCGCAATCGCCGTCAACCGGGCCGCAATCAAATCCAGCGCCTCATCCCACGAAATCCGCTCGAACGCATCCGCCTCGCGCCCTTTGACTCCACCGTAGCCCGTAGGGCCCTTCGCCGCGCCCACCTTCCGCTTCATCGGATACAGCAGCCGGTCGGGCGAATACACGCGCTCCAAATACTGCGCCACCTTGCCGCACAGAAATCCCTGCGTCACCGGATGCGCCGGATCCCCCTCAACCTTCACCGCGCGTTCGCGCCGCACGCCGTCGCCGTTCGTCAGCGACTCCACCGTCACCAGCACGCCGCACGAGTCCGGGCAGTCGTGCGAGCACACCGCATGCACCACCCGCGTCTGCGTCTCTGCTCCTGCCATCCCTCAATTCTAGAGCAGCGCCCAGGCCAGAACGATGCATCAACGCCCCGAGAATTGTGACGAAGCCCGCAAGCAAGCGGCTCAGCCGCGCCAAACCGTGGGCGAATAACGGATTTCAAATTCAAAAATTCATAGAACGAACTCCCAAATGCGCTGCGGAATTTTCAAAACAGTATAAGAATTTTGTAAAAATTGCGCCCATCTTTCGAAGGATCAGCAGTATCCGTTTTGGCAGAAGAATTGCCACGCAAAAAACTGATAGCCAGTCGCAGAACACCAGAGAACGCTGGCTCGAATAGGTGAGATGCGCCCGGCATATCAAGCCCCCTAGGAGTTGATATGTCTATTAGAACTTTCCTCGTGCTGCTGTTCGCAGTGTTTCTGACTTCTTCCTGCACGCCAACGCTAGTCCAAGCCCAGGATGTCTCCGGCATGACCGGCATCGTCACCGACGCCAGCGGTGCGATCGTCCCCGATGTCACCGTGGTCCTCACCAACACTGCCAAGGGGCTGAAGTTCACTCAGACCACCAACTCCAGCGGGTCCTACCGCTTCTCCAATGTCCCTCCCGGCCCCGGATATGAAGCCATGTTCACCGCCTCCGGGTTCGCTCCGGTCGATATCAAGGACATCTACCTCACGGTCGCGACCGTCCGCACCCAGAACGTGCCGATGAGCGTCTCCAGCGCGGAGGTACATGTCGAGGTGACGGCCTCCAACTCCGAAGTCACCATCGACACCAACGACGCCACCATCGGCAATACCTTCGACGCAAATAAGCTCAACGATCTTCCCGTGCAGCAACGCAATGATCCCACGGCGCTCTTCACCATGCAGCCCGGCGTCACCGATCAAGGCTCAACCACCGGCGCCCGCACCGATCAGAATGAGATTACGCTCGACGGCCTCGACGTCGTCGACCTCGCCACCGGCGGCGCCGTGCAGAATAACTCCGGAATCACTCAGGGATTCCAGGGCGCTATCGTCGGCCACGCGCCCATCGATTCGGTTCAGGAGTTCCACGCGACCGTCGGCGGCTTCGGCTCCGACAGCGGTCCCGGCAGCGGCGGCCAGTTCCAGCTCGTCACCAAGAGCGGCACCAACCAGTGGCACGGAAATGTTAACGAGTACCATCGCGATCCATTGCTCGTCGCCAATGGCTGGTTCGCCAACAACGCGACCCCCATCGTCCCCCGCAACCACCTCATCCAGAATCAATTCGGCGGCAACGTCGGCGGACCCGTCCTCAAGAACAAGCTCTACTTCTTCTTCAACTACCTCAACTCCAGCATCATCCGCTCGCAGCTCACCTTCCGCACCGTACCGCTTGACTCCCTGCGTGCCGGCAACATCACCTACATCAATTCCAGCGGCGGCAATTCCTTCCTGACTCCAGCACAGGTCAAGGCCCTTGACCCCGCCGGCATCGGCGAATCTCAGACCTTTCTCAACGCCTTCAATTCCCGCTTCCCTCACTCTAATGCGACCGGCGGTGACGGTCTCAACTCCGGAGGCTTCAACTTCAACGCCCCCGACAATGACAACCAGACCAACTATGTCGGCCGCGTGGACTACAACATCAACGCCAATATGAAGGCATTTGCGCGCTTCACCATATCCCGCGAGAATGCCACCCAGACCCTCAACGAATTTCCCAACGACCCGCCGTCCGCGCCCTTTATCGATCGAACCTATGCCTTCGTCATCGGCCACAACTGGGTGATCGGTTCCAACAAGACCAACCGCGCCTTCGTCGGCGAGACCGTGGAAAAATTCGCTTATCCTCTCACCTTCAATCCCGACGGATCCACGTGGCTGACCTTCGGCGATGGCACCACGTCCTCGCTTACCTCGACCTTCTACCTGCAGCCCAACTCGCAGAGCCGCCGCATCCCCGTTCCAGAAGCCGGTGACGACTTCACCTGGAGCAAAGGCAACCACACCTGGCAGATGGGCGGAACCTTCAAGGACATCCTCGCCAAATACAACAACGTCTCCGACTTCAACTCCGTCGAAGAAGGCATGGGAGGCCACGTCTTTTCCCTCTGCGGACCCAACCCAAACGATTGCGGCACCGGCGTCCCCAGCCTGCGCCCCGCCAATATCAATACCTCCGCGAACTTCGGAACTACGCCGTACTCTACCTACGATGAGGCGTTTGCTTTCATGCTGGGCCGCATCGGCAACATCATGAGCGACTTCAACTACAACGTCTCCGGCACGGCGCTGCCCCAACTCACTGGCGACCAGCGCATCTATCGCTACTACCAGACTGAACTCTACGCAGCCGACACGTGGAAAGTGCTGCCCAGCCTCACCCTCAGCTACGGCTTCAACTATCAGATCTTCTCTGTGCCTTATGAAACCCGCGGCCTGCAAAGCACCGAGCCGCTGACCTACAACCAGTACATGAGCGATCGCGTCAAGCAGAGCAACGCCTCCATTACCGGCCCCACCGCGGTCCCATTGATCACCTATATCCTCGGCGGCAAGGCCAACAACGGGCCGCCGCTCATCTCGCAACAGTACAACAACATCGCCCCTCGCTTCGCGTTCGCATGGAACCCGGACTTCGACAAGAAGACCGTATTCAATGGCGGCATCGGGATGGTCTACGACCGAACCATCATCAACGCGATCCAGGCGATCCAGGACGTCGATTCTTATCTCTTCCAGCAATCGGGCTCCATCTCGGAAGGCAACGGCGCCGATCCCTACAACTCCATCAAGAATGACCCGCGGCTGGATAAGAACTCCAACATCTCCACCGTCACCATCACGCCCCCGGCTACGCCGAAGCCGCCCTATCAGCCGTTCGTCGCCGGCGGTGTGCCGTATGGCCTTCAGCTCGGGTCGGCCTTCAACGAAACCATTGACCCGTCGCTGAAAACGCCCTACTCCATCGCCCTCAACGCCGGCATGCAGACCCAGTTACCCGGAGACATGGTGATGAAGCTCAGCTACGCCGGCCGCCTCGGCCGTCGTTTGCTCGCCCAGGCGGACGCCAACCAGGTCCTCGAGTTCCCCGATCCCGCCTCCGGTCAGCTCTACTCGGCGGCCTTCGCCGCGGTTTCCAACCAGCTCCGGGCCGGAGTCCAGCCCGGAAATGTCACGCCCCAGCCGTGGTTTGAAAACCTCATCGGCCCGGGCCTGGGCGTTCCCAAAGGGACGGCTACCCAGACCCTGGCCAAGAACTTCGGACCCTTCATCCAGCGCGGCGATATCGGCGATATCACCGAGTTCCTCTCGAACTACGACGCCTACAACATCGGTTCCGCCGCCCAGTTCTCCGAGAACACCTTCTTCACCAACAAGGGATCATCCAGCTACAACGCACTCCTATTCACCCTCCAGAAGAATCTCTCCCACGGCCTCCAGTTCGACTTCAACTACACCTTCGCCCACTCCATCGATAATGTCTCGTTCTTCGCCAACAGCCAGGGCGACACCGGCATCGGCGGCGTTGGCCTCATCTGCGACGACGTCCGTCCCCGTGAGTGCCGCGCCAACTCCGACTTCGACGTGACGCATTACATTACCGGAGACGAAACCTACCAGCTCCCCTTCGGCAGGCACCGGACGTTCCTCGCTGGCATTCCGCTCTGGGAGGAAGAACTCATCGGCGGCTGGGATATCAGCGGCGTCACCGAATGGCACACAGGCATCGCCTGGGGAAACAACGCGAACGCTTTTGATGCCGGCTATTCCAACGATGCCCCCGGCATCCTCATCGGCTCCCCGGCCGCTGTCGCCACCCACCTCACCAAGATCCCTGGTGGAGGCGTCAACGTCTTCAATGCGGTGCCGTCCACGCCGAGCCAGCCCTATTCTGCCCTGGCCGCAGCTTCCGCGTATGAAGGACCGATCGGATTCCAGGTCGGCCCCCGCAACAGCCTCCGCGGACCCCGCTACTTCAATCAGGACCTCGGCCTCGCCAAGACGTTTCCCCTCTATCGGGAGCGCGTCAATGCGAAGTTCCGGGCGGATGCCTTCAACGCGTTCAACCATCCCAACTTCGACCTACCGATTGAGAACGTCTACAACGGCTTCGACAACCAGGACTTCACCAATCCGTCCTTTGGCCAGATCACAGACACCATCAGCCCCGCAGGCAACCTGAACAACGGAGCGCGCGTGCTGCAGGTCTCCCTGCGCATCGAGTTCTAACCCGGCGCTTCACCCAACCAGGACCGCGCTTCTGCCGGTAAGATAGTTCGGTATGTCGACTATCGAAACCACAGCGAAGCGCGGTCTCGCCTTAAGCGATCTGGCCCCGCGCGCCGTCCAGTCCGAAATCCGCGCGATGACCCAGGAGTGCGATCGCGTCGGCGGCATCAACCTCGCCCAGGGCGTCTGCGACACCGGCGTCCCCGCACCCGTCGCCGAGGGCGCCATGCGCGCCATCCGCGACGGCCACAACATCTATACCCGCGCCGACGGCATCCATCGCCTGCGCACCGCCATCGCCAACCAGGTCGAGCAACTCCACAACGTCGCCCTCGACCCCGCGCGCGAAGTCCTCGTCACCAGCGGCACCAGCGGCGCCTACCACGCCGTCGCCATGGCCCTCTTCAATCCCGGCGACGAAGTCCTCCTCTTCGAGCCGATGTACGGCTACCACTCGGTCACGCTGCTCTCCATGCGCATCAAGCCCGTCCCGGTCGCGCTGACTCCGCCCGACTGGCCGCTGGACCTCGACGCCGTCCGCGCCGCCATTACACCGCGCACCCGCGCCATGCTCATCAACACGCCCGCCAACCCCAGCGGCAAAGTCTTCACCCGCGCGGAGATCGAAAGCCTCGCGGCGCTCGCGCAGGAGCACGACCTCTTCGTCCTCACCGACGAGATCTACGAGCACTTCCTCTACGACAACGCGGTACACACGAGCCCCGCCTGGCTTCCCGGCATGCGCGAGCGCACTATCGTCATGTCCGGCTACTCCAAGACCTTCGCCGTCACCGGCTGGCGCGTCGGCTACCTGCTCGCTGACCCGAAGTGGACCCAGGCCATCGCCTACTTCCACGACCTCACCTACGTCTGCGCTCCCGCGCCCTCCCAGCACGGCGTCGCCGACGGCATCGAGCAACTCCCCCGCGACTACTACCTCGGACTCGCGCGCGATCACGACGTGAAACGCCACCTGCTGCTCGACGCCCTGCGTGATGCCGGCATGCGCCCCCACGTTCCCGAAGGCGCGTACTACATCCTCGCCGACGCCTCCGCGCTCCCCGGCCGCACAGCCGCCGAAAAGGCCCGCAACCTGCTCCGCGACACTGGAGTCGCCGCCGTCGCCGGCCCGGCCTTCTTCCGCTCCGGCTCCTCGGTTGGCGAAAACCTCCTCCGCTTCTGCTTCTCCAAGAAAGACGACGCCCTCGTCGAAGCCTGCCGCCGCTTACGCGCCCATTCCTTCTAGCCGGGGCGCTCCCCACCCCCACGCAACCGTCGAACCTCGAACCTCGAACCTCGAAAAATTACTTCACCGCCGCCATCGCCGCCCGGAAGAGCACCTCAAAGTCAGCGGCCGCGTCCGGCTCCTGCTTCAACGCCGTCTCGATCGCCCGCTGAGCCACTGGCCGCGCGTATCCCAGGTTGATCATCGCCGACAGCGCATCATCTCCCGCCGGCCCATAATTCGAAGCCGCCGCCGGAGCCGCCGCCACCGCCATATCGTCCAGCTTGTCCTTCAACTCCAACACCACGCGCTCGGCCGTCTTCTTGCCGATGCCCGGGATTCGCGTCAGTGTCGCGTGGTCGCCTGCGCGAATCGCCGTCACCAGCCGCGACGTGTCGATCCCGCTCAGCACCGTGATCGCCAGCTTCGGCCCGATGCCTGAAATCGTCAGCAGCTTCTCGAACAGCCGCTTCTCGTTGGGCTCGGCAAAGCCGAACAGCGCGATCTGGTCCTCGCGCACGTGCGTGTAGATGTGCAGCCGCGTCTCCGCACCCTCGGGCGGCAGCGACGTAAAGGTGGCAACAGAAATCGTGGCGTCATACCCGACGCCGCCGCACTCGACGATGGCCTGGTTGGGAGTCTTGGTCAACAACCGGCCGCGCAGAAAAGCAATCATGCCGCTGATTGTAATTGGTGGCCATCTTCGATGAACGCACGGTTACAATCCGCCCGGCTGCACCAGGAATGGTGATTTGTAACCAAATCGAAACACATTGGTAATGCTGCTGTCACACTCCAGCCTCAGACTCGAAAAGGTTAATCAATCCCCACAACCCAAGCTTCTCGCCTCTACGAAGGGAATCCCTATGAAACCTACGCCTATGCTCTGCTGTGCCCGCCTAATCGCCGGTGCCATGCTGGCGCTCCCGGTGTTCGCGACCCTCGCGACACCATCCCTCCATGCGCAATCAAGCGCAACCATCTCCGGAACCGTATTCGACCCGCGCGGCGTAGCCCTGCCCGGCGCCGACGTCCGCGTCAAGAACGAGGCCACCGGCGCGATCCAGAAGGCCGTCTCCGACACCGCCGGCAAGTATTCCTTCGCCAACCTGCCCGCCGGCAAATACACCGTCCAGGTCGATGACGCGGGCTTCAACACCGCGGAGAAAAACGGCGTGACTGTCGCCGCCGGCCAGGCCTCTGACGTGCCCGTTACCCTCGCACTCGGCAACGTCTCCGAGCAGATCACCGTCGAGGCCAGCGAAGCCAACTCGGTCGCTGCTGCCATGGCTCCCATGGACGCGCTGCTCGAAGAGCACTCCGCCCGCACCGAGATCACCCAGGCCTTCATCAACAACTACACCTCGCCGCTCGCCGACTACGGCGAAGCCGTCGAGATGGCGCCCGGCACCTTCACCACCAACGGCAACGGCCCCGGCCTCGGTCAGTCGAAAACCTACTTCCGCGGTTTCCCCGACGGCGACTACGACATCGACTTCGACGGCGTCCCCTTCTATGACACCAACTCGCCCACCCACCACTCCTGGGCCTTCTTCCCGACCCAGTGGATCGGCGGCATCGACTTCGACCGCTCGCCGGGCACGGCTTCGACCATCGGACCCACCCCCTTCGGCGGCTCCATCCACATGCTCTCCAAGGACGTTTCGCCGGTGCAGAACATCCGCGGCGGCATCTCCTACGGCTCCTGGGGCACGCTGCTCGCCGACGCGCAGTTCGACTCCGGCGAACTGCTCGCCAACCACAAGTTCTCCTTCTGGATGGACGTCCAACACATGGACTCCAAGGGCTACCAGTCGAATAACTTCCAGAACCGCAACGCCGGCTCCATCAAAGCGCAGTACAAGTTCTCCGACAACACCATCCTGAGCGGCTACTCCGGCGTCGTCTATCTCCATGCCAACACGCCAAGCTTCTCCGCCACCCGCTGCCAGATGTACGGCGTATCTACAACCGGGGCCTATAGCTGCGCGGCGTCATCCAAGGACCCGACCTTGCTGCCCTACACCGGCGCCGGCATCCGCTTCTACCTCGCCGACAACAAGGACCCGGTCGACTACCTCGACTACCAGTACAACCGCTACCAGGTCCCCACCGATTTCGAGTACGTCGACTTCAAGACGGTGCTGCCGCTCAAGGTCAGCCTCGACGTCAAGCCCTACACCTACGACTACGACAACGCCGAGTTGTTCACGAACAGTGTGCCCATCACCGAAAATACAGCGGCCCAGGGCGTTCCGTACAACGGCATTCCCAACTCGCCCACCTGGTACGGCATCGGCGTGCTTCCATGCAACACGCCCGCGTACAACAGCAAGAAGACGGTCTTGGCCGAGCCCTGCGGCGTGGACAAGTACAACAGCTACCGCAAGTACGGCGCCCTCTTGAACGTCAGCCAGGTGTCGAAGTTCGGCATCCTGCGCGCCGGCGCCTGGTATGAGTGGGCGCTCACCAACCGTCACCAGTACCCCTCCGACCCGCTCAACAACTGGGCCGATCAGTCGCTGCCGAACTTCGCTGAGAACTTCTGGACCAACTCCTATCAACCCTTTATCGAGTATGAGTTCCACCCGATGAAGGGCCTGGAGATCACCCCCGGCGTCAAGTTCGCGTACTACACCATCGACACCAAGCAGTTCGCCGACGACGGCAAAACCATCGGTAACCTCGGAACTGGTACTGCCGTAGGCACCGGCAACCCGAATGCCTTCATCTCCAACCACGGCAGCTTCTACGCGACCCTGCCTTCGATCGACGCCAACTATCGTATCCGCAGCAACTGGTCAGCCTACTTCCAGGTGTCCACCGGCAGCATCGTGCCGCCGTCCAGCGTGTTCGACTTCAGCCAGGGAAACACTGGCCTCGCCGTCCCGGTCGAGACCCTGCCCAAGCAGCAGCACAACACCACCTACCAGGGCGGCACGGTCTTCAAGCTGAAGCGCGTGACGCTCGACCTGGATGCTTTCCACATCCGCTTCCAGAGCGGCTTCTCCTCGCAGACCGACCCCACCACCGGGGAGCCGGTCTTCTACGCGCAACCCAGTTCCATCAGCAAGGGCGTCGAAGGCCAGAGCAACCTGTACTTTGGCAAAGGTCTCAGCGCTTACCTGAACGCAACCTGGGAACAGGCGCAGTACACCGGCGTGCAGTCCTCTATCCCACCAACGCAGCCACCTCCACCTTCAACCCGGAGGCCAACCCCTACTACCTGCCGGTTCCGTCCGGCCTGTGGGTGCAGCAGACGCCGTCCGACACCGAGGCTGAGGGTCTTACCTACCTCCACGGTGGGTGGGACGCCGGCTTCTTCAACAAACGGGTCGGCACGTTCTACCAGGACGTCAGCGGCTTCCACAACGAGGTGGTCGTCAATCCGTTCGACATCTCCAACACCTACATCAACTACACCATCCGCAGCGGGTCGCACTTCGACCAGACCAAGATCCGCCTGAGCGTCAACAATCTGTTCGACTACCACTCCGCCACCGGCATCACCTCGGCCGGCTCGATCCCAACCACCAATTTCAGCGGGACCTCGGCCGCCGGAACTGCGAACCTCACCTACACCAACCCGTTCACCACGAACATCACCCAGGCGCCACTCAACGGACAGGACAACGTCAGCATCTTCGCCGGCCGCAGTATCGTGCTCTCGGTCGTCTTCGGATGGTCACCCAAGCGCTAGCAGGAAGTACTCAGTAACAAGCAGTCAGAAGTCAGTTCAGCAAAACCATATCCGTGCAGGGCGCGCGAACGACCGGCGTCCTGCACGGATTCTCTCTTTGCGAGAGGGACCTCGTTTGGGGGAGTGAGAGGCTACCCTGAATCCTGTCCGAGACAAAAACCCGGAGACAAATCGTCTCCGGGCCCATCCGCCGCAGAGAACTACGAATTCAGCGCGATCATCCCACCGTTGTTTTGCAACGGTCGTGGACGCCGAGGTTGCGCTGAAATCCACATCTCTGCTTTGGTCGTGGGAAAGTGAATGTTGACCGGGGATCCTGCAAAGTGGAGGTCGGTCAGGAAGTGCAGGCTGCGGTACTTGTGAAACACAAGCACCTCGCGCTCCTTTGCATACCACGGCATCGCCCAGCCCTTCCGCTGGATACACACGTTCTTCTCCCAGTTGGAGAGACTCATGTTCTCGGGACTCTTCCGATCGGCCGTGATCAGGTAGTTGCCTGACGGCAGAATCTGATCTCCGAGAAGAAAGTTGAACGGGATCGCTACGGCCACCTGGTGAGCTCTGGCCGAGGCATCCCCGTCCAGCGTCGATGTGGCAGTGAGTATGACTGCGGTGCAGGCGATGGGTTTCATGACAAATCTCCTCTTTGGATCCGTCGTGGCCGGTTGGAGCGTTCAATGACTCTGCTTGCGATTCGTTCTGCCACATAAGTTGCATGCGCAGGGCCAATCCGGCAGCGCCGCTTTCCTGAAACCTACCCTCCCTGCTACCCGCGTATTTCCAATCAGATAGGGACTGCGGCACCAAACCCGATCGCGTCCGTTCCCCATGGAGCCGCCAGACACGGTATCCGAACGGATACCGGCAGTATCCTTCCAGTCCTCTCAGTCCGGCCGCGCGTCACAGGTCTAAGATGGACGCATGAAATCGCCAGCGCGCTCCGCTCGACGTCTACCGAACTTCGGCCTTGTTCTCGCTTGCGTCCTTCTGCTTTTCGGAAGCACGGCAAACCTCCGCGGCCAGGAATACGTGTCCCACACGAAAGTCGGCGACCGCATGCCCGCTTTCTCCGTCGAGCAGGCTTCCGGTGGCCACTTCAGCATGGCCGGGCAGGCAGGAAAGGTCGTCGTGGTCAACTTCTGGGCAACCTGGTGCGGGCCCTGTCAGGCCGAGATGCCGCACCTCGAGCAAGACATCTGGCAGAAGTACAAATCCACGCCCGGCTTCGTCATGATCGGCATCGCGCGCGAGCAGACCCGCGATGTTGTCCTCGACTTTCAGCGAAAGCACGGCGCCCTCACCTATCCCCTCGCCTGGGATCCGAACCGCTCCGCCTATAAGCTCCTGGCCGACGCGGGAATCCCCCGCACCTACGTCATCGACCGTCACGGAATCATCACCTTCCAGAACGACGGCTACGATCCGAGGGACCTTGCGACCATCGATCGCGCCATCCAGAAAGCCCTGGCCGCGAACTAACCTCCGCCGCTGTTCCTGGCGACGGACCGAACGAATCGCCACCGAAGGAATCGCCTTCCTTCAGGTGCGACGGGCCGAACGGTTCTTCGCAGGCTTGGCAATCTTGGATGTGTGGGCTTCTTCTTCCTGAAGTTCCTCCCAGATCAAACGCAGGAGGGATTGCTTCTGCTCGTCTGTGAGCTTCTCAAACTGCAACTTCCGCTTCCGCATTCTCCAGTTCATCAAACGCAGTGGCTGTCTTGCGTTTGCCTTTCGCTGCATACGTTACTTCTCAGGCGCGCGAGGGGTCTTAACAGTACCGGGACGAACTCGGGCCAACTTGCCGGGGGCCAGCAAATCGGAATTCCCAGGGATTCTCGAAACATTACGGCATCCGGCGTGCTTTCGCTATCCCCAAAACGAGGCAGTACATCATTCGATAATGACGGCAAATCTACTCACGCCCCGAACCGTTCCTCCGCCCGCGCCTTCGCCTTCGCCGCCTCTTCCTCGCGATTCTTCGGCGGAGCATTCGTCTCCAGCGCAAACAGCAGCCGCGCCGACACCGCCGACACTTCCTCCACCGCAGTCGCAAATGCCGCTTCGTTCGCCTGCGACGGCTTGTTGAACCCGCTGATCTTCCGCACAAACTGCAACGACGCCGCCTGGATCTCCTCCGGCGTCACCGGCGGATCAAAATTGAAAAGCGTCTTGATATTTCTGCACATCGCCGCAACCTCCGGTTGCCAGTTGCCAGTTGCCAGTTGTCAGTTATCAGTTGTCAATTGCTAGGTGCTAGGTCTCAGTTGCGAGTTGCTCCGACAAGTCTAACGAATCGCCTCGCCACAAACACAGATGCAGCGCCACCCCAAAAGGAGCAGCGCCGCACCCGTCTTCCAACTCACAACTGATCACTGACAACTGACAACTGCCTCTAGAACGTCAAACTCAGCGACATCTGAATCTGCCGTGCGCTCCCAATCGTGTGTGTCACCACGCCCAGGTCGAACGGGCAGTTGTAGAAGCTGCCGCTGACCGTCCCTTCGCCCGACGCGCTGCAGGTGCCTGGAAGCACCGGCGTTCCCACGAACGGGATATTGTTGTAGTTCTCGTTCTGCGAGACCTCGTTGCCCGGCACATCGAAACTGGTCGTGTTGGTCAGATTGTAGACATCCAGCGTGTACTTCAACGCGTACCGCTCGGTGAAGTTGGTCATCTTCACCAGCGAAGCATCGGCCCGCTTCTGGAAGGACTGCCGGAAGATGTTGCGCTGTCCGGTGGTAAAGCCCGTCTCATACGGATCGTTCGAGGGAACGCCGTTGGTGCCTGCCGGGATGATCGGGATGGTAAAGCAGTTTGGCTTCAGCGCGGTGTAACTCGAGTTCACCCCGACGAACGCTCCCGAGTGCCCCGTCAGCGCATTCTTCGCGGTACAGCCCTGCGCCAGCGGAACAATCGGGTTGGTGATGCCGTTCGCGGTGGAGTAGTAGATGCTGGCGATGGCGCCCGTGAAGTCGATGATCGAGTACGGCTGGCCGCTCTGCAGCACGGTCAGCCCCACCAGCGACCAGCCATTCACAAAGTCGCCTTCCAGCGAGTTCTTCGCGGCAAAGTCAGGCACCCGGAACACGTAGCTGAAATTCAGCACGTGCGTCCGATCGAAGTCAGCCGACGCGTATCCATCCCGCAGGTTCAGCGGGTTATTGCCGTTGTAGAACAGGCCCAGGCCGCTCTGCTCGTCCAGCGCATGCGAGTAGGTGTACGAGGCTCCCACCTGCACGCCGTGGCTCATCCGCTTGTCCACGTGTGCGGTCAGCGCGTTGTACGCGTCCACGCCCGCCGCCTTGTAGTCGATCGACTCCGCTGCGTATCCGATATACGGAACCCGCAGATCCACGTTGCCGCCTTCGTAGTTCAACAGGTACGGCTTACCGTTGGGCAGGTTGATCGGACTATAGCTCGGCGTAATGATCTGGTAGCCATAACTGTAAATCTGCTGATACGGCGTGCCCGCCAGCGCCGGCTTCGACGCCGTCGCGATGTTCGGCTGGTTGAACGGCACCGGAATCACCTGGTGGCGTCCCAGGTTGCCCACGTAGCCCAGTTCGATCGCCAAATCCTGCCGCGGCTGCCATTGCACGTCGAGCGTGTAGTTGTAGGTGTAGGGCAGCTTGTTGGCCCGGTCGTAGACTCCCAGCGAAACCGGCTGACCGTTGTTGATCACGTTTGGCAGTCCCGAGCCCTGATTCGTAATGCTGTACGCGTTCGGCAGATAGGCGCTCAGGTCCGATGCCTTCGGACTCACCGGAGCCGACTGCAGCACGGTACCGTACGGATTCTCCAGGTTCCCTTCCGAGTTCGCCCCGCCGCACGTAGGAATGTAGCCGTCGTAGAAGAATTGCGTCTCGCTCGGGCAGCTCTGCACGTTCACAAAAGGCAGTTGCTGGTTCACGCCAAACGGCCCACCGGTGACTGTGCCGATCGCGTACCCCGGAGAGAAGTAGCTGAACAGCTCGCCGCGGTCGTAATACATCCCGCCGCCCGCCCGCACCACCACCTTGCTGTGGAATATCTCTGGCTGCCAAGCCACGCCAACCCGCGGGGCAAGACCCCACTGCCGGCCGGTCAGCGTCGTCGGACTGGCGCCCTTGGTCCCGTTCGCATTGTTCCCCGCAATCACCAGCCCAGGGTTATTGATCGTGTCCGAAGACGTGCTGTAGCTGTAGAGAGTCGGATCGAAGTTGAAGATGCGTCCGTATTTCTCCGTCAGGCCGCCGTCCCAGTCGTAGCGCAGGCCCGCGGTCAGTGACAGCGTCGGCGTTACCTGGAATTTGTCCTGCACATACGTCCCCACCTGGTTGGCGCGGTAGTAGCGGCTCGCGTTGCCCTGCAGGTACGAGCTGACGTAGAACCCGGTGGCCGCGCTGCCCGGCGTGATCAGCCCCTGCGCAAACGCGCTGAAGTCGTCCGCCGCGACCGTGCCCTTGCCGGTGCGCTTGTCGATCGTATTCAACTGCGTGTAGCTGTAGTTCGCACCGAAGCTCACGGTGTGCCGTCCCAGCGTCCACACCGCATCGCCCGAAGGCTGCCAGCGGTTCTGAAACGCGCCCGTATTCGAGCTCTGCCCTTCCGCATTCGGACCGATGTTCAGAATCCCCGTCCCCACACCCGCGCCGTAAGCCGTGTCGCCCAGCACGTTATAGACGGAGACCCCCGGGAAATACTTCGACCCGAACTCGTTGATCGACCCCGTCCCAAAAGCCCCGCCCGGAATCGCGCTCGGCCCGAACGGCTGCTCGTTGTCCGTCCACGTCTTCTCACGCCCGAAGCCCATCGTCTGCTGCGTGCTCAGGTTCGCCTTCACCAGGTACGTGTTGGTGATCGAGAACACCTGCGCGCCCGAGTCGAGATGCTGCGTGAACCCGGGCACACTCGAAAACGCGTACGGCGCCAGCGTCGGATCGTGCTGGTAGTAGTACTTCAGGGCCAGCGTGTCCTTCTGCGTCGCGTTGTAGTCCAGATCGGCAACGCCCATGTCCGCCTTGAACCGGCCTGTCCCGGGCAGAAATGCGTCAAACTGCTGCGCCCCGCCCAGCGTCGCCGAACTGGTATCGTTCGGGATCAGCCACTTGCCCGGCTCGCCCGGGACCGCCGGCGAGTTGAACAACTGCAACACAGTCTTGTCGATATCCGACGCCGTCACGCCGGCACCGCCAAACGACGTTGCCAGCGGCCCATTCGCCAGTCCCGAGGCCGTCCGGTTTGTATCCGACAGACCCACCGGTACGTCCAGAAAACTGTCGCCAATCTCCTGGTCCGACACATGCAGATGCTGATACGCCACGAAGCCGAACAGCTTGTCCTTGATAATCGGTCCGCCCACCGTGCCGCCCGCGATATACCGGTGCAGTTCCGGATTCTTCAGCGGCCCGGGCACGTCGGCATCCTGCTTGAAGAAGAATGGCGCCGCGTTGATAAAGTTCGTCCCGCGATGCGCATACGCGCTGCCGTGGAACGCATTCGTCCCGGTGCTGGTGCTCAGGTCGATGTGCGCCCCCGACGTCGACCCCTGGTCCGCGTCATACATCGACGCATTCACACGCACCTCTTCAATCGTCTCCGGCGCCGGCGTCGGAATCGCATTCCCGATCGACAGATAAATTGAGGCCGTCGTCTGGATCACGCCCGCACCCCCCGTGCTGGTCGACGCGCCCGTCGAGTTGATCACGCGCGCCGATCCCACCTGGCTCGTGCTCTTGCCATTGAACAGCGAACTGCCATCCACCCCGTTGAGCGAAAAGCTGTTGCTGGTGTCGCGCTGGCCGTTTGCCCAGATCGGCGCATTGCCTAGCCCGCTCAAGGCCCCCGAACCGCCCGGCAGCTCCGAATTCACGCCCGGCGAGAGAATCGCAACCCCGGTAAAGCTGCCCGTCGGCAGCGGTATCGACTCCACCTGCGACTTGTCCAGCACATATCCGTTGGTCGTATCCACCGCGTTCATCAGCGGCGTTGCATTCACGGTCACCGACGTCGCCACCGCGCCTACCGCCAGGGTCGCATTCAGCGTCGCCGTGCGCCCGGCTTCGACCGCAATCTTCGGAAAGACCTCCGTCTGAAATCCATCGTGCGTCACCGTCAGCGTGTAGTGCCCGATCGGCAGATTCACAAACGAGTAGTATCCGTTCCCGCCCGAGGCCTGGGTCCTCCTCAGACCGGTCTCGTCCCCCACCACGTCCACCTTGGCATCCGACAACGTGCCGCCCTGCGCATCCGTGACCACACCCGTAATGCCGCCGGTCGTCTGCTGCGCATACGCGGCAACCGGGGCCAGAAGAACGACGGAGAGAACCAGCAACAGCCAACGGAAGGAATACGTGCACCTGGACATAAGCGTTGTCTCCTGAAGAATGTGAGGTTGGCCTCAACCAGCTCAGTGAGCGGCCAAAGTGAATCTTGAGTGCAGATCGGACGAGTACACCAATCCTCGCAGTCCCGCCATGAAGAACCCATGAAGATTTTTCTGGAAATGGCTCAGGATCATCAACCGCCGGGAGCACCACGTATGCCTCTGTGCTCTCTCTGTTTCTCTGTGCTCTCTGTGGTTTGCTTTTGCCTTCGCCCCCTGCTCCCAGGACAGGCTTGGGCTCTGCCCCTCCGCAAATCCTGTCAAGACCTTAAACACCCTAAACAACTGAAATAATTAGCGATAGACTTGTCCCTTGAGTTATGACCAAACGACTAGAATAGAAGTAGGGATTAAATAAAAAATCGCTCCGAAGACCAGCCAAAGACCAAAAGTCTATATAAACACGTATATACAAAGCGGTAATCACATGATTTAAAACAACTTGACTTGATATACCCCGGGGGGGGCCGACCTAGCACCTGTCAACCAGCAACTAGCAACTGACCATGAACTACTTCAACTACTTCACCGAGATCGAGACCCGCTTCCAGCAGCGCCGCGGCTCCCTGCTCATGCTCTCCACCCTCGACTGGGCTCTCATCGAGACCTGGCGTGAGGCCGGCGTGCCGCTCGAAGCTGTCCTCCGCGGCATCGACTCGGCCTTCGACAAGCATGACGCCCAGAAGCTCCGCAGCACCCGCCGCCAGCGCAAGGTCAACGGCCTCGCCTGGTGCGCCCAGGCCGTCCTCGAGGCCACCGAGCAGTCCCGCGAAGCCGCCATCGGCGCCGCCCCCGCGTCCACCGAACCCCGCGAGTCCGGCTTCGAGACCGCCCGCATCGCCCGCTACCTCCAGCGCAACGCCGCTCTCCTCGAAGCCGCCCCCGCCAAACTCACC
>Ga0207416_1002156_pt1 | contig 22655 bp, 21 predicted proteins | sample PaiPotPPM11metaG_FD_184107 | JGI IMG/M metagenome (GOLD analysis project Ga0207416, IMG submission 184107) | Iron sulfur acid spring bacterial and archeal communities from Banff, Canada, to study Microbial Dark Matter (Phase II) - Paint Pots PPM... ...
CGTAGGGGCGTCTTGCATACGCCCGCCGCAGCCAGCAGACCAGCCCAATTATTTGGCAAGCCGCTGTAATGCGTCGTGGTTGACGTTGTACTCGATGAGAACGTCTATATTCGGGCACTGGAAGCAGAGTGCACACAGGGCGAGGAGGACCTGCGCGCGGCGCGCGTTGTACTCCTACTGCAGGAGCACCACCGGTGGGTCCTTTCTATTGAGGTCATCGCTGCTTACAGGCGCCAGTTCTCCGCCAGAAGCTGTAGAGGACTTCTTACCAGCGACCTCATGAAGAGCATGAACCAGGTTTTGTTGGACTCACGCCGATCCACTGTCCTCACTGAGGCACCCACTGCCGAGGGTCCATATCACCGCAAGGATCGCCACATGGTCGCTGCAGCCGCGGTCAGCCAGGGCTGCCTCGTGACAATGGATGTGAGGCTTCGGAATGACTTGGAATCATCGCGCATCCCAGAGCGATGCGGGTTTCAGGTGCTGGACCTTCACAGTGCGTAGGTCCTGCTCGGAGAAACGCGCGAATGAGCCAGGTAGTAGCTAACCGTACGGCCGCGTGAACTCTCTCTCCTGCGGCCACAGCTTCACCGTCTGTTCGCCGCGCCCGTACCGCACAAGCGAAGCGCTCTCAATGTCAACCGCGAACAGATGGAAGTGGGGCTCCTTCCAGGAAACCCGCTCCGCGAGGGCCTCCACATACCGCCGTCGCACCCCCAAGTCGCGAATCTCCTCAGCTCGCCCGCGGACGCTGAATTCCACCTCATCTCCGGTATTGGTGCAGATGGCGTTGCGGAGCACGATGCGAGGATCTCGCAACAGGTCCAGCACCTTACGCGACTGCCACATCATGCCCAGGTACAGGATGCCATCCACGATGTAGGGCTCAATACAGCTAATGCGGGGTGAGCCATCGCGCCGGATGGTACCGATCACGGCGACCCTTCTCCCCTCGAACTCCTCCTTCCCAAATGCAGCCATATCAGGCGCAGCCGCCGCGAATGTCTGCCAGGTCATCACTGCTCCCTTCTCTCCTGCCCTGCCTCCTGTAGTCCTGCTAGCAGTCTAGTCCAGGGGCAGGTGGGATGCCCGGGACGGGTGTGTACATGACCTGTAGTCGAGGCTTTAGCCCATTGACCGCACACCGTAGCAGTCGTATACGGGCTGAAGCCCTCGACTACGCTCTATGGGTGCTTGCTTCCGCGAATGCTTCATTCTTCGGAGCTTGTGCGAGCTCCTCATAATGCTTGTGCACAATCAGAGGAATCGATAGTGTGCGCAGGAGTTAGGGCAATGTCCGTACGAATCGTCACATTTGTGGCGCGGCCGGACCTGATCGACCGGCTTGGCTTTCTCGATGAGGTGTGGCCGGAATACAACAAGCACGGTGAGGTCTTGAATCGGTACTGGGGTTTGCTGTGGACAGAGTTTCCAGAGTACCAGATCGTGCTCTATGACGAGCAGAACGACACCGTGTTGGGGAAGGGACATACCGTTCCCTGCGTTTGGGACGCCACGGTCGATGGTTTGCCGAAAGGTATTGACGCGGTCATCGAGGGCGGCGTCCGTCTGCGGGAGCAGCAGGGGCAGGCAAATACCCTCTCGGCGCTCGCGGCTATTGTGGCTCCCACTCAGCAGGGCAGCGGTCTGAGCCGTACCATCATCGAGGGCATGGGGATGCTGGCTGCGCGACATGGCCTTGGCAACCTAATCGCCCCTGTTCGGCCAAGTCTGAAGAGCATGTATCCCCTGACGCCGATCGAACGGTACGTGCGCTGGACGAGGGAGGACGGCATGCCCCTTGACCCGTGGCTACGAGTGCATCATCGCATGGGGGCCGACCTCCTGCGCGTCGCGCCCCGTTCCCTGCGGATCACCGGCTCGGTAGCGGAGTGGGAGAAGTGGACGGGCATGGCGTTCCCGGAGAGCGGCAGCTACATCGTGCCGGACGCGCTCCAGCCGGTCGACATCGACCGCGAAGAGGATTGTGGCCGCTACTGGGAGCCAAATGTCTGGATGCGTCACAGAATCCAGACCGATTAGCGCTGCCGGCACACGGTTGGCAAGAATACGCGCAGGATACGTATTGACCCCTATGCTGCCTCCGGCACAGAGGCGGGCTCGCTGCCATGGATGGTAGTACCGAGGGCAAGGCAGGCAATGGAGGTGGTCGCCGCTGCGGCTGCACAGAACATCCAGGCTCGGTGGAAGGCGGCGAGGGCGTTCGCAGGATCCGGGGTACCGAGCAGTGCGACGAGTATGGATATGCCGAGGACGAAGCCGAGCTGACGTGAGGTGCTCGCTACTGCGCTGCCTGCCCCGAAGCGGGCCGGTGGCAGGGACGAAGCTGCGGCGCTTCCCAGCGTGGGTAGCGTCAGTCCAACGCCGGCGCCGGAAAGAAGCGCGGCGGGCAGCCACTCGGCGAGGTAGGCAGGACGAAAGCCGACGCGCGCCTCGTACAGGAGCATGGCTGCACCAAAGAGGAGCGCGCCCGGTATGAGGACAACACGGTGACCAAAGCGGTCTGCCAAACGCCCCGCAATAGGTGCGAACACAGCGGCCATGAGCGGCCCGGGAGTCACCGCCAATCCGGCGCGCAGGATGGAATAGTGCCAAACGCCGGTGAGAAAGAGGACGCCCGCCAGGAGCATGGCGGAGAAGGCCGCGCCGAACGCCACTGCAGCGGCGTTCGCAACTGAGAATGAGCGGACTCGGAAGAGTGCGAGCGGAATGACCGGCGCCACGTGGACGATGGAGCGGCGTACACAGAGCGCCAGAAGAACCGCTGAAGCCGCCAGCGCCGCCACGATACGCGGGTCGCTCCATCCCCAATCGTTCCCCTCCACAATGCCCAGAGCAAGAAATCCCATTCCGGCGGAGAGAGAAACGACGCCGGCCGCATCCGGCCACCGACCTGCGCTCGGATCCCGTGACTCAACCAGGATGTGCCGGCCGGCCAGCCAACCGATCAGACCAACGGGCGCGTTGACGAGGAAGGCCCAGCGCCAGCCCGCCGATTGGACGATGACCGACCCAAGTGAGGGACCGCTGGCGGCCGCGACTGCACCAACCGCACCCCACAAGCCAACCGCCGTGGCGCGCATGGAAAGGGGGAACTCTGGTAAGAGCAGCGCCAGCGAGGCGGGGAGCAGCATTGCCCCGCCTATCGCCTGCAAGGCGCGCGCTGCGTCCAGCGCAAGGGCGGCGGGAGCCAGTCCACAGAGCACTGAACCAAGGGTGAAGAAACCCAGGCCCCCGAAGAAGATGCGCCGGCGACCGGTGATGTCCGCAATACGGCCGGATGCCAGCAGAAGCGCGGCAAACACGATGTTGTACGCATTGAGCACCCAGGAGTGTGACGCCTGAGGGGTGGAAGGGAAGCTCCGGTGGATGGCCGGAAATGCGATGTTCACGATGGTGCCGTCGAGAAACACCATGAAGACGCCCAGCGAGGTAACGATCAGAACTTTCCAGCGATGAGCCATGACCAAATCCTCCAGTTTCACGCCTCTCCTCATCTGAGGGTCTCTGCGCGTTTCGTCATAATACGCACTGTAGCACCGTAAGTTGCTTCATGCAACTATAAAAAGATGGCATGGTGATTCCGTCCGGGCCGGGCTCCCTCGGCTACCGCGGTTGTAATCCCGATGCAGCGGGCAGTGAGCATCCTGGATGTGTTCGAGCTCTGCAGGACCACGAGCAGGCGGGGATGGAACCCCGCGCTACATTGGCGGAGCGGCACTGGTGGGAACACCGGGCCACATCGGCGGGCCGGTGGGGGTGCAACCATCGCGCTGCAGTGGTTCACGATGCGTTTTCTAACGAAACTGTGTATGCTTGGGGGATGAGACGAACCAGCTTTGCCGGCATGAATTGCTCCATCGCGCGTACCCTTGAAATCGTTGGCGAATGGTGGACGCTGCTCATCCTGCGCGATGCCTTCCTCGGGATGCGGCGCTTCGAGGACTTCCAGCGCGATCTCGGTATTGCCCGCAATGTGCTCACCGATCGTCTCCAGACGCTGGTGGAACATGGCATCTTCGAGCGGCATCGCTATCAGGAACACCCGGAGCGCTTCGAGTATCGCCTCACCGAGAAGGGCACGGATCTCTTACCCGTTCTTTTGAGCCTCCTCCGTTGGGGCGACCGTTGGACGGCGGGAGAGGCAGGACCGCCCACGATTCTCGAGCACCTCAGGTGTGGACATCAGATCTCGCCGGTTCTGATGTGCCCCGAGTGTCGCGAGGAAGTGCATGCGCGATCCATCGTGGCGCGCCCCGGACCCGGTGCGGCTACAGTGAAGACATGACGACCGTGAGGAGAACCAGATGAGCACCACCATGCCCGCCCCACAATTTGCTGCCGAGACGTCCAAAGAGGGCGCGTTTGTGCGCCAGGAATACACCATCCGCGATCGCTTTACGGCCGATGGATCCTCCGGCTTCAAGGCCGAGCCGGGCCGCTACCATCTCTACGTCTCCTGGGCCTGCCCCTGGGCGCAGCGATCTATCATCGTGCGGCGGCTGCTGGGGCTGGAGGATGTCATATCCATGTCGGTGGTCGATCCCATCCGCGACGAGCGCGGATGGGCTTTTCGTGACGGTCCGGGTCTCTCCAAGGATCCGGTCAACGGCTTCCAGTTCCTCTCCGAAGCCTACCTTGCCACCGATCCCGACTTCGCCGGCCGCTGGACGGTCCCCTGCATCTGGGACCGCCAGACCAAGCGTCTCGTCACCAATAACTTCCCGGACATCACCATCGACTTCGAAACCCAGTTCACGGCGTATCACAAGCCAGGTGCGCCTGACCTCTACCCGGTTCGGCTCCGGCCAGAGATCGACGAGGTCAACCAGCTGATCTATGAAGACGTCAACAACGGCGTGTATAAGGCCGGCTTTGCCACCACCCAGGCATCATACGAGGAGGCATTTGATGCCCTCTTCGCCCGGTTCGACTGGCTGGAGGATCGACTGTCCCACCAGCGCTTCCTGGTCGGCAACCAGATCACCGAGGCCGACGTCCGGCTCTTCACCACGCTGGTGCGCTTCGACTCAGTCTACTACAGTCACTTCAAGTGCAATCTGCGCCGGCTGATCGATTACCCGAACCTGTGGGGCTACACACGCGATCTCTACTCCCGACCAGGCTTTGGCGACACGGTCAACTTCGACCACATCAAGCGGCACTATTACATGACGCACGAGCAGCTGAACCCGACCCGCATCGTCCCCAAGGGGCCCGCAATCGACTGGTCCGTCGGGTACCCGCCTGCGGGTGACGACAGAGGCCGGTTCGGCTAAGTCCGCAGCTTTCATGAGCGTCGAGGAGAGAACCGCCCGCACCCGCACGATCAGCTGGGAGGACCCCATGGCCGGCGCCGCTTTGGCACCAACCATGAGCGGCCTCGAATATCTGCGTGCCATGCTCCGGGGTGAGCTGGCGCCCCCACCGATTTTACCCCTGTTGGGAATGGAATTCATCGAGGTCGAGGAGGGCCGCGCGGTGTTCGCACTCGAGCCGGACGAGTACCACTACAACCCCATCGGCACAGTGCACGGCGGTGTTGCCTGTACGCTCTTCGATTCGGCCATGGGCTGTGCTGTGCACTCAACCCTGCCGGCGGGCACGCGATACACGACACTCGAGCTGAAAGTAAACTTCCTTCGCCCGCTGAGCCGTGAGACCGGACGTGTGCTCTGCGAGGGCAAGACGATTCACGTCGGCGGGCGCGTGGCCACGGCTGAAGCACGGCTGGTGGACACGGCAGGCCAGCTCTACGGACATGCCACCACGACCTGCATGATCTTCCGCTAGCCTGAATTCTTGGTAGGCCGGCTGCTCCATCGCCCGCACCTGAAGGGTTGATACTGCGTTGCAATTGGGCGACGATTTCATCCGTGGTAGTGTGCCCGGGGCAAATGGCAAACTGCTGGCGAATGGGTAAGGTAGGGGCCGGCTCCTACCGCGCCCGCTTGCGCCATCCCGCCGACACGCCACGTCTGCAGCCGGAGATAACCGGGCGGGCACGGCGGAGCCGGCCCCTACCTCCCACGGTGCGACTGGGCCCAGCGACCTCTGCTGGGCGACATCCGACGCCAGGTGACTTCGCCAGCAATATCAAGAATTCGGATCAATGCCCTGGCAGAAAGCGGTAACCCACGCCCGGCTCGGTGAAGATGTGACGTGGATGCGCTGAGTCATCGCCGATCTTGCGGCGAAGCCGGTTGATGAAGACGCGCAGATACTGAGTCTCGGCAGTATATTCCGGGCCCCACACTTCTGAAAGGAGCAGTCGATGCGTCGCCACTTTTCCCGCGTGCCGCATCAGATAGGCAAGAACATCGAACTCGCGTGGCGTGAGCTCGATCGGCACGTCGTCCCGGCGGGCCATCCGTGTGTCCAGATCCAGAACCAGCTCACCGGCGGTCAGAATCCCGCTCTCCACCGGCGTGCTCGTAGGCGGACGCCGAAGGATGGCCCGCATCCGCGCCAAGAGCTCGTCCATGCCGAACGGTTTGGTCACATAGTCGTCGGCACCGAGATCAAGTGCGCGCACCTTTGCTCGCTCCTCGCCTCGCGCAGACAACACCAGGATTGGGACCGCCGACTCGGCGCGCAGCTCCCGAGTAACGTCGAGACCCGACATGCCCGGCAACATGAGGTCGAGAAGCACCAGATCGGGCGAATCCTCCGCGACGTGACGCAACGCCTCTTCCCCCGTCTCCACCGCTGTGACCTCATAGCCGCGCGCCCGAAGATTGGTGTGAAGCGTTCGCCGGATGGCCGGCTCGTCGTCGACCACCAGAATGCGCGGTCCGCTCACCGCGATGCCTGCTTCTCGACCGACTCTGATCCGGCGTCTTGCGGCGCACCATTTGACGATATCCGCTCGAGGGGCAAGATGACCGTGAACGTACTGCCCTGGCCCGGTGCGCTCTCGACGGACACCGTGCCGCCGTGGGCCTCGACGAATCCCTTGACGATTGCCAATCCCATTCCTGTTCCGGTTACACGGCCGGCCGAGCTCGAGGCACGGAAGAACTTGTCGAAGACATGCGCCTGCTCGAATGTCGCTATTCCCGGGCCACGATCGGCAACACGGATTTGAAGCTCACCCCTGCCGTCCTGGCGTTCTAACGCCCGCGCGGTGATGGTGATCGATGAAGAAGGCGGGGAGTATTTGGCGGCGTTCTCGAGCAGATTGGTCAGCACCTGCTCGATCTCGACGGCGTCCAGCTGCGCGGTGGGGAGCGTGTCCGGTATATCCTTCATGACCGGATGGCCGGCCAGACCGCGCTCCAGGCGGTGTAGCACCCGACCGATCAGCTCCGTCACGTCTTCCCACTCCTTGTGCGGCTTGAGTACACCTGCCTCGATCCGTGAGAGGTCCAGCAGATTGGAAACAAGATGTGTCAGTCGGTCGGCCTCGGCATCAATGTCGACGGCAAAAGCACGCCGATCCTCCTCGCTCCAGTGAACGTCCTCCTGGAGCAGAGAGCTTGCCGCCGCCTTGATGCCCGCCAGGGGGGATCGTAAGTCGTGTGAAACGGAAGAGAGTAGGGCGGACTTGAGGCGATCGCTCTCTCGTGCCAACGCCGCGGCCTGCTCCTCACGCGAGAGTCGCACCTGCTCGAGAGCAATCGCTGCTCCATTGGCAAAGGTGGTAAGAAGCCGTTCGCGCTCCGGGTCGAGCTGGGCGCCCGCTCGATAGACGAGCTGGAGCACTCCCACCGGCCGGGTTCCGACGCGTAACGGCACAAATTGACTGGAGAAGGCGTGACTCCCATCTGTGTCGAGTCCACATACCTGCCCCTGCCCATTCACCCACGAGGCTACGCCGGCGACACTGCGGCTCTTCTCGACGCGGAGCTCGGATGGCATTTCACCGGCCGCAGCGCTCGTGCGCCAGGCGCCCGTTTGACCGTCGGGCAGCAGGACGGCGCTTGCCTCAAGATCGAAAGTGTCACGTAAGCGGCGTGTGAGATCCGGGAGTATATCGGGAAGATCCTTGCGCGCGATGAGCGCCATGCTCAGCTCGTAGAGCGCCTCGGAGCTACGGGCACGCCGGATGACCTCCTCGGTGCGCTGGCGAGCGGCGGTGGCAAGCCTGCCTGTGAGTAAGGCCACGGCGAAGAACACCACCAGGGCGAGCACATACCGCGGATAATAGATGGTCACGGTGTACAGTGGCGTAATAAAGAACCAGTCCCAGACGAAGACCGCGACCAGCGCAACCAGCACTCCGACAAGCTCCCCTCCCATACTCGAGGCAAGAAGCACGGGTACCAGGAAGAACAGCGGAATACTCGGCCCTAATGGACCACTGGAGCCCTGCCACAGATTCAGGATTGGCACCAGTGCAGCCGCCATCAAAAGCCCCACGCCGAGACCAAGCAGTGGATGGCCGGCTCCCAGATCGAGTGCGCGCAGCCAGAAGCGGGTAAAGGGAAGCTTCATGTCTTCTTCATAGCATACGCGTCAAGAGACGACACGCGGGTTGTGCGAGCGTATTCGGTTTCCGTTCTACGGTGGTACGGTCAGTTGATCCCTGGGATGCCGGGTATGCCGGGGAGCAAGCTGTACGCGGACTCGTACAGGAGCAAGATGTTCAGCAACAGGATCACCGCGGCGACCACTGAGGCGATCCAGGTCGTGGTCACCCAGTTGACCAGATTGCCCATGAGATCCCGCCGCCGGGTGAAGTAGATGAGCGCGATGACCGGAATGGGCAGCACCATGCTCAAAATGACCTGGCTCCAGAATAGGCTCTGGGTCGGATTGAGTCCGATGTACACGATTACCACGGTCGGAATCATGGTGACGAGCCGCCGAAACCAGAGCGGAATCGTGAAACCGACGAATCCCTGCATGATGACCTGTCCTGCCATCGTCCCCACTGCTGAGCTGGAGAGCCCGGAGGCCAGCAGTGAGATAGCGAAGACGTTACTCGCTGATGCGCCCAGGAGCGGCGTGAGCGTGTGGTAGGCCGTCGGGATGTCGGCGATATTCGTCAGGTTGTGCTTGAAGAAGGTCGCCGCCGCCATGTACAGCATCGACATGTTGATGAGCCCCGCCAGGCCAAGCGCGAAGACGATTTCCGGAATGGTGAAGCGAAAGATCCGCTTGGCCTCTGCCTCACTCCGTGGGACGATCCGATCCTGGGTCAGCGCGGAGTGCAGGTAGACGACGTGTGGCATGACCGTGGCGCCTATGATGCCGACAATAGGAATGACGCTACTTCCGCCGAGATACGGAACCACGCTGTGATAGGCCACCAGCCCGAGAGCGGGCCGGGAGAAGAATGTCTCGATGACGTAGCTCGCCGCGATGACACCGACCATGGCCGCGATGACCGACTCGATCGGGCGCACGCCGTAGCGCTGCAGCGTCAAGATGCCGTACGTGGCGAAGGCGGTGATGACCACACCGATACGCAGGTCGATGTGGAACAGCAGGTTGAGACCAAGCGTCGCACCCAAGAACTCGGCCAGGTCGGTGGCCATGGCTGCTACTTCCGAGAGTATCCACATGGGATACACGCGCCGCGGCGAGAAGTGCTCACCGCACAGTTCGGCGAGGTTCTGGCCGGTGGCGATCCCAAGCTTGGCGGAGAGGCTCTGGATCAGCATGGCCATGAGGTTGGCCATCACGATCGCCCACAGCAGGCGGTAGCCGAACTGGCTACCGCCCTGAATATTCGTCGCGAAGTTGCCAGGGTCGATGTAGGCTACCGATGCGATGAAAGCCGGGCCGAAAAACGGTAAGAGCCGCAGCAGGCCACGACGGCGCCCATCCAGCGCCGCACGTCCGGCAGCCGCGACACCCGTCTCCTCCGGTAGGCTCTCCAGTGGAATGCCGTCGACAGCTGCTGCCGTCTGATAGGCCCTCAGTGCTCTACCCCCTCCGTCTCTCCGCCAATGGGAGCGACGAGGATACGTTCGGCGAGCTCACCGCCGATCGCATGGACGATCTCTGCGTTGGGGGCGCCAACCCGCACCGTCACCACCCCACCAAAGGGAGCGATACCGTCGAGCGTGATCCGGGCGTTGAGGACCAGCCCGAGCGATGCCAAGTACTGCAGCACTGCCGGCTCCTGCTGCTCGATTCGTGCGATGAGTCCGGATCTCCCAGGCGCAAGCTCCGTTAGCAGGAGCAGATCGCGAGTCGGCATGACGCCCTGACGGCTCGGGATGGGGTCGCCGTGCGGATCGAAGCGTGGATTGCCGAGCTTTGCATCGATCCGCTCTTCCAGATCTTCCGAGAGGACGTGCTCGAGGCGCTCCGCCTCCGCATGGACCTGATCCCAGGGTACACCGAGCAGCTCGCTCAAGAAGAGCTCGATGAGTCGGTGGTGGCGCAGCATTTCGAGCGCGACAGCAACGCCTCGCTCGGTGAGCTCCACTCCACGGTAGGGCCTGTACACGACGAGCGGGCCACCATCATCCTCGGCGAGCCGCTTGATCATGGCTGTCACCGAAGGGGGCTTGACCCCCAGCCGCTCCGCGAGCATCTGGGTGGTCGCGCGCCCCGCGTCTTGCTGCAGGAGGTAAATTTCCTTGAGATAATCCTGCTCGGCCGCCGACGCGGAAGGTATACCCGGCACTCCCAAACCCTTTATTAGTCTTATCTAAATTGTATTAGCGGCATTATTATAAGTCAAATTAGCCGGAACTATTGAGCGGATCGCCGCATCAGTACTTCCTTTGCCGTATACAGACCGGTCAAAAAGGCACGTTTTGACACTTCACGGAGCAGCCGATTGTTGATACGCTATTGGAAGGTTAGTCGGTTAACACTTTGGGGAGGATTGCGTGGTACGGTACGGTCTCGGTCCACAGTCGCGCCGAGTCTACGAGGTATTGCGCGCGGATATCCTACGGGCCCGGTACCCGCCCGGTACCAAGCTGGCCTCCCATACTCACCTGGCCTCCCACTTTGGCGTAGCTCCATTGACGCTGCGGCAAGCGCTGGCCCAGCTGGAGCAAGAGGGATTGGTCTCACGCGAGCAGGGCCGTGGCACCTTTGTTCTGGCTCAGACCCCGACCATGGGAGACGGTGAGCGAGAGCGACAATTTATTGACCAACATCTAGAAACTATGCGTCAGCTCGAAGCGGCCAGAAGGGAACTGGATCTCTTTGCCCACTCTCTCCGCGAGAGCGAGGATCGGTTCCGGGCCACCTTCGAGCGAGCTGCAGTCGGGATTGCTCACACCGGTCTCGATGGTAGCTGGCTCCAGGTGAACCAGCGCCTCCTCGATCTCTACGGCTATACCAGAGAAGAGCTCAAAGAGCTTCGCTTCCAGGACATCACGCATCCCGACGATCTTGCCGACGATCTCGCCCAGATGAACCGTCTCCTGGCGGGAGAGATCTCGTCGTATTCGCTTGAGAAACGCTACATTCGCAAAGACGGCTCGATCCTCTGGGGCAACATCACCCTCTCGCTGGTGCGGGAGGCGGACGGAGAACCGAAGTACCTTATTGCCGTCCTGGAAGATATCGGAGACCGGAAGCGGGCAGAAGAGGCGCTACGCGAGAGCGAAGCCCGGTACCGTACGGTGTTCGACGGCGCGCCGTTCGGCATCTCGCTCTCCGATTCCAACGGATACCTCATCGTGGCCAACCAGGCCTACCAGAAGCTGCTTGGCTACTCTGAGGATGAGCTTCGCAAGCTCAGATTCACGGATATTACCCACCCGGATGATATTCAGCCGGATCTCGACCTTTTCACGGAGGCGATGGCCGGCAAGCGATCCGGCTACGAGATCGCAAAGCGGTATATCCGGAAGGACGGACGGGTGATCTGGGCACGGGTGACCATCGCCGTTGCTCGGGACGCTGCTGGGGACTCCCGTTACGATGTCGCCATGATCGAAGACATTACCGAGCGCAAGCAGGCAGAAGCGGATCTGCGGGAGGCATACCAGTTCAACCAGGAAGTCATCTCGAGCGCACAAGAAGGCATCGTCGTCTATGACCGCCACTTTCGGTATGTGCTATGGAATCCCTTCATGGAACAGATCACCGGTCTGAGCCGAGAGGAGGCCGTCGGTAGCTATGCGCTGGACCTGTTTCCCCATCTGCGCGAGCAGGGCATCGATCGGCTGCTCCACCGAGCGTTAGCGGGTGAGACGGTCCGCTCTGCCGATATCTCGGTGCATCTTCCTCGCAGCAACACCAGACTCTGGGTCACCGGTTGCTACACACCTCATCGCAATGCCGATGGCGAGATCGTCGGCGTGATAGGTGTGATCACTGACATTACCGAACGGAAGCGCGCAGAGGAGGCGATGGAGCATCAGGCGCTCCACGACACGTTGACCGATCTCCCCAATCGCACGCTGTTGCACGACCGTCTGCAACACGCTGTTCTCGCTGCCCAGCGACACAACGATCCCCTTGCTCTGCTTCTTATGGATTTGGACCGCTTCAAGGAAGTCAATGATACCTTCGGCCATCATTACGGAGACCTCCTTTTGCGACAGCTGGGACCTCGCCTACAGAGCGCACTACGCGAATCAGACACCGTCGCCCGTTTGGGAGGCGATGAGTTTGCCGTGCTTCTTCCCGCGACGGACCGGTTGGGTGCCACCTCCGTGGCGGAGAAGCTACTGAGCGCAATAGAGCAGCCTTTCGCGCTTGAGGGACATAGCTTTGAGGTTGGAGCCAGCATCGGCATCGCACTGTATCCGATGCATGCAGACGATACGACAACGCTTCTCCAGCGGGCAGATGTTGCCATGTACCTGACCAAACGCGCGGGCAGTGGCTATACCGTGTACGCGCCCGAAGAGGATCAGTACACGCCGAAGCGGCTTACGCTCGTGAGCGATCTGCGCCGGAGCATCGAGCAGAACCAGCTCGATCTCCACTACCAACCCAAGGTGGACATCCGGACGGGCTCTATTTCCTGTGTCGAGGCGCTAGCACGCTGGCGACATCCAGAGCACGGCTTCATCCCTCCTGAAGATTTCGTTCCACAGGCGGAACACACCGGTTTGATCAAGCCGCTGACCACGCGGGTCCTCAACGGGGCACTCCATCAGTGCCGAGCCTGGTACGACGCGCGACTGCAGGTAGGTGTAGCGGTGAATCTGTCGACTCGCAATCTGCACGATCAACACTTGGTCGCCATGATTGCGAGGCTGATACGCACCTGGGCTATCTCTCCCACCTGGCTCACCGTAGAGATCAGCGAGAGCGCCATCATGACGGACCCGGTGCGTGGGATGGTCGTTCTGACGCACCTGCACGAGATGGGAGTAAAAATCTCCATCGACGACTTCGGGACCGGCTATTCTTCACTGGCCTATCTCACCCGCCTGCCCATCGATGAGCTCAAGATCGACAAGTCCTTTGTGCTCAACATGAGGGCTAGCAGCGAGGATGCCTCTATCGTGCACACTGTCATCGAGCTCGGTCATAGTCTTGGGATGCAAGTGGTCGCCGAAGGTGTGGAAAATCGTGAGACCTGGGACCTGGTGGCCGAGCTTGGCTGCGATCTAGCACAGGGCTACTATGTTAGCCGTCCGATGCCGGCCGACGAATGCGCGCGGTGGTTACGGGAACGGTAGTTTGGCGCGTACACCGGCTACCTGAAGGGCCATCCGTCGCCGTTTTTCGCTGTCCTTCACCCCACTGACACCGCCCCTTACCTACTCTATCAACCGTCCACGCAATCGAGGCAACTTCACTATGCGGTATGGTGCATGAATGTGCAGTATGGCGCTTGCTGTATCCGCTACCTCGAGAGCGTCAGGCTGCCCGTGATCCAGCGCTACGAGAGCCGGTCAGCGCGCCCATCGACTGACAGTCGTGAGGCTGGTATGGCTGAGGACAGCAGCGCGTCGAGGCGAGCATTCTGCTCGTCAAGGCGGGCGAACTGCGCCCTGATGCGCTCCTGTACGTCCTGCTGGTACAGGGCACGAGCCAGAGCACGATACGCGTCGGCAGTCGGCTCGTGGTAGCTCGCGTTCCATGCCGCCCAAGCGTCAACCTGCAAGGGCGATGCGCAGGCCCGGTACGGCGTCGTCGCCTGCGTCACCATCGCGCCGCTCCCTTGGTTGCCGGGTTGATGGCCAGCACCGCCATGAGCCCGAGACTGACGGTGACCAGGTTGAAGGCACTGACCTCGAGCAGCACAAGCCAGAGCACCGCGCTCAAGAGACCGATCAGAACAAGGACAAGCGTGCGCATCGTGAGGGTGCTCCGCGTCTTCAGGGTACTGGCAGCTGGTCCTTCTCGCCTTCCTGGTGTCAGGATAAAGGATGGCGGGGAGCAAGTCAAGCATGTAATGAAGTTGCATTCACTGATTGTTCATCTAATTTTCATCTCTATCGGCATGATGGCCGTCATTCCGGGGATTTCATTCATGCGTGCTTCATAAAGATGATCTGCAAGCCGGCAGCTTCAGCTGTCCTTCATATGCTGAGGTGAGGCATGTGAGGAGCCGGGCAGAGTACTTGGAGGGCGAGCGTTCACCTGCCAACACCGTCAGGCCTTGACTCGTTGCGTCTTCTCCTCTCCACGCTCGAGACGGCGCAAGAAGCGAAGGAAGCGAATGAAGTCAGCGTGGCGCTTATAGCGATGCGGCACGGCTGAGGCAATCAGTCCCACCGCATCACTGTCGGTACACAGTTCGGCAGGTGCCATGCAGGACAGCGCCGGACAGCCTACATGCCCGACACCCGTCCTCAGGTTGAGCAGAACGACTCAGTTGACTTCGGCAGCCTCGACCAGCTCGCACGTGGTCATATCGAGGGCGCGAGCAATCGAACGAAGTGTGTGCAGATTCGGTCCGTGATCCTCTCCTCGCTCCCACAACTGGATGTCTTCCACGGGAATCTCGGCTTCCTCAGCAAGGTCCTGTTGCGAGAGCCCACTTTCCTCTCGACAATCGCGCAGCGCCTCACCGAACGCACCAGGCAATTCGCCATCTGCACCCATGAGCATCCCTCCATTGATTCCTGTTTGTCTTCTGCACCGCTCCAGAAAGGCAAGAAGCATACCAGCCGGAATGACGATTCGTACCGATGGACCACAAGTCTAGTGGCAGGTGAAACGGTGAAGCTGGCCTACTCCGTGGTACGCTTCGTGCCTTGGTAGCAGTGGGCAGGCTCGGACCCACACCGCAATCACCACTGGACCTTGGCTCAGCACTCCGGTTCAGTGTACCGAGCCTGCCTATCGCCGCACACCAGACAGTCCTCGGGTTCTCCGTGGTACTTGCCGCACTGTCCGTTCGTGTTACCGGCTGCTAGAGCTTTGGTTTGATCGCCGCTCGCAGTGTCGTTTGAGCATGGTCGCGAGGACGCTGGCGCTGGCGATGTGCCACGAAGCCCACAATCGCGCCGACAGCGGCCGCGAGTACCATCGTGACTGCTGTGGCTCTGCCTCTTGGAGTACTTCCCGGAAAGTGGCGTCAGATCAAGGGAAATGGCACAACGCAGCGCGTGATTGCTAGGCTTCACATCTTCCAGGCTGGTGTACACTGGCTACGCAAGGCGGCGCGTAGGGGCAGGCTCAGGTATCCCCTTTGGTGTCCTGCCCGCGTGTGAGGAGGTATGTCATGCCAGAGGTGGTCGTTCCCGAGTGGTTTAACGCTGCGTCACGCTTTGTCGACCGGAATCTGGAAGAGGGCCGGGGCAAGAATGTCGCCATTCTCTATGGCGATCAGGAGCTGACCTACCGAGACGTGTGCGAGCAGGTCAACCGTACCGGCAACGCGCTGCAGGAGCTTGGCCTCGAGATGGAGAACCGGATCATGCTCCTCCTCCTCGACTGCCCCGAGTTCACGTACTCCTTCTTTGGCGCCATGAAGATCGGAGCGGTACCCGTGCCGGTAAATACCCTACTCAAGCCGGCCGACTACCGGTATCAGCTTCAGGACAGTCGTGCAAAGGTCCTCGTGGTGAGCCAGGAGCTCCTTCCCTCCGTCGAATCCATTCTGGAAGGGCTGGAGTATCTCGAGCACGTCGTGGTAGTGGGCCAGGCGGATGGGCGCCGCTCGTTCAACGCAGTCGTAGCGAACCAGCCGACGACACTCGAGTCTGCCAGGACCAGGAAGGACGACGTCGCCTTCTGGCTCTACACTTCGGGCACGACGGGCGAGCCCAAGGCTGCCGTCCACTTGCATCACGACATGGTGTACTGCAGCGAGCTCTACGACAAGGGGATTCTGAATCTCTCGGCACAGGACCGGACCTTTTCGGTCGCCAAGCTCTTTTTTGCGTATGGACTGGGAAACGCCCTGTACGGTCCCTTCGACGTCGGGGCGACAACCATTCTCTTTCCAGGACGGCCGCTACCGGAGCACATCTTCGAGGTGGTGAACCGCTACCGCCCCACCCTGTTTTTCGCGGTGCCAACCGCCTATGCCGCCATGTTGCACGCGGTAGAGCGGGGAGCCGAGGTCGATATGTCCTCGGTGCGCCTAGCTATTTCCGCCGGGGAGCCGCTCCCGGCCAGCATCTACCAGCGATGGCTCGACCGTTTCGGCGTGGAGATCCTGGACGGCATTGGCTCGACCGAGATTCTGCACATATTCTTGAGTAACCGACCGGGTGCGGTGCGACCCGGATCGAGCGGAATGCTTGTCCCCGGATATGAGGCCAAGCTGGTGGACGACGGTGGTCACCCGGTTCACCAAGGTGAGATCGGCAACCTCATGATCAAAGGCGACAGCACCTGCGCCTACTACTGGAACAAGCACGACATTACCCGCGAGAAGATCAGGGGTGAGTGGATCCATACCGGCGACAAATACCACATGGACACAGACGGCTACTACTGGTACGACGGCCGTGACGACGACATGCTGAAAGTAGGCGGTCGTTGGGTCTCACCGTCCGAGGTCGAGAGCGCGGTGGTGGAGCATCCGGTTGTCCTGGAATGCGCAGTCGTGGGCGCCGAGGATGAAGAGGAGCTGATCAAGCCCAAAGCATACGTGGTCCTCAAAGACGGCAGCTCCGGCAGCGATGACATAACGCAAAGCATCAAAGAATTCGTCAAAGAACGGATTGCTCCATACAAGTGCCCACGCTGGATCGAGTTCGTGGATGAGCTTCCCAAGACGGCAACCGGCAAGATCCAGCGCTTCAAGCTGCGGCGGCAAGCTTCCGAGTCGTAATGGGATGACCGCACGTCTTCGGATTCTGTATCTCCCACACCCAGTCGTATCTGAAACCGCCCTCCCTCTGCGGCAGCAGGTTGCGTCGCTCTTGCGCGGACAGCACGAGATCCCGGTGCTCGACCACGATCGTGCCCTGCCACCGCAGTTTCGGGATGTTGATGTGGTCGTCGATCCAGGGGGTGCGGCCGGCACCAGGCCGATGGCCGATGCGGCGACATCGGTGCAGCTATGGCAGATCGTCGGGACCGGCTTCGACCACTTCGATCTCGACTACTGGCGATCAAAGCACATCCCGGTCGCGAACTGTCCGGGCATATATACGGCGGTCCCTCTGGCCGAATGCGCCATGATGTTCATGCTCATGCTGGCTCGACGGTATCCTGTGAGCCATCGGGCGTTGCAGGAGGGGACCCTGTACCAAACATTCGGGCGGGAGCTGGAAGGGTGCCGTCTTGGTCTGATCGGATTCGGAGCAAGTGCCCGTCAGCTGGCTCGCTTCTCGCTGGCGTTTGGGATGAGACCGTCAGCGATCGACATCCGGGATATTGGCCAGGACGAGGCCAGGGACTTCGGCCTGGAAGTGGCTGGCAAGCCGTCGGATCTCGATCGCCTGCTGACCGTGTCCGACTTTGTCTCGCTGCATTTACACCTCAACGCGGAGACCCGTCACATCATTGACGCTCGCCGGTTAGGTCTGATGAAGCCGACGGCGTTCCTGATCAACGTCGCGCGCGGTGCCCTGGTTGATGAGGACGCGCTGCGGGAGGCCCTTGTCGATGGAGGGATCGCTGGGGCTGGCCTCGATGTCTTCGAGCGGGAACCGCCCCGGCCGGATGACCCGCTCTTACACCTCCCTAATGTCGTGTCAACTCCGCACACGGCGGCGGCAACTGACGGGACCTTATCGCGGAGAGCAGAATGTGTCGCACAGAATATCGACAGGATCGCCAACGGGCAGCAAGCCCTCTACTTACTGTCCTGACAGGGCCCCACCGAGTCGATACGACAGCCACACAGGCGCCACCGAGTGTAAGTGAGTGCCGTATGGAGGGTCAGCATTATGACCCAAACTCGAAGGCTGCCTTGACGACGCCGTCTTGATAGTTGCCGGTCAATTCGAAGGCCACCTGATACTGATCGAGGCTGAAACGGTGAGTGATGAGGCTGGCCACATCGACCCGGCCCGATTGGTTCATCTCCAAAGCAGTAACGAAATCTGAGACCATCCAGCCACGCACCCCGCGCAGCGTGATCTGCTTCTGAAGGATTTCATCTGGTTTCACCGAGATTGACGCACTGCGTGCAGCGACGCCTTCGATAGCCACGGTGGCGTTGAGCCCGGCAATGGCAAGAGCGAGCGCTGTGGCCTCGACCGAAGGAGCGCATTGCAGCACACGATCGACGCCGTGGCCGTTGGTCCATCCTTCGAGGATCTGCGCTGCCTCTTGGGGAGGAACGGCAAGCGTGTCAGTCGCGCCGAGTTGCTTGCCAAGCGCCAATCGCTCTCGGTCGTGGGGCAGACCCACGAGAATGGCACGGCTCGGATTCTTCAGAAGAGCATACTGCAGGGTCAACAGCCCAATCGGTCCAGGACCGATCACAGCCACGGCATCCCCGGTCTCGATCTCGGCGCTCCGCACGAGGGCATGCGCATTGGCGGAGGGCTCGGTGAGAGCGGCCTGTTCAAGCGGGAAGTCATCCTCGATGGGGTGGAGCGCATAGGCCGGAACCACGACAAATTCGGCGAAGCCGCCCGCGCGGAGGCGCCCGAGTTCCTCCCCGTCGGTGCAAAGGTTGATGCGACCGTACCGGCAGTGCCGGCAATGGAGACACGGAAGAATTGTCTGCACGGCTACCCGGGCATCGGGAGCCAGGTGGCGCACTTTTTTCCCAACCGCCTCAACCGTCCCGCTAAACTCGTGTCCCGGAATCACCGGATACCTCGCCGCAGGATGTGTCCCCTCGATGAGGTAATGATCAGTGTGGCAGATGGCCGCGACGGCGGTACGCACGAGCACGTCGTTCTCGCCTATCACCCGCACGTCCTGCTCGACCAGGCCGAGCGAATGAGGTGCTGCTACCTCTAATGCCTTCATACTTTCACAGGCTCTTGTTCTCCCGCCGTGTGTTTCTAGATGGGCAGCGGGTCGCCCAACTGATCCGGTGGACGACCCGCTGCCACGGTCGCCTGCACAAGCAGACAGGACTAAGGACGCGCGCCAAAACTAGCAGTGCGCATTTTTCTTCGTGACGATGGCCGGCTTCGTGATCGTGGAGTCAGGCACCGTAGCCTTCTTGTTGTACAGCCAATACAGGTAGTTCAGCGATGTGTACTCCTCGGAGTACGTATCCTGCGTGATGGTCGCGTAGACCTCGCCACTGCAGATACCGGCGATCTCCGCCGGGGAACGATCCGTGCCGACCAGCTTCACCTTGCCGGCCATTCCCTGCTGCTTGACTTGAGTCGCGACGTAGGCGCTGCCGGCATCGGTGGTCCACAAAAGATTCACGTTTGGATGAGCAGACAAGAATGCGCCTGCGGCTTTCTGCTCGACGGTCGGGGTTCCATCTTCGGCTGCGATCCCTAGGATCGTAATGTGTGGGTACTTCGCTTTGAGCTCGGCCCGAAACCCAGCAACTCGCTCCTGATGGTTCTGTGCCGTGATCAGCGACACGATGCCAACCGTGCCCTTCCCCTTGAGAAGCTGCCCCACGAGGTCGGCGGCGGAAGACCCCAGAGCCTGGTTCGCGGTTCCGACAAAGGCGTCCCTCACGGCGTGATTCGTCCAGTCACCGTTGCCGTCGATTACCGGGATACCCGCCTTACGCGCCTGTATCATGATCGGCTGCAGCGCGTGGTAGTCGATGGCGTACATCAGGATGCCGGCCGTGGTCGGCTTGGCGATAAGTTGCCGCATGATGCTCACTTGCTGGGAGACATCAGCAGTCTGGGGCCCCACCAGAGAAACCTTCACCCCAAGAGTCCTGCCCGCAGTCCTCCACGCCGAATTTCCAATGGCATAGAAAGGATCGGCGATGTTGGCTGCAACCCAGACATACTCCTGCTGATTTGGTGGATACTTGCAGGCGCGCTTCGGCCAGGCAATTCCCTGCTCCGTGACCGGTCCACACGCCTTATCGGCCAGTACCCTTGGAGAGGCCTTCGCTCCCGGTATCGATGACACCGCAACCGAGGCCATCACGATGGCAGCCGCCACAACAAAGGTCACAAGTCTGGTTCGAACTGTATGCTTCATCACTGCTCCTTCCATTCGATAGCTATTCCTCTGCAATGCCCGCGACATCGCGACCACGCGTCGTCATCGCAGTCTTACTCGCCGTGCCGCAATTGCGTCCGCGGCCACGGCCAGGAGTAAGACTCCGCCTAGTAGGGCGTACTGCCAATAGGGGGAAACGCCGAGGACTGTGCTGGCGTTGGTGATCATGTCCATGAACAGCAGTCCAAGAAACGCCCCGGGGACTGTTCCGATGCCGCCATACAAGCTCGTGCCCCCGATCACTGCGCCACCGATGACGCGAAGGTTGAGACCATTCACCACGTTGGGTGCGGCAGTGTTCAGCTGCGAAGCATACACCACACCCGTGAGTCCCGCGGTCAACGCTACGACGAGGAACGCCACGATCGTGACCCGGTCGACCCGGACGCCGTGCAGGCGGGCGGCCTCACGGCTTCCGCCTGTTGCGTAGAGGTGGTATCCAAAGCGGGTCTTGGCCAGGATGAAACCCAGGATCGGGACGAGCACGATCATGTACCAGATGGGCATATCGACGCCCAGCGGAGTGGCACCCCCGATGTTGAGGAACGCGTTCGGGTAGCTGGTCGTCGGGTATCCCTTGGTGAGTCCATACGCGATACCTTGTGTGACCCACCATGTCCCGAGCGTTGTCATCAGGGGGTCCATCCTGATCTTGGTGACCGCAAGTCCATTCACCAGACCAACACAGCCCGCAGCCGCCATGGCGACCAGGATAGCCAGGCGGTAATCATAGTTGGCCGCGATAAGGCCACCTGCAATCACACCGCTCATGTTGACCACGCCATCGACCGACAAGTCGAACATCCCACTGACGAGTAACCAGGTCATGGCCGCCAGCACAATCGCCTCCATGGCCATGCCAAGAATCAGAACCTTGAAGTTTTCGGCAGTCGCGAAGTACGGGGTGAAGCGCGAAACTCCGAAAATGAACAGCCCGTCGATCACGAGCATGCTCAGCTCGCGGCGTCCGCGCGGACGTATCAGCTGCTTCCAACCGTAGGTACGAGGGAGGGTTTTCGTCTCGTCGATGTCGCTCGGTGCGGTTGCTTCGGTGGCCTCAGGAAGCCCGGATGTCGACATGGCTGCCGTCCTACACCACGCCGAGCGATTGCTCAACACCGGTGATCAATCTCACGATCTCCTCTTGATCGGTCTGTGCTTTGTCACGAATACCCGCGATCCGTCCGCCATGCATGACAATGATCTGGTCCGAAACACGGAACACATGAGCCAGGTTGTGGCTTACCACCAATACCGACATGCCTTGGTCGCGAAGGCGATCGATCAAGGAAAGGACCTGGTGCGATTCCCTCACGCCCAGGGCCGCCGTCGGTTCGTCCAGCACCAACAGCGAGCGGCCTTCATGCACGGCCCGACCAATTGCGACAGCCTGGCGCTGCCCGCCGGACAATCGGGAGACAAGTTCCCGCACAGAGGGCATGTTGTGGATGCGAAGCCCATTCAGGACGGAACTCGCCTCGCGCTCCATCCGACGCTGATCGACCCATATGCCCCACCGACGTAGCTCTTTTCCCACGAACATGTTGTGGGCTACGTCGCGAGTCGGAATGAGAGCGAGATCCTGAAACACGGTTGCGATCCCCTGGTTGAGCGCATCGAAGGGACCGGAGAAGCGCACGGGAACGTCGTTGAGCAGGATCTCGCCATGGTCCGGCTGCAGGGCACCCGAGATAATTTTCACCAGCGTCGACTTGCCGGCTCCGTTATCGCCCACGAGTGCGTGGACCCTCGCGGCATGGAGGTCCAGACTGACACCCTGTATGGCGCGCACCGCCCCATACGATTTGTCAATGTCTCGTAAGCTCAGCAATGCCACAAGATTGCTCCCGTACCGGGAAACAGGCAACGCTAGAGGGTCCCGCGTCCCGAAATTGTAAATTGTAGACAATGGTCTGTCAACGTGGTGTGCTTTCTTAGGTGAAGCGCAAGATCTTTCCTTTATTCATCCCTCTAACCATTGCCAATCCGTGTCGCACTACCCTGATCTCTCGGCATCTGCCTCGCCATCGCCCGCCATATCCAACAAATAGGACCGTGCAAGGACCAGATGGGCGCGCATCAGCTCACGGGCCCGCTGGGCGTCTCGCGCAGCGACAGCAGTGTACACCTGGCGATGGCCGTGCATACCGGACTCGCGAGACATTGTTTCGACTTGAGTCTTGAGCCAGGCATTCATGACCTGCCGGATACCGGCCATAAAGGCCATCAGCAGCCGGTTCTTG
>Ga0207416_1002158_pt1 | contig 22647 bp, 31 predicted proteins | sample PaiPotPPM11metaG_FD_184107 | JGI IMG/M metagenome (GOLD analysis project Ga0207416, IMG submission 184107) | Iron sulfur acid spring bacterial and archeal communities from Banff, Canada, to study Microbial Dark Matter (Phase II) - Paint Pots PPM... ...
AACGCTTCCCACATCCGCACAGCCTCGACTACGACGGCTGCGAGATAATCTCAAAGCAAAACCAAAACCGAGAAACTCCAGTTATCAGTGGGTGAGAAACCGGGGGCAGGTCAACACGATACTGCGCGGGACGGTTGCGCGGGCCTTATGTGCCGCCGGCCCACATCCCGTCCATCGGCCTTCACCACAAGAACCGCTGCTGACACTGGGGAACAAGCGCGATTACACGCGCTTCCGCAAGCCCTATGCACGATATATTCCGAGCGAGGAAGCCGCAGATTCCAATCGGAAGACAATTCGGTCATTCCCCCGCTCGGCCAGGTTCGATTGATGACTGTGACCGATCATCAATTCGGCAAAATGGAAGTTGAGCCGAGGTAGACGCATCCGTTGAGTGTACTTGAGCGGTGAATCCCGGCCATTCCTAGCCTGGGGTTCCCCTGGGCGGCCGGTTCTAGAAGTGTACTTGAGCGGTGAATCCCGATCATCCCTAGCTCAGGCCGAGGTGCGGCACACGCAGTCCGAAGTATACTCGGAACGGTGAATCCCGACAGTCCCTAGCCGCGACATTTGAGCTGATAATGGCGCCATACTTTCTATAATCCCGAATGGCGATGATGTTCCTAGCGCACCGGGTTTTGCCCTGAGATCGCATTTGAATTTCTGCATCGGTCCGTGGTCTGCCTCAGCATCGCATAACGCTGGTCTTTATCATCGGCGATCTCGATGCGATTCAGCGCCAATCTTCTCATTGCGCACGCATTCACGCTGATCCAAGCCGCGTTAGAAGTGGAAATCCAAAAGAAGATTTCGAGTCAACAGAGACTCCATCTTAATCAAGATCTGAAGCTGGCGGCAGAGGTACTGGTGTCTGGCAGCACCATCGCCAAGGCCGCTGCACTCTTCGAGACTTGGCCGGGCACTCACGTGCCGCCTTTTCAGTTATGTACCACAACTACTGAAACGGAACTTATATTTACGTTCAACCCCTAGGCAACTACCCGACCGCACGGGACAGGGCTGTCGTGCGCACGGGAAAGATGCGTCTCGTCACTCTGCATCTCACGCAAGAACAATCCGAGACGCGCAACCGCAAGTCCTTAACCTACCAGGCCCGACCCTGTCCGTATCCGACAAGAACGGTTCGCTCGGCTGCGAATTAGGCGTGTGGATCTCGTCCTCCCCCCTTCTGGATTTGCCATTTATCAACCATCATTGTCGGCCTCTATTTCACGTGACTCATCTGGATTGGGTGCTAAACAATCGGACCGTAAGCGACCGTTATGACAGGGCATGTCGCTTTAGCGATGATGGGAAACGCTCCCGAAGTTCGATTTTGCATGCCGAGGTGCGTATTTCGATGTAAACCAAGGATCAGCAAGTCGATCTCGCGTTCCTCAATGTGCTTCAGGATGTCCGTATGTGGCTTCCCCACTCGGACGAATGTATGTGGCTGACATATTTGGTCTACGTCATGGGGTAAGATCGCCTCCACCGCGCCATAAAAGTGCTGCTGAAGTCGATGAAGTTGCTCAGGATGGTCGATATCGTTCGAACGAACTACGTTGAGAACGTCAAGGTCTGAGGAAAATGCTTCCGCGAGCGCGACAGCAACTGGAGCAGCGTGGGCTGCTTCGGGGGAACAGTCGGTCGCGAAGAGAACTCGCCGAATATTCAAAGCCCCAGCACGGAGTATATTCACGTTCGGGCCGACGGTGAGCGTAGATCCGGTCGAATGGCGAAGGATCCCTTCCGCGGTGGAACCAAGAATATATCGGTCGATTGAGCCCCTGCCGTGGGTCCCCAAAACGATCAACACCGTACTTCTATTCTTTGCCAGTCCCGGGATCACTCGGCACGGGTCACCCTCAAGCAGGACAGTTTCTGTTGTTCCTCTGCCCGCGTCGAGTATCTCCGCGGTCAACGTCAGGTCATGATAGAGATTGCTTCTCTGCTCACTCGCAATCGGCTTCTCAGCTTCAACTTCAAGCGCGGCTTGCGTCAGGGTGAATGCATGTGCAACGACTAGATTGGTGCCGAAGCGCACCGAGACGGCCGAAGCGTAAAGGCCAGCATTCTGAGACGCCGGCGAGAAATCCGTGGCAAACACAATAGAGTTTAGTTGGATCGACGAGCTCTTACCGATAGCGGGCATTATATTGCCCTCCCTGAATCAATCCGTAGGTCATGGCTGCACTCCGGTCTGGAAGTTGATAGTTGAAATGGCGAAGTTGTACTGCGATCTTGCATTGGCGTTGCTGATAGCCGCTTCCGTTTGTTGCAGTTCAGCCTGGCTCAATTCTACGATTGAGCTGAGTCCCAAGTCGTATCTCGTCTTTGCAAGGTCCAAGGCTGTATTTGCCTCCTGGGTGAGTTGGGACGTTACGGTTACCTGCTGAAGCGCAGTATTCGCATTCAGCCACGCCGTCCGGACATCGCGAGCGACCTGTTGCTGCAGCGCACGAGTTTCCTCGGACGCTGCCTGCGCCTGCAGGGCGGCTTCGGAGGCTTGCGCGGAGAATCGGAACCCGTTGAAGATCGGGATGTTTATGTTTCCTCCAGCGGCTCCGTACCAGGTGGTTGTGAAATATTGCGAGGAACCCGTGGGGGTGTCTCCGACCACTCCAAGCGCGCTAATCGTCGGAAGCAATTGCTCATGTTGTGCTTTGCTGAACTTTTGCGCTGACTGTTCGCTAAACTTTAGGGATTGAAGGTCGGGTCGATTCTGGATGGCTTGGGCAATGAGTGTCTCGGGGTCGGACGCGAGCGGAGGCAATGGGCCCGTATCGTCGTCGACAAGCTGAAAGTTCATCAACTTGTCGTACCCCAACACTGCGCTAAGCGTCGCCTTCGCAGCATCGAGATCGTTCTGTGCATTCAGTTGCAAAAGCTTTGCCTGCGAGAGGTTGACTTGGGCGAAACTAAGATCCAGGTCCGACCTTAACTTCGACGATGCGAGCGCGCTCACTTGATCGGTAAGGTCCTGCCGAGCAGAGACAGTCTGAGCCGCGACCTTCAGTGTCTCCTGGGCTTCAATGACGGCGAAGAATACCTGGTCCGTGGCCAGAACAATGTCTTCACGGCTAGCTTCAGCGTCGGCTTGGCGTGCCTTCTCTTGCAGCTTCGCCGAAGCTACAAGGTTCGACGTGCGTCCGAAGTCCGTAATTAGCTGGCTCAGTTGTACCCCTCCGCCCGCGTGATTTAGGAGACGTGACGCCGCCAGGGAGCCGCTGGATATTCTGCTTCCATCGTTTGCCTCGACGGCAGTCAGGCTCCCGTTGAGGTTTGGGAGTTGGTCGGCACGACGCTCCCGCACTACCTGATGCTGAACTCGGGCGATCAATTGACTAATGTGAATGCGAGGGTTGTTCGCCAGCGCGATTTGCTCAGCTTCATGACGGGTGAGCAGAGTAGGCGTCCCCATTGCCGCTGCGGACGGAGGAGGTATCGCCCTTGATGGCGGCTGTGAGGATGCGACAAGAGACACTGAAGCTTTGGGGGCGCTTGGCAACGCGAGCGGCGGGTTCTGAGCGAGCAGTTCCGAGCCCAGCAGCACGAGCGGAAGGATTGCGATGTTGATCTTCTGATTCGACTTCATGACTAAGCCTCCCCTGCTACTGGCGCGCGCTCTTCCTTACGATGGATCAACAGGTACGCGGCCGGCACGAGGAACACGGTGACCAGCACCGAGACCGTGAGGCCACCTAAGATGGCCCGGGCGAGCGGCGCATACTGCTCGCTGCCCGGTTCCAATGCCAACGCCATCGGAATGAGACCAAGGATTGTCGCCAGACTCGTCATCAGAATTGGCCGCAAACGTGCCTTGCAGGATTCTGTCAGTGCTGTTTTGATGTCCCTGCCTTGCTGGCGCAACGTGCCGGTGAATTCGACAATTAGAATGCTATTGGAAACGGCGATGCCTGCTGTCATCACGAGTCCCATCAGGGACATGACGTTCATCGTCGAGCCGGTAACAAAGAGGAAGATCAATGCCCCACCAAGTCCTGGTGGAATGGCTAGCAAGATAATGAACGGATCGGAAAATGACGCGAATTGCGCCATCAGGATCAGATAGACAAGTACTACTGCCAGAACCAATCCAATCCCGAAGCTGGAGAAAGACTGCTGCATGTCCCGTATCGTTCCGCGAACCTTGACTGTCACTCCATTTGGAACCTGCAACTGCCCAACAATCGACTCGACCTGTTTGTTCACTTTGCTCAGATCTTCTGACTTCGGCATGACGTAGATGTCAAACACTGGGCGAAGCTGATAATGATCCACCTCCGTTGGCGTGTTGATCTGAGTAATGTCCGCGACAGATTGAAGCGGAGTTGTATTCAGGCCATCCGGGGACCGAAGAGGAATCTGCCTGAAGTCGGTCATGGTCTTGATTTGCGTTTCAGGATATTGGACCGTCAGCATATAGCTGTTGCCGGTCTTCGGATCTACCCAGAAACTCGGTGCAATCATGCCGTCTGACGTTAGTGCTGTGATCACATTGTCGACAACATCCTTTGGAGTGATTCCGAGAAGACTGGCTTGCGCTCGGTTGATGTTCAACTCCAGCCCCGGATAGTCGAGGTCCTGCGGAATCAGGACGTCATTGACTGAGCTGAGCCCTTTGATCCTGGCCGCTGTCGTCTTTGCAATTTCGTAGGCCTGTTGCAGGTTGGTCCCTCCGACCTGAATGTCGATGGGAGCAGGTTTTCCCTGATTGACAACCGAGTCCACCAGACCTCCGGCTTGGAAGTAGGTGGACACGTCGGGAAAGTCAGCGCTTAGTTTTTCGCGGACCTTCTGCATGTACGCGTAGCTGCCGGTATTGTGATCCTCTTTGAGGCTGACTTGGATGAAGGCCGTGTGCATTCCGGAGTTGGAGGTATAGATTGCGGATAAGTCTGGAGTGATCCCGATGTTCGAGACGATCATATTCAGGTCTTCCGGAGATACTACGCTGCGGATATCCTGCTCCATCTTCGAGATGTAGTCGTCGGTCACCTCGATTCTTGTGCCTGCAGGAACCTTGACGTTCACAACGAACTGCCCAGGATCGGTGCGCGGAAAGAACGCTTTGCCGATCAGTGGATACACAGCAAAACTCACCAGAACGGCGGCACTGATCACGCCGACGACCATCCAGGCGCTTTCCAGTGCTTCTCCGACTTTCCTTTCGTACCACATCTCGAGTCGGCGGAACGCAAGGTTGAACTTGTCCACGACGATGCGAAAGACGTGTATCTTCCTCTTTTTGCTTGGCTCCGTAATTGCACTCGCTTCTGTGGCAATTTGGTGATGCTCACTACCAGGATCGATTGTGATGAACAATGAGCAAAAGAGGGGCACCACGGTCATCGCAACGAAGTAGGATGCGAAGAGCGCGATGACAACAGCTAATGCGAGCGCCGTGAAGAGGTACTTGCTCACGCCGTAGAGCATTAGAACGGGGAAGAACACGATACTTGTGCTGACCGTTGCAGCGAGTACCGCAAGTTGAACTTCCTGCCCACCCCGTCCCGCCGCAGTTGCAGGGGACTCTCCCATCTCCATGTGACGGAAGATGTTTTCAAGAACGACAACCGAGTTATCGATAAGCCGCGAAAGTGCAAGCGCTAGTCCGCCCAGCACCATCGTATTAATGGAGCTTCCTCCGATGTTTAGGCCGAGAAAGGTGGCGAGGACCGAAATCGGAATCGAGATCAGGACGGCAATCGTCGCCCGGACATTTCCAAGGAAGAGCAGGATCATCAATGCGGTCAGGCAGAGTCCGATCGTGCCCTCATTGATGACATTCTTGACGGCAATCTTCACAAAGGCAGATTGGTCAAACACTACATCGGTCTTTAGAACGGATGGGATATCGAGTAAGTGTGCAATTGCCTTCTTCACCCCGTCGACGATAGTGATGGTGTTCGAATTGCCGCCTTGCTTCAAGACGGGAATATAAACGGAGTGCTGGCCGTCCACGCGGACGATGTTGGTTTGCAGTTGTCCCCCATCGACTGCGTGGCCGATATCAGCGACCATCACAGAAGCGTTGCCAACAGTCTTCAGTGGCAGATCGTTGATTTGATCTACTACGGGGACCTGGCTGTTTGCATAAATGTTGTAGTCTTTCATGCCAATGCGAACGTCGCCGGCAGGAAGAATGAGGTTGGACTTGTTGAGAGAGTCCACAACATCCATCACGCTCATCTGGTGCGCTTCGAGCTTTACCGGATCGACGTACACCATAATCTGCCGGTAGCGCCCGCCATAGGGCTGTGGGACGGATGCGCCAGGAACGTTGGCAACCTGGTTGCGAACGGTGAATTGCGCGAGATCCTTGAGTTGAGTCTCATTCAGCCCCTGCCCCTTCAACGTAATCAAGCACACAGGCAGGTTGGCAGCATCGAACTTCAAAACGACAGGAGGGAGTGTCCCGGGTGGTAGCCGCCGGAGATTGGCCATCGCGAGATTCGAAATATTACTGACTGCGGCGTTACCGTCGGTGCCCGGCTGAAAGTAGATTTTGATCAAACTAACGCCGGGCAGCGAGCGGGACTCGATGTGGTCGATTCCACTGCCAAGAGTAAAGAAGCGTTCATAGCTGTTGGTGATGTCCGATTCGATCTGCTGAGGCGGCATCCCGGCATAGAACGTCGCGACCACCACTACCGGGATATTGACCTCTGGAAAGAGGTCGACGGACATACTCGTGACTGTGGTGACGCCGACAACAATCACGAAGAGGCACATCATGAGTATGAAGAAGGGATACTTCAGGGCAAAGGAAGACATTACTGATCTCCCCCCTGCTTCGGCATGGAAATCGTGCTCAATTTTGGGAGAACCATTTGGCCCGGTTCATAATTTGCTTGTCCAGATACGATGACAGATTGATGATCCGAGAGCCCCTGGGTGATCTCAACCCGATCCGACCCTTGTATTCCAAGCGTCACAGGTACTTTCTGGACCTTATTGGCTGCGTCAACGATCAGAACGTATGCTTGACCGTCCCCTTTCAAAACCGCTCCGGCAGGGACGGCGAGCACGTTCTTCTTCTCTTGCAGCACGATGGTGGTCTCGGCAGTCATTCCAGCGCTCAGCGTGAGATCCGGGTTTGGAACATCAACCTCCGCGAGCATCGTCCGCGTAGATTCGGTCAACTCTCGCGTGAAGCGAATGATCTTGCCTGAGATAACTTTTCCGTTGTCCTGGAGCTTGATCTGGACCTCTCCGCCAATCTTGATGAATGGCACATCTTCTTCAGGTACGGGCATGCGGAGGCGCAGCAAATCACTTTGAGCAACCTTGACTACCGGCATAGACTGCGTGTTCGAAGCTGTACCAGCCTGAATCAGAGAACCGACGTCCGCATAACGCATCGTGACGACACCCGTGAAGGGCGCGGTCACGACCGAGTAATCCTCCAGCGATTGGACGCGCTGGTTGTCCGCCTTCGATACGCCCAGCTGCTCCTCTGTAGCGTCGAGGGCAGCTTTGGCGACATTTATCTTAGCCTCCGCGTCCTGGTCTTTGGCCCGCGAGTCATCGAGTTCTTGCTCGGCAACTAGCCCTGGACGTCTCTTCGCAGCCTCTGCGAGACGGGTATATGCGGCGTGAATCGCCGCGTGGTTAGCCTCAGCCAAGGCCACTTCGCTCTCTGCCCTGGTAATCTCCGACTGGCTGTGTTTCACCTCAGCCTGCGAGCCTGCTACCTGAGCGTTCAGCTCGGGCACTTCCAGCGTCGCGATCACCTGGCCGCTCTTCACTCGGTCGCCAATGTCAACATTGATGCGCCGGATATAGCCCGAGACCTTCGCGTGGAGTTCAACTTCCTGGTAGGGCTGGAATTCGCCGGCAACGGTGAGCGTGCTCGCCAGGTCGCCCCGTGTCACCGGAGCGACAGAAGCGGTTACGCGTGCAGACTCTGGTTGTTTTTCCTGGCAACCTGTGAAAACAAGGCACGGAAGCGCGACTAGCAGCGCACCCCCCAAAACGATCGATCGAGATCGCATAGACATAATGAAGGCACCTATCAAAATACGGGTAGATGTATGTGCGGCGTCTGTAAGACTTCTCCACGGCGTATCCGCCGCTATGGAAGGTAGAAGATGCACTCACCGCCTGGAGGGAAAGGTCTAACTGGGAAGGGATGCGGCAGGTGGGGGACGGGGCGAGAAGCAAAAAGAATTGACGCGGCTTTGCTGACGACAATCGACATATGTGGTCACGGTCCAGATCGAATACGACCGAACGAGGTACGAATCGACGGCGGTGGCGGCGATCAGAAATGTGGGGAAAAGAGTCGACAGTTGTGGCGGCTGGGATGCGGGATACATGGAGTCCACATCCATGGACGAGATCGGTCGCTCTTTTGGGGACAGAAGCTTGGCCGCCGGCCCGGTAGCCCAGGCAATTCCGAAATGATAGAGCGAGAGCTTGTACCGCAATCCCCAAAAGCACACGGCGACGGCCAGCATCAAAACGAAGAACAATGCCGGTGTAGTACGCCGAGTTGTCGTGTCAAATACGAGCAATCTGCCGGCCCTTATTGCGTGTTCGGTAGATCTAGCGGGCCCGATGGAAGTGATCAATAGGATGTTCTTTGCGACGATGGGTTTGCCCTGAAAGCGAGCAAAAGGCGTTTGCTGGTGTCTAGAAAGGCCCAGGGATTGAACGATGGGTCAACAATATCGTCGTAAAGAGGATCGTCGAAATCTCCCTGCAGTCTGCCAAGAAGCAATATCTTCGCTGAAGACCACTGCCGACGGACGTACGCCGCAATCTTAGCTGCTTCGTCCTGGCTGGGGACAAGGCTGACCGCCACCAAACTGAACGAAGTGGATCCCGATAAGCTGCACACATCGGAATATCCAACGGCCTTTTGAATAGGGACATTCAAGGTTGCGAGCAAATGTGCCAAGGACTCGCGAGGTGCAGGCTGTGATTCCACCAGCAAGATCGATCCCAAGACTGGGGTTCCTGTTGCCTGATACGAATTGAGTTGTGAAAAATATGAACTCAACATAGTGCACCGCCGATAGCGGCTGCAGCTTGAAGGAATATTCGCTGCTTAGTCATGTTCCTCTCCACGAGACCCTAGGGACGAGTCTGATTGGCACCGTGTACAGGTGCATTGAACCGAATGGCGGCGAGGGGCGCCGCATCAAAACGGTTAGGGGAAATCTGGAGGAGGACGGCGCATTAAATCGGGGTCGTGCAGGTTGAATCGACCGGAGAGGCGCGGCCCCGGTGCGGGTTGGCTCAGGTAGGCCGGCGGAACACGATTACCCTGCTGCATAAAGGAAACGGCTGCGAAGTGCAGCGATTCCCACGTCAAACGAGGCTGATCCTGATGCCCTACCGAGGCGGCCGCACGGTTGGAACCCTCCTCAGTCGACAGCTTTGCCATGGACTTGGTTGAGACCGAAGTGCCAAAATCGCCGTTATAGCCCGAGAGCTTCGCTTGAAGTCCCCAGCTAAAAACGGAGATTGCCAAGAAGAGAAGAGCACATTCGAAAGCCAATGGAGGTTTCGGATTGTGCCTTTTGAATATCATTTTTCCCTCTGTACGACAGGCCTTATTCAGAGTCTAGCAAAAAAACAGGCACTAGGATCATCCAGCCCACAATGACAGGCTTCGATCTTTCGACGGTTGGCGGCCCTCGTGCCTGCGTGGCTATCAGTTGGACGCGCGAGGAACCACTTTGATTGCAGGAAAAGGTTGAGGACAGCATGTTTATCGTCACAGAATGTCGCTCAGGCAAGCACAGAATTCGGGGCTTCTATAAGAAAGCAGTCGGCCGACAACTGCACTGAGATCATCGAAGCAAAGTTGGTGTTTTTCGGGGCCAAACTACAAAACTTGACCGGATGGTTAAGACGTTTATCGGTACGCGCCGCAGTAGTTTGATTCCCCCGATAAAATCGGGTGTATGACAAATTCGAGCACTCCCTTCAACTCGGGATCTGTTCTCAGTGTCTTTGGCGGATTGCCTGGCGCTGGGGAAACCAGCATCGCGCGCGATTTGGCCGCAAGAACGGGAGGCTGTGTACCTTCGGATCGACACCATCGAGCAGGCGATCCACAACTCACCGGGAATGAGCCAAGCCATCAACAAAGAAGGGTATCGAGTTGCCTAGGATGCTGCTTGTAGAGGACGTTGCCCCGTCAAACGACCCATCCGCAAGTCCGATATCAGTCCCTTACTCGCTTTGGGGCGGGTTGCCAGTTTCAGAGTCAGAAGCATCGTCTGGGCTTGGGGAAGCGTGGGGTGTAGAAGCGCGGCGGGGTAATACGCGGTCTTGCCATCGTCAAAGCCGACGACAATGCGATTGTCCATGCGGTCGGAGAAAGTGATACGGGACTCGCGACGGCCATCCATGAGAAATGTTGCCACGCAAGGCTCGAGGCCGTCTGTCAGATAGCCAACCGTGGGCGCATAAAAGTGACCGGATGTTCGCGACACCCGTTTCGTTATTTGGAATGTCTCTTCGGGTTCAGACGAACTCTCTGCTACTCGCATGCCAGGGGCCGTCACCGTTCAAGCAGTAGCACCCGCCATCCATCGGGGCACTATAGCGTATGCTCGTGGACCCGAAGGATTCGTCGGCCTACGACGGGTTGTCCAAAATCGTCAGTACCCCAGACCGCTCGGAAGCAGTCCGGATCATACCGACTCCAGAACCCAGCGCGCGCGTTTCAATGCACCGGGGGGTCTATGAAGACATCCTGGCAAGTGGTACGGCACACTGAGGAGTTGGTGGAACTCGAACGCCTCGGGAAGATGCTAGAGGTCGAACGTCCTGATGATCCAAGGGCGCAGCTCTTTCTTGTGCAGCTGAGAGTTCGGAGAGTCCATAGACGCAGGTACCGTCCGGCTGCTGACGGGCAGAAACTAACAGAGAGGCGCACCCATGGCCGCGCGATGGAATGTAAGTCGGAATGATGGCGACTTCGAGCGGCTGCAGGATGACTAGCGCTAGTATGTCTCATGCCTGACCGCAGAGAAACTTCTGTGAGCAATTTCGACCATCGGATTGGTCCCTTCGGGATGCACCACTCGATCTGCACCATCTGCTTCCAGACCGTCGCCACGGAATCCGGGGAGTCCAAACTCACAACCGGGGAAGAGAAGCATCAATGCGAGCGGCTGCGAGCGCTACGGTCGTAGCCAATGGGAGTAAACGTGGAGCCTGACCGAAAGCTCGCCATTGCGACTCTCCAGGCATTGATTCCGTTCCTCCTAATCGAAGAGAAACGACTTGTGGAAGTCATCACTTTTTCGGAACTCCCCGAGCGCCGGACACAGGCAGAGGCCGGATTGAAGAGAGTACGCGAAAGATCGATGCAAGGGCAGGCCAGTTGGCAGAGCTTGAGCACGAATCGTAGGGTAACCATACGGCTTCACTACGAGAGTTGGAACAGAAGATACCAAAGTGACGCCCGCGTACCGCGGTCACACGTCAGTCTGCGTCGCCTGACACTTTCGGGCTATGCGACCGCGCCCACCCATTCAGTAGGCTACATGTAGCTAGCTCTCCACAAGTCAAGAAGAGGAAGCAATGGAACAAGAACAATCAATCGAGGCTTCGTGCAAGAAACCGTACACCGGTGTGCCGCAACTCACAGGTTCGCACTTTTCCCGGAAGCCATTCGAGCCCGGAACCCCGGCGCACGCCGTGAAGGCTTATGAAGAGGCGGAGCGGGAACAACTGCTGAGAGTCATACTAAAGAAGTGGACAGCAGTCGGAGAGTCAATAGACATAGTCTTGGTGCACAGAGAAGTGGACGAGTTACAGAAATCCCTGCGATGCGGAGCCATCATTAGTATCTTTTGATCGCGGGGATGCCCGCTGCGGCGTCAAGCTACAGGATAGGGAGTGATGCAAGAAATGTCCCGATCGTGGCAGCTAGCCTCGCAATTGTTCCAGAGAGCGCGTTGCATCCAACACCTTATGCACCGGGTCGCCGCCCGAGTACAGGTACTTGTGAAGGGTTCTTGGATCGGCGGGCTTTCCGTCCTCCGGATCGCGGGACATGAACCTTCCCGGGAGCGGGTTATAGTTTCTGGCGCGGAGGTAGTAGAGGCCGAGGTCTTGGTCGTATTGTTCGCCGCGATAGAGATAGTTGCTCGGCGTTCCAGTTGACGTTGGGTTGAACAGATTGCCGAAGACATCGTAGGTGTAGGTGTCAGTAACTGCGCCGGAAAGGTTCGTCAACTGCCGGACGCTGCCGCCGCCGTTGTAGCCATAGATGCTCGGCGTCCAGACGCCACTGATCGGCTGGTTTCGCTGATGCCCTGCAGTCCGTAGGTGTATTCGCTATGCACGATGCCGCCGCCGACCACCTCGATAACCTGAGCGTATCCGGTCGGGTTGAGGTCGTCCACTAGATATTTCGTAGTCACCCCACCGACCGTCTTCGCGACCCGGTTTCTGTCGCCGTCATAGATGATCGTGACAGTTCCGGCACCCATCGAAACCAAATGATTTTCGGAATAGTAGGCAAAGGTCTCGTCGGGGGTAGCCATCACATTCCCGTTCAGATCATAGGATTCGCTTGTGAGCTCGTCATTGAGGTCGAAGTTGCCGCTGATGGGCGCAAGGCTAGCGATCGTGGAGGTTGCCGACGACCGGTTGCCCACCGGGTCCAGGCCATAGCTGACCGTGCCTGTATTGCCTGCCGGATCGGAAGTGACTTGTTCGCTTGTGAGCCGCTAGATGCCATCATAACTCCAGCTGAGGTTTCGGGAGCTTGTGCTCTCGCTGGCGACCGTCTTCATGCCAGTTGCGCTCAGCGGTACGTAGTCATAGCTCGCAACTTGCGACGATCCAGAGGTAGATGTAGACAGATCGGTAAGACGGTTGGCGGGGTCATAAGTGAAGGTAGAGGCCAGCCCATTCGGGTACGTGACTGTCGCTACGTTGCTGGCCAGGTTGTATAGGTATACGTGGTGGTGGTGTGTCCAGCCGGCGGGCGATTGTCCACCACCGTGCTGAACCGGTTGAGACTGTCGTAGGTGTAGGAAATCGACGCGCCGTTGACGTTCGACGAAGTGAGCGAGGCCACATTGCCCGCCGCATCTTAAGTGTAGCTTAGGGTGCCTGAGGGCGTGGCCTTGCTGATGAGCCGGTCGGACGAGTCGTAGCCGTAGGTCGTGATGCCCGCTGGTGTCCGTCATGGTCTGACGTTTGCCGGTCGCGGTGTAGGTGAAGCTGACCGTAGGCGTGGGACGGTGACAACCTCATCAAGAGCTTCCAGGAAACACTCTGCGAGAAGTATGGCGTGAATGACAGGGACATAGACGCTCAACACATTGAAAAGGTCATCGTGGCGAAGGGGGAGGAGTGGCGCGGCGTTTGAGATCGAAGCAGCTTAGCGAAGTCCGTATATGAGCGTCTCGACGGTCGCGTCGTCAACGGAGGAGTCAACCGCAAATAACTCTCGAAACTCATCCTGGCTCATCGGCTTCGGACGGTCTACCTCTTTTCGTTCATCGCCGCGTTCAAGGTAGGCTCTATTGCCGGTATTGCGAAGCACGCTCCATTCCATAATCGACCGCCTCTGTGGATTTACAGAATGCCGATAATTGTACAGAACTAGGCATTGGTGAGAATATTTTCGAAGTAAAGGAATCTCTCTATGCATAACGGTGTCGATTGGACAAAAGCTCCGAAGAACGCCTTTTGGTGGGCGGTGGACGCGGACGGCAAGGCGCACTGGTTCAAAGGGCCTGATGTTGTACCCCATACCAAGTTCTGGTTCATGGACGAGGAGAAAGCCCCGCTCTTTGGATACGAAGGGGACTGGCGCGAGAGCCTCACGAAGAGGCCGGAATAGTCAGTTTAGGTGCGTCTCGCCTGTCAGTATCCGGACCATGTCATCTGACAATAGTTGGCCTACTCGGAGGGTCGCGAAGATGAGGTGCGCTCGTGGCTCGACAGGCATTTCGATCTCCATGAACTCTCCATCCCGCTGCAGTTCCATGAGATCACCCGTATACTTTTCCACCTTCCATGACCCTCGCATCGCTTTCACCTGATGAGTGTGATGCGGGCCGCGGCGATTGTGTTTGCTGCGGACTATTTTCGACCAGACAGCAGCCGGAGCATGCCATCGGTGATCAACTGGTCAATCCGTATCTCCATAAAATATTTTCGCAGTACTGGCACATCGGGAAGCGGGATTTGAAGGAGCTCGCCTTCGCGCACGAGCGTTATCTGCTCTCCGGTGTGCTCCACGACTGTCCAGGCGTATTTCATCACAGCCCCTGTAGATTGACACTTCGCGAATCAATTGTACGATTTAGATATGAAGGTATGTGGGGAATCGAAATAGGGCAAACGGAGCACACAGGTTCAACGGTCAAATGGTGGCGGTATAGCACGCCACAATAAGAACTTCTGTTGCTAGATTTAAAAAAGCCCACACCGGTGTTCTGAGTGTGGGCCTTTCTGTTTGCCCCTTTAGTTCGTTTTCTTTCGCATCGCCCAACGTGCATTCATGGCAGCAGAAATTGGCGCTCCTATCCCCCGCCCCCGTTCTGGATGAGGCTGCGGCTCTATTCCTTCAGCATCTCGAAAACGCGTCTGGTCACCAGAACGATGTTTTCGAAGCTCACCCCCCGCTCAGCCGACGAGTCGCTGTGACAGAAATGCTGGTCTTCGAATTCGGCCAATTGAGATTCTGTGTGCAAGCCGCGCACAACGGTCGAAAAGCAGTCTGGACAAATAGAATCAAAAGTCCCGTCTTCGTTTTGCCTATGAGGAAACATCGCCATACGTTCAGCCGACATTTGATCCTCCATTGTGCATGCTGCGAGAGCAGAGATGTGTTCGGGCATAACGTACCCGACAGATGATAGTCAAATTCTAGAAATACGAGGTTCGCCTATTCTTCGCCTATGCTTGTTTTGCACGGGCGAGATGAAGCGGGCGAACTCGTATGAGGAGGACCGGCGCACTAGGGATCGGTTCGCCTCTACGCTCGTCATAGCCGCTCCGATCATCGCGGCTGTCCTGACTGGCACGGGACGAGAACATCAACCGGCCCTCGCCCAGGCTCACGGACGGTGATCGGCGAGTGTGTGGGGCCTGCCCAGGATGATCTTGGGGAGAGTGCTGCGATAAGGGAGTACGATGGTGCAATGGTACGATTGCTAGGCAAGGTGGCGTGGTTCAACAATTCGAAAGGATTCGGGTTCCTTTCCCGCGACGACGAAAAGGATGTCTTTGTCCACTATTCCGCGATCCAGATGGAGGGCTATCACTCTCTTACTGAGGGCCAAGACGTAGAGTTCGACATCATCCAGGGACCCAAGGGGCCGCAAGCCGATAAGGTCACGATCCTACCGAAGTAGATTGAGGAAGCGTAGGCCCCTGCCTAGTAAACCGATCATTTACCTGTCGCCGGTTCAAGATCGGCGTCGGGCGGGCCTTCGACTTTCTCTTCGCTAGAAGGTGTCAGGGTCGCCAATTGCTCTCTCGTATATGTCGCGGTCGAATTGTCAGAGTATTCCACGAGAACCCGGTCGCAGTTTCTGCGGTCGGTGCCAACAATTTCCAACGGTCTGTCACCTGACGTAGCTATTCCTCCAATCGTTCGCCTTTGATATAACCGGCCATAGAAATGTTGTCCCCGGGCCCGCTCTTTTGCGGTAAAGGAGGACCAATGAAATTCACTCAAGCGACTGTAACCGGGACGGCAGACGAGCTTGACCGGGATCTGCCAGCAACCCTCGTCAACTTCGTCTCTCCGCACATGAAACAAGGAACACGCTGGATCGTGTGAAGGCGGAGATGGACGCTGCAGCGAAGACCGCTCAAGCAGAAGCACGTTCGAAGGCCAAGACAACGGCAAAGAAAGAACCGCCGAAGCTGGAGACAACTACACCAGCCGAGACAGCGCAGGCGGTGAAGGAGGAACATTCGAGGACGGCGAGCCTCCTCGATGCACCTGCGCCGCCGGCGACCACGGTGGCTGAATCGGATGAGGAAGAGGAGATTCTAGCCAACGTCAGCGCGGCGTTCTCGCCATCCTTGAGCTTCTGCGGAATGACGTTCACGCGAATCTGGTCATCTTCTATGTGGGTGACGGTCAGCAGGACGGCGCGCTGCCGCAGGTAAGGAGCGAGTTCCTTGAACATGTGTGTCTCCAGGCAATGGTGGTCATGTAGGGCGTGCCCCTTTCCTCGTTGGCTCCTTGAGTTCCGGATCATCCCAGTGCAGAGTGAAGCGTCGTCCCAGTGCTTAGTTTTTCGTTGTAGGCCGCCGGATCGGAGTCCCGCAGCCACAATAGCCGATAAATAGCATCGACCGCCGACTACATGATCGCTTTCATCTCTTCATCGGACATGTGGGAGATCACCCGATTGCCGCTGCAAACCGTGCATGGCCTTCCGGCATGCAGGTTTTCGATCGTGCCGTTGCGAAAGGCCAAGGCGACCAGCGCTTTCGCTTCCACGGCCAACTCTGGATCGAGCGTCATCTTCATGGACAGCATCCGGTACGCTCACACCGTACCGTGCCACGAAGAATAGAAGCTCACATCTTTTCGAGGAAAGTGCGTGTTCTCTTCGATCGTCTCCTCGTCTTCGACCAAAGGTCCGGATCGACGGGCAATGCGCTCATCTGTCCAGTCTTCGCATTGAAGAAGCCGCCGTGATGGGTCAGCTTTCCGTACCGGAAAAGCTGCGCCAGCATCGCAAGTGCAGTGGCAGCGAGCGTCTGGTTGATGAACGGCTCCTGCCGGTCCAGGGCTTCGACGGCCGAACAGCTTGGCAAGGGTCCTCGCCATCTTCGGCGTCGGTGATTTCCGGAAATAGTTCGCTGACCGTGCGGAGCCGGTTCGCCTTGCGACGGCCGCACGCGTTCAGCGGCTGCCCTAGAACAAATTGGCAGTTTGCCGCATTGTTGCCGAGGTCGATAGTAGGTACGACTTAAGGGTGCGCGAGAACGAATCCTCGATTGCCTTGCGGGCGGCGCTAGTGTCCACGCACCCAATCACCAAGTCTGGACAGCGGTCCTGGTTGCGGTCGAAGGAGCGCGCATGAAAGTGATTGGGGATTGCCGACCAGTTCGTGCCCCAGAACAGATTGACGCGGTCTGGCCGATGTCAGAAGTGGAGAAGGGTTGCTGGACGCAGTTCGTTTCGGAGACAGTATCGGCATCTTCCATGACGACGTCGAGGCCGTGGCACCGGCCCCGCACCCGCATAGCCTGGTCGAGATACGGTAGCCCCATGACAATGGCGCTGCCCGTTCCGCCCGCACCCGCTACTAGGATGCGCACAGCCTGATGGCGCAGCAGGTCGGGTGGAAGAGTATGCTCGACGGGCATGTTACCCTCTCTCTCCGCGCACGAATTGCGCCAGTGTCTGCGGCAGCCGAATCAACGTCTCCAGAGGAAACCGATTGCGTTTGTCTGCTAGTTCGCTCCACAGACCCCCGAAACCTCGTTGGTGGCGCGTCAACTGGCCGACATTGGCGTGGGTGAAGGCACTCTCATAGAAACCCCGCTCCCAGTCGGGCATTGAGGCAGCCGTCGCATGATTGGGGCGACGCATCGACCGGTGCAGACGCGGCCGTCGTCCGAGAGGTTCCACAAGTGAGCAACCGCCAGGGTCGTCCCGGTGGCCTGCCGTTTGTTCTCGGTGAGCGCTCGAATCCTGAGGTCCTCGTTATCGACTCTCCAGACGAGAGGAGGCTGCGGAAAGGTGCGACCGTTCAACTTCGCCGCCTTCTGTTCGGAGTCCTCGTAGAACATCTGGCGTCGGCAGGCCGGTGTCCACCTAGCGATCATGCGATCGCCTTTGGCGAGCACGTTCTCTGGCCGAATCTCGACCCTCGAGCTGCCGCCGAGGGAACGCGCCAGCGATTCCATAAATCCAAGCGTGAGAGGCTGCCCGGGCTCGAGTGTAGTGGTGCGTCCTTGCGAAGTGTCACATGGTGGCGGGTGACGAAGCTGCGCTGGCGATCTCCACTTTGGTTTACTTGTGGCTCCTGCTGCTACGAACAAGCCCATTCCTGGTCTATAGCAGGTTGCGAAGTTCCATGAAACGGGCTTGCACGATCTCCCAAGACGGGTGGGCGGCGAAACAGAGAACCTCGCACTGGCCCTCGTATTCGCGGCCAATTGCGACAGAAAGGTCTCCCGTCGCAAAGAGGGCGTCGCTGTTGGCAAAGCTCATTTGATCGGGGTAGAAGTAGCTGCCAGGAAAGTGTGTGCGGCTGATGCGGTCATAGTCCTGCTTGATCTCGCCATACTCGGCAGATTGCAGCATCTCTATAATCTCGGGCCGGGACGCGAGTTGAAACAGGTCGTAATAGTGCCGAGCGTAGGTGCCCAGAGCACGTCCATCCCGTTTGAGAATTTCCACTTTACTGTGAATGGCAAACATCTTCTCTACGAAGGTCCGCCTGAAATGGAGTAAGCGCATCGGGAACGAGCTTTCGTCTTCCGCCCCGAGCGTGACTGCTTTTTCACGTAGAAACTGACCGAGATAGGAGCGCAGTTCGACATTCGCGGTGGGTTCCCGACCGCTGGCTGCTCCTGCTTCGAGGAGCACACGGTTGGCGACTTCTCCGGGGCCGCCGTGGAGCTGGTGATAAGAGAAGCGGTCATTACGCCCGAAGCCTCCGATAGTTTGGCTCTCCTCGGGAACGAACTGAAGAGCCGGATGCGCGGCCACGGCATCACGCAGGCTTTTTAGCTCGCGGTCGATGCCGCGTTTGGTCAGAGGCGGCTCGAAGGCAAGCGGGTCGAGAAAGATGTCGATGTCCTCTGAAAACCGCTGAATCAAGTTCCAGCCTTTCGAGAGGCTGGTTCCACCTTTGAAGATAACTTTGTCGCCGGCCGTAGCAGCGATGATACGCAGCACTTCGGTGACGTAGTAGTCCTTCTCGATGATCGCTGGGCGGAGCTGAAATTGCTCTGCGGCCTGAAGGATCACCTGATCGAAGTCAGGATGTTCAAACAGTCTCACGTTTTGGGCCTTTCCTTGGCCTGCCACTCGCGCGCGTGCGGCAGGGATGTGAATTGTCCAAAGTCGAACCGGGAGAGCGGATTCAAGGAGGCACGGAGACGTGCTCGGGCGGCGGGATCTCGTTCAAGCTCTTCCGCCAGTGCGCCCAGTAGAGCGCGAACCCGTGGCGGCTCCGAATCAGCCACCTTGAGCAGTCGTTCAAGGTGACGATCCTTTGCCAGTAGGGCCAAGGTCTTCTGAATGGTGCGTTCGGCAGACAGTTCGCTTGTGTTACCGCCCTTGCGTAAAAAGTCGAGGAGGGCTGCTTCTGTCTCAGACAGGCTCTTCCATGCTTCCGGCCTCCGTGCATGGACGCGGGTCTCGGCGCCGATGAGTTTCCTGGGGAGACTGAGTGAGCTTGTTGCCAACTCGCTTCGCCGCGGTGTTTGTGTGCTGAAACCTAGCAGATTGGCGGCAGCGGTGCCGGATGGGAAGATCGTCTTGGTTCTCTCTGCCAGTTTCTGGATTGCCGTGGGGCTGGGACGGCTCGGCCCGAAGGCGGTTGAGCGAGGACGATAATAGACACCTTTGCTCAGCCGTTCTAATGTGCCGTTGCGGGTCAAGCGAGAGAGTGTCTGGGCAACGGCAGGAAAGGGCTGACCCCGGAAGTCATTGTGCCGCCATAACTTCTCGCCGCCGCGTTCAATCTGCAGGCGGATGGAGCTGGCGGTGCTGCGGGTTTTGGCGGCCTTTGGCATCTCCTTTACTCTGTTCCACCTACGCCATATTGTCAAGTTTTTTTGCGACAAAACTTGACATATCCGTATCTGGAATCCATCCATCGGTCGGCTACTCTCTAAACGGCTTTCGAGTGGTTGGGCGCGCCGGTAAATCACAAGCTCAATCCCTGGTCGGTGCCAGCAGTGCCTTTAGCGATGGATTGAGCTTGAGAGATTTCGTTGACCGCAAGCGTGAGGTGCCCAGCGTGTTCTAAAGCGTGATCCTTCGCTATCGGCTGGGCATGGCGATCGTAGAACTGACCCTGGGGGTCGATGTGCAGCCAACCGGAGGTCTGGTTGTGCTGGTAGCTCTGGATGTCGCCGGTCTCCCGCTTCCATTCGTATCCGGCGGCTTCGTTTGGAAGAGCAGTGTGAATCGGCGTGTAGTGCCGTTGGTCGATTTCAGAGGGCGACTGCGCCTTGTCGGTTGCAGGATCGTGGGCTTCCTGTTGGAACTGCCTTCTTTGCTCTTCGGGGGTTAGTTCTTTGGTGTTTGTCATGGTCTGCTCCTTCGATTGGGATTGGTGAGCTTGCGTTTCGCTGTTCGGTCTTGCGACCTCGACAGCGGAGGCTTTGCTGATGTCGGTGCTGAGGCGTTCGGCGAGCGTTGTTGCGTCATTCGTGTAGATTCGCGCGTCTTCGGACGCGCGAGAGACGGACACATAAGCGAAGCGCGTGTTGATGAGTTCGGGGTGAGCTGTGGTGTCCATATTGACGAGGACTCGATCCGTGGTGATTCCCTGCGAGCTGTGCGACGTAACGGCGTAGCCGTGGTCGAAGTGGCGCATCTCGGAGGCGTCGAATGTCAGAGTCCGGGCCTTGTCGCCATCCATGCGGACAGTCATACTGGTGCCATCGATGCGTTCCAAGGTGCCCAGATCGCGGTTCTTGATGTCCATGTCGGGCTTGCTGACGGTGAATTGGAGCCGGTCGCCCTCGGCAAAGTCTCTGGCGATTTCTCGGTAGGCCGCGATGCCATGCAGCCGCTTGGGATCGTAAGTGACGTGCTGGCCGTCTTCCCGTTTGACCGTGAGCTGGTTCGCTTTGGGGTCTGTGGAGATAACGGTGGCGTACGTGCCGCGCTCAAGGCCAAGCTCACTGCTGCCTCGGGTGTAGTAGAGAACGTCGGCGGGCTGGTAGAGCGCGGCCCAATTGCGGTCGGCGCTGGTCAGCTCCGAACGCTGGGTAAGCACGGTCATCGTGTGATTGTCTTTGGATAGAGCGCCGCTGCTCTGAAACTCGGCGCGGACGGCATCGTTGATGTCGCGGCGGCTGGCATTGTCGGGCGAAACAACCAGCGTGTTCTTTGGGCGTGCAAAATAATCCCTTGCGATCGCCTCGATGCGTTGCCGGTGGTCTGGAATCTCGGTAATGCGGCCCTGTTGCTGAAGGAGCTGAATGCCGATGGCCGTCTCGTTGCGAGAAAGATGTTCGACGGCGCGTAAGAGTTCCGGGGCTCTCTGGCGCACGATCTGGTCAAGCTGCGATGTCCGCATTCCGGCATCTTGCATCTGCTCGAAGGGCTTTCCGGCATCGACGCTCTGGTGCTGCCTGGTATCCCCAACGAGCAAAACCCTGTCCTGCGGCCCAATCTTTTCGAGAAACGATTGCATCTGCCGGGTGCTGGCGAGACTGGATTCGTCGAGCATATAGAGGTGCCGGGCGTTCGGGTCCCCGGCGTTGCGCTCCATGCCTCCGCGCGCCAGAAAACCTTGCAAGGTGTCGGCCTGAATGCCGGCGTCGCGGAGCTGGCCAGCGGCGCGACTTGTGGGAGCGAAGCCTTCAACGGCGTATCCGTTCCGCTCCGCGCCGTCGCGGATGGCCTCAAGGGTCGTGGTTTTGCCACTGCCCGCCAACCCCTGCAGGCCATGTATCCGGTCGTGGGAGGTAAGCACCTCCTCGATGGCTTTTTGTTGTGACGGATTCAAGAACTCGCGGGTGCGAGTATGGTCGGCGGCGTTTTCCCGCCGCATGATCGGCTCGACTGTGGACTGGCCTTGCTGCATGTGCTTAATGGTCGCAAGCTCCTCGGCAATGGCCTCGCGGGTCGTGAACTGCCGCCCTGTGTCGTGCTTCTGGCCGGGTACGCGCTGGAACTCTCCGGTGGCTTGCCGTTGCTCGAAGTTGTCGCGTACCTGACCGTAAGTGAGGTCTCCCATGCCGCGCCGCAGGGCGTCGCGCATGATGTCTCGTTCGTCAGTGACGGCCTCACGCTCGAAGTTGCGGCTCTTGGCGAAGGTGACGGCTTCCTGAACCCGCTCCGGGATGTTTGGAACATGCGTTTGCTCGTGATCTGCCATCCTCGCCCGCGCTTCAGAGACGACTCGATCCGCCTGGTTGCCGTATTCGGCCGCAAGCTGCCGGTGGGCTGCCATTACCTCGGAGGGTGTGTGAATCTCTTTCTTGTCGCGAGTGGTGTGGGCGGCGATCTGCGCCGCCTCCGGCCCGGCAAATCCGCTCCTTTCGAGGTACTCGCGAATCTGTTGGCTGCGTGGGCTGGAAGCGTCGAGATATTCCTGTGTGTATCCTTTTATCTCAGGCGCCCCACTTCTCCCAGGCATAATTTCGTAGCCCCACTGAGACAGCCGATACATCAGCTCAGATTGATACACGGCTGTCGCGAACTGCTGGCTGTCGAAGTAGCTCTGCGGTTGGACAGCGCGAGTGGAGCCGTCCGCTCGCTCGGTCATATTGAAGATGACGGCGTGAGTATGGAGTTGAGGCGCGGCATAGCCATCGACGGGACGCGCGGTGTCGTGCTCGAACTTTGCGGCTATGAATTTCCCGGTGGTCTCGGCGGCGCGGTTGCCGCCGATCCGTGCTTGGGAGTATCGCTCCAGTTCCGTGAGAGCGGTTGTCACCGCCTGCCGGTGGGCCTCGCGGACTCGGTCGTCGCCGCCTACCAGAGCGGTCAAAGAA
>Ga0207416_1002160_pt1 | contig 22636 bp, 20 predicted proteins | sample PaiPotPPM11metaG_FD_184107 | JGI IMG/M metagenome (GOLD analysis project Ga0207416, IMG submission 184107) | Iron sulfur acid spring bacterial and archeal communities from Banff, Canada, to study Microbial Dark Matter (Phase II) - Paint Pots PPM... ...
CTTTGTTCTTGATGCCAGACAGCTTGTCCTTCACTGCCATGATCACCATGGCATACTTGGCCTTGCGCGCTCGATCGGTGTAGTAGATGTACCACTCGAGGCCGCTCTTCCACACGTCGCACATGCTATCCTCCTGGCCGGTCGGGTCCAGAATCCCGCGCTAGCCGATAGCATGATTCGTGTCAGGCACGCTCATGCCAGATGCCGCTTCATAATTCGGTAGTTCTCGAGCGCCTTGCCGGTTCCCACAGCCACACAGTACAGAGGGAATTCAGCCACATGGCACGGCACTTCCGTGACCTTGGTCAGCAGCTGATCGACGTTGCGCAACATCGAGCCGCCTCCCGTCAGCACCATCCCTCGGTCCATGATGTCCGACGCGAGCTCCGGTGGGGTCTCCTCCAATACAGCGCGAACGGCCTCGACCATGGAGGCGAGCGGATCTGCGATTGCCTCCACGATCTCGTTGGTCCGAACCGTGATTGATTTGGGCAGTCCCGTGACTTGATCGCGTCCGCGCACTTCCATGCTCAGCTCATCCTCGAGCGGAAGCGCACTCCCCACCTGGATCTTGACTTCTTCCGCAGTCGCGTCTCCGATCATCAGGCCATACTTGCGGCGAATATGGTTGGCGATCACCTCGTCGATCCTCATGCCGCCCATGCGCACCGTGCGGTGAATCACGATGTCGTTGAGACTAATGACTGCCACTTCGGTCGTGCCACCGCCGATATCCACGATCATATTCCCCGATGGTCCTGCGATCGGCACGTTGGCACCGATTGCGGCTGCGATCGGCTCCTCAATAAGGAACGCTCTCTTTGCACCTGCTTGCATCGCAGCGTCGTGAACGGCCCTCTTTTCCACGCTTGTGATGCCGGCTGGAATGCAGATCATGACCTCCGGCCGGAACATGGTGAGCGTGCCTGTGACGCGGCGGATGAAGTATCGCAACATCACCTCGGTCCTGAGGTAGTCCGCGATCACGCCGTCGCGCATCGGCCGCACCACGGTGATACTCGCCGGCGCTTTTCCGAGCATCTGTCGCGCTTCATCGCCGACCGCCACGATCTTATTGTTTTCCGTGACCGCAACCACGGACGGTTCGTTGAGTACGATGCCCCGCCCCCGGACATAGACCAATAAATTGGCCGTGCCCAGGTCGATGCCGATCTGCTTGGCCAGGCTAACCCTCCCTTGGGGGAGCGGGCCGCTCGCGATGGCGGCGCCGCTCTGCGACTCTCAAGCGTAGCAGAGCTTTCTGCAGCGCCGCCGCGGCAGCCGCCTCCAGCTCGGTTCCACGGTGCTCGGCTAGCGATGCCTCGGCCTCCTCTCGCGCCCGTTCGGCACGCTCGCGATCAATTTCTTCGGAGCGCTCCGCGACGTCCGCCAGCACCACGACTTTGTCAGGGCGAACCTCCAGGAATCCACCCGATATCGCCAGATGACGATCCTCGCCTCCTACCCGATACATGAGCTCACCGATCGCCAGAGGGGTGACAAGCGGCTCATGCCCGTGCAGCACGCCCAGATCGCCCTCCGCGCCACGAGCGATGACGATGTCCGCGTCCTCCGAGAGCAACATGTGCTCGGGGGTTACAACTTCGAGTCGGATAGTGGTCACCAGAGCCTTCCCTTCTACCGATCCCGCTCGTTCTCTTGAGCTTCAGCTTGTGGCGACGATACGGCAGCACCCGCCGGGGCATTTTCGGCTTCAGCTGTCGCGGCTTCGCCTTCCTTAGCCTGGTCTTGCTGTGCCTCCGCCCGCTTCTCCTCTTCGCGCTTACCTGAACCCTTCTCACGGGCTTGCTCGACCGTCCCCACGTACATAAACGCGGACTCGGGCACGTCGTCGCACTTTCCGTCCAGAATCTCCTTGAATCCGCGAACCGTCTCGTTGATGGGAACATATTGTCCGGCTGTACCGGTAAATCGTTCCGCCACAAACATCGGTTGCGACAGGAAACGCTCGATCTTTCGGGCTCGTGCCACGGTCAGTTTGTCCTCATCGCTCAGCTCGTCGATGCCCAGAATGGCGATGATGTCCTGCAGATCTCGATAACGCTGCAAGACCCGCTGTATGCCACGCGCCACGTCGTAATGTTCCTGTCCCACGATCCGCGGATCGAGAATCGTAGAGGTCGATCCGAGCGGGTCCACTGCAGGGTAGATGCCTTTTTCCACGATCGAGCGTTCCAGGGCAAGCGTGGAATCCAGGTGCGCGAACACCGTCGCCGGAGCCGGATCCGTGTAGTCGTCGGCAGGAACGTACACGGCCTGGAAGGACGTCACCGATCCTTTGGTTGTCGAAGTGATGCGCTCCTCGAGGTCGCCCATGTCGCTTGCCAGGGTCGGCTGATATCCCACGGCCGACGGCATGCGCCCCAGCAGGACCGAGACCTCGGAAGCCGCCTGCGCGAACCGAAAGATGTTGTCGATGAACAGCAGGACATCCCGACCTTCCTCGTCCCGAAAATACTCTGCCATCGTCAGCCCGGCCAGCCCTACTCGCATGCGGGCTCCCGGTGGCTCATTCATCTGGCCAAAGACGAAGGCCGTCTTGTCGATCACGCCCGACGCGCGCATCTGGAGCCAGAGATCGTTTCCCTCGCGTGTCCGTTCTCCGACACCGGCAAAAACGGCGTATCCGCCGTGCTCGGCTGCAATGTTGCGGATGAGCTCCTGAATGATGACGGTCTTGCCGACGCCTGCGCCCCCGAAGACGCCGACCTTGCCGCCTTTCGAGAACGGTGCAATCAGGTCGATTACCTTGATTCCTGTCTCGAAGACTTCCGGCGTCGTCACCAGCTCTTGAAACGTAGGCGGCGGTCGATGGATTGGGAGACGGTCAGACGTATCCACCGGGCCCTGCTCGTCGATCGTGTCACCGGTGACGTTAAAGACCCGGCCAAGTGTCGCCGGGCCCACCGGCACCGAAATGGGCTTGCCGGTGTTGCGCACGGACATGCCACGGGCCAGACCGTCGGTTGGGGCCATAGACACGGTACGTACCCAGTTGTTCCCCAGCGATTGCTCTACCTCGAGAACGACGTGTCGGCCGTCCGCATCTATCTCGAGGGCGGTCAGAATATCTGGGGTCTGTCCCTCTTCAAACTCTACGTCGATCACCGGCCCGGTAATCTGGACGATCCTTCCGGTAGCCGTGTCTGCCGGTTGGCTCTGAGTATCCTGCGCTGCTGGCGCTTCCGCCATCCTGTCCTCCGTTTCGCTAATCAACAGTCGGTGCGATGCGCGGGCAGTCAGCCCGTCCGGATCGCCTCGGCTGCGCCGCTGATCTCTGCGATTTCCTTCGTGATTTCTGCCTGCCGGGCTTTGTTCCCGATCAGGGTAAGCTCGTCAACGAGCTCATTTGCATTATCGGTGGCATTGCTCATCGCGATCATCTGAGCGCTATAAAAACTCGCAATGCCGTCGAGCATCGCCTGATAAATTGAGAACTCGACGTATCGAGGCAGTAGCTCGGAGAGCACGGCCTCGGGGTTGTCGGGCTCGTAATTCCAGGGCGCGCTCGTGTCGCTCTGCTCGTGCTCGGGCGGAATAACTGGTAGAAGCTGGAGCCTCCGCGGATGCTGGCGCAGTGTGCTGATGAACTGTGTGTAAACCAGGTACACGACATCGGCTTCCTCCGCCTCGTAATCTTCGAGCACCTGTCGGGCGATCGGGCTGACGTCCGCAATGCCGACATTGTCACTCATGCCGGTGTATTCCGCCACCAGCTTGAGACGGGATCGAATCGCAAAGTTTCGCGTCTTGCGCCCAATCGCCACTATCCGTACCGGGTGCCCGGCTTCTTCGCTGAGTCGGGATGTCTCGCGGTTCAGGTTGGTTACGAGTCCCCCGGCTAGTCCACGATCCGGGCCAACCGTGACGATTTCGACGGTGCGAATATCACGCTGTACAAGCAGCGGGTGCGTCTCCGCGCCGGAGCGGCCGGAAACGTCGGCGACGATCGCGCGCATGTGCTCTGCGTATGGACGCGACGCGGCCACCCGCGCCTGAGCTCTCCTCATGCGCGAGGCCGCCACCGTCTGCAGGGCTTTGGTTATCTTCGCCGTATTGCTGATGCTCTTGATTCGACGTCGGATCTCACGCCGGGTCGCCATTAGCGCCTCATGACCCAAAACTCACGGTCTGCTTGAACTCTTCGACTGACGCGCGCAGGTTCTTGTCGATCTCGTCCGTAATCCGCTTCTCTTTCGCAATCGATTCTCCGACCTCAGGATGGCTTGCGGACATGAACTGCTGGAACTGATCCTGCCACTCGCCTACTCTATCGACCGGGACGTCATCCAGGTAGCCCTGCGCCAGCGCAAACAGGATCATCACCTCCTGCTCCATCGACAGTGGCTGATTTTCGGTCTGCTTCAGTACCTCGGTGGCTCGCTCCCCGCGATCCAGCTGTGCACGTGTAGCCGGGTCGAGGTCAGAGCCGAATTGCGCGAAGGAGGCCAGGTCCCGGTACGCGGCCAGGTCCAGTCGCAACCGACCCGCGACCTGCGACATGGCCTTCGTCTGGGCATCGCCGCCCACCCGGGAAACCGAGAGCCCTACGTTGATGGCCGGCCGTATGCCGGCATAGAACAAATCGGATTCCAGGTAGATCTGGCCGTCGGTAATCGAGATGACGTTGGTCGGGATGTACGCGGAAATGTCGCCCGCCTGCGTCTCGATGATTGGCAGCGCCGTCAGGGAACCGCCGCCGTGCTCGTCGTTCATCCTTGCCGCTCGTTCTAACAAGCGCGAGTGCAAATAGAACACGTCGCCGGGATACGCCTCGCGGCCCGGCGGCCGTCGCAGCAGGAGCGAGAGCTCCCGGTATGCCCAGGCGTGCTTGGATAGGTCATCGTAGATCACGAGGGCATCGCGGCCATTGTCCATCCATTCCTCGCCAATGGCGCAGCCCGCATATGGCGCTAGCCACTGAAGCGCGGCGGAGGCGGCGGCCGGAGCAGCTACGATCACGGTCCATTCCAGCGCACCATAGCGCTCGAGTGTGGCCGCCGCCGAGGCTACCTTCGACTCCCTTTGTCCGATCGCGACGTAGATGCAGAGCAGGTCCTGACCTTTCTGGTTGATGATGGTGTCGATTGCGATGGATGTCTTGCCGGTCTGCCTGTCACCCAAGATCAGCTCGCGCTGTCCGCGTCCGATCGGCGTCATGGCGTCGATTGCCTTGATACCGGTCTGCACCGGCGTGTCGACCGGCGACCGTGCGACGACACCCGGCGCCAGCCGCTCCACCGGTCCCGTGGCCGTGGCGCTTATGGGTCCCTTTCCGTCAAGCGGTCTGCCCAAAGGATCCACGACCCGCCCGAGGAGCGCGTCCCCGACGGGCACCTCGACAATGCGTCCGGTGCTCTGCACCTCGGCGCCTTCCCGGATGTCCTCGTAAGGCCCCAGGATGACCACGCCTACGCTGTCCTCTCCCAGATTCTGTGCAATTCCCAGCACCGGTCTGTCGGTATTGGGGTCGATGACGCCCTGAAATTCGACGAGCTCGTTGAAGAGCACACCCCGTAAGCCGTAAATATGCGCGATTCCGTCGCCAACGTCGATCACCGTCCCGACGTTGGTAGCGGTCGCCGCCGGCCCATACTTTTCGATCTGTTGCCTGATGATCTGTTCAATCTGATCAGCTCCAACGGCCATCTACGTCTCCTCGAGTGGTGGGGTTTGAGTTGTGAGTTCTGGGTTGTGAGTTGTGAGTTCTGAGTATCGGGTCGTGCGTCGAACGGCGTCGGTTTCGAGAACTGAAACCCGAAGACTCATAACCCACGACTCATGACTTTCCTCAAACTGCCATCTCCTGGCGGAGGCGCTGCAGGCGCCCGGCGACACTCGCGTCAATCAGGCGATCGCCGATGCGCACCACGACTCCACCCAGGATCGACGGATCGACACGCGTGCGCACTTCAACCGTGCGTCCGGTGAGCTCGTCGAGCTGGACGCCGATCCGTGCTCGCTCGTTTTCGTCCAGCTCGCGGGCCACGGTAATCTCCGCCTCGACGATGCCCCTCGCCTGGCGCTCCAGCTCCTGGAACTCCTGCAGAATCGCAGGGAGCAGGTGCAGTCGATGCCGGCTAACCAGGACGCGCAGGAGATTGAGCACGTGCGGGCGCGCTGAGCTGAACCCCCGCTCCAGGGCCTCCATCTTACGTTCAATTGCGACGCTTGGATCCTTGAAGTATGCCGATGTCTGGGAGTCCTGCAACGCGTCCACTGCGACCTGAAGATCGCTCAGCCATCCGTCGAGATCGCCGTCCTGCTGCGCCACGTCAAAAGCCGCCTCGGCATACCGGACGGCGGTGGACGAAGGCCTCACCGGATCTTCTTCATGTCATTGAGCGAGTCTGCGATCAGGCGACGATCCGTCTGTGGGTCGAGGTTTCGCTCGACCACCTGGCGTGCGGCATCCACCACGATATCGGCTGCTCGTCGCCGCAGAGCCGTCTCCGCCTGCTCGCGCTCGTATTCGATTTGGACGCGGGCTTGGGCGATGATACGCTGATATTCTTCCCGTGCTCGGGCCTCCAGATCCTTCTGGATGGCCATGCTCGTCTGCGTCGCACGCGTCAAGATCTCTTCAGCCTCCTGGCGCGCCTTCTCACGTTCGCTTTCTGATCGCTCGTTGATGCGTGCCGCCTCCTCGCGGCTCTGTTGGGCAGCTTCGAGCTGTATTTGAATCGACTTCGCCCGCGCGTCGAGCAAGCCTTCCAGCGTCTCGCCAATCGTTTTGCCCTTGTTGAATCCGGGCCGCCAACGCAGCAGCAGGAACACCAGCAGCGCGACTGCCAGAATCTGGGCGATGAACCACAGCCAGTAATTATTTGCCAGCATTGGCTTACCTCAGGCCCTCTCTGCTCACCACGGCCGCGGCCAGCTCGCGCACTTCCGGTTGATCGAATCGCTGGCCGGTAACCCGCGTGGCTGCCTGCAGCGCAATGTCCACGATACGAGCTTGCAAAGATTCTGCGGTGCGCTCTCGTTCGGCCGCGATGTCCTGACGCGCTTTATCCATCAGCCGCCGAAACTCTTCCGTTGCCTCAGCCACCAGCTGGTCCCGGAGCTTGCCGGCAGCCGCCGTGCCCTGATCAATCTGCGACTGGGCACGGCGGCGCGCTTCGGCTAGAATCCGCTGTACTTCCGTGCGCGCGCGCTCCGCCTCCTCTCGACTCTCATTGGAGGCGGCTAGACCCTCCTGGATCGCCCTGTCACGCTCTGCCCATGCCCTCCTGATCGGATTGAACACCCACGCCTCCATGGCATAAACCATGCCCAGGAAGATGATCAGCTCGATAATGAGGGTTGGAAAGCTGATCTGGATAGGGCCTGCCAATTGCTACGGCTTTCCAAACAGGACGGCGAACCCGAACACGAGGGCGATGACAGCGTAGGCCTCGATCAGCCCAACGCCGATGAACATCCAGGTCGTTAGCGTACCGCGTGCCTCGGGCTGACGAGCCAACCCTGCTACGAGCTGAGACGTGACGAGCCCGTCGCCGATACCTGCGCCGATGGCGCCTCCTCCAATCATCAAGCCGCCCCCGACATAGGCGCCCGCGGCTTTGGTAGCCGTCCCGGGATCAATAATCGATGCCGCCAAAGATAAGAACTGGATCAACTCTCGCCTCCCTTAATGGTCGTGTGCTGGTTCGCTCGCAATGGCCATGTAGGCCACGGTGAGCACAGTGAAAATGAAAGCCTGAATGGTGCCGACAAAGACGCCGTAGGCGACGAAAATGGTGTTCCATACGGCTGTGACGGGTACGCCCACGCCAGGCGGGATCAAGTAGGCCCATATGATGAGGAGCACCTCGCCCCCCAGGATATTGCCGAAAAGACGGAAGGACAGCGTGAGCGGGCGCGAAAGTTCGTTCACGAGCCCGAAAGCTATGGATATTGGATTAAGAATGATCCCCAGCAACGGGTTGCTCGTCCAGTAGTGACCCTTGTAGGCGCTCAACCCGCTGGTGCGAACGTAGCGAGCATTCACCAGAATGAAGACCAGAATCGCCAGCGCAAAGGTTGCACTCACGTCGGCTGTCGGCGAGTGCACATACTTCGGAACCGGGATAAGGCCCACCAAATTTGATATCCATATGAAGAAGAACAGGGTCAGAGCAATCGACGCGATCCCGCCGGGCCGACGTCCCAGGTTCTCCTCGATGATGCCGTTAAGGAACGACATTATGGCTTCGACCGCATTCTGAAGCCGCGAGGGTGGTCCGGAGGTGATGTGGGATCGGATGTAGAGACCGACCGCCAGGAGCAGTGCGGCCACGGCTAGCGAGGTTATCACTGTGTCCAGATGAAGGTTCAAGAGGCTGGTCTTGCTTCCCAGCAGCCAGTGGTCACCGATCGGTATATTGACTGCGACGACGTGGGAGAGTGGTACCACGAGCTTCTTTCACACCTCCAGAGGGGTGTCGGTGCGGGCTTTGGTCCAGTAAAACTCGGCAAGTATCGCAACGTGCGAAATGCCGTACCCGGCAGCGAACGCCACCGCCATCGGCAGCGAGATCCGCACCAGTATCACCGTGGCAATGCCGATAATCGTGGCGGTCACAAGCAGGGACAACTGCATAAACAGAAGCGCGGTGGCCACGGTGCTCATCTTCGCCGCCAGATCGACCCGCCGCGAAAGCAACACTGCATTCAACAGGGCCATGCAGGCGCCAATCGCTACGCCGACCCCGACCCATCGAAATCCCAGAACGAAGGCAACCGGCCCTGCCAAGGCGACCAGGACCGACACCAGTGGATTGACACGACCGAGCCTTCCCGCGATCCAACGACCATGCAGCATTACTCTTCCAACTCCGACATCGCAAGTTTATAGGTCAGGTAGAAGCTCACGACAAAGCCAATGACGACGCCTATTGTCAGAAACAGTGGCGAGGTTCCCAATAGGCGATCCAGGAGCACTCCTATAGCGACGCCTATCAAGATGCAGAGCGCTACATATCCCCCGATGATGCCAACCAGCATAACGCCGCCCCGGCGGCGGCGTTCAGACTTACCTGGCGTTTGGGGTGACAATTGGCGCCCCTCTCCGTTTCCACTGTATCACTTGCAAAAAAAATGGGTCAAAGCGTTTCTATCTGCCCCGGCAAACTGATCCGTCTGCTGTCGACGAGCAAATCTCCTTCTGGTCTCATGCGTGCGGCCTATATTCCTGTTGACTTTTGCAATCGTGGTGATTAGAGTGCGGTCAAAGGTGAGTCACTCGGCTCTCGCGGTTTTGGGTGCTTCCGTAGTGCAAGGAGACAGACATGAATGCCTGGATGACACGCTGGCTGGCCATTGGAGGAAGCTGTCTGCTACTGGTCTCCGCGATCGTTCCTGCTGCACGCGCCGCTCCGGCTCAGCAGTCATCGCCTGAGATCCTGGTGGCAAACAACCAAAAGTACGGCCCTATCCTGGTGGACAGTCAGCAGCATACGCTGTACATCTTGACGGCGGAGACGAATACCGTCATCAAGTGTGCGGACAAATGCCTGACCTTCTGGCCGCCGCTGACCGTCCCTGCCGCCGATGCCAAGCCAATGGCAGCAGCGGGAGTGACCGGCGATCTGGGGACCGTTGCGCGCCCCGCCAGCAACCCGCAGATAACCTATAACGGCTACCCGCTCTACCGGTACTACCAGGACGCAGCACCCGGCGACACCAATGGCCAGGGTACCCAGTTCGCCGGCGGTGTGTACACCGTCGTCCGGGCTATGACACTGGCTGCGACACCCGCCGTGCGCCTCGCCATTCACATCACGACCACCGGTACAACGGTCTGGGGCAGAGTCACGGCTCGATTTAGCTATGACCGGCGGCAGACGCAGCAAGTCTGCGCCAGCGCAACCTGTCAGCTCGCTATCCCGGCTGGCGTAATGGTCCGGCTCACTCAAAGCCCTACCAATCCAACTACACGGCCGTTTAAGACGTGGCGTATCAGCTCCATCGGAGCTCAGAGCAAGCCAAGAACCGTGGCCACAGCGAGCGCTAGCTTCCGCATGAAAGCAAGCTACCGAGTAAAGGCGATCTACGCCGTACACTAAAGCCCTGGAAAAACGTGAATACCTGGATGACACGCTGGCTGGCCATTGGAGGAAGCTGTCTGCTACTGGTCTCCGCGATCGTTCCTGCTGCACGCGCCGCTCCGGCTCAGCAGTCATCGCCTGAGATCCTGGTGGCAAACAACCAAAAGTACGGCCCTATCCTGGTGGACAGTCAGCAGCATACGCTGTACATCTTGACGGCGGAGACGAATACCGTCATCAAGTGTGCGGACAAATGCCTGACCTTCTGGCCGCCGCTGACCGTCCCTGCCGCCGATGCCAAGCCAATGGCAGCAGCGGGAGTGACCGGCGATCTGGGGACCGTTGCGCGCCCCGCCAGCAACCCGCAGATAACCTATAACGGCTACCCGCTCTACCGGTACTACCAGGACGCAGCACCCGGCGACACCAATGGCCAGGGTACCCAGTTCGCCGGCGGTGCATATACCGTCATCCCGGCAAACGCGGCGGCAATCACCTCTGCCGCGCAGCTCTCCATAGCATCACCCGACGGCTGGCAGGCAGATGGGCGGGGAAGCCTGACCCCGGACCAGGCCGACGGCAACATACTCGTGCTGGCCCATGTTCACTTCGTGTTGAATCAGTATGGCCACCACTTCTCGTACAAGGACTCAGGGATGCTCTTCGGCTACGTCGAGCAAGCCCATCGTCTCCTGGCAGATGGCTCTCGCTTTCAGTGGGAATACGTCGGCTCTGCCTATCCGTCCCCCAAGTCGGCCCAGAGCGCCTTCACTGCGCTGTCGAGCTTTCTTCCCATGGTCAAGCAGTACTATCCCACGGCGACGGCCGGGACCTGCGTGTTCGCCGGCGCAGAGCAATGCTTTCAGGCATCGGCACCCGTACTCGAGGACGCGGCCGGCAATGCTCAGATTGTCGTGATTCGTGTCCTGCAAGTATCGAGCTCGCTCTTCGAGGCTGCATACATTCTCCCTCAGAGCGACTTCGGCGCGAACAGCGCCTCCGGTGATCAACTCTTGGATACCCTGTCGAGTGAGTACGTCCATCTATTTGCACAGTCGCCCACACCTACGCCCACACCCACGCCAACTCCGACCGCAACCTCCATCGGGATCAAATTCTCCATCGCCCGCGTGTGGTGGGAGGCTCTGGGCACAAAGGGCCACGCCGACGACCCCGGCATCACCACCGGTCAGTCAGGCGCAGCAGTGTACTTCGCGGTTGCCTTCCACGTGAGCAGTGCTACTCCGAGTCTCCCGGTCAAAATCACCTTCCGAATTCCATGGAGCGGCCGGGTAGTCACAAACACCGGTGCGCTCACCGCCACGGATCCAACTGGTACCTATCACTCGCGAGTCGAGGTCCGTCTGCCGACAAGGCCGGGTGCGTACGTCGGCACCGTCGTCGTGAGGATGGGTGGCCAGACGCGTCGAGGAACGGCGGCGATAACCGTTCCGGTGATCCACCCGTTCTCGTTCTCCTTCGATAGCCTTGCGGTCAAGGACGCCCAGGGGGTTGTGCATACGACGTTCCATGTGAACCGCCCGCTAACGATCGTTGCCGGCTATACCGTTCGGAACCTGCAAGCGCACTTCCTGAGGGGAAGAGTCAGCCGTGACTTCAAGATCCCGGTCCATGGAAAGTTCCAAACGGTGTCTTCGAACTCAGATAGTATCCTCGCGGTTAACGGCGTTAATCCCCCCAATACCCATAGCTTCACACCTGGAACGACGGGACCCTTGATCATCGTCGTCGAGATTAGACTCGGCAACATTCAGCATTTGCGTCAGGTGCGCGTTCGAATCACACGCTAGCGGATCTTTGACGATCGCGTCCTATCGTGCTACACTCCCCTAGACGACAACAGAGAAGAGGCGACGCAGTGCGCCTCTTCCTCGTGTTTGGGGAGCGAGCCATGGGTGTGATTCTCGAGAGTATTCGTCAGCAGCAGCTCAAAGAGGGGCTGCCAGACATCTTTCCTGGCGACACGGTGCGGGTCCACGTTCGCGTGATCGAGGGAAATCGGGAGCGCATCCAGGTGTTCGAAGGGACGGTGATCAAAGTGGCACGAGGCGGCCCCGACAAGAACATCACGGTCCGGCGAGTCGCCCATGGAATCGGGGTCGAGCGGACATTTCTCGTACATTCCCCTCGCGTCGACAAGATCGAGGTGGTCCGCCGCGGCGACGTGCGCCGAGCTCGGCTCTATTACTTGCGAAATCGTGTCGGCAAGGCGACTCGCATCCGCGAGAAACGAACGTAGCTCGTTGTAGTTACCCGGCAGCGCCGCTACACTACTCTTAGTGGCGCTCATCTTACCCACGGTCGACTTCGAGCATTCCCTTATGCGACAGGGACATCGACTGATCGCCGGCGTCGACGAGGCCGGGCGGGGCAGCTGGGCCGGACCTGTGGTCGCTGCAGCGGTCGTTCTCCCATTGCACAATCCTGCCATCATCAAGGAGCTTGCGGAGGTTCGCGACTCGAAGCTGTTGACGTCAGAGCAGCGCGAGGACGCTGCTCGTGCGATCCTTCGACACTGCACGGCGATTGCCGTCGGTTGGGCCACCCACCATGTGGTCGACGAGCGCGGTCTGACCGCTGCGAATCTGAACGCAATGCTGCGTGCCGTCGCGGCGTTGAGAGCCCGACCAGACAGTCTTTTGATCGATTACTTTCGGTTGCCGGATTGTCCATTGCCTCAAACCAGCATCACCAAAGGTGATAGCCGGTGCCTGTCAATTGCCGCCGCTTCAATCATCGCGAAGGTGTTCCGCGATCGCTGGATGAAGAAGTGCGACGTGCGCTTTCCCGGCTATGGATTTGGCCGACACAAAGGGTACGGCACTCCCGCGCATCGCGAGGCTCTGCGGAGGCTCGGCCCCTCGCCTATCCACCGCATGAGCTTCGCACCGCTTGCGCTGTCCGATTCGTGACCACCGCGCTAGGTTCCTTCGGTGAGGCCTGGGCGGTCGGTCATCTCAGCCGCCGGGGATATCGCGTCCTCGAGCGAAATGTGCGCTATCGAAGCGGTGAGATCGACATCGTTGCCGAGGAGGCCGGAGAGCTTGTTTTCGTGGAGGTCAAATGTCGCCGCTCAGCGCGTTTTGGTGCGCCAGAGACCTCGATTGATCACCGTCGGTTTGCGCGCCTCGAGCGCACCATCGAGCAGTACCTGATGGACAGAGCTCTGGAGCCGCCGAGCTACCGCGTCGACGTCGTCGCCATTGAGGTGAACGCGAAGGGTGCAGTGGCCAGATGCAACATTCTCCGCGGCGTCGAAGCACCATCTCCCGGCTAACCGGCCACACGTGGTGAAGATGGCACCTCGACGTCTCGCAGCACGTCGACTGCGTACTTTAACCGCACGGATTTCCAGTCATTCCCCAAGACGTAGTTCGGATGCGGGTGTCCATCGTGATCCGTTCCGTTCAATGCCCAAAAGGACCACCCGATCTCCGGGTGGCTCTGCAGGAAGCGCATGAAGTAGCTAAACCACAAACCCTGGGAGCCGGGCGTCGAGTCGTCAACGCACCCTCGCTCCGGACCACATGTGCCGAACTCCCCAATGAAGATCGGGCCCTGCTGGCCATACGAGCGCGACTCCAGGAAGGCCCAGTGCTTCTCCCAGACACTCATCAGGCTCTGGTACGTCATGTGAGGTCCAAAGAAAGGCATGTTGTACTTCGCCGGGCCATACTCGTGCGGCGAATAAACCAGCTGATGGGCTACGGACAGACCGATGGGGTACTGGCGCGCTGGTTGAAAGATTCCACCCCACCAATAGGAGTCGATGCCACCCGGTTGGCTCGGATCCGGATATTGCTGCAGGCCCTCGACAAAGATCAGCAGATGCGGATTGACCGATAGAACCGCATCTCCGCCCAGCTCCGCCGCCAGTCGCCAGTCGGTCGCTCGGTTCTCAATACCGCGATACGGTCCCCAGGTTGCGCCCTGGTGGAGATACGTCTTCACCGACCAGGGCCCGGGGGGGCCAGTATGGGGCTCATCTCGAAGATCGACGCCAACCACCGTGCCGTTGCCCGCGAAGCGCTGTGCCAAGAGGCGCCAGTCTCGGATCCAGCTGCTCTCAGGATAGGCGTTCGTGTACCAGAGCCCGTTCAGCTCCGGGTCCACCCCGGCCTCGGATCGGTGATTGTCCAGTATGATCCGGAGGCCATGTCGGTGCGCGGATGCGACGATGCGATCCATCACGTCAAGTGCATGAAGTCCTCTGAGATCAGGATTCGCCGCAATCCCTGCCGTAATAATCGGGTTCTTCTCAACCAGTTCGTTCGAAAACGGCAGGCGAATCGTATTGAAACCCAGCGCGCGAACGTTCGCGACAATCGCATCCAACGGCTGACGATCGAGTCCCTCCGGAACAAAGCGTGAATTCTGCATTCCGGACCAGTTGACTGCCGCGATGCGTACCGGCCGGCCCGCCGAGTCGACGATCCGGTTTCCGCTGGTGTGCCAGTAGTCGGATGGTGTCGGCGTGGCGGAGGCGTCCGTCCTCAACGAATGTGCCCTGAGAGAGGGATTCTCCGTCAAAAGCGGCGAAGCAGGAAGGCCCCCGTCATGGCCGCGGTTCCACACGGCGATAGCCAGGACATTGTCGCCTCGCGAGTTTAGGACGCCTTGAGGCAGATAGAAGGTGTGCTGAGGACCGCGCTGCTCCCAGTAGCGGCCGACCAACCAGCCGTTGAGCCAGATCACTGCCTTGTCGCTGACGTGAGGAAGCGCGAGCGCCAGCGGCGCGGTCTCATCAGAAGGCAATTTGAGGACGAAGTGGGTCCGATACCATCCGATGTCGCTCTGCACGCCACGCTGCTTCCAATTGTCGGGGGTGCGCACAGTCTGCCAGCTCGAGTCGTCGAAACCGGGAAGGTACCAGCCGTTTCGCTCTCCGTAGAGCCCGCTGGCATTGAACGGTCCGCGCGCTTGATCGGCCGGCTGCTCGCCGCCCTGAGCTCCCTGTATCCGCCAAAGGATGGGTGTCGGCGACCCTTGTAGCTGCGCACCCAAGAGTCCCTGCGGAGACTGAGCCGCTGGACCAGCGACCCAGCCTTCATCATGCCCCAAGCTCTCGGTCAGTACCGCGAGGACATTGTCCTGTCCGGCGTGCACAGCGTTGGCGGGAAAGGTGAACGTCTTCCAAACACCGTACGCATGCGGCGGGTCGGAGAGCGGGGCATCATCGCCGCCCAGATAAACACCGTTCAGATAGACGCTGTAGCTATGCCGCGCCTCGATATTTATCGCCTGTTCCTGACCGGTTCCGGTAAAGTGGCCGCGATACCAGACGAAACCATAGTGAAAGCCATAGTCGTCCGCCAGTAAGGTCGTGCCCGCCGGAACGTTTGGGTTTGCCGTTGCAGTATGGTCTGCTCGCTGCCAGCCACTGTCGTCGAACGACGGCATAACCTCCGGCGCCTCCGACTGAAACTTCCATGTTTGAAGCGATGGCAGAGTTAGCTGCCTGCCTCCTGCAAGTGTCCCCAGCAAGGTGGTCCCCATGACGCTGTCCGGCTGCGCCGTGATTCGTCCGCTCATCTGGAGGGAGTGGTCCGCGGGCGAGCCGTAGACCGTTATGTCATGCGACTTGTGATTAAACAGCCTGATCTGGTTGGTGCCCGGTATCACCAGATCGGGACCGGAAATCAGCATTTGCTGCTGAAGCCAGAAACGCGACGCGGTCGCGGTCGACGTCGCTAGGATGTGCAGCGGACCGTTGGCGGTCTGAATCGAGATGGTGCGCGGCTCCGCCGTGTGCCGGTAGTTAAGCCGCAGCTCGCCGTTCTTTTGCGTCACCTCGACCCCCAGGTTGTGGACGACCGAGACCGGCGAGGACGGAAGCACGAAGTCAGTTTCTCCGGTGGAACCATTTGGGCCGTAGAGCACAAGATAGTGTCCGGCCGAGGTTTGGGCATCGGTCAGCACTTCCGAAGTGCTGTAGTTCATATGCAACGGTCCGACGTCCACGTTCCCGGTCAGCAGCTCTGCTCCATGCCCCGGTACAGTGATAGCTGATGCCGGCTTCTGAGGAATCTGCAGCGCCCGGGTCCCAATGGTAAGCTGCAGCTTCGTCTGAATGGGATCTCCCGGGTCGCCGTGGCGCAAGAACAGGAAGAACTGTCCGGTGTCCGGACTCACGCGCTCGTGAACGAACAGGCCTTCGTCTGAAGCGGATGGTTGCGACGCCGGCGCCGTGGACCCGGCCAGCACCGCGCCATAGGTTTGCAGAAACATTCCAAGCCGGTGCGCGGCATAGTACGCAGGGCGCAAAGCGCCTGACTCTGCGATCGGCGCACCGTAATCGTACGAGGTGTAGACCCCAGGGTCCGACAGATAGCCCCAGGACGTACCTCCGGTGAACATGTACGTGTTCAGGATGGTTGTACCTTGAGCCAGCGCCGACTTGTCCTCTGCGGTCAGCCAAGCTGCCCCAAGGGTGCGCGCGATCTGCGCGTAGCCGTGCCCGCCCCACCCGTCAAAAGAGCCGCCCTGCAGCTCGGAGACGAACATGGGGGTGTTGATATTCAGGCGCGTTCGGAGTGCCGACTCCCAACTATCGATGCCGTGAAAGTGTGTGTCCCACCACTGGTGACAGCAGTCGAAACCGTACGGATAACTGTCATAGGCGTACAGGTCAACGAGCTTACTCCAGTCTCCCTTGAAGTAGAAGTCATTGTGGAATATCGGAACCTGGATACCGTCGGCGCGAGCGTAGTCATAGAGATCCTTCATATACTCCGTCGAGCCCGTGTCCTGGTTGTACTCGTTCTCGATACTCATCAAGATGATGGAGCCGCCGGTGGAAACTTGATGACGAGCCAGTATCGGCAGGAGATGGTCGTACCATTCCTTCGAGTACTGAAGGTAGAGGGGTGACTCCTCGGCCCTGGCGGTCGTTCCGTTCCAGGTTTGGTCGCGCGGAAAGAGCGGCTTTGCAAGGAGCCAGCCCGGTAGTCCTCCCGCATCCGCTTCAGCGTTCATGTACGGGCCGACGCGCGCGATGACGTACAGTCCCAGCCGATCCGTGATGCTCAACAGGTAATCGACGTCGCGGACACCGCTGAAGTCGTACTGACCGGGCGCGCTCGAGTGATATTGCCAGTCAAAGTAGATAGAGACGGCATTCAGCCCGGCAGCCTTCATCTTTTCCAGCCGGTCAACCCATTCCTGTCGGGACGGCAAGCGCCAATAGTGAAATTCTCCCGAGAACAGCAGGAGACGGCGGCCGTCCAGCATCAAGCTGCGTGAGTCCCACGTTATGTGGTGCACAGAGACTTCCTGGGCACGTGCGACCGAATGTGGTAGGAGCGAGGCCGAAAGGAGGAGGAGTGCGGCAAAAAATGCCGATAGGTGTCTCGCCAACCGAGGCAATCGTATCAAAAGCGCTGCGCTTCCATGATCACTCCTCCGCTGCGACTACCGGAATGAAGTCAGCATATGGAATCGGCTGCGTGGTGTCAACGGATTCTGTCCAGTTTCCCTGCGGCGTGAGCTTGTCCAACGTGTGCGAGACTAAGACATCCCGCAGCTCTACACCTTGATCTGCCCCGATGTAGCAGCACTCCACCTCAGGAGCCCACGTGCTCACTGGTACCGTTGTTCTCAAGGAAAACCACATCCAGCTCATCACGGATCTGCTCGGTGATATCCCGGCGGCCGACCAGGCAAACTACGGCCTCTACTATTACGACACCCGGTACCTCAGCTGCTTTGAGCTCCGCGTCAGTGGGCAGCGTCCCATTTATCTCTCCCACTCGGCGGACCGCAATTATATCGCCAACTTTCAATTTGTCAATCCAGCGCTTGTGCTTCCTGGTGGTACACGCGTACCTCGCCAAACGATCAGCATCAGGCGCGCCCGCTTCGTAGACGCACACACCTTCCAGGAGCGTCTTGGCTTTTACAACTGCAACCAATTCCCCGTAAACCTGGATGTCACCGTCGAGTTCGATGCAGACTTTCGCGATATGTTTGCGGTGCGAGGGTTCGCAGTCCAGAGGCTTGCGGGCCGAATCGGCAGCAGCTTCGGCGCTGAAGAGCTCGTCTTTTCATACATGGGACGCGACAAGGTTCCTCGGAAAGCGGAGATTCGGTTCAGCATGATTCCTGAGCCGCTCTCAGCGAACACTATGCTCTTTCGTCTCCACCTCGAGCCACACACACCCCTATCGGTCACGCTCTGTGTCCGGCCGCTGGCTGGCCGGAAGCGATGGAGCCGCGCTCTCAAATTTGATGCGGATCTGGAGCGGCTGGCGCAGTCGTATCGGCAATGGGATGTTGAATGTACCGCGTTTGAGACGAACAATGAGTTCTTTGACCGCAGCCTGCTGCGTCAGAGCCGTCTCGATCTTCGCACGTTGCTCGAAGCGGACGATACGTCCGGCGCCAACGGTGCGGTAGAAGCGGCCGGAAACAAGGTGATCAGCCTTGTGCCATCGGCCGGCATCCCGTGGTATGCCGTCCCGTTTGGAAGGGACGCCACTATCACCGCTCTGCAAACCCTCATGTACAATCCGGCGATCGCCGAGGGAACGCTTCGATTCCTGGCGCAATACCAGGGGGAGCACGTGAACGAGGCGACCGAGGAAGAACCCGGCAAAATTCTCCACGAAATTCGCCGCGGCGAGCTGGCGAATCTTCGCGAAATCCCGCATATCCCTTACTACGGTACGGTGGATGCCACCCCGCTCTTCGTCATCCTCTTTGTAGAGACCATGGCCTGGCTCCACTCGGACGATCTCTACCGCGCCATCTTGCCGCACGCCTTGCGCGCTCTTGACTGGGTGGACAACTACGGAGACATGGACGGTGACGGTTATGTCGAGTACGCTCCGCACCGGCAGGGTGGCGTATTCAACCACGGTTGGAAAGATTCGCCCGACTCTCTCCAGTACGATGACGGGCGATCCGCTTCCCTGCCTGCGGCCCTGGTCGAAGTTCAGGGGTATGTGTATCATGCCAAGATGGGCTTGAGCGCCTTGGTGGCATCACGGGGGGATGCCTCGTTAGCCGATCGGCTCCGCGCTGAAGCAGAGGAGCTACGGCGTCGCTTCGATCGCGATTTCTGGATGCCGGACGTTGAGTTCTTTGCGCAGGCGCTCGACGGTGATAAGAGCCCGGTGCGGTCGGTGACCTCTAATGTAGGCCACTGCCTCTGGTCAGGGATTCTTGATCTCGACAAGGCGGCAACCGTGGTGAGGCGTCTCATGCAGCCCGACATGTTTTCCGGCTGGGGCATCCGCACTCTTTCCAGCTTGTCGCCGAACTACAATCCGATGAGCTATCACAACGGCTCGGTCTGGCCCCATGACAACTCGCTCATCGCACTTGGCATGCGCCGATACGGATATGAGGAGGAGGCCGCCGAAGTGATCAGCGCGATGATCGAGGCAGGCCTACGCTTTCCTTCCAACCGATTGCCCGAGCTCTTTTGTGGCTTTGCTCGTGATCGGCGCTTCAATTCCAGCCCCATGTCATATATCAAGTCGTGCAGCCCTCAGGCATGGGCCGCCGCGGCGCCTTTCCTCTTCGTGCAGACACTGCTCGATGCTCGTCCCTCGGAGAATGCGCGGGTCTTGTGGGTCAATCCGGCACGTACGTCTCTCTTCCTGCGCTACGGCATTCGGCACCTGCGCTGCGGCGAGCGCCGCTCCAGCTTCACCGTACGCATCTCCGATGATGTGCCCCGCATCCAGTCGGTCGAGGGTGGAGTGAAAGTGTGCTCTGAGACTGCGCTCATTGAGTAGCCGACAGTTCAAATGCCGAGCCGCCTGCGTCACTTGGCCCAGGCACATATGGTTCGATAGGGGCCGGCTCCTGCCGTGCCCGCCCGCTCGCCTTTAGACGCCACGCGGCATGTTCCCGGGGAGGGGTAAGCGAGCGCGGATACCGTGTACCGGGTACCCTCTGGGTGTCGCCAGCGCTTGGCGGGTACCCTTATGTACCTCAGCCGGTTGGTTCAGGTACAGTTGTCATGAGACCAGGCAGCGGCCCAAAACTCGCCTCTGACGTGTCGTGTGGGGACTCGTGCCTGATTGTCACAAAGGAGACCTCCCGTGCAAAACTCACCTCCCACCGGCGGTACGCAGGACCCCGCCGGACCGACGAACCGGCCTCCCCGTCTGTCCAGCCGCACGTGGTGGATCTTACTGGCCATCTTTGTCGCCTTCAACCTCTTTTTCTACGGTTCCCAGGTGTCGATGACCAATCAGCCGCCACGGCTGAGCATGACGTACACCGCGTTTGTCGGGCAGATCCGCGCCCACAACGTCAAGAATGCGAATCTCTCGGCAGACACCATAGACGGCGACTTCAAGAGTCCGTACAAGGATCCGAGCAGCGGGAAGACCTATACCCGCTACACCACCACCGTTTTGCCCCAGCTCTACAGTTCCGTCGTTCGCTTACTCGACCAGAACGGGGTGCAGACGACGATTCAGAATCCGACCACTCCGGCCTGGCTGACCTTGCTGGGCTTCCTCTTGCAGGCGCTCCCCTTCCTCTTTTTGATCGGCCTGTTCTATTTTGGTACGCGCGCGGCCCGCTCGCAGCAGCAGGGCATATTTGGCTTCGGACAAAGCCGCGCCAAACAGTACACGCTGGAGCGGCCAAGTACCACGTTCACGGATGTGGCCGGCGTGGAAGGAGCCAAGCGCGAGCTCCATGAGATCGTCGACTTCTTGAGCGACCCGGCCAAATACCATCGGCTAGGTGCCCGTATTCCGAAGGGCGTCTTGCTCATCGGCCAGCCTGGTACCGGCAAGACGCTCCTTGCCCGAGCCGTAGCGGGTGAGGCCCGAGTCCCCTTCTTCAGCATTAGCTCTTCGGAGTTCGTCGAGATGTTTGTCGGAGTCGGCGCGAGTCGCGTCCGCGACTTGTTCGATCGTGCCAAGGCCGCCGCGCCGTCCATCGTCTTCATCGACGAGATCGACGCCATCGGTGGGCGCCGGGGAAGCCGGGCCGGAGGATTCGGGACCAACGACGAGCGCGAGCAGACGCTCAATCAGATTCTCACCTCGATGGATGGATTCGAGCCCAACGAAGCCGTTATCGTGCTGGCGGCAACCAACCGCCCGGACATTCTGGACCCTGCGCTGATACGGCCCGGCCGTTTCGACCGGCAGGTCACGTTGGATCCGCCTGACCGGCGTGGCCGCGAGGCAATCCTCCGGATTCACACTCGTGGGATGCCGCTCGCGGAGGACGTTAATCTGGCCGAAATCGCTCAGGCCACGCCGGGAATGACCGGCGCCGATCTCGCGAACCTGAGTAACGAGGCGGCGCTGGAGGCGGCGCGTCGGGGCCAGGCGACGGTCTCTCAGAAGAATTTCTTCGACGCCATGGATCGGATCACGCTTGGTATCGAGGGCTCGCCGCTCATGAACGAGGAAGAGCGGCGCATGGTCGCCTACCACGAGGGAGGGCATGCCATGGTTGCCCTCACACTTCCCGACGTCGATCCCGTGCACCGCGTGACCATCACTCCACGAGGTCGATCGCTTGGTGTGACGCAGTTCCGGCCGATCGACGACCGGCGCAATTACCGTCGCGACTACCTGGTCAACCGGATGGCGGTCGGAATGGGCGGACGTTCGGCGGAAGAAGTCGTCTTTAATGAGGTAACGACCGGCGCCCAGAACGATCTCCAGCAGGTCACGAATGTGGCGCGAGCCATGGTGACGCAGTTAGGGATGTCGCAGGAGGTGGGCCCGACCTACTTGGGTGGTGAGGGCAGCGCGCTGGACGGCGGGTCATATAATCCCTGGGAGCCCAAGGAGTACAGCGACGAGACGGCCGCGCGGATTGACGCTGCGGTTGTTCGACTGGTAAATGAGGCGCACGACACGGCCCGTCGCGTCCTGACCGAGAATCGATCCGCACTTGACGCGATCGCCGAGGCTCTCATTCATGAGGAGTCCATCGACGCCGATGAGCTAGCGCGGATCGTCAACGCGCACCGAGCCGCCGGTCAGGAGCCCATACGCTTGCCGGCGGCCAGCTCAGAATAGGTGTCTCTTGGCAACAACAGTTCGCTTCGGCATCAAGACATCACCCCAATTCGTGACCTACCAGGAGGTGCTCCGGGTCTGGTGCGAGGCCGACCAGACCCCTGCCATTGAAAGCGCCTGGGTCTTCGACCACTTCATGCCGCTTGGCCCGGATCAGACAGGTCCAATCCTCGAGGGTTGGACCCTCCTGGCCGCCCTGGCCGCACAGACGCGACGGCTGCGAATGGGCGTAATGGTCACCGGAAACACCTATCGGCATCCCGCGGTGCTGGCCAAGATGGCGGCGACAGTCGACGTCGTATCCGGCGGACGTCTCGATTTTGGATTGGGTGCCGGGTGGTTCGAGGCGGAGCACACCGCGTACGGCATCCCGCTCTACTCTCCAGGCGAGCGCATTCAGCGCCTGGCGGAAGCATGCGAGGTGATCCGGCGGATGTGGACGGAAACCGCTTCCAACTTCGAGGGACAGTATTACCAGCTCAAGCAGGCATACTGCGAGCCGAAGCCCATCCAGAAACCGCATCCCCCCTTCGTGCTCGGAGGCAGCGGGGAGCGGCGAAC
>Ga0207416_1002162_pt1 | contig 22635 bp, 21 predicted proteins | sample PaiPotPPM11metaG_FD_184107 | JGI IMG/M metagenome (GOLD analysis project Ga0207416, IMG submission 184107) | Iron sulfur acid spring bacterial and archeal communities from Banff, Canada, to study Microbial Dark Matter (Phase II) - Paint Pots PPM... ...
CGGCCAGCAGTGCCGCCTCGTTGAGCAGATTTTCAAGATCCGCGCCCGAGAAGCCCGGGGTGCGCTTCGCCAACGTTTCCAGCGAGACTTCTTTGGAGAGCGGCTTGTTGCGCGCGTGCACTTCGAGGATCTTCTCGCGACCTCTGAAGTCGGCGCGACCGACCACGATCTGCCGATCGAAGCGACCGGGACGCAGCAGGGCCGGGTCGAGCACGTCGGCTCGATTGGTCGCGGCGATGAGAATCACGCCGACGTTTTGATCGAACCCGTCCATCTCGACGAGCAATTGGTTGAGCGTCTGCTCGCGTTCGTCGTGTCCGCCGCCCAGGCCGGCGCCGCGCTGGCGGCCGACGGCATCGATTTCATCGATGAAGACGATGCACGGTGCAGACTTTTTGGCTTGATCGAACAGATCTCGCACGCGCGATGCGCCGACGCCGACGAACATTTCGACGAAGTCGGAGCCGGAGATCGAAAGAAACGGCACGCCCGCTTCACCGGCGATTGCGCGAGCGAGCAGCGTCTTACCCGTGCCCGGAGGGCCGAGCAACAACACGCCCTTCGGAATGCGCGCGCCCAGCGCTTGATACTTCTTGGGATATTTTAGGAAGTCGACGATCTCCGCCAGCTCTTCCTTGGCCTCATCGACGCCGGCCACATCAGCGAACGTCACCTTCGGCCGATTCTCAGACTGCATCTTGGCGCGGGAGCGACCGAACGACATCGCCTGGCTTCCCCCACTCTGCGCCTGTCGCAAAATGAAGAAGACGAACAGCGCCATCAACAACAGGGGCGCGAGCGACATCAAGTTGCCCAGGAGCCCCGCGTTGGTCTGCTGATCGAAGCTGACTGCGCCGTTCTTGACGTGTTGCCGAACGAAATTGACGAACGTTTGGTCGGTGTTCGGAAGCGAGACCGTATACTTCGCACCGGCCGGCGTGGTGAGCCCCCCCGACGCTTGGAGACCGGTCGCGTGGAATGAGGCGACCTGCCCCGCTTCGAGTTTGTTATAGAATGCGCCGTAGTCCAGACGCGTCGCCGCCTCACCGGGCTGGACGTACTTCTCGACGATGATGAACACCGCGATGACGGCCAGGACAATGAGGAGAATCGATCGGATGTGCTTGGTCACGTTGATTGAACCGCTAACCTTCCTGAGAAAAAACTTGGGCGCGGAGTTGCGCAAGGTAAGGCAGATTCCGGAAGAGTTCCTGGTAATCCAAACCGTAACCTACGACGAACTCGTCGGGGGAGCGAAGCCCCACGTAGTCGATGGGGACGTCGACGAGGCGATGATAGGGCTTATCGAAAAGGACGCAACTGCGCAGACGCGCTGGGTTGCGACCGCGGAGTAACGCCTGGAGGTACTCGAGCGTGAGGCCGTTATCGACGATATCTTCGACGATCACGACGTTTTGCCCGGCTACCGGCATGCCGGCGTCCTTGAGTATTCGCACCTCCCCGCTCGAGCGGGTTGCGTTGCCGTAACTCGAAACGCATAAATAGTCCACAAAGATTTCACTCGGGCCGTCGGGGACACGGGCGATCGCTCGGGCCAGGTCCACGGCAGCGTAGAGTGCTCCCTTTAACACGCCCAGGAGCAATAGCGGTTGCCCGGCGTGATCGCGGGCGATCTCGGCAGCCAGACGGCCGATGGCCTGCGCGATCTCCTCGGGCGTATAAAGCGTGCGCTCGATCGCTTCGTCATAGGTTGTGGTGGTGATCATGCGTCCTTCTTTATAACGGAGATGGATCCGCGTTCGATTCGTAGCGCGACGCCGCGCTTCATGTGGAATTCGCCCGAGCCGCCGCGCTCGATCGCCCGCACGGCCTCTTCTACGTGGACGAAGTCGAGGTCGTCCAGGCCTTCCTGTTCCGCAACGGCCGTGCGCACTCGGCGGCGCAACCCGGAACGCCCGGAAGCATCGATCTCGTCGCCGACGAGATCGGCGGCTCGGGCCACAGCTTCATCCAGTCCCGCGAACAGGGGCCGAAGCGCGGCCAGCGCCGACCGGACCGCATTGCGGCGCAGTAGCATGTCGGCGTTCCCCGGATCGACCGCATACGGCAAGCCCGAGCTCACACAGTAGGCGAGCAGCCGCTCGGGAGCAACCCGCAGGAAGGGGCGCGCGAGGTCCAGGCCCGGCTCGAGTGCTCTGCGCGCGCGCATCCCGGCCAAACCCCGCGGGCCGGTTCCCCGGAAGAGGGCGAGCAAGACGCTCTCGCTCTGGTCGGCGGCATGATGCCCCGTCGCCACGATCGAGCTGCCGAGTTCTCGGGCGACGGCGCCCAGCGCGGCGTAACGCCGATCGCGCAGCGCGGCTTCGTCGCCGGGCCCGGCCTCGAGCGCTGTAATGCGCATCGGAACGCCCAGGCTTGCCGCCACCCGCAGCACCACCGCTTCGTCCTGCCAGGCGGATTCACGGGTTGCGTGGTGCACGTATGCGAGCGCCACGTGGAGATCCATCGGCACGGACATCGCGTGCACGGCCGCGGCCAGCGCGACCGAATCGGGGCCCCCGCTGCACGCAACGAGCACGCGGTCGCCGGCACGGATCGCCGGGCCCGCCTGCAGCGCGCGTTCGATCGAAGCGCCCGGTCGCGCCCCGCGCATTTAGCCGCGCACCGCGTCTACGCTAGCGTACATGGCGAGCGATCTCGCGCTCCACATCGCGCTTGGCGATATCTTCGCGCTTGTCCCAAACTTTTTTGCCGCGCGCCAGACCGATCTCGACCTTGACGACGCCTCGCGTAAAATACATCCGCAATGGGACGATGGTGAGGCCCTTCTCTTTGACCTTGGACATCAGTTCTTGAATCTGCTCTCGGTGCAGCAACAACTTACGCGGGCGGTTGGGATCGACGTTGGAAAAGCTGCCCTGCTTGTAGGCCGGGATGTGCATGCTCAACAGCCACGCCTCGCCGTCGCGAAAACGCGCGTACGCCTCGGTGATGCTCACGCCTCCCTGACGAATCGATTTCACCTCGGTCCCCGTGAGCTCTAAACCGGCCTCGAGCGATTCTAAAATATGATATTCGTGCCGCGCGCGCCGGTTATCGATCGACGGGGTGCGTTGGTGCGGGCTTTTATCTTGTGCAGCCTGACGCTGCTGCTTCATCTTCGCCATCGTTTAGCTCGCTGCGGCGGGATTGCGGCGATCGTCGGCGGCATCGAGCGGACCCATCGAGACGAAGTGGCCGTCGGCTTGAACCAGTAGCGTCCCATGCTCGTCGAGCACGCGCGCTTCCAGGCCCAAGACGTTGCGTCGTTCCCAAGCAACGCGCCCGAAAATTTCAACGGGTTTGCCGATCGGCACGGGCTTACGAAAGCGCACGTTCATACTCGCCGTCATGCCGCGGTGGCCGGCGAATCCGGCCGCATGCGCCATCGCTTCATCCAAGAGCGACATCGCGATGCCGCCGTGCGCGATCGAGCGCCAGCCTTGGAATTGCTCCGGTAACGTCGCGCGCGAGCGAACGCCCTCGCCGTTTGGATTCGGTTCGAAGTGCAGGTGCAGCCCGATCGGATTCTCCGGGCCGCACGCGAAGCAATTGCCGTCGTCGATGGGAACGAGTTCGCTCAACGTCCGGCTTCCAATCGCAGGGCAAGATAATCGGGCAGATGCGCTTCGTGCATTTTATGCTGTACTTCATCGATCGGATAATCGTATCGTACCCACTCGACCCGCTTGCGCTCGGATTCGTAGAACACGAACGAAGCTTGCGGGTTTAGGTCGCGCGGCTGTCCGACGCTGCCCACATCGATGATGTACCGGTTATCGGGCGAGAGGATCAATTCCCCGCCGTGCTGCATGTGCTTGTGATTGATGGTGCCGTCCGGCTCCCGCTCCCAATACTCGGCGATATGGGTGTGTCCGATGAACGTGATCGCCGCGTCCGTATTATCGAACGCCTTAGCGGCGGAGCGTTTGTCGAGGATGTACTCGAAGTAATTGACCGGCGCGCCGTGAACGAGCAAAAAGTCAGGAAAACGCAATTCATACGCGAGGCCGTTGAGCCACGCGCGATTCTCTTCGTCGAGAACGCCCTGCGTCCAGGAGATCGCGGCCTTCGCTAAATCGTTGAAATACTCGACGCCGTAGTTATCGAGCGCGGCCAAATCGTGGTTACCCAATACGGCGTTTGCCGAGCGCTCGCGAATGATGCGCACGCATTCGTTCGGGTTGGGGCCATAGCCCACGGTGTCGCCCAAACACAGCACGGAATCGTCGGGATCGACCAGTGCGAGGGCCCGCTGTAACGATTCGAGATTGCCGTGAATATCCGAAAGGATCGCAAAGCGGGTCATACCGGCACCTGCGCCAACACGTCGCGGAGCGCCTGCGCGAAAGCCGCGCGCATCGTGGCGGTTCCCGCGCTGACCCGCACGTAGCGGTCGAGCGGAGCGACGGCCGGTTTGCGAATCCATACGCCGCGCTGGAGTAGTTCGGCCATCACGCGGTTCGCGCGTGCGACCGACCCGCAATCGAAGAGCACGAAGTTCGTGAGCGAGGGCAGCGTCGGCACGCCCAGCTCCGCTCCGAGCGCGTAGTACGCTTCGCGAGCGACCGCGGTCTCCCGCACGACGCTTGCATGAAAGGCGGGGTCGGCGAGCGAGGCCAGCGCTCCCACCTGGGCGTTGCGATTCACGCCGTAGTGCAGGCGGATTTTTTGGAATGTTTGCACGTTGCGCTCGCTCGAGATCGCGTAGCCGATCCGCGCGCCCGCCATGCCGTACGCCTTCGAAAACGTGCGCGTGCGCACGAGCCGGTCTTCGAGATGCGCCGGCAGTACGTCGCCGGCATCGACGAAATCACCGTAGGCTTCATCCAGAAAGAGGAGCGTATCGTGCGGTAGCGCTTCGTAGAACGCTTGCATGCGCGCTCGGGCCGCAAACGAGCCGCTCGGGTTATCGGGATTCGCAAGATAGAGCACCCGCGGACGCTCGCGCCGCGCGATCTCAACGAGCGCGTCCAGATCGACCGTACCGTCGTCGCGGTACGGAGCGAAGCTCAACGATCCGCCGTAGCCCGTAACGTGGTAGTTGAACGTCGGATAGCTACCGGCGGTCGTGAGGGCACGGCCACCGGGCGGCACGAACGCCCGCACCGCAAGCCCCATGAGATCGTCGATACCCGAGCCAACGACGACCTGCTCGATCGAACAGCCGTGTTTTGCCGCGAGCGCCTCGCGCAATTCATACGATTCCGGATCGCCGTACCACCACAGGTGCGGCAGGGCAGCCGTCATCGCCTCGACCGCCTTGGGAGAAGGGCCGAAGGCGCTCTCGTTGGCGCCCAATCGCACGAGCTCGCTCAAGCCCGAATCGCGCATCAACTGCTCGGGGCCGATAAAAGGTGTGGTTGCGGGGATTGCCTCAATGGCGGGTGCGGGTCGAATCACCGTGCTGGTACCGTGCGGCCTCCTGCCTTAAAAGAATCGGTAGACACGAACGCGGTCGCCGGCCTCGAAGACCTCATCGCGCTCGTCCATGATGACATACCCTGCCGCCCGCGCCGTAAGACTGACCGCGGACGAGCGCAAGGGGAGGGGATGCGCCACGCAGTCGCCCAGCTCATCCTCGAGGCTGACCGGAAGGTACCAGGTCCAGCCGGCGACGCTGCGCATCGGCGCGTCCAGACGGGCATCGACGGTGTTTTTCAGCACCGGAGCCCCGACCAGCGCCGCGACGATCGGTGCGACCACCGCCTCGAGGATGACCAGCGCGGAGGTGGGGTTACCCGGGAGCCCGATAATCGGTTTCAGGCCGACCGCTCCGAGTACCGTCGGCTTGCCCGGCTTCACCCGCAGGCCGTGTACCACGACGCCGGGGTCATCCAACGCGGCCAGCGCATCCGGGGTGAGATCGCGCTCGCCGACCGACGAACCGCCGGAAAGCATCGCTCCGTCGCACTCCGCAAGGGCCTCGCGCAAAGCGGCTTCGAGCGCTCCCGGCAGGTCGGGGACGATCGGATAATGGCGGACGGCGGCGCCCATCGCTTGCAGCGCCCCCGCTATGGCGTAGCGATTGGAATCGCGGATCTGCCCGGGCGCGGGAGCCCGGCCGGGCTCGATCAACTCATCCCCACTCGAAATCACCGCCAGCATCGGACGGCGCAATACCGGTACGTCCTCCACCCCCAGGGTCGCCAGCACGCCGAGCTCCGGCGCGCCGATTCGCCGGCCGGCCGGCAGCACCGGCTCGCCGCGCCGCATGTCGCCGCCCTGGGGGCTGATACAGTCGCCGCTCGGGACCGGCGCGTCGACCCACACCCGCTCGCCCTCAACGCGCGCATCTTCGATCGGCACCACCGCATCCGCGCCCTCGGGAACCACGCCCCCGGTGGGGATCCGCAGAGCAGAACCCGCCGCCAGCCGCGCGCCCCAAGCACTCCCCATGCGGATCTCGCCGGCCAGCGCAAACACCCCCGGCGTCGCGCCGGCTTCGAGCGCGAATCCATCCATCGACGAGCGCGCCGCATTGGGGTAATCGGCGTCGGCAGCCATGCCCTCCGCAAGGATGCGTCCAAAGGCCATCGCTAACGGCACCCGTTCCACCCCGAGCGGCGCGATGGGCACGCGCTCGAAATAGGCCGCAATCGCCTCATTGGGCGAAAGCAGTTTTGCGGTCTCGAATCCGGCTCCGGGTAGGAGTGCGGCCGGCGATTGAGTAAAGGCGCGCTTCTTCATGCTCGATATCGTTCTCGTACGTCGCGATCCCGACCGCGTTCGACGCTCCGCGGAGCGCCGCGGTATCGATCCGTCGTTCGTCGACGACGTTCTTCGCCTCGACGCGGAGTACCGCTCGGCACTCACGACGCTGGAACAACGGCAAGCCGAAAAGAACCGAATCTCCCAAGAGATCGGCAAAGCCCCCGATAAAGCCGCGGCGGCGCGCGAGCTTCGCCCGCGCATCGACGCGCTCTCGGCCGGCATTACCGCGCTCGAAGAAGGCGCGCGGGAACGCTCGCCCGAGACCCCCGGTTCGGCGTTGCGTACGCTGCTGGAGCAGACGCCCAACGTGTTGGACGATGCGGTGCCGGACGGACGCGACGAGACGCACAACGTCGTGGTGCGCACGTGGGGAACCCCGCGCGCATTCGATTTCGAACCGAAGCCCCACTGGGAACTCGGCGAAGCGCTGGACATCCTCGATTTCGAACGCGCCGCAAAGCTCTCCGGCAGCCGCTTCGCCGTGCTCAAGGGCGCGGGCGCGCGGCTCTCGCGCGCCATCGTGCAATTCTTCCTCGATCGCGCAGCCGACCGTGGCTACACCGAGATCGCCCCACCGTACCTGGTGACGCGAGCGACGATGTGGTCGACCGGGCAGCTCAGCAAATTCGCGGACGCGATGTTTACCGACCAAGACGCCGACCTCTTCATGATCCCCACCGCCGAAGTGCCGCTCACCGCGCTGCACGGCGACGAAATTCTCGGTGCCGACACGTTACCGCGACGCTTCGCCGCATACTCGCCCTGCTTCCGTAAAGAGGCCGGGGCGGCAGGCAAGGATACGCGCGGCTTAATCCGCCAGCACCAGTTCGAAAAAGTGGAAATGGTGTGGCTGAGCTTGCCGGAGCAATCGTTCGATGCGCTCGAACAACTCACGCAACACGCGGCATCGCTGCTCGAAGAGCTCGAACTGCCGCACCGCGTGATGTCGTTGTGCGCGGGCGACGTCGGTTTCAATGCCGCCAAAACGTACGATATCGAAGTCTGGGTTCCCAGTTCGCAATCCTATCGCGAGATCAGCTCGTGTTCCAACTGCACGGATTTTCAAACGCGTCGCGCCGGAATTCGCGTGCGACGCGACGGCAAGAGCAAACCGGAATTCGTCCACTCGCTCAACGGCTCCGGATTAGCCGTGGGGCGTACCCTGCTCGCCGTCATGGAGAACGGCCAACAGGCCGACGGATCGATCGTAATCCCGCAGGCGCTCCGCCGCTACACCGGCTTCGAACGCATCACGGCTCGCTAGCGAGCGCGGCCGCAAGCGCGTCGACCGCGCGCGACTCTGCCGGCACCTGCGCACCGGCACGGAATAAGGCCTCGATGCGCACCTGCGTGCGCGCATCTTCCAAGGCGGTCAGCGTGCAACGAACGCGCTCGTTGTTCACGAGGCCGAATCCGGCTTCGATCGTGTACGTCGCCGGATCGTCAACGTAGACGTTCGCACCGAGCACGCGCAGCAACGCATCCACGATGCGCTCGCGCGCCGCCTCGCACGTTAACGCAAGTTCGATGACGCGTTGCGGGCGCAAACCAACGCGCGGCGGCGGCTTCCCGACGCCCAGCCACTTGAGGATGAAGCTCATACGTTCCGGCTGGAGCAGGCTGCCGTGGTGCCACGATGGTGGTGGGGACCTGCGATTTTTGGGCAATCGACAGGATGTCGACTTCCTTTTTCCGTTGCCCAAAAACGCAGGAGTAGGAAGCGCGAAGGATGCGCGCGGACGAACGGTCCCCACCACCACCGTGGCACCACGGCAGCCTGCTCCAGTCGGCGAGCGCGAAATATCGGCACGCTAAAAGAGTTCGCGCACCGTCGTGCTGCGCTCGGCGTCTTCGACGTTGCGGTAGGTGCCCATCACGAAATCCATCGACGGATTGGTCACCCCGTACCACAGGTGTTCGTTCTTGAAGTGGTGCCACAGGTGGTACTTCTTCACGTATCTGCCGATCGGCGTTTTCGGAACGAATGGGATGTGCGCGACGTAGTGCACCCATTCGTAGTACGTGAGTGCGAGCAAGCTCCCGAAGACGAGCGACGTCGTGAGGCTCACGTCGCGGACGATCGCGTAATATACGGCGAAATACAGCGCGGCAACCGGAACCGTAAACCAGAGCGGCAGGAACAGCAGATCGAGCTTGGCCGGGTCGACGTGGTGATCGTAGTGCAACAAATGCTGCAGCCGAAGCACGAACGGGATGCTCGTGGGCTTAGCGTGGAAGAGAAAGCGGTGCGTCGTATATTCCGAACTCAAGAATACGACCGCGCCGATCGCCACTCCGAGCAGCGAAAAATGCAAAGTTCCTCGCGCGAACGCGATAGCGGCCGCGAGCAATGCCGCCACTAATACCGCGTTACTGCCGTGCTTGAAGAACGTTCGTATCACCAGACTCTCCTTCTCGCCGATACGGCCAAGAGCGTTCCTTCTTGGACCCGGTGCCGGGCTGTACCCGTCGCGGCCGCTCGGCGTCAACCGCGCCGGCGGGGTGGCGGCTGCGCCGACTTGGGCGCGATTTGGACTGGGTTCTCGAGCGCTTTCCAAGCCTTCTCGGCGGCCGGTGAGAGCTGGTCCATGTGCTTGAGGAACAGGGTCATCTGCCAGATTTGCGTGTCGGCCAGCGTGTTGGAGAACGCGGGCATACCGGTGAGGCGAATGCCGTGCTTGATCTTCCAAAACGTGACGCCTTCCGGGTCGTCGGTTACGCCGTGCCGGCCGAGCTGCGGAGCGTGCTGGTAGAGCCCCACCGCGATGTTGGAGGCCATGCCGTTGGCAACGCCGTGACAGGCAGCGCAGTTCGCGCCGTAGAGTTTGACCCCGGCGATGAGATTCGCGTCGGTAAGAGCGACCGGATCGGGGGCGCGGGGCGCTTCGCGACGTATGGTCATGTAAAGCGATTTCCGAGCAGCCCACGCTTCGAGACGCGACGGGGGTGAATCGGCATTGGCCGGAATCCAGCCTTGCGATACTGCGACGTACGCTCCGCCGGCCGAAACGGCAAGCGTTAGTACGATACCAAGAATGAAGCCCTTCATCGAGCCGGTACTTCTCCCATAGCGTCAAGTTCTCGGGCTCGATGCGCCTCGGCCGCAGACGACTCCTCTGCGCCCGCGCACAGGCTTCACGAAACCGCTCGGCAACATCGACGGTTGCGAGGTATATGAGTACCGTGCAGGCGCAATTCCCCGACGAGCAACACGACGATGGGAGCTTCGTGCGGCAACAAGACGCATTTCGCGACTGGGTACGCGCCGACGGGAGTACGGCGTATCCCGTCGCAGCGGGACGCTACCACCTGTACGTTTCGCTCGCGTGCCCGTGGGCGCATCGCACGATCATCGTGCGCGAATTATTGGGGTTACAAAGCGCCGTCGGGATGACCGTCGTGAATCCGATTCGCGATGACGAACACGGCTGGGAGTTCGGCGATGGCCCCGGATTCTCGCGCGATCCCATCAACGGCTTTCGCTATCTGCGCGAGGCGTACGATGCGAACGACCCGCGCTATGGCGGGCGCGTTACCGTTCCGGTCTTGTGGGATACGCAGAGCGAGCGCATCGTGAGCAACTCCGATGACGACATCATGCGCATGTTCGAGACCGAGTTCGCGGCGTTGAGCAATGGCGCGAACGATCCGTACCCGGCTCCATTCCGCGACGAGATCGAGCGATTGAACGAAACGATCTATGCGACCGTGAACGACGGGGTGTATCGAGCCGGGTTTGCAACGTCGCAGGCGGCCTACGAGCGCGCCGCCTACCGGGTGTTCGATACGCTCGACGCACTAGAGGCGCGGCTAGCCGAATCGCGCTATCTCTTCGGCGCCCTACCGGTTGAAACGGATTGGCGGCTTTTCGTCACGCTCATCCGCTTCGATGCGGTGTACTTCGGACATTTCAAATGCAACCTGCGCCGGATTGCGGATTATCCGAATCTCTTCGGCTACCTACGCGACCTCTATCAAATGCCGGGCGTGGCGCACACGGTCAACTTCGACCACATCAAACGCCATTACTACTACACCCACGACGACATCAACCCGACCCGCATCGTACCGATCGGCCCCCTACAGGACCTCGGCGCTCCCCACGGTCGCGAACGCCTCAGCCGTTCGGTTTGACGCCGTCCTGCGGCCAGAAACCGTAGATCGCGCGACCGGCCTCGAGATCCCAGAAACGCGTGGCGTTATCGCCGACGCCATATACGACCGCGTACGGCACGTCCCGGGCCAGGATGCAGCGCACTAGGCGCGCGAAATCACGCTGCGACATCCACGTGGCGGCATAGCGCTTGAACTTCTGCTCGTCGGTGAGCCCGAGCCAACCGGACGATGCGCGAACGCTTTCGTCGGCCGGATCGTCGGCCGCCGTAATGGACCCGATGCGCACGCACGCGACGTTTAAGCCGAACGCATCGCTGTAATATCGGCCCAACACCTCGCCGAAGGCTTTCCAGACGCCGTAAAGACCGTCGGGACGGTATGGATCCTCGACGCCGACGACGCGTCCGAAGCCCGGCTCGTAGATGTGCGGGACGTTGCGCACTTCGTTCATACCGACCGCGTGGTTGGAGCTGGCAAACACCACGTGCTTGACGCCGTTGAGGCGGGCCGCTTCGAACACCGTGTACGTGCCGCCGATATTGGTCGTATAGACGTCGTCCCAGGCGGCATCGACGGCGACCACTCCGGCCAGATGGACGACCGCGTCGCATCCGCGCAGAGCGGCGTTCATCGCTTCGGCATCGCGAATATCGGCGCATACGTCGGCGTCCTCGCGATCGATGCGTACGAGCGTGTGGTCGGTCGCGAGATCGGCGCAAAGCCGCGTACCGATCGTTCCGTTAGCTCCGGTGATAGCAATTTTGCCGATCGTCATGTGGCGTCCCATGCGGCAAATCCCGCCGTTTCCCCGCTGCCCAAGAGACGAATCTCTACCGATGGCGGAAGACGTTTTCGCAGATCCTCCCACCCTGAGGCAGCGGAGAGGATCACGCATCGCGCGCCTCGTTCGCGCGCGAGCGATACGATCTGCGCTGAGTTCTCGGCCAACTCGGCTTCCAGATCGCTCGCGCGCGCGAATAGGACCGCGCGCTCTTCGCGATCGACCAGAAGCGCGCGATGCCCGCGCTCGATGAGTCCCCGCGCCGCATCGATCGTCGCGGGCGAGATGCCGGCGACGATCATCGACGGCATCTGCAGCCCAAAGATGCGCGTCACGAGGATCGCGCTGGCGGTCGAAAGCACGATCGTCGTCATGATGACCAAAAATAGCACGCCGGCAAGTACGCCACCACCGCGCAGACCCCACGCCGGCAACTGCGTCGCGTAGTATGTTGCGAGCGAGACGGCGACGATACCGCGGGGGAAGATCGTCATCATCAGCACGCGTTCGGCCCAGGTGTACGAGCCAGTCTGCGTGGCAACCAACACCGTGATGATGCGGAATGCCACTAACGCGGCAACGATGGCGAGCGCCGGCACGACCAGCGCACCGAGTTGGCCGAGCTGGATCTGCGAAGCGAGCAGCACGAAGACGGTCGATAGGGCGAGCATCGAAAGATCTTCTTTGAACGAACGCAACAAGCGTTCGTGCGGGAGCGTTTTCAAATCCATGACCATGCCGCAGGCGACCACACCAACCAGACCGCTTTCGTGCGAGACCAATTCGGCGATCGCATAGGCCGAAAACCCGATGAGCAACACGTAAATTTTGCTGATATCGCTCGAGGACCGCGTAGCAAACCCCATCGTACGCTGCCCCAGGAATCCCAGCAGCACCCCGACGACGACGCCCGCGCCGATCCGCAGGGTAGCTTGAACCGCGTTGGCGAGCGGCGCGCCGATGCGCGACGTGAACGATGCAAAGACCGCAGCCGCAATAATGACGCCGATCGCATCGAGGACGAGCCCTTCGGTTTCGAGCAGATGCGAGAGCCCGATGCGCAAGCGCAGACGCGCGAGCAACGGCCCGGTAACGGTCGGTCCGGTAACGACGCAAACTGCCGCAACCATCACCGCGACCAACTTCGTAAGCCCGTAGTGCCGGCCGACGATCGGCAGAAATGCCAGCGTCAGAGCCGGCCCAACCAATGCCAAAAGCCCGATCGTCCATCGGGGCATGTTGCGTAGATCGATGCGAAGGGTCGCCTCAAAGAGTACGACGACCACCGCAAGCGAGAGCAAAGCGCGCGTTCCGGGCTGTGTAAGGTCGAGTTTCAAAAAGCCGAGACCGCTCGGGCCGGCGGCGAGGCCGCAGGCCAGCAGCGTGATGATCGACGGCACGCCGAAGCGCCGTAACAACACGCGCGCCAACAACGCCGCGACCAATACCAGCACCGCTCCGAACTCTACCGAGAGGGACGGATAATGCGCGAGGACGCTCATGACGCGAGGGCGAGTCTCTCGAGCGTCGGATAGACCAAGGTACGCGCTTGCGGGAACGTCGTAGGATCGATAATATCGTGTCGGGGTTCGCCGAGATCGCGCAGAGTATCGTAGCGATATTGGGCTCCGCGCTGCGCCCACCGCGCGAACAGTCCGGCCGTCACGCTATCGTTCACCGCACTCTCGTTCGCGTTGACCACGAAGGTACAGGAGCGAGCAAGCGGCGCGGCGTCGCGAGCCTCTTCCATCACCACGTCGCCCAAAAAAATGATCTTCGCCAGCGCGTGCGTCGGGAAACCCGGATAGGCGTAAGGCGGCAACGATGCGGCCTTGACGCGCGGGTCCCACCAGCAGTACATATCGGGGACGGCATCGAGAACGCGCATCGCAGCGTTCCCAAGCCAGCGCGGCATCGCGATCGGCATCAAAAACGGTGAAATCGGCACCACCACGTCGACCGGCTGGGTCTGCGCGAGCCAGAGCGCCATCGTCCCGCCTAGCGAGAGCCCCATCACGGCGACGCTGTCGCCCAAGCCGCGGGCATCGGCGTACGTTTCCTGCGCGCAATGGAGCAGATCGGTCACGGTGAGATTCGCCAACGCGCGCGTTAGTCGGTCTTCGTATCCGTGCAGGGGTAGGCGCGGAACGTAGACGTTCGCTCCACCCGCGTGCAACATTCGCGCGAGTTCATCGAACTGTTGAGGACAGTTGGTAAATCCGTGCAACAGCACGACCGCGCGCCCGGCGCGCTTGCCGTGGTCGTAGAGCCGCGGGAGTGCGGCTCGCTCGATTCGAGGGTCGGCGGCATCGCGCGCGATGGAGGCGCGAATGCGGCCACGCGCCTCTTCGAACGACGGCGCGGCGCCAAGCGGGCCTCGATCAAACGCTACTCGCCGCACGAACGCGAGCACTCCATTCGCAGGTACGTCACCGGTGAGCCCTTCGCGTCGATGGAGCCGCTCCCCGCTGGCGCACCAAGCAGGGGATTCGCGCCGGGCGCACATAGCGTCGTATCATGGACCGGAGTTACGCGCACGGCGCGCACGCCTCCCCGCTACTCGGCGAAAGCATCGGAGCCATGTTCGATCGCGTCGCGTCGGCCGCACCCGACCGCGATGCGCTCGTTTCCGTGCAGCAAGCAATTCGCATGAGCTATCGCGATCTACGCGAGGCAACCGACCGCTTTGCGCGTGGGCTCATGGCGCTCGGCGTGGCGCATGGCGACCGGGTCGGGATCTGGTCGACGAACTGCGCCGAGTGGGTGATCGCGCAATTCGCCACGCCGAAGATCGGTGCGATATTGGTCAATATCAATCCCGCGTACCGCACGAGCGAAGCCTCGTTCGCACTGCAACAAAGCGGGGTGAGCGTTTTGCTCGTTCAGGTGCGTTACAAGAGCAGCGAGTTCGCGGAGATCCTGCGCGACGTGCTCCACGAATTGCCCGGGCCACGCACGATCGTGTGGATCGGCGAGGATCCGGTCGAGCCGCCGATCGACGGGTCGATGCGCTGGGGAGAGGTGCTCGAGGGAGCATCCGGCGTCTCCGAAGCCGCTCTTGCGGAACGGCTCGCGCTCACCCAATTCGATGAAGCGATCAATATTCAATATACGTCCGGCACAACCGGGTTCCCAAAAGGCGCGACGCTCTCGCACCACAACATTCTCAACAACGGCTTCTTCATCGGCGAAGGCTGCCGCTACACGGCGGACGACCGGGTCTGCGTTCCGGTACCGTTCTATCATTGCTTCGGGATGGTACTCGGTAACCTCGCGATCGTGACCCACGGCGCGACGATCGTTATTCCCAACTATTCCTTCGACGCGGCGCTCACCATGGAGGCGGTGGAGCGCGAGCGGTGCACGTCTCTCTACGGCGTTCCCACCATGTTCATCGCGGAGCTCGCGCTGCCGAATATCCGCGATTACGACTGCAGTACGCTGCGCACCGGCATCATGGCCGGTTCGCCGTGTCCGGTCGAGATCATGAAGCGCGTGCAGACCGAATTGCATATGCCCGAGGTCACGATCTGCTATGGAATGACGGAGACGTCGCCGGTTTCAACGCAGACGTCGGTGGACGATCCGCTCGAGAAGCGCACCGGTACGGTCGGACGCGTGCATCCCCATATCGAGCTGAAGATCGTCGACGACGAAGGACGCATCGTGCCTCGCGGCACGCCGGGAGAGCTGTGCACCCGCGGCTATAGCGTGATGCTGGGGTACTGGAACGATCCGGAGAATACCGCTCGTGCGATCGATGCGGCGCGCTACATGCATACCGGCGACATCGCGATTATGGACGCCGAAGGCTACGTCAATATCGCCGGGCGCATCAAGGACATGGTGATCCGCGGCGGCGAGAACCTCTATCCCCGCGAGATCGAGGAGTTTCTCTACGCTCACCCCGCGGTCGAAGACGTCGCCGTCATCGGCGTGCCCGACGAACGCTACGGCGAGGAGTTGTGCGCGTGGGTGATCGTGCGGGCCGGAATGGAGCTCGAAGCGGAAAGCATCAGGGACTTCTGCCGCGGTAAGATTGCCCACCATAAGATTCCGCGCTACGTCCGCTTCGTCTCGGCGTTCCCGATGACGATCACCGGCAAAATCCAGAAGTTCAAGATGCGTGAAATCTCAACCGCGGAACTCGGCCTCGAGGCGGCCGCGCGAATTACGACGGCGTAGCCATACGTTCGCGCACGCAAGAGTCGCCGAGCCCCTCGACGGGACTTTAGGCGCTGTAGTAACGCCCGTTTACTTCCTCGCCGATGATAGCGAATGCGGCATGCGACTTAGCTAATGGATCTGACTTCCAGGAAAAACCGATGGAAGGGACCTCAACGCTTGCCTCCATCTGACAGACAGCACGGTTCCCGGTGAACCGAAATTGCTTCTCCGCACTTTCGTAGACGACCGCCTCGCCGGTCGATCGCCAGACCATCTTAAACGTCATGCGCGCCGGGGTTGCCACCGCGTCGAGAGCCGGCCAGCGCGGCTGATCGATAACCGCGACATCGTTCATTTCCAGGACTGCCGTTTTCCCGTTCGCACCGACGCTCAGCTCGGCCGGCGAAACCGGGGCGACCCAATAAAGGCCGGACGCAGCGATGGGCGGATGAAAATCGTGAACTTGGTTAGCGGGAACCGCCGGCCCCCGAAACAGCGTGAGTCATATGTGCGAAAACGTGCCGCGTTGGGTCGTTCTCGCCGCCCGGTATTCGCCGCGCATCACACCGTAGTCCGTAGTGGGGCTACCGAAAGCGATTCGATTGCCGTGATTATCAGTCCCCATCCCGGCGAACGTACTGCAACGCGCGACCAAGCCTTTGAAGTGATAGATGTGCGAGGGCTCGGCGTGCGGGCCGGCCGGTTGATTGTGGCTCCCGTTCTTATCCAACCATGGAATCGGATAGGGATCGGTACCCCCGTTGGCCGTCGCCGGCTCTTCCGAAGCGGCAAGGGCACCGGCCGGAAGCGCGAGAGGCAGAAGCGCGGCTGCCGTTGACCCAAAAAACGTCTTACGACTGCACCTACAGGCAATTGAGTTCGACTTCATCGGCGACTCCAACGGGATGCGAAGGGAACGCATCGTAGCATAGTACGGGTTCACACCACACTGCTAAGCGTTAGCCGGGCCCCTAACCAGAGCCGACTGGCCATACCGGTGCCCGGGACCCAACAATGTCGATTGACACGCGCCCTCGTGATCTGCTAACCTCCTTGGCACATGGACGCCAAAGTGTTTCGCCCGCATGCAGATGGGTCCGCCGCGGTGCTGGGCCCGCTGGAGAGCACCGTGATGAACGCGGTTTGGGAGATCGGTACCCCCGCCACCGTCGGCGAGATCGCAAAATGGCTTAAGCGAACGGGCCAATATATTCATTATTCCTCGGCCAAGACGACGCTCAACACTTTGACCGAAAAAGGCTATGTAATCAAACGCCCGGTGGGGAGGGCGAATGCCTTCACCGCGGCGCTCTCTCGAGATACGTTCGAGCAACGGGTGGTTGGCGGCGTGCTGGGCGGCTTGATGCGTAATTATCGCAATCCGCTGATGGCGAGCTTGGCCCAAACGCTTGCGGACGATCCTGCCTCGCTCGATGAATTCGAGCGGCTACTTGCCGAGCAACGTGCCTTGAAAGCGACGCCGTGAACGGCCTGGCCGCGGTTGTTACCCAGTGCCTTGCATCCGGGGAAGTCTTCAGCTCTCTTTGCGCAGCCTTAGTCGTTCCACCCCTCGCATGGCTTGGCGTTCGCGCTCTGGGGCCTGCAATACGAGTGATGAATGACGATCGCCCGTGGCAGGCGACGTTTGCCGCCGGCGCGGCGGCCCTCCCGGGCGCGCTCTTCCTCGCACTCGTCGCTTTTGGGATTGCGAGCGGCATCAATTCTCCGTGTATGCAATTGGCTGCGGGCCAGACGATGTACGCGCTGCTTGCAGTACTCTTCGCGAGCGCAATCGTTCGCTCGCTGCTTCGCGCCCATGCACGCAAAGAGGAGCTCCACCGCCTGCTGGGATCTTCGACGAAAGCGCGCGGCCGAGCCGCGCAGATCGCGGACGAAGTGGGCGTGCCGCTGTTCTTGGTTCACGACCCGCGAACTTTGCTCGTGGTTACCACCGGAGCCCCTAAGCCGGGGGTATACATTTCAATGGGAGCGCTGCGTCAGTTCGACGATTCAGAACTCCGGGCGGCGCTCTTCCACGAGCGCGCGCACCTCGATCGAGGCGACCACCGCATTGCGCCGTGGTTGTATTTCTTGAGCGACTTGCTGCCGTTACCGGCCGGGAAGTTCATCGATATCTACCGCTGTTCGCGGGAATTTTGCGCGGACCGCGCCGCGCTCGCACACGTCGATCGAACGGATCTTGCGTCGGCCCTGTTGCGCGTTGCTCGGAGTTCTTCGCTATCGTTGGCACACGGCGCGGCGTTTGCCGAACAACATGCGATGCATCGAAGGCTCAACGAGCTTCTGCACCCCACAGAAGATCCGCAACCAAACGTGCGCCGCCGTCGCTTCGTCGCGATCGCCCTGTGGGCTATTCTCGCCGCGGGCCTGAGCCTGCCGGCAATCGCACCTTTCGCGTTTCACTGTCAGTTGCCGAGGATGGGGTTTTGATCCGGAAAAGTATTTTCGTAATGGTTCTACTGCCAACCATTTTGGCATTTGCGACGGCATGGGGAACGGCTTCTCCGAGCATAACGCAATTGGGCAGCGCTCGCGTTTCCATCGCACTTTCGCCCGATCCGCCTACCGTCGGCTCGAACACCGTCACCGTTAACGTGACAGGGGCGCAAGCATCCGAACTGGGCGCCACGAGCGTCCGATATACAACGCTAATGCCGTCGATGAATATGAGCGGGCCGAGCGGCGTTGCCTCGCGGGTCGGAACCAGCAATCGGTGGCGCTTTCATGTCGAGCTCGGAACGGCTACAACATGGACCCTGCAAGTACAACTCTCCGGCGCTATTTCCGGGACCGCCGTTAGGAACCTCGTGGTTGGCCAAAGCGCACCGACGTCACCTAGCGCGGCAGCAAACGCCGGATCGTCAAACGATTCAATGGCGGCGATGAACATGAGCGGGGATAGTGCGGCCTGGCGAAATGGGATCTTCGTACTCATCGGCGTTCTTTTAATCGGTGCACTGGTGCTGTGGCGCGACCGCCGTCCCCTTACGATCGCAATCGTCGTTATCGCGGCGCTCGTGGTTCTCGGTTTCGCGTACGCACAATCACGTTACGGGTCCGACTCGGCGAATATGTCCTCCATGCAAGGCGCCGCAGGCGTCGCTCCGATACCGGTAACCCTCGCCCGGGTGGGCGGGCAAACTGATACGTCCTCGATTCAAGCACCGGCAAGCGTGCAGCCGTATCTCGTACAGAACGTCGTGGCGCGTGCCGCCGGTGTCCTTACGGGCTTCAACGCGTACACCGGCGACAGCCTCAGGGCAGGGGAGGTCGTAGCCCGCCTTGAGGAACCGGAATTGCAGAGTAATGCGCTGGCCGCGGAAGCGGCCGCGCGTGCGGCGGCGGATCAGCGTGCGTCGGCTCAAGACGATGTCGTTTCGAGCCGGGCCGACGTGGCCGCGCAACGCGAAAAGGTACGGTACTGGAGTGCCGAGCTTTCACGCGAGCGGTCGTTGCTCAAGGCCGGTGCGGTCTCGGTTCGGGAATATCAGGACGAACGCGCGCAGGCCGCTACGGCAAGATCGGCATATAGGTCGGCCGTCGCAAAAGTATCCGGAGCGCAAGCCTTGGCCCGCGCGGCGCAAGCGCAAGTGGAGCAAGCTACCGCGGGTGCGCAATCCCAGAACGTACTTGCCGGCTATGCGGACGTTGTCGTACCAAACGACTCCGTTGTGATGAAACGCCTGGTCGATCCGGGCGTCTACGTGCAGCCCGGAACGCCGATCTTGCAGGTGGCCGTCGTCAACCGTCTTCGCGTGCAAGCACAGGTGGCTCAACAGGAACTCGTCGGCATCGAAATCGGCACGCCCGTCGACGTGATGCTGGGCGACGGTAGAGTATTACACAGCGCCGTTTCCTCGTTTTCGCCCGTCGTCGACCCGAACACGCACACCGCGATCGTTGAGTCGATCGTCCCGAACGGCGGCGACGTTTACCAGCCGGGCGCGTTCGTGAACGTCGTCTTGCATCCGCGTTCTTCTTCGAGTGCGCACGCGTTCTCGGTACCGTCGGCCGCGGTCGTCGGCGGAGCCAGCAGCGCCGTCTGGGTCGATCGTGGCGGCAACGCGCATCGCGTCGTGGTAAGGGTACTCGCCGACGACGGAACGACGGCGCAAGTCACCGGGAATCTTCGCCCGGGCTCGCAGGTCGTCGTGACCGGCGCATCCGGCCTCGAGGAAGGCCAGCCAATCACGGGATCGGCGCAATGACGCACGAGCCTCTCGAAACGGAACGAAGCGTGGCCGCCTGGGCCCTACGTAATCCGTATGCTATCTTCGCTGCGTTTTTTGCAATCGTCATCGGCGCCGTCGCGGCCGCCCTTTTTCTGCTACCGACTCGCATGATGCCGTACGTTCAAAGCCCGCTGATCTCCGTCATTACCATGACTCCGGGCTACGCCCCACAAGAAGTCGAGACGTATTTTACCAAACCGATTGAAGAGCGCATGACAGACCTGCAAGGCGTTCGATACATTCGCTCGTATTCGCAGCCGGGCATCTCCATCGTCACGTTACAGTTTCACTATGGCGCAAACATGCAGCGTGCGCTCGTGGACGTGCAGCAGTTGGCAACGCAAGCGCAGGGCGATCTACCATACGACCGCGCGAATCTCAAGCCCAGCTACGTGGTTCCGGTCGATCCGCTCAATACACCAGCGCTACAGCTCGCGATCACGGCCCCCGGTTGGGACCCCGTGCAACTGCGCCAGTTCGTTGCCAACGATGTAGTCGACGCCATCAAGACGGTGCCAGGCGTTCAAGTCGCCTTCGCCTTCGGCGGGCTTGCACGCCAGATCAAGGTCGATGTCAGCCGCGACGCGCTTGCGGCGAACCATCTCTCCATCTTGAATGTGCGCGATGCGATCGACGCGCAGAACGTTAGCCGGTCGGGTGGTGTGGTGACCGGAGGCGCGTATGAGATGCCGGTCCGCGTCGATCAGCGGGCGGCCTCAGCTTCGAGCATGCTGGCCTATCCGATCGCGACGGCCGACGGCCGGACCATCTATCTTCGCAACGTTGCGTCGGTTAAAGACGGCCCGGCGGAGGTGCGCAATACCTATCGCTTCAACGGCAAGGGGGCGGTCGAACTCTCCGTCGTTGAAAACCCGGATGCGAGTTCGCCACAGGTCATCTCCGCCGTCATGCAACGGATTGCGCAGATCGAAGCCAATCACCCGGGCGTACATTTTTCGCGCGCGTACGATAACTCACGCTTCGTCCAAGATCTCACGCGCAACATGTTGGAGGAGCTGATCGTCAGCGTCTTCCTCGCCGGGATCGTGTTATTGATTTTTCTCGAGGATGTCAGCGCGACGTTTATCGTGATGACCTCGATCCCGACGTGCCTGTCCCTGGCGGTATTGCTCTTCGTCCCGATGGATTTCTCGATCAACAGCTCCACGCTCATAGGGCTTCTTCTCGCGATCGGGCGGCTCGTAGACGACTCGATCGTCGTCATTCATTCCGTGCACAGGAAACTCGACGAAGGCCATTCGCCGGTTCGGGCCGCGATCGACGGGACGATGGAGGTTATCGTGCCGATCGCAGCGGCAACCGGCGTCATGGCGCTCGCCGTCGTGCCGTTGCTGATGAGCGGCGGGATCACGCAGATCATGTTTGTAGGCCTGGTATGGCCGATCGTCTTTGCGCTCGTTGCCTCACTTATCGTTTCCGTAACGCTCACGCCGCTTCTCGCCGCCTTCCTGTTCCAACGCCCGGAATCACGTTCTCGTACACGCTCGCGATTCGATGCCGGGGTGGTGCGCATCTTGCGCCCCGCGCACAAAGCGCTGGCTCGTCTCGATGCATCGTATCGGCGCGGCTTGGCCTGGAGCCTAGATAATCGCTGGCTCGTGCTAGCCGCTGCGGCGATCCTCACGTATATCGGCATTTCACTACTGCCGTTTATCGGCCAGGAAATGATGCCGCTTGCGGACACCGGGCAGGCCTATGGTTTTCTTGAAATGGCGCCCGGTTCCTCATTTGAGGCAACCAACGCCGCGAGCCGGCGATTCGAATCGCTGCTCCTGCATCAGCCCGACGTACAAAAAGTGTCGGCCGAAGTCGGCGAAGACAGCGGCGGCCACTATTTTACCGGCACGGCGATGAACGGCGTGAACGACGCGTCGTATATGATTACGTTTAAGCCGAAGGAAGATCGTCGCCGTTCGATTTGGCAGATCATGGATGGAGTCTATCGACAGGCCGAAACAACGATTCCGGGCATTCGGCGGCTCGAGCTCAAAGAGATGGGCGCCGACGTTATGGCCAGCAACAATGCTCCGGTTGAAATGCTCCTCTACGGGCCAAACCGCAAAGAACTCTACTCATTGGCCAGCGTGGTCGCAGACCAGGCTAGGAATATTCCGGGGTTGCACGAGGTCTCCACGAGTTCGGCCGACACGCAACCGGAAGTTGACATCCACGTCGACCCTACCAGGGCATCGCAGGTCGGTCTGACCCCGCAAGAGGTCCAGATGCAGGCGTACTACGCGCTGCGAGGCGGCCTAACGACGGAGTATTTCAATCCGCAGAACGTCCGCCACGATACGATCCTCGTGCGATACGCACGGGACCAGCGGAATCGTACCGGAGATATCTCATCCGTCCAGATCGTCGGCAAGGACGGACAGGTGGTGCCGCTCGCCGCTATAGCCCGAGTGAAACGCAATGTCGGTCCGACGATGATCGAGGATGACGATTTGCGGCCGAGCGTCTCGGTCCTGGGATTCTACCGGCGAGGGGGGCCCGGCGAGATGGATCTCGACATGGACATTCTCTCCCGCGGCATGGCCGCAGTTCCATTTCCGCAAGGTTACGGAATGGAGATGCGCGGCG
>Ga0207416_1002167_pt1 | contig 22613 bp, 22 predicted proteins | sample PaiPotPPM11metaG_FD_184107 | JGI IMG/M metagenome (GOLD analysis project Ga0207416, IMG submission 184107) | Iron sulfur acid spring bacterial and archeal communities from Banff, Canada, to study Microbial Dark Matter (Phase II) - Paint Pots PPM... ...
GGCCAAAATTCCAGCGGCATCTACTTTCTTTATTCGAAATTGGGCAGGGTAGGATTCGAACCTACGTAGCGCTGAGCGCGGCAGATTTACAGTCTGCTGCCATTAACCACTCGGCCACCTGCCCATAACCTCGGCAAGCCTTATGCTACTTGAGTTGCCGATTTCCTTGGCTTCGCTGTTAGGGTGTCTCCGTTCGTGCAGTACACAATGTCGTACACTATCTTCTCTTTGGTCGATGAAGCTGGCAGTTTCACGGGATTGCCGGCTAGCTCCTTACCCCTGATGTCGCGATAAGCCCCCAAGGTCGCATCCATGCTATTCGCGAGCCTCGCCTGCGCCCCGGGCAACGCGTGCCCGTATTCGCGCAGCGTGAACCCCGGATCGTAGTGCCCGAGGGCCTGGCTGACTATAAGCGGGTTCTCCCCAGCAGCAAGCGCCAGCGTGGCGTATGTGTGCCGCAACGTATGCGGGCCGCAGTCTGGTAGGCCAGCTGCCTTAACAGCTTGTCGGAACGAGGCAGTAAACCCGTTGGGTTTGAGCGGCGAACCGTCTTCACGAGCAAACACAAGATCGCGGTCGCCGTACGCCGCGCCCACTCTCTCTTTCGTATCGTTTTGCCGAAGCTTCTGATCAACCAGTGCATCCATAACGAACACCGGCAGAGAAACCAACCGAGCTTTCTTAGACTTCGGTAGCTTGAAGTCGTACTGTTCGTTTCCGTGCTCATCCCGATAATAATCAAGGCTGCGAGCGACGAGCATGTATGCGCGCTCCCAGTCTATATCGCTCCATTTAAGGCCAAGTATCTCGTTTCGTCGCAATCCACATCCCAAACCAAGCGCGATAGAGGCCTTCATCTCGTAGTCCTTTGTTAAACGTAAGAGCGCTTGAGCTTGTTCGATCGTAAGACACCTTCGCTCTGTCTTCACTGCCTTTGGAGGGCGGGCCACTTCGGATGGATTGCGCCGTTTCAACAACTCCTGGCGCACCGCGTCGCTCAGTGCGGCGTGGAGCGTTCGGTGCGCGTGAGCCACAGTTGCTGCAGAGAGCACACCCTCCCGACCGTCTTGGCGTTCCTTTTGCCATTTCGTATAGGCCTGGTCTAGATGCTTTGGACGTATCGCTGAGAGCCTCATAGATCCGAGAGTCGGATTAATGAAGCGATCGATGTCTCGCTTGTACCTTCGAAGGGTTGACGCTTCCACCCGAGTCACTCGCTCTTCAAGCCAAGACCCGAGATAGTCACGAAGAAGCGGGTCATCGCCCTTGCCGACGAGTCCTGCCTCTACCTCGGCGATGAGCTTGCGTAACGCTTTCTCCGCATCAGCTTTGGTCTTGGCCCTAATTGTCTTGTAGTGTTGGAGGCGATTACCCCCATCGTCGAAGCCCGCGCTCACGCCAAGGCGCCACTTACCGGGAGCTGTCTCCCGCATGGAACCCGACCCGCGCGGCCTGCGCTTGCTTTCCTTCACTCCAGCCTCCTCTCCAAAGTTTGCGAAGTGCTTGTGTCCTGTTGCCGCGAGATACTGCTCAAATCCATCCGAAGGATGCTTCGAGAGCCGCCGTCAAGCAGGGGCTCTTGCCGCGCAGCCTGATGTAGCCTTTCATGCATTTCTCCTTTCGCTGCGATTGCGTGCGTCACCAGATGCTCGAACTTGAACGCCCGGTGTCGATACTGGTTGGTCTGCTGGTTTGGCACAATCCTACGTGCCAGGGCCAACTCAAAGCTCGGCGCCGTTCGCCAATGCCTCCGCAAGTGCGGTCTTTGGGATCTTGATGAGCCGACCAGCCCGCACCGTGCGCAGCTTACCGCGTCGAATAACTTGATATGCGGCCGTGCGACCGATGCCAAGTACTTCACTCATCTGCTCAACGGTGAGCACGTCGGGAGCATCCTCAAGCCTCATCCGTGGCTGTATCATCTTTGTCACCTCCTCTATGCGCGAAAGGTGGCGTCGGACAACGTCGGCTTCTATTCGTTCGCGCGTGGTGTTATTATCAAGCACCGTGGGATGGCGACTAGGCTCTCTTGCTGGAAGAAATTACCCCTTGACATTCCGCCAGCGTCCGCAGCAGTCCGCAGGCGTGCACTGGTGTGCACGGTCGGGGAATATTAATCGGGGAATATTAATTTTTTCGGCTGGGTCTCACGACTGACTGACGACTAAAAGACGTGCCCTTGCCTCAATGTATTTGCATCAAGATCCGAGACCGATTCCCCGCTCCGGTCCTTTACGCTCGAGCTCACGGATGCGCCAGGTAAGTTTATGTGCAGCACCGTCTCCTGGGTGATCGTTGCCGGCATGCGCCCGCACCCACGTACCGATCTTGTGCTGCAGAGTGGCCGTAGTTTTCTCGTCGGTGCGAATGACGACCAATTCGCGGCCGACATCGATGACCACGACCCCGTCACCGTTCGCGTCCGTCGCAGCCACAAGCAGCCTCCCACTATGCTGGCGACCCGCAGCAAGTTTGCCGGAGCAGATCGGCTTCCCATAGCGACGAGAGAGCTCCCCAAGATCCGGTATTTGCCTATGTAGCGCTCCACCGCGGATTGTGATTCCCATTTCCGCTGCCAGCGCGGTCGCCTTATCACGAAATGCATCGCTGCCGGAGAGATAAATGCCGCGTTCCCATTTCTCCCTGGCTATCGCAAGACCGGCTTTGATGTAATTGTCGCTCAGATCGTGAAACACTACCCGAGCACCTTGGTCGCAAAAGATCGTCCGACCCTTGTCCAGGAAATAGACGCCGGACGAGTTCCCGACCGTGGTCAAGCTGCCAAAGATGGCATTGAGGGTCTGACTTTCGCCTATCGCGATTGCTGTGTTCAACAAATGCTGATCAGGCCGCAGATCAGTCGCCACACGCCGGCGCAAATGGCCGAGCTCTTCTGCTGCGACCGTGTCGCCAGCGCCTGCCTCGCGCACGAGCCATGCTCTCCACGCACCTGGACCCTGCCTGGAAAGTTGGGCTCGGAGGTCGCCTCGTTCTTGTCGGATCTCTTTGCGCAATTCTTCCCGCCTGACAGCAGCTCCGATCGCGGCAATCGAGTACAGCAGTTGCTTCTCTCCTGGTCGTCGTGAATTGCAAATGCGTTGGCGAACTGCTTGGTTCTCTTGACGCAGCTCGGCCTTGTGTTCGCATTCGGTTTCCCGCTGTTGCTGCCAGAGCACTTCGCGTTTGGACGCTTGCGTCTTGTGCCACTCCAAAGTGACTTGCTCAAAGCGTTTCCTGAGCGCGCTTTGCCGCGCGCGGTCGGAGGCTTGTACGCTTGCCACTTCCATCGTTGCGCGGTATGACTTGTCGATTGTGTGGTCGGGCGCGCCTGTGGGCCCCTGATATGGCCCCAGGCGCGCTTCCAACTTTCCTCGTGACGCGAAGCGGCCAAGATGACTTGCCTTCCCGTGCAATTTGTCCGGCTCGGTCCGGTCCACGATCACCGCACCGCTGCCTTTTATCGTGTACTCAAGGTTGTAGGTTGCCAGCGCTTTATGCAAGCTTTCCCAGCTCGGATCACGCTCCTGGAGCTCTCGCTTGAGCCTTTCTGAAGGCTCCTTTCCGAGCCAGGTTTGGAAACTTTCTCGGCCGTTCCAAGCCTCGTAGTTCCTCGCTCTCGTGCTTGGTGTGGCGGGTAAATCGTCTGAGCGATCTCGCTTTTGACGCACGATCTGTGGCTCGCTGTCGTCAGCAACCTCGATGCGATGTGGCCCTTTGTCGTGCGTCCATCCTTGCTTGATCTCGATCTCCCGACAAGTGCGATCCAGCACCAGCCAATCACGGAATACGGGCACTGCTTTGTAACTCTCGGGATTAACTCGGTTGACCGCCACATGCGTATGGACGTTCCTGGTGTTCCGATGAACCGCGGCAACCCACTGGTTTCCGTGCAGTCGTAGCGCCGTGAGCGTCGCTGTTACCGCATCGAATGCCTGAGCATCCGAGGGATTCTCGCCTGTCCTCCAGCTGAGCACGTAGTGGTAGACGGGATCTTGTGCGCGCGAAAATGACGCGACTTGCTCCATTTCGTCCGCGGCAGTTTCGACCGACCAAACTTCGCTCGAGTGCGTCATCGCAGCGGCATCCTTGGTGATGTACCGCGTTAGCGCTGCGAAGCTGCTTTTTCCATCCAGTCGTCTTATGGGAACTTTGGCTAGCATTGTTTGTGCTCAGATCGTGAACCTGACACTATGAGCTGCGAGAAGACGAAGTCGCCGAGCAGCTCGCAGCACCCAATGCGTTTGTATATCAGCCGGCGGAGCCGGGCTGTATATACAAACGCCTACCCTGTCCCCTATCGCCTTCTCGCGCTGTGCCTTATATCAGACCAAAATTGTCTGCGTCAAGCGCCTTACCGCAACAGCCGAAATCGTTAAGTGCCTGACAGTTGTGCCAACGACCATTCTCACGGGTCAGCCGGCGAGGGAGGTATAGCGGAGTGCAGGAAAACGGACAACTCTTGACGCCACCCTCAAGACCGATCTGCCAAACGTCCGGTGCTAGGGTCGGTGCAATTAGCGTCGACACAGGCGATTATCGCTTCGGTCCGTTGCCTGTAGTTAACCAACCACAAAGCGACGAGAAACCTACCTGGTAAGACTTTCGCCTATAAGCTCGTGGAATTCTCTATCCCCCGCGCTGCTTCCGCCGACGCGAGGAGCTCGCGTCAAGCAATGCCCGAATTAACAGAGATACCTCCTGTCTAGCTTCGCGCACCTTGGGATCGGCTCCAAACTTTTCGAAGCGCACAAGAGCATCTCCGAGGGCGCGTGCAGCAAGCGCGAGTTCGTCGTAACGCGCCGATGCGACATTAGAGGTCAAGGCAAGTCCAATCACGCCCGCTCGTGTGGCATTCAAGCGCGTGTGCAACCGCGAATAAACTCGCGGACCAAGAGGAACGTCCGGCACAACGAGTGCACCAGCGTCCGGAGATTCTATCGCCCGCCTAACGGCAATTAACGCCAACTCCAAGAGGCGAAATGCTTCGTCCCGATCATCGCGAGCCGGCATATGTTACTCTAGCTGAGCCCGGATATGCAAATCGGAGGCAAGCGAAAACCATCATCGGTTTCGTAAAGCGGACCCAACTACGTCTCGTGCTGTCTTGCGAACGAGGGCGTCACGATCAGCAGTGGCTTCCATGACAGTAACTTGTGCCCGCCTGTCGCGGAACCTCGCCAATGCCCGTACAGCACTTGACCGAACCAGACTATCTTCACAATGTTTCACTGCCCAGATAAGTGCTGCAATGGTACGAGGATCGGCGCGCATTCCCAAAATGTCGGCTGCTATTGCGGCATGCTCGCGAGTCGCATGGCGCAGTGCCTTGGCGAGCTTATACGTGAAACTTGCCGACGTTATCTTCTCGCGACGCTCCCCGCGCCCGCCAGCCATAATTATGACCGGACCCTTCGATTAAGCATCGTTAGCACCACGCCATCCAACTCTGGCCGAAAATTCGCAGAAAATATTCAGCTCCCAGTAGAAAGAATTTCCTTGAGGTGTCTAATCGACTCTTCGAGCTGTTGACAGCGCCGTTCAATCACTGAGGCTTCCGCGTCAGCCCCGAGATGATGGAGACGCTCAATATTTGAGGCGCGCATGACCGATTGCACCTTGAAATGGCTTGCGGCATACTCCAAATTAAGCATGTAAAGCTCTGTACGCGCGCGATCCGTCTGAATCGCCAGCTCGGCTATTTCTGCACGCAGAGCGTCAACTTCACTCGTCATGCTTTTGGTAGAGCCGATCGACGAGTTCGCGCAAGTGCCGTTCCTCAGCTACGAGCTGTTGATACCTAACCCGAAGCTCTTCAGCGCGCGAGTTCCAAGCATCGACCGCCTTTTCGTGCGTCTCTAGCTCCGCCGCCGACGAAGCGAGCATCTGTGCCTCCTCCTCTTGTTGCGGGCGGAGCACATCGATCGAAGCATTCAAACGAGTGAGTTCAGCGCGTAGCTTGTCTCGTTCTAATCGTAGCGTAGACAGTGTGTTGTCGCTCATTCTTTTTGTATCGCCACTTCGATCTCTTCAAGGCCACCAGATTCCGCCTCTAAGACTTCCTGCGTTGGAGGAAAGTGAATCTGGGCGATGATCGTTGGGATAATCGCAGTTGCTATCACAACACTGACAAGCACGCTATATTGCAGTTGACTGATGTAATGGTGGCTCAACCCGTATAGACTTGCAATGGTCCCAAAGGTCAAGCCTGTTGCCATCATGAGGGTGAGGTAGGTCGCGTCACTTGGATTGTAGTTAAACGTCCTCGTGGCAGGCCATACTCCTACAATTTTGGCGATTACTTTTACGAAGAAAAGCGCCACGATCATTTTTATGCCCGATATCACCTGAAGAATTGATACGTATGTGCCTGCCTTTATAAAGTAGAACGGCGTCAGTAAGCTCATGGTGGTAGTCCGCAACTTCCGCGCAAGCTCCACATGGGAGAGCAAAAAGCCGGCTGAGGCAAAACCCAAGAGATAGGCCGGCAAGACCCCCTCGCTCTTTGCCAGAGTTGCTAGGCCAGCCAAGAGAAAGATGATGGTAAACAAAAGCCGCGCGCCGGGTTCGCTTACCCGATCTCCCATTTTCATAAACGCCACAGGTAGGAATCTCGGCAACAACACAACCGCGACTAAAGAGGCGCCAGCGAACAGCGCCAGCCACGCGTTATAGTCAGCGAAAAGAAGGCCGAGAGCCAGCACCGTACCAAGGTCAGTGACGAAACACGCAGCGAGAATCAGTTGCCCAAATTCTTTCCCCGTAAGGCCAGACTCAAGCATGACCGCGTACACCACGGCGACCGATGTGGTTGACATTGCAACGCCAGCGACCTTCGACGCGTCCAGCGACCAGTGCCCCAAGAAAAATGCAAACGTGCCTGCGGCGATAAATGGAAGCCCGAACGACACAAATCCGATCAGCAAGGCTGGCCGCCATTGTCGCCGGAGGACCGCCGGATTTATTTCGGCGCCTGCAAGATAGGTCAGCATGATGCTGCCAAACCCAGCGACAAAATCGATCCACGTGTTCGTCTTGAGCGCGATAAGATTGCCGGCGAGGATGCCAAGAACGATTTCGATGAGCGCGGCGGAAATCTTAAGACGGATGGAAACGAGCGCACCGATTAGCGCAAGTCCCATCCATATCGCCGCGAGAAGCCAAGTGTCGCCGAGAATCGGCGCAATCAACGTCGTGTGCACGATGCTTCCTCCTGATGACGCTCGGTCGAGCATCAGGAGTCATCGGCCTTCCACGGCAGTTTGGCGAGTGCCGGGCGGACTCCACCGCCTCAGGGGCCGCTACGCAACGGGCTTCAGTTTTCCCTTCAACAGGCTCATCATGGAGTCTTCTGGCGGTCGCGCATGATCAAAACGGCGATGACGATGAATGTGATGGTGAAGGCTATGGCAAGATACGTGATTGCCGGTCCCCCTGATGCCGGCTCCGTGTGACTCACATTGCCAATGAGCGCACCCCGATCGAGGTAAAGCGCAAGCCATATCGTGACCACGATTAGGAGCGCCAACAGCGAGCGCACGCGAATTCTCATCGATCGCCTACCCTATGGTGATGCTGCTTTGTCGAACCGCACGAGCGTGAAAGATTATGACGGAGGTAGAAACCATCAGGCATCATACTGGCAACTGAGGCGGGCTCGATCGCCCTGACGAGTCTCATATTTGGAGCCTTGTGGTAGACATCCTGGAACGCGATTAGGGGCTTAAGTGAGATTTGGTCTGGTAAGAGTGCCGGAAAAGCCCAAGCAGCAGGAAAAGTCGAGAGCTTTTGACGTAACTTCTATCTCGGCGACGGAGTCCGCCACGCGCATCGTGCGCCAAACCGCCTGTTTTGGCTGATGACTCCTACGAGCGTGATGCGAGCGCAGTAGGAGGGTCGATGGCAGATCTCCAATTTGAGTTCGTTCAAGGCGATCAGCTCGTATGAGCCCCGCCCTTTTTCGTTTTCGACGCCTCGCGAACAATCCAAAAGCGAACGCATAGTGCTCGAAGTTGTCGACATCTACAAACGGTTTGGCGCAAAGCACGCCGTCGCGGGGGTTAGCCTGCGCGTAGACGACGGTGAGATCGTTGGGCTCTTAGGGCCAAATGGCGCAGGAAAGACCACCACGTTCAACCTTATCGCCGGCCTCGAACGAGCGGACGCAGGACGCATCGAACTCGACCAAGCCGACGTCACCTCGTGGCCCATGCACAAGCGCGCGCTCGCCGGAGTTGGGTATCTTCCGCAAGAGCCGTCAATATTCCGGCGGCTATCGGTCGAAGACAATCTGCGGCTCGTTCTGGAAATGCGCGGGGTTGCTGCGCAAGAGATCGACCGGCTCATTGACGGCGCATTGCGCTCATTCGGAATCGAGGCGTTGAGACTCCAGGGCGCGTCAACCCTTTCCGGAGGCGAACGCCGCCGCGTCGAGGTCGCTCGGGCCGTTGTTCTACGACCCAGGGTCTTGCTGCTCGACGAACCCTTTACCGGAATCGATCCAATCGCAACTGCGGACCTTCAGCAGCTCATCGCATGGCTGAAAACTCAGGGACTGGGGATACTTGTGACCGATCACAACGTGCGAGAGACCTTGGCGGTGGTCGACCGAGCCTATATCATTCATCAAGGGAAGGTTCTCGTGTCCGGGCCCGCGGCGATGGTAGCCCGGCATGCAGATGCAAGGCGGTTTTTCTTTGGAGAGCACTTTGAGTATATAAGCACGGGCCTCGTGCCCAGATCGGAGTAGCAGATGCTGTCAGCAAAATGCGCGTACGGCGGATGTCAATGCGTTGCCCTCCAGGGCATTGGAATGACCTTCTGCAGCGATCGCTGCGAAAAGCTGTATCGCTCGCAAAGCAAGGAACGGTGTGAGTGCGGGCACTCCAACTGCCGAGCAGCTACGTGATGTCAAGTCATCCACCCGCGGAAGACGGTAGGGCGAGCGATCGGGTAGAGGATCTACCGGAACTCTATCGCGAGGCTCTGCGAGAAGCCATGATAAACGGTGAGACGGTGGAATGTCTAGTCTTCATCGCGAGCGATACGGTTCGCAGCACGAGGGTACCCGCAGCAGCTTTGGTCGCCACTGACCTTGGCGTCCTCGCGCTGCGGGAGAGCGACGACGAAGTAGGCGATGCGCGTTGGGGAATTCAAACCACGGCGCTACCGTACGCCAATATTGGGGCTATTACGCTTGGTCACGTGCTGCTCCGTGGGCACATTCGCATCCGACTATTCGCCCCGAGCGGCAACCGTACAGAGAGAGATGCTCGCTATCTTTGAGCCTCACTATGGTGAGTTGAAGATTCCGTATGCGACGCTTGACAAGAGGCTGGTGCGTCGCTTTTTCCGCGTCGTTCGTTCCCATCTGTCGATCGGGCGCCATTGATATTACTTCTGGAGATGGCATGTTGAATAAGGAATATCGAGTGCGCGCGTGCGCGGCCGTTCACGATCACGAGGGCAGGACTCTTTGCGTGCAACACCGGCGGCGTGGCCTAGCACATTGGACCTTGCCCGGCGGTGCTCCACGGAGGGATGAATGTCTCGACGCGGCGCTCATCAGAGAAGTCGAAGAGGAGACTGGCTATAGATTGCAGTCGGCGAGCTCTTTGCGGTCGGGGAGATGCGGGGAGCGCTGGGTTCCCAACCTCGTATTATCATCTTCTTTCGCGCACACGTGAGATCGGGGCCGAAAACCAAAACCAAGTCTGCGCGAGCAACTCGATACCTTCGATTGGTTGACGTTGCAGCAACTGACAAGCGTTGCTTTCCATCCACGCCGGGTGCTGCCGCTTCTTTCGGACAACTCCTCAAAGCCAACGTACTTGGGCGATGTAACTGATCCGATGGAGTAGGCTGCTCTTGCGCGAATCAGTGGTGCCTTTCAATGAGGCCGCGTGCCCGACGTCATGGCGAGCGCCAGAGTAAGAGTCAGTACCAGGGCACCCAACACGTACCCCACATAGGCGTTCAGGCGCCCGTGATGCATGCTGGCGAGCGCTCGGGCAATCGCAAGAGCCGCTCGCACGACAGGTTGAACAAATACGCGGTCGGCAAAATAGGTCTCGCGCCGCACGAGCCTGATTGCCGTCCGAAGGTGGGCCGCGACAGCCTCGCGGCTTTCCTCGACTGACGAGGCAAAGACGCCCTCAAAAACAACTCGGATCGGATTTGAAAAGCCCGCAGCAGTGTAGGTCAGTTCTGGCAGCAGCCGTGGCAGCGCGCCATCCCACACCGCGCCCCGGCTTACTCGACGTCGATACAACCCGAAGACAGCATACGTGAGGCCGAGCAGGAGCGCAAGGACGACCACCAAGTAGGTAGTCGACATCGCAAACACGACCGGGTTTGAGGGACCCCCTCTCATCATAACGACAAGGCCGCGGCCAGGAATGACTCCCTGGCCAATCCCGGCACCGAGGTTGTGAAAGTCGGCGACGAACTGCGGCGGCAATGCCGAGCTTCTGTTAGGATTGAGTGGTTGAAAAAATGGTGGAACCAAGAGGTTGTCTGCTGCCTGGGACGAGTTCATAGCCCGACCAACGACTGGAATGGTGTACGTTGGGAGCACGCCCAAAAGTACGACTCCAATAGCGAGAATGACAAACGGCGTGCGCGCGCCGGGTCGCACTTCGCTAAGATTCGACCGAGCCACCCGCGGTAGCCCAAGAAACGTCATCGCAAAGGCTTTCACGAAACACGTAACAGAGAGCGCTGCGGTTAGGGCGACGAGAGAGCCGACAAGAGCAAACACTATGCGCAATGCAGTCGAGTCGAGTTCGACGCTCCGTAGAAGAGTCTGCAACAACAACCACTCACTGGCAAATCCGCCGAATGGCGGTAATGCTGCGAGGGAAAGGGCCCCAACCAAGAACGCCGCGCCCGTCCATGGCAAAGCGCGCAAGAGACCACCAAGTCGGTTCATGTCGCGAGTGCCGGCTCGCGCATCAACCGTCGCAGCGGCGATAAAGAGCAGCGCCTTGGCGATCGAGTGGTTCAGGAGCTGGTAGAGTGCAGCGACCTGAGCCAAAATGACGATGCTCTTAAGGCCAGATGCTGCAAAGACTACCGCCGCACCGATGCCGACAATGATGAGCCCGATATTTTCGATCGAGCTGAACGCCAAGAGGCGCTTGAGATCGTCGTCGATCGCTGCGTACAGGATGCCGATGATGGCGGTGATTGCGCCAACCGCGAGCATGGTGGCGCCCATTGCTGGCGTGGTTGTATCTCCAAGCCAGAGCAGGGTGAGTATCATGCCGTATACGCCGAGATTCAAAATAACCGCTGAGAGCAAGGCAGAGACGTTACCGGGAGCGACGGGGTGCGCGCGAGGCAACCACGGGTTCACAGGAATGAGGCCAGCCTTGGTGGCGAAACCGAAAAAAGTGAGGAGAAAGACAACCCAACGAAAGCTCAAGCCCAGCTGAGGTGCGGCCAAAGCGAGGTTGCTGAAGTCAAGGCCCGACCCGCGATCGATGATCAGCCAACCTGCTAAAGCGGCCAGAGTTCCAGCTTCACCAATCGCGAACATCCAAAAGCCGGCAAGCACGCTCTCCCGTTCGCGATGTTCGAACGAAACGAGCAAGAAACTTATAATCGCCACGGCTTCCCAAGCTAGAAAGAATGAGACAAGGTCGTGCGCCAAGACGACGATCGTAATAGAAAGGAACAGAGCAAAATATGCGGCCGCAAATGCGCGAAGACTGTAGCGCCCAGTATAACGAATGATATACGAGCTAGAGAATAGGGACACCGGTATATAGACGAGTGCGGTGACGATGAGGATGAATGAACCCAATGGGGAAAGGGCAAGGTGCAGCGTGACCATAGGAAGTGACCACAGCTTTAGGTCGAACGGGCGACCGCCAAGTCCGAGCGATGCAGCCCAAAGCAATGCAGCACCGGTTGGCGCTCCAAGCCAGGATATGAGAGCGGACGCCCGGCGCTCGCTCACACAAGCCGACGCAATCACCCCCAAGATGCACCCAACGGCGCACAGCGCGAGCGGCAGTGTTGGGTTGGCAAGGAGGCTCATGGCACAATCCCGGCTGGGACACGACGCCCCGTAACGACAAGTAGGGCGTGCAGAATAGCAAGCGGTGGGGGTGGACATCCAGGGACGGTCACGTCGACCGGGACGACGCTCGCCACCCCGCCAAGGGAAGCGAATGTACGCCCGAAAACGCCGCCGGAAATCGCGCAAGCACCAACGGCGACGACGCGTTTTGGATCGGGCATAGCATCATAGCAGCGTCGAGCCGCTTCTGCCATGTGGTCGGTCATCGGGCCGACGACAAGCATCACGTCAGCATGGCGAGGGGTTGGGGTGACGAATATTCCGAGACGATGCGCGTTATAGTACGGACCTGCAAGCTGCGCAACCTCGCTTAGGCACGCGCCACAGTCGCCCGCATCAACGACCAAGACGTGCAAGGACCGTGCAAAGCCGTGAGCGAGAACGTCAGAGCCTTCATTCAGTGTCGCCCACTCGACGTCGTCACGCCACGCTATGGGAGTCTCATTGCGGGCGCAGCGGAAACAATGAACACAGAGGCCACGATCTGCGACGAGCACCCGGCTGCCCTCTGACGCGAGCGCTGACATTGGGCAAGTAGCTGCCAGCGCTTGCGCTGCATGTGGCTCGTTGAGTTCTGTGGTGCCTGGAAACCCGGGCGTCACACCCGGCGAATCATCTGTCTTGTCGGGGTAGCGCGTCGTTTTAACGCCGGTTTCGATGCCCTGCAAAATCCATGCGCTCATCCCAAACCTCCAAAAGAAAACATTAACGATCGTTCTCTGCAATCGAGAGATCGAGCGTTGCCAGAATGATGGGGAAGTCTTGAAAGGCGAAGCGTTCAGTCGCGAGATAAAAACCTCGCCAATTGGTGAACGATGGAGTCGTAAGACGTAGTCGTTCAATCGTGCCATTTTTGTGCACGCGAACAAAAATAATCGCCGCGCCGCGCGGTGCCTCTACCCAGCCAAGCGCCGCGCCAGCTGCTGGGACCAGCGTTTGTGCTGGTGCGGGAAAAAGTTCACGCCCAGCGAGCTCGCCCATGAGCACCAGCGATTGTTCTGCTTCGGCGAAGAGCACGCCCAGGCGGGCATAGCCGTCACCTTCGACTTGTGACGGAATCTGGAACGAGCACTTGTCGTAGGGGCTATATGGCTGCGTCGCGCGGAGATCCTCGGTTGCTGCACTGGCTCGGGCGAGCGGCCCCACTAAACCGTGCGACGCAGCCGCTGATGGCGCGATGATGCCGACTTCTTCTATACGGTCGCGAAAGCTGCTCGAATACCAGAGCAGCCGCTGCAGTTTGCGCAAGCGCGCATCGATGACGTGCAGACGCTTTAGCGCTTTCTGCAAGGTGTCTGGGCTTGGTCGAACTGCGATCCCCCCCGGAACGACGACTCCAAAAAGATAGCGGTGGCCCCCGAGCTCACCACACAGTCTCAAGACTTCTTCCTCGACGATAGCCGCCTGGCTCGTCGCTACAAGGGTTGATGTCGACTCGCAGATCTCACGTATAGTTGCTACATGATGGCGATACCGCTCGAGCTCCGCAAAAAACGCACGCAGGGCGACCGTGTCGTCGTCGACGATGAAGCCACAGATGCGTTCAACAGCCTGCGCGAACGCCCAAGCATGGGCGAGCGCCGAGGTGCCACTGCACCGTTCGACCCGGAGAAGTGCGTCGGCTGTTGATTGACCCTCAACGATCTTCTCGATCGCACGATACTTGTAAAAAAGCCTCGGGAACGCCCGTATAACGTCCTCACCAAGCGTCTCGAGCAAGAACAAGCCGGATTCTGCAACTCCGGAGTACACGGGGCCAACCGGCATCGTGAACCCCCCGGGAGCTTCGACGAGTCTCTGCGGGGTCCACGGCCGAGAATGTGGCGGTCTCGCCTCCTCCGCAATCACCTCGACCCCCGGAGTCATCGGCATCAGTTGTTCGCGCCAGCGCTGATCATGAAGCACGAAGTCTCCGAGTCGTGGGTGCCCCTCGAAGATCACTCCGAAGAGATCCTCTACCTCACGCTCGTGCCAGTCGGCGGCTGGCAGAACCGTCGCGATCGACGGCAATGATATCGCGTCGTCTTGCAATTGAACCAAGAGGCCATACCATCCGGCACCGTGCCGAAGACGAAACAGATAGAGCAGTTGAACCCGATTAGGAACCCCCTCAGCAATGATCGACGAAAAGGAACACCCCGCAGAGGAAAGAGCCAAACATGCGTCATGTATTGCGCTGGATGGGCAGTCGACAAGCGTCAGGGGAGAGACGACGCCGGCATCGCGTTGTCGCAGCACCGGATTCCGTATCAGCAACTCACGTAACGGGTCGCGCATCATTGCAATGCTCTACTCGACAACTCGAATAGCCTGGCTAGCGGCTCCGGTATCCAAACGCCAAAAAGAACTACTGGCACCATCGCTATGACAATAGCGGTAACCATCGGGACGTTCACTGAATGTGCTTGATCCGCACTGTGTACCGCAGCGGGCGGTGGGCCAAAAATGACTCGGATTGCCCGACCGAATAAGCCGAAAAATGCAATCCCTATAAAGAAAATCAGCATGAGCCCAACGAACGATTGTGATGCTGTGAACGCTGCGCGCGCAATCGCGAATTCACTGAGAAAAACAGCGAAAGGCGGCGCTCCGGCGATGGCCAACACCCCAATGAAGAGCGCGACTGCTGCGATTCGGCTACGGCCGACAAGGTCGCCGGTGTTTGCGATCATTCGCGTGCCAAATGCTGCGAGCGCCGCGCCCGAGGCATAGAAGCAAAGAGACTTCGCGAGCGCATGCGTTGCAAGTTGCCATGCCGCGCCGTAGGATGCAAGCGCTGTCCCCATCCCAACTGCTACCAAGACGATTCCCATGTGCTCCACAGTCGAGAACGCAAAAAGCCGCTTGTAATCTTGGGCTTGGAGTAAGAGAAACGCTGCTGTGCCCAGCGAGATAAATCCCACGATGAGGAGCCATGCGTTGACATGGAGCGTGTTGGCGCTTCGAAAAACCGGCACGAGCCGAAGAATCACGTAAAGGGCAGTGCTCGTTTCGACCCCCGACAGCAAGGCACATACGGGCGATGGCGCCTGACTGTGCGCGTCGGGAAGCCAGGTGTGCAGCGGCACCAAGCCGGTTTTCGTGCCGAGTCCTATAAGTATAAATGCGAATGCGACGGTGACCAACGCCGGTGGAAGGTGAGAGGCGATTGCGGCAAGTCCCCGCCAAGTGAAATCGTCGCCGCCCGCTGTTCGCATCGCCCAGAATAGCACGAGGAAGCCAAGCACCGCTACGGCCGATCCAACCAGCGTGAGCGTCGCATACTTCCATGCAGCTTCAAGGGCATCGTGCGTGTTCTCGTAACTCACGAGCAAGACCGAAAACAGTGTGGTCAAGCCGACCGCGATCCATGCAAGACCAGGCTCGACTGTGAGTGGAATTGCAAGCATGGACATTACGAAAAGATTGAAGTTAGCGGCATAGCCGCGGACCTGTCCGGGAGTTCCGCGACCAAAGCCGAGATCGCCCCATGAGTAGAGCGCTGCAGTCATTCCCACAAACGAGATGAGCAATTCCAGGAGCGCCCCGAACCCGTCGAGTTCGATCCAATGGGGAATCGCAACTACGCCGCCTAGCGTCAAGACATCGATTGTCGCGATGACGACGAGGCTGAAGACGACTGCAGCGGACAACACACTCAGTGGCAGGACCACTTTCTCAGAACGCTTCAGCGCCGGCACGAGAGCAGCAAGAAGGGGCACAGCAAGTAGGGCAAACAGGATCAGTGGCCAGCGTCCTCTCGCAGCGACACAAGGGTACCAACGTCCGTGCTTCCGACGTATTCGTGAAGGGCTCGAGTCAAAAGGCCTACGATGAGCGCGAGGAGCGGAACGTCAAACGCAATTGCGAGCTCAGCGATGAGCGGAAAATCGGGAGCGATTGCAATCGCCGCAAGAAATGCGCCATTCTCCATCGCCAGAATTCCAAGCAGTTGCGCGACCGCCTCATTGCGCGCAGCCACCTGGTAAAGCCCGACAAAAAGACCGGCGAATCCGATGGCCACATTGCCCACACTGACGAGCGGCGCACCGCTGCGCAACAAGGGGAGGGCAAAGAAATACGCTGCCACAGCGAGTGCGAGCGCGATCATGAGCGAGGTCGTGATGCTCACTCGTTGCGTCAGCTCTCGCTTCGAGTACACTTCGCGAGGCACAAGCCGCTGTAGCACGAAGGGGATCAGGATCGGCTTGCTCACGAGCGTCACAGCAGCAAGAGCAAGCAGATGCGGCGACACTGGATGCACACCCAGGACGAAGGCTGATGCTGCGAGTAGCAGCGATTGCGCTATGAACCCGAACAGAGTTGCCTGGATTTGACGCGCCACAGTCATCCCGAATCCAGTCAACAGAAACAGCCCGATGATAAGCTCGTTAAGTTGCAGCTGGAGCGCTGTCGGGAGCACCAGAGGGTGGGTCATAGGGAAAAGGCCCGGGTGATCATCGCAACGACCGCAATTGCGAATGCAGCCGCCAGAAATTCGGTGATCCGGAAGAGCCGTAACTTTGCCACTGAACATTCGATGACGCCGATGAGGGTGATCAAAAGCCCCAGTTTGACCGCAATTGCGGCAACGGCGCTAGCCAACCCGACGAAGGAGACATCGGATGAAAGCCCCCACGGTGCGAACAAAACATTTGCGAGAATGATACAAAGGACGAGAAAACGCATCCAGCCACCCCACTTCGCAAGGGCGAAGCCACGGCCCGAATACTCCAGCGCCTTGGATTCATCGATCATCGCCAGTTCGAAGTGACCCGTTGGATTGTCGACGGGCAGCCGCCCCCCTTCGGCAAGGATAAGCATGATGAAGGCAACGACTGCAAGCACGTGCGACGGCGAAAAGAAAGCAGAAAACGGGTGTACCCAATGCTGTTGAACGATGTACGGTATGGTGGAATCCGCAACAAATGCGACAGTGAAGAACACGATGATAAAAACTGGTTCGGCTAAGAAGCTCACCATTCGAGTGCGACTCGCACCCATGGCTCCGTAGGGGTTCGCAGAGTCAACGGCGGCAAGCACGCCAAAGAAACCACCCAAACCAAGGATGAATCCGCCGGCGAGCATGTCGCCCATGAATGCGAAGAACAAAGGGAAGTCCGTGAGCACTGGGATGAGCATGGTTACGGCTATCGGGGTCGCAAATGCGATCCACGGCGCAAAGCGAAAAATCCACGTTGCCTGCTCAGAAATAATCTCGTCCTTCGAAAGGAACTTACGAAGGTCTCGATATGGCTGTAAAACGCTTGGACCTCGCTTGGACTGGAAACGCTCCTTGAGCCAGGCCAAGAAGCCAGCGTAAAGCGGCGCCAACGCCACGACGAACGCTATCTGCAAGGCGTTTGCAAGCAGTGCCTTCAGCAAGGTTGCGTCCTCAGGCTACTACGTATCGAGAAGACTTGAATAAGAAACTCCTCCGCGAGGTCGCAGAGGAGCTATCAGTCCGGTTTAAACGGACATTTTTGGCGAGCTCCATCGCCGTTCGAGCCCGTTTATGCCAAGCGTGTCGCAAAACCCTTCGCGGAAGGCTCACGAGCGACGCCGCCAGCGATGGCCCAAAGCGCACGCGCTGGTGCGTCCGTCTCAGAACCGGATGGTTCGTCGCGGTGCTGCCAGGCGCGCTTTCTCGCGCGCTCTGCGAGCTCCCATCCTAGGCTGTCAAGTCTGATCGTCGCGGCCTCGAGTACTGTTCGGCCAAGCGCGTCGTCGATCGATTCCACCAACGTGTTGAGGTGCATGAGGCAGACTCCCGGGCCTGCACGATACACGACCATCAATGATGGATCGCGTAAGGCAACGCCTATCAAGCGACAGAGTCTTCGCGCTGAGTTCCAGGCGGTTCTGCAAATGTGGCATTTCAACGACGGCACGATGGCCTGAACCGGCCTGAGCGCACGAGTGTTACCCTCTTGGGCGATTAGCGGGCTCGCGTTGTAGACGAACCAATGCCGAACGCACAATTCTGGAAGCTGCCAAGATTCGGACGGATATGAAGGGCCGCCTACGAAGAACTCAATGCGGCGGCGCTCGCCCTGCGCACCGATGACACATGGCGGACAGGGGCCTTGCAGCAGAATCGCAAGGTCCGTCACCGTTTGCGACCACAGCATCCGGGTCGAGGTCCTGTTATAAGGTAGCGGCTCCAGCGCCTCAATCGGAACCTGCGGACCGTCGAAGCCGAACGAACTCCTGCCACCTAGCGAACTACGCTGCTCTGCGTGCGCGAGACACAATTGGCCCCTATCTTTAGGCGCCGTTAGCGTCCGATCCAACACCGCGCACTCGTGCTCGCACCAGGGGCAAGGGGCAGGCGGGTCGAGCAGCAAGCGCGGTGGCCACCGCTTGCGCAGGCGCTGCTTAATTTTGCCTGAGCCCGAGTTGACGACGTATTCGTATAGCGTGCTTGCTTGTTCAAAGGCACCGGCGCGGACGAATTCGGCGGCGTGCAGAGAACAGTGCCCGCGCGCTCGGCAGACGCGTTGGATAGTCGCCCCATCTGCATAGTTGTCCGTAAATAGCCAAAATGCAAATCTCCGATGTGCTTCGATTAGAGCCGCACATGCGACACACGCTCCTTGCATACGTGTATGGAACTCGGTACTCACTGAATGAATCACGTTAGTGTGCGTGCACAGGTCAGCGTCACATCGTCATCCTAGCATCTTTTGCCGCTGAACACCGTTGATGCCGCGGTGGCCGGCGAGTAGCATCAGTCCATATTGGTCCGCGTTCTTTTCCTCGGTGCTGAACTGTCGCCTACCGTCGCATTTGACCACGTATCGATGCATGTCTTCAGAAATTCGCTCCAATACGTTAGCCTGAGCGATCATCAGTTGCCGCGCATCGCTATCCTGGGTCCGCGCGATGAGTGCTCTGAAGTGCGAGAGACATAGCCCCGAGAAGCGCTGTGATGCAGACGTCTGATCGCCGACGAGGGCGGCGACCATTTCGCCCAACGCCGTGCCCTCCACTTGTAACTGGACGCGGCAGACGTCACACGTTTCGGGTGCTGGGCCAAGGCTTGCGATCTCTTCTGAAAGCACCCCACATCTGCGTGCAGCGGCGATCTCACGCAAGCGGACAGCTAGCTGCTCGAGCAACTCGGGAAAACCTATGCAAGTGCCCCTTGGACTCGCGACTGCGTCGTAGTGCCACGTATGAATTTCGCAAAACCCTCCGCTTTCTGCGAACTCGACACGCGCGTCCTCGCTGGACACGAGTTCGTGTTGATATCTACTGAGAAACTCGAATATCGCGTGACCGATTTGAATACAGATTTCACATCCCGAAAAGCGACCTGCGCCCGTTGCGGCCGCGATCCCGGAGGCCAGCGTCGTCTCTGCCTGAGGCCTGTCCAATCGGCCATGCGCGATTCTTCTGCGCAGCGCATTCAGACGGTTCAGCTCTGCGCCACAGTTAGCCAAGCCGGAGAGTGCGTCGGCAACGCGTTGACACATGGCGTGGATAAATTCGGACTGCTTCTCCTCCACGAGGAAGCGCACCAATTGCTCCTCTAGAAAGTCTACTCCGCTTTCAACGCGTCGTTGCCTGTTGTCCGCCAACCCATCCGCTTCAAGTGCGAGGCGCGCAGAGACTGAGAAAACCTGCGGCGGTGTAGCGCCGAATATGCGGATTCGCTGGCGGATGTGGTTGAGGATCTCACTACGCGCTTCCTCGGAAACGGTGTCCTGCTTGTTAATGACAAGAAAGATCCGGCGCCCTGAAGATCCCATGGCCTCGAGCAACTTCGCCTCTTCCTCAGAGAGTGGACTGTCGTAGCTTGTCACCAGCACGATGGCATCCGCCTCCGATAGGAACCTTTCCGTCGTTCGCGTGTTCTCCAGGATCGATGACCCCAGGCCCGGTGTATCGATGAAGTAAAAACCGCGACGAAGAAGGTCCGAAGGCAGTTCTACTCGGGCGGTCATTACGCGCCGCACATTTCCGGGGTTGCCGCACTCAGTGACATAATCGACGAGCGCCCCGAGCGCGACTCGTTCTGGTATACCGCGGCCCTCGTATTCGATGATTGCCTGTTCGTCGGTGCCATAAGAGACCGTCGTTATGACCGACGTGAGAGGCAAGACGCCGACCGGTAACCGATCGGTAGAAAGCATCGCATTCATGAGAGAGGTCTTGCCTCGATTGAAGCGGCCCACGACGACGAGGTTGAATCGATCCTCAGCCAGCCGTGCAAAGAGCATATTGAACGCCTGTGGCTCGTCGGGATGCTCGCATCGCGCTACGAGTTCGGCCGAGCGAAGTATTGCCGCGAGTTCGAATTTGATCTGTTCGTATTCTCTAAGATCCATGCTGCGTTATACAGATGGCTTATACAAGAAAGGCCGCTACTGCAAGTGCAGGTGCGCGCGATAAAGCGCACGCTAGATTCGATTTTGCACCGTCGGATTTGCGAGGTTTCTGGGGTGCATGCAATCGCCGCCAGAACTGCCTTTGGCAAGAACTCGCTTCAGCTCCGATGGACCCATCCATCATTGCTTTCTGGCATGCTTCCGCTACCGCGCATACCACAACGTCTGTCGCAGGCAGCGCACAAGGAGCATCAAAGTTTGCGTGAACATCGGCCATAATCGGGGCTCGCATATGGCTCCTCACCAGGGGTGTAGGAGCCATCAGCCGCGTGCGGCAGTTCCGGCGAGCTCCATCGCCGACGCTCGTTTCTTTTAGTTATTTTCGAGCTCTTCCCCCTTCAGTCGTGTAGAGGGCCCACAAGGATCCACAACGGCCCGACTAGCGCATTGGCGAGGATACGCAAGATGTGGCTGTTTCGCGCAAGCTGTGATCTTTCGAAGCCCGCTCCTACCATCGGAAACCTTCATGGCGCGGATTTCTGCGGCTTTTTCTTATTGTCCCCATCACTCGCGAGCGTCGCCCCTGGTCTTGGCCGCCTCAGTACACAATGGCGTACACATTCTCCCTGTTACTCGCTGCATTTTGCTGACACTGAGTGACATGAACGGTTGGCCGATCGAAAGCGTGATGGCCGATAAATAAAGGCGCCCCGCTGCTTATGCGCATTAAAAGTAACGGGGCGCTACGTGTCATTTTTGGCGAAGGGCGAATTTACAGTCTGCTGCCATTAACCACTCGGCCACCTGCCCATGAGCTGTGCGAGGCATTCTTTCCAGCGGATCTCCCAGGCTCACCTGCGCAAGGCGGCTGTCGCAACGTCTAATCCATCGTACTGGCTACTGTCACTGCTGGGTCGCCGCAATAAGCGCTCCGCTCCAATCGCGAGCACCGCGAGCACGACGGGAAATAACGGCGCTTCGAGCACGCGCGGCATATCGGACGGGCTTGGATCGAGAAAGAGCGGCGCCAGACCTGCCACCGCGGCACCGATAAAAATTGCGGTCTCTCGGCGGCGAATCTCGAGAGCGGTCGCGATCAGTGCGAGCACCGGCAAGACGTTGAGAATCGCGCGTTTGCACTCTACAACAATATTACTTGCCAGGGCGCGGCGATACCACGAAGCGAGCGGCTCATCAGGGTTCGCCGACCCTCGACTAATCGCAAGTCCGTGACCGATTTCGAGTTCTTTCATAATTCCGGCGCCGTGCATGAGCACGTACCAGATGCTGCTTGCAACAACGACAAGACCCAGAGTTGCTGCCATGACGGTGCTTCGCGCGATATCATCGACTGTCACGGCGCACCCGCGCGCCGATAACCGCCCCCGCGACGGCTCCAATCGGAAGGTACAAGATCCGGCGGGTGAGTCCCAACAGTATGGTAGCCAATCCAAATGTTACGATCCACGAAGGCCGCGGACTGTGCGTGTAGTGAAGCACGCTTGCCAGAGCGCCCATCGCAGCCACCCACGGCCGCGCAAGAGCCAGCAACAACCAATACATGAGAGCAACGCTGGCAACATACGCTCCGAGGGAAACGTCCGCCAGGGCCGCGAGGCCACGCCAGCGATAAAAAAGCGATGCCACCCAAGGGTAGAGCACGCGCGTGCGAAAGATCGGGCCGGGTGCCGGCGGGGCGTGTGCGACGTCAACCGTTAAAAACTTCCGATATCGTGCGATTTGTCCAATGGGCTTTTGAATGTAAAATGCTTCTGCTTTGAGCAGCGCATCTGCAGGCGAAAGTCCGGTGTCCTGCATCGCCACTCGCGAGTACTGGAAGCCGTCTGGCGTAAAGCGCGGGTTGCGAGAAACAACCGTTAATGCCAAGACAAAAGCTACAACGACGACCGCTATAAACCAAAGCGCCTTGCCAGACATCGATGCGCAATTCGCAACCGGGACCGCAAAGCCCCGTCAAAGCGAGACCCAGGCATTAGGACCTTCGCGATCGGACTGCGAATGATTAGACCGCGCTATGCTGGCAACGTCGTTATTCGAACAAATAACGCCCATCGGTTCGTTGTTTATTGCATTTGCGACGGTCGTATTTACGACGCTTATGCTCTCGCGTCAAGTGCGGCAGATGGAGCACGAGCGCAACGCTATTGCAATTCTGCAAGCCATTGACCGCCTGACGTCCGCGCCGATCGTGCACGTCT
>Ga0207416_1002168_pt1 | contig 22608 bp, 10 predicted proteins | sample PaiPotPPM11metaG_FD_184107 | JGI IMG/M metagenome (GOLD analysis project Ga0207416, IMG submission 184107) | Iron sulfur acid spring bacterial and archeal communities from Banff, Canada, to study Microbial Dark Matter (Phase II) - Paint Pots PPM... ...
GATTGCTACGACGCCCTCGGCTGGCCTGCTCGACTCTCTCGCGGAGCCTTCTGGCCTGTCACGCTGCCCACGCTGCTCGACCGTCGCAAGAAGGCCGACACGCCCCTCCGAAAACCCACCCCACCCCTCCGCGATCCTGAGGTCACCCTCGCCGTGCTTCGGCGCACGTTGAACGACCTGCGCCGCCGCACTCGTCGCGCCACGCCGCTCAGCGGCTCCTCCGGCTGGAGCGAGTATCAGGATACCCTCACTCACTACACCCCGGAGCAAAGCCGGCAGAAGGTCGAGTGGATCCGTCGTGTCCTCGAAGCATCGCATCCGGGCCGCGTCCTCGACATCGGCGCCAACACCGGCGAATTCAGCGCGCTCGCAGCAGAGTCAGGCGCGGCAGTCGTCGCCCTCGAGCGCGACATCGCATCGGCCGACCGCCTCTTTCGCATGGCCCGCGAGCGCAACCTCTCTATTCAAACGATCCACGCGGACATCGCGCGTCCCACACCGGCGGTCGGCTGGCAGAACTCCGAGTCGGTGGCCTTGCTGCCCCGTCTCGAAGGCCAGTTCGACCTAGTCCTGATGCTCGCCGTCATCCACCATCTCGTGCTGATGGAACAGATCCCACTCCCCGCCATCCTCGACCTCTGCCACCGCCTCACCCAGCATCACCTCGTCATCGAATGGGTGCCCGTCGAGGACCCCATGTACCAAAGCCTCATGCGCGGCCGCGACTCGCTCTACGGATCGCTCAGCGAAGCCAATCTGCTCGCCGCCTGCACCGGCCTCTTCAACCCAGTCCACCGACAGCCGCTCGGAAACGGCCGCGTCCTGTTCCACTTTGAAAGGATCGGCTGATGCTCAAGCGCCTCTGCCAGTGCATCGGAATCGCCTCACTGATTCTCGTCATCAACTACGGCGATCTCCTCGGCGGAGGCGCGGATGTCCGCATGCACACTCCGTTCTCGCTCGCACCCATCTGCTACGCGCAGATCGCCGACATCGTCCTCCTCGCGCTCTTCCTCTTCGCCGTGCTCACTGCGCTCTCCCACACCGGTCTGTATCGATGGGTGCGCCTTGTGCTCGCCATCGTTATCCCGCCGTATCTCGTCCAGCGCACCCAGTCGTTTTTTCCTTTCGACCGCATCGAAGGCTTCGTCCTCATCCTCCTCGTCGTCTGGGCCGCGATTCTTCTGCTCCTCATGTTGCGCTTTCCCAAGTGGTATCGCGGTCTCATGAAGGTCAGCAGTGCTCTCGCTGCGTCCCTCGTCGTCTTCGCGCTTTGCAGCATCGCGCAACTCCTCTGGGTCGCCACGTGGAAGCCCGCGCCGAACCAGATCACCGCAAGGTGGGAGATCGGCTCTCAACCTCCCCGCCAACACCCTCTGCTGGTCTGGATCATCTTTGACGAACTCTCCTACGACCAGGTCTTCGAGCATCGCGCCCGCGACCTCAACCTCACCAACTTCGACGCGCTTCGCTCGCAGAGCACCCTCTTCACCGACACCCAGCCTGTCGGCTACTTCACCGTCAAGATCGTCCCTTCACTGCTCACCGGCAAACCCGTCGACGGCATCCGCTACAACTTCCACAATCATCTGTGGGTCCACCACGACTCCGGATGGGCCCCCATCAAGGGATCCGACACCGTCTTCGGCGACGCCCAGACCGCGGGCTGGCGCACCGCCGCAGTCGGTTGGTACAACCCCTACTGCGCCATCTACGCCGACGCCATCCAGAACTGCTACTGGACCAACCACGACATGTTCGACGGCCTCATGGCTCCCAACACTCCATTCCTGACCAACATCTACACCCCGTTGCAACAGGTCGTCCGCGAACTCAAATCCCCCTCCCGCGCCGACCGCGACCTCTGCACCTTCGACGTGCGTCATCGCTATCAGACCCACATCGACTTGCAGCAGCATGCATTCCAACTCCTGCGCACCGATCAGGCCGACTTCGTCTTCCTCCACTTCTCCCTCCCCCATAGCCCCAATATCTGGAGCCGCATCAACGACAACTTCACCCAGTACTGCGACAGTTCCTACCTCGACAACCTCGCGCTCTCCGATCACCTCCTCGGCCAACTCATGGAAACCCTCAAAGCATCGCCGCGCTGGAACCAGACCACTCTCATCCTGCAGGGCGACCACGGCTGGCGCATTGATGCCTGGAGCGGACTCCCCTCCTGGACCGACGAGGACGACGCGGCCGCCCGTGACACCTTCGATACACGACCCGCGCTCATCATCCACCAGCCAGGCCAGAACCAGCCCCAAACCGTCACCGCGCCCTGGCCCATCCTCCAGGTCCACAGCGTCATCGAACAGGTCCTGCACGGCCAACCGCTTACCTTCTGACACGCGCGGATTCCGCATCCTCTCCGGCGAATAAATAGCGTAATCTTCAAAGAGAGCGCGCCGTGCCTTCTCCATTCCAAATCGTCTCCGCCGAGCCGGAAGCCCCCGTCTCCACCAGGCTCCCGACCCTGCACGACTTCTTCTCCCCCGGCGGCGTTCTCTCGCGCTCCACCCTCGCCTTCGAGCACCGCAAGGGTCAGTACGAGATGGCCAAGGCCATCGAAAAGGCCTTCGCGGACAAGCGCCATCTCATCGTCGAAGCCGGCACCGGAACCGGCAAGACCCTGGCCTACCTCCTGCCCGCACTGCGCCTCGCCCGCGAACGCCAGCAGCGCGTCATCATCTCTACCGGCACAAAAAATCTCCAGGAGCAGCTCTTCTTCAAGGACGTCCCCTTCCTCGAAAGCGTCCTCGGCCCGCTCCGCGTCTGCTACATGAAGGGCCGCGGCAACTACCTCTGCAAGCACAAGCTCTACGCCCTGCGCGACTCCCCACTCCTCACCGGCCTCGAAGAAGTCTCGCAGTTCCACGCCATCGCCGCATGGGAGAAGACCACCGCAACCGGCGACCGCGCCGAGATCGATTCCCTTCCCGAGTCCTCCGCCCTCTGGCCCAAGCTCGACGCCCGCGGCGAGGCCTGCCTCGGCCAGTCCTGCCCCGATTGGGAGAACTGCTTCATCACCACCATGCGCCGCAAGGCGCTCGAGTCCGACATCATCATCGTCAACCACCACCTCTTCTTCGCCGACATGGCGATCAAGCTGCAGGCCGGCGCATCCGCGGACTCCGGCGTCTTACCCGCCGCCGGCGCGGTCATCTTCGACGAAGCGCACGAACTCGAAGAGACCGCCAGCAACTACTTCGGCATCGGCCTCAGCACGCAGCGTTTCGACGAGCTAGCCCGCGACGTCGAGACCATGCTCCGCGCCAAGCGCGCCTCCACCTCTGCAATCGAAAGCGCAACCGCCACCCTCCGCGACCGCGCGCGCATCTTCTTCGCCGCACTCCCCGTCGCGGGTGAGGGCAACGCCGGCCTCGGCCGCATGCCATTCGAGCAACGCGGCGAATTCCTCGAAGAAAGCGGCGACACCTACACCGGCGCACTCAATGCCCTGATGCGCCTCGAAGGCGAACTCGAGCGCGTCAAAGACGTGGAAGAGGCTCCGGGCCTGCGCAAACGCACCGCCGACATCGCCACCCACTTGAAATTTCTGCTCGAGTCGCAGGACCCCAACACAGTCTTCTGGATCGAGCGCCGTGCCGCCGGTGGCGTCCGCAATCTCGCCCGCGGCATCGGCCACGCCAGCCATCACACCCACCTCCAGGCAACGCCCATCGACGTCTCGCAACTCCTCGCCGGCGCACTCTTCGATTCCTACAGTTCCGTGATCCTCACGTCCGCAACCCTCACCGTCGCTGCGACCGGTAACGCAGGCTCCGGCTTCGAGCACATCTCCAAACGCCTCGGCCTCACGCTCGCGCGCGAACTCGTCGTGCCCTCGCACTTCAACTACCCGAAGCAGGCCCTGCTCTATCTGCCGCCCGGAATGCCCGACCCGCGCGAGCCCGACTTCTTCGTGCAAGCCGCCGAACGCACCCGCCGCATTCTCGAGATCACCCGCGGCCGCGCTTTCTGCCTCTTCACCAGCTACGCCCAGATGCGCGCCATGCACGAGCGTCTCTCCGCCGAACTGCCCTACCCGCTGCTGCTCCAGGGCACCGCCCCGCGCAACGTCCTCCTCGACGAGTTCCGCGACACTCCCGGCGCCGTCCTCTTCGGCACCTCCAGCTTCTGGCAGGGCGTGGACGTGCAGGGTGAGCAACTCAGCTGCGTCATCATCGACCGCCTCCCCTTCGCCGTTCCCTCGGATCCCGTCGTCAAGGCGCGCATGGACGCCATCACCAGCGCCGGCGGCAACGCCTTCTTCGACTACCAGGTACCCAGCGCCGTCATCACGCTCAAGCAGGGCTTCGGCCGCCTGGTCCGCTCGCTCCAGGACCGCGGCGTGCTCATGCTCCTCGACCCGCGCATCCAGCGCCAGCGCTACGGCCGCATCTTCCTCGACTCGCTCCCCCCCTACCGCATCACCCAATCCATCGAAGACGTAGAAGCCTTCTTCGCCCCAGGGAAACCGCAATCGCTGACGGCTGAAAGCTCATAGCTCATAGCTCGCTCATAGCTCCCACCTCATAGCTCATAGCTGGATCCCAAAAGCGAGCCGACCACAAAACGGCGCAAAGCCACCGGGCAGCGCGCCCCAATCGGTGTCAAGCCACGAACCGCTTATCCACCACAAACTAAACGGGAAATTCAGTACCGGTGAGTTATGGTAAAACTGCTATTCTGGTATTAGTGAATTAATCGAAAGAGCCCGGCGCGAGCCGGGCTTTCGTTTGCCACGATGGCACCCTGATCGGATGACTGGTCTTGACCTGTACCGGACCGAGGTCATGACTTAAGCATATTATTTACAATACTTTGAGACCAAAATGGGGGGGGGTATCTCCGTCACTTTGACGGAGGAGGATTCCAGCCCAACCGCAAACGCGAGCCAAGCCTCGCGCCCGGGTTTCGTTCTTCCAGAACCACGACAGTGGGGCGGTCATCAAGGTCCTGACCTAAGTCTTTTGTTTGCTAGATTTTGAGATCAAAATGGGGGAGGGGGGTACGTCGCCGCTCAGCACAACATCGACGCCACCGGCGTTACCTGCTCCACCATCCCGCGAATCGTATCGAGGACCAGTTCCGGCTCATCCAGATGCACCCAGTGCCCGCTCCGCTCGGCAATCACCTGCTGCACCTCGGACCCGATGCGCCGCAGCCGTTCGCGACACAGCGGCTCCGCTTTCCCCGGCGTCAGCAGCACCACCGGCATGCCGTCAACCGACCGCGCGCCGTCCATCTCCACTACGCTCGCAGGTACGGCGTTCAGATGCGCAGCCAGCCCGCGATAGAACCTCGGCGAGGACCAGTGTGCCGCCACAATCGGCCACACCTCGCGCGGCATCTTCCCCACTTCGCAGCTGATGCGCTCCAGCACATGCGGCCCGCCCTGCCTCACCGTCGCCCGGCTGAACGCACGCGACACCCGGCCCGAGCGGCACAGCAGCGACGTCGTCGCCAGCCGCGCCAAGCCGAACCGCGCCACCGGAATCCCATATCCGGCCATTCGGACGCCGCGGTCCAGCAGTTTCCGTTGCGCCTCGTTCACCGGGGGCCACTCTTCGACGCGCATCGGGTCCACGAGCACTACGCCCGCAACCTCGTCCGGATGTTGCGCCGCAAACTGCCGCACCACCAGTCCCCCGAACGAATGTCCAACCAGCACGTAGGGTCCCGGAATCTCCGCCTCCTGCAGCAGCGTTCGCAACTCACGCACAATGTTCGACGGCGTGCGTTCGGAGGCGCTGGCGCTGCTCCAACCCAGCCCGCCGCGGTCATAACTGACAGCGCGCGTGTAACCCGCGACCGCCTCCTGGATTTGTAACCAGTTTTGGCTCGTCGCCGCGATCCCCGATTCAAATATCACGGTCGGATGCGCACCGTCTGCTGGGCCCATGTCGGAGACGTACAATCGCTGGCCGTCCCCAACCTGCACCAGGCGGCCCAGACGAAGGTAGCGCCTGCGGTCCTTCAAAGCGCCAATCGATTGATACGCCATGCCGATCGCCGGGATCGCCGGCACAAACAACAGCAACCAGAAAAGCCGCTCCATCTCTACTGTTCCCCTTTGGTAGACGCAGTCAAGTCGAAGTCTTTGCGTTGAAGCTTCGCCTTTTCCGTTCCGTTCTCAATGATCAAGAGTGACGAACCCGGCTTGCCCTGCACCTTGACCTCGATCTGGCTTGCTGACCAAACGCCGTTGTTCTGGCGCAAGCCAAAGTACGTAAAGTCCTTTTGCGCCCCTGTACCGCGAACCGTCTTCGTCACACGCACCGGATAAAAGATTGCCCGATCGATCCACGACGTGACCGAGCTATAGAAGCTTCGATCGTCCGCGCCCGGCGCGCTCTTGATCACAAAGCAGTCGCGCGCGCCATACTTCGCCGCCGGCTGCAGTTCCTGGACCTTCCAGTAGAACTGGCCCTCCACCATGTCCTCGAAGGAGAAGCCCGTGCCCAGCAGCGGCTCGTTCCAACGCTCGAACGGCAACTCGCTCGCCGTCTTGCTTCCGGCCTTCATCTCCTCGACCGTCATGTGTCCGCTGGCGCTCATGTGCAGCAGCAGACGCGTTCGCGCAGCCGCCGGCTCCGTGATCTCGCACAGCAGGCGCAGCCCGTCGGGAAACCAATGGCCCTTCATCGTGAACTTGTACGTCGTGCGCTCGCCATTCGCGCCCACCTGCACCAGCCGGCCCGTAGCGCGAAAGTCCGATGTCTCGATCCGCTGATGCACACCGGCTAGCGCCGCCGTCAGTTCCGCGTTCGCCGCAAACGCGGGCCTCAACCCGCACGACATCACCGACAGCACCAGCACCGCTACGGCCCTGCGCATCGTCGTCATGAAATGATTCGCCCATCGCGCATGCGAATGTGTCGCGGCGCCGACTCCGCAATGCTGTCCTCGTGGGTCACGATAATCAAAGTCATTCCCCGCGTCGCCTGCAGCCCGATCAGAATCTCCATAATCTTCGCCGAGTTGACGCTGTCGAGATTTCCCGTCGGCTCGTCCGCAAGCAGCACATCCGGATCATTCGCCAGGCTGCGTGCAATCGCAACCCGCTGCCGCTCTCCGGCAGAGAGTTGCTGCGGATACTGATACAACCGATGCCCCATGCCCATTTCCCGCAACAGCGCTTCCGCTTTGTCCACGCGTACGCCGCCGCGCGCGCCATTCCCCAACCACGGAACCTGCACATTTTCAATGGCTCGCAACGAAGGCAGAAGGTAAAAGGCCTGAAAGATGAAGCCCACATGCCGCGAACGATACGTGTCTAGATTCACGTCCGTCCCGAGCTTCTTATTCTTGAACAGCACATTGCCCGAAGTCGCAAGGTCGAGCCCACCCAGCATATGCAGCAGCGTCGATTTACCGCTTCCGCTGGCCCCGCTGATGGAGACGAAGTCTCCCGCCTTCACACTCAGGTCGACGCCCGCAAGCGCCTGGATCTGGCCATCTTCGTAGCTCTTGCGCAGGTCCTGCACCTCAAGCAGGCTCTCACTCATGCCGCATCGCCTCCACCGGCGAGAAACTCGCCGCACGCCACGCAGGCACAATCCCCGCCACCAACCCCACCAGCACCGCCACTCCCAGCGCCTCCACCAACGTCCATGGCGACAGCGATGTCGACACGATGCTGGCCGTCTTCGGCACCGCCGCCAACACTCGCAGCGCAATCCATCCGCCAAAGAGGCCGACGAATCCGCCCGCCACGCCCAGTGCCGCAGCCTCCACCAGGATCAGCGCCATCACTCGCCGCGCCGGCCACCCCATCGCCCGCAGCACGCCAATCTCCTGCGTCCGCTCGAACACCGACATCGCCATCGTATTCGCGATGCCCAGCGCACCGACCAGCAACGCGATCGCCGACGTCCCCCAGGCCGCCGCGTGGGCCAGCACCACCAACTGATTATTGCTTGCGCGTTCCATCGCAGGCACTGCGCGCAACCCCGGCACAGCGGCCTCGATCGCGGCCTGCGCCTTGCGCGTACGCTCGTCCGGCGTCTCGCCCGCAGTTGCCGGCTTCAGCTTTACGTGGAACGCCGTGACCTTGCCTTCCAGGCTCGCCAGCGTCTGCAACTGTCCCAGCGGCATGATCATCGCGCCAGCCTCCAGCGCAGACCCACCGTGGTAAACGCCAACTACCGTGAACGTCGTCCCCTGAATATCCATGCTGTCGCCGGCCTTCTTGTTCAGGCTCTCCGCCAGCAATTGACCCAGCATCACTTCCGGCTGGTTGTCGCGAAAACGGCGACCCTGGTCGATAGTCAGCGCCGAAAACTCAAACGTATCGGCCTGCCATCCGTACACCAGCGCATTCACATCCGGCGTCACGTCCATCATGTTGATGATCATGGGCGAGACCGCATCCACCTCCGGCAACGCGCGTAGCGTGGGCTCGGCGCTTTGATTTACGGTGGTGTTCATGAAGGTCTTCTGCACCACCGCGAGGTCCGTGCCCGACGACTCATACATCTCCAGCCACGCGTGCTCGAACCCCCGCGAAAACCCGACCAGCGCCACGAACGCGCCGATCCCCATTCCGATTCCGCACAAGGTCAGGCACGTTCTCAGACGCCTGCGCCACACGTTCTTCCAGGCAAAGTTCGCCAGCGTCAACGTCGAGCTCATCCCACTCCTGATTTGCTTCCTGCGATGTCGTTCAACCGGCGGCTTGGTTTCTATTGGGTGAACAGGCTATTCACCCGACGAAATCTGGCTCACACAAGAGTACCTCCGATTTCGTCTTTTATGGGTTCCTTACGCGCCGCGTCTTTTCGGTCGCGATTTGCGTCAAACAAGAACGATCTTGGACAATAAACTGCAGCCAAGCTCTGAGGGGGTCCCATTGGCCAGCGATTCCACAGTTCTCGATTACGAAGCAACTCCACATCCTGAACCGCAGACCGAAGACGACGCAGGAGTTCTCGAGCATCGCATCAGTCGGCGTTCATTCCTAACCCAGGCTGGAGCGGCCGGCGTCGCAGTCTCCACCTCTCCTCTGCTCGCTGCCGCAGAGCCCGCCGCAGCCGGTCCTGCCGCAACGGACGCCAAGGCCGCAACCGGCACCACCGTCCCGATCACGCTCAGCATCAACGGCGAGGATCACCACCTGCAGCTCGATCCGCGCACCACGCTGCTCGACTGCCTGCGCGAAAACCTCAACCTCCCCGGTACCAAGAAGGGCTGCGACCACGGCCAGTGCGGCGCCTGTACCCTCCACGTCAACGGCCGCCGCGTGAACTCGTGTCTCTCGCTTGCGCTGATGCATGCCGGCGACAAGATCACCACCATTGAAGGCCTCGGCACACCCGAAAAACTTCACCCCATGCAGGCCGCCTTCGTCGAGCATGACGCCTACCAATGCGGCTACTGCACCTCCGGACAAATCATGTCTGCCGTCGCCGCCGTCAAGGAACCGATGGGCCCATCCGACGATGACGTGAAGCACGCAATGTATGGCAACATCTGCCGCTGCGGCGCTTATCCCAACATTGTCGCCGCCGTTCAGCACGCCCGCAAACAGGCCTGATTCGTAGTAGAGGGAACCCGCGTCTCGCGTCAAAACGCGGACGTTCGAATAGCTCAAACCGATCGACCCACCGCAGCACTTCGGAGCAGCAACATGAACGAATTTCACTTCAATCGAGCGACAACCCTCGCCCAGGCCGTCCAGGCGGGAGCTAAATCCTCCACCGCGCAACTTGGCGCGACTGTCCGCTTCGTCGCCGGCGGCACCAACCTCGTCGACCTGATGAAGCTCCAGGTCGAACATCCCGAGCAGGTCGTCGACATCAACAGCCTGCCGTTGAACAAAGTCGAGCGCGTGTCCGGCGGCGGTCTGCGCATCGGCGCGCTCGTCCGCAACTCCGACCTCGCCCACGATCCAATCGTGGCCCGCGACTACGCTGTCCTCTCGCAGGCGCTGCTCTCCGGCGCGTCACCGCAGCTTCGCAACATGGCCACGACCGGAGGCAATCTCCTGCAGCGTACGCGGTGCGTCTATTTCCGCGACATCGCCCACGAATGTAACAAGCGCAATCCCGGCTCCGGCTGTGCCGCCATGGAAGGCCACAATCGCATGCTGGCCATCCTCGGCACCAGCGACTCCTGCATCGCCACCAACCCCTCGGACATGAACGTCGCCCTCACCGCACTCGAAGCCACCGTCCAGATCCAGGGCGTCAAAGGCCAGCGCACCGTGCCGATCAGTGAGTTCTTCCTGCTGCCCGGCTCAACGCCCAACCGCGAGACCGTCCTCGAGCCCGGCGACCTGATCACCTCCGTCACCTTGCCTGCTCCCTCGCCCGGCACGCGCTCTGTCTACCTGAAGCTGCGCGACCGCGAGGCGTACGAGTTCGCGCTGGCCTCCGCCGCCGTGGTCGCGACCGTCGACGGCGGAACACTCCGCCACGTACGCGTCGCGCTCGGAGGAGTCGGCACCAAACCCTGGCGCTCCGCCGAAGCCGAGCAGGCGCTCGAGGGCAAGCCCGTCGGGTCCGCAACCTTCCGCGCCGCCGCCGAGGCCGCTCTCCGCGACGCCAAACCGCGCTCCGAAAATGCCTTCAAAGTGGAACTGTCCAAACGCTGCCTGGTCCGCGCACTCACGCTCGCCACCACGCAGGCCTGAACTTTCGCTCGCCGCACCGCATCAGGAGAAACGCAATGCTCAGTGACCTGTTCGAGCCCGACGACACCACCCCCGCCAAGCCGGCGGCCGCTCCCTACACTCCGACGTCCGTCATCGGCGCTGATCTCGCGCGCATCGACGGCCCGCTGAAGACCACCGGCCGCGCGACCTACGCCGCCGACTACAGCTTCCCCAACCTGGTCTACGCGGTTCCCGTCGGCGCCACCATCGCCAACGGCAAGATCCTCAGCATCGATAGCTCCGCCGCGGCAAAGATGCCCGGCGTGCTCCTCGTTCTCGACCACACCAACATTGGCGACGCGCTTCATCCCGCCGCCAATGGCCGCAGCGGCATCGGCGAGGGACGTCCCGTGATGTCGGACGACACCGTCCATTACTGGGGCCAGTTCGTCGCACTCGCTGTCGCCGAAACCTTCGAGCAGGCTCAAGCCGCCGCGGCTGCCATCCATGTGCGCTACGACTCGCAAACGCCCAATGTCGCCACCACCTTGGACGACCCAAACGTCACCGCGACGACTGCCAGTAAGCGCGGCGATACCTCCGCCTTCTCCTCAGCGCCCGTCCAGGTCGACCAAACCTACACCACTCCCGTCGAGACTCACAACCCGATGGAGATGCACGCCAGCGTCGCCGTCTGGGACGGCGAGAAATACACGCTGTATGAATCAAGCCAGAACGTCGGCGGCTACCAGGGTTCCATGGCAACAGCGCTTGGCGTGCCCAAAGAGAACGTTCGGATCATCTCCCGCTTCATCGGCTCCGGCTTTGGCGGCAAACTCTCTCCGTGGACCAACTCGGTGCTCGCAGGCGCGGCATCCCGCAAGCTGAACCGCCCCGTCAAGCTCACCGTCTCGCGCAAGATGATGTTCACCACCGTGGGCCATCGTCCGGACACCAGCCAGCGCATGCGCATCGGCGCCACTCCCGACGGCAAACTGGTGTCGCTGCAACAGGATTACCGTAACGGTTCTTCGATCGGCGACGACCGGCGCGAGAACTGCGGCGAGGCGACTCCCTTCCTCTACAGCACTCCGAATCTGCTGGTCACCTCGGGCATTGTGAAGCGCAACGTCGGAACCCCGGCCCCCATGCGCGGTCCCGGAGCCGTCCCCGGCCTCTTTGCCGTCGAGTCTGCGATGGACGAGCTTGCCGTCAAGCTCAACATGGACCCTGTCGCATTGCGTCTGCGCAACGACACCCTCACCGACGAGAGCAACGGCAAGCCCTTCTCCTCCCGCCACTATAAGGAATGCCTGCAGGTAGGCGCGGAGAAGTTCGGCTGGTCCAAGCGCACTCCAGCCGTCGGCTCCATGCGCAAAGGCGACCTCATTCTCGGCTGGGGCGTTGCTGGCGCCTCGTGGGGCGCAGGCCGCCGAGGCTCCGAGACAACCGTTGTGATGAAGAGCGACGGCACCATCAGCGTCAGCAGCGGCACGCAGGACATCGGCACCGGAACCTATACCGTCATGGCCCAGATCGTCAGCGACCGCACCGGCGTCCCCGTGAATCGGATCGACGTCGTCATCGGCGACAGTTCGCTTCCACCCGGGCCGGGATCAGGCGGCTCGACTGCGACAGCCAGCATTGTGCCAGCCGTCGCCAACGGAATCGACGAGGCGGTCAAATCGCTGATCGCCCTCGCGACAAAAACCTCTGACTCACCTTTCTGCGACCAGGATCCCGCGACGCTCAGGATCACCGATGGCCGCGTCCATTCTTCGGCTAATCCTGGGAACGGCATTCCGTTCCAGGACATACTCAAGATGGCCAAGACTCCCGACATCACCGTCAAAGGCCAATCCGGCGGCCTCGGTTCCGACAGCGATGCGCGCAACTACTCCATGCACTCGTTCGGCGCCCAGTTCGCCGAAGTCGAGTGGGACCCAGGCATTGCGAAGCTGCGCGTCAGCCGCGTCGTCACCGTCATCGACGGCGGCCGCATCATCAATCACAAGACCGCAGCCAACCAGTGCGCAGGCGCCGTCGTGATGGGCATCGGCATGGCCCTGATGGAGCAGACCATCTACGACCCCCGCAACGGGCATCCGGTCAACGACAACTTCGCTGACTACCTCGTGCCGACCAACGCCGACGCCCCCTCCATCGATGTTCATTTCCTCGACATCCCCGACCCCATGATGGGCCAGTATGGCTGCCGCGGCATCGGAGAAATTGGCCTCGCCGGTGTCGCCCCTGCGATCACGGCCGCCGTCTACCACGCCACCGGAATCCGCGTGCGCAATCTGCCTGTGCGCATCGAAGACTTGCTCGCCTCACCAGCCTAGGCCTCATCCAGGTGCGTCGGACAAGCTGGCTGCAACCGGTCAGCGCAGCGCGCTGGCCGTCTCGGAACAGGCACGCCGGCTCCAACCTTGTTTGCAAAAAACTTTGGGCCGGACAGGACTCGTTAAGGTCCTGCCCGGCCCTACTGCGTTCGCTTCCTAGTTGATGATGATCGGCACCACAAACGACCGGGTCTGCGCCGGAATCGAGCCGGCGCCGGTAAATGTACCCGTCACGGTTACGTTCTGCGGGCCGGTAGGCACCGGGGTGTAGAAGTCCACCTGGTTGCCTCCGCACCCTTGCGCCCCCGCGCCGATCGCTGCAACAGCAATCAGCGTCCAGAGCACCTTGCTCAACCTGCGCCGGCGACGCACGCACAAGGCGAGTAGACCGAAGGGCAGGAACGCCAGTGCCGTCTTGGCCGCAGAGGTCCGCTTTACGGACGCATTGAAGAAGCCCAACGGCAGAGTCAACGGAGTCTGAACGGAGAGAATACTCGCCGTACTCACGCCCGCCCCCGAAGCCGTCAGCGTAACCAAAGGCGGTGTCATCGTGCAGCTGACGTAGGTTGGGTTCTGCGTCGTGCATGTGATCGCCACGTTCCCGGCAAATCCCAGTACGCCGTTAATGTTGATGACAGCCGTTCCAGGCGCAGCCGGATTCTGGTTAGGAACCGGAGGCAGACCGTCGCCGCTCGGCACTACACCCGGAATGATATTGACCACACCAGTCGAGGAAGTCACGGTGAAGTCCGGGTTGTCGACCAGCAGCTTGGTGGCAGCAGTTCCTCCAGTCGGGCAGCTGCTGGTTGCTGCCGTTCCCACAACAGAGCACTGGAAGTTGCTGTCTCCACTGTACGCAAAGCTGTACGAGTGAGTCCCAGGGATGGTGCTGGTTGGAGTGTAGGTCGCAGTTCCCGCCACCAGGGTCAGCGTCGTGGTAACCGGAGCGGCTGCCGTCCCATTTCCCGGAGCAGTCAACGTGATCGGGGTGAAAGTATCCGTCACAACCACTGTTCCGGTGGGCGTCCCCTTGCCCTGAGGAGTAACCAGAGTGGCTACGGTGACGCTCATCGCCGCAGAGGAAACCCCGGCCGCCGTATTGAGCACAGCGGTCTGCGGAGCAGCCACAATGACAGTGGAGGGCGCCGGCGTCACCGTGAGCGTGGCTGAGGGAGAAGTCACCGTATAGTCGCCGATGTCGGCGCCCGTTACCGTCGGGACCACAGAGTAAGTGCCGACATTCAGGATCGACGAAGACGCCGGGGTGAAGGTTGCGCTGAACGTGTCGCCGTTTACCGCTCCAGTAACCACCGCGTTCGCACCGTAGCTCAGATCGAGAGCTCCATACTGGGTAGTGAGGTTGGGGATGGTGTACTTCAGCGCCGCGGGATTCTCAGTTACGACCGCGGGAGCTCCCGTGGACGTAACCGCCGGCGGGAAGCCATAGGCGCAGTAGTTTCCACCCGAGAACTGGACCTGGATGGGATATGTGCCGATTGGCGTCGAGGCCGTTGCTGCGCTGGTGAATGTGTAGGTCGTCGGGGACGCTGGTGCCGGAGTCACCGTTCCAACGATCGCGGGAGGTGTCTGGCCATAGGTGAAGCTGATGGAGCTTGCGGTTACCGTCTCCGAAATTCCGGGAACCTGGATCACCAATGGGTTAGCCGAAGTACCGCTGTCCTGCGGGTCCGTCGAGGTATACACAGCCTTAATGGTGTAGTTCAGGCCTTGAGCGAGCGTCGGCAAGGCAAACGAGGCCACACCCGAGCCGTTGAGGTTCACCGTCTGTGTGCCGCCCGATCCGCACGAGTACGTCGGAGAGTTGGCGTCGATCGCGTAGGTGAACGTCACGGAACCGGTCGGGATATCCCCTGCGACATGGGGCTGGGTCACCGTCGCAGTAATGGTCGCCGTCGCTCCCACCGTCGGGGTCGAACCCGTCGAATAGGAAGCTGTCAGGACCACGTTGGCCAGCGGTTGCTCGCCATTCGCAGTCAGGGAAATCATCTGCCCACTCCCATTCACGCTGACATTCTCACCCTGCGAGCCATTCGTAGTTGGATTGAAGGACGCAGACAGGGAGCAGGTAACGCCAGCCGTGAGCGGACCGCCGAGAGAGCCACTGGAGCAGGAATTGTTAGTGACTGTGAAGGCGGTGTTCCCAGACGGACTGGTGGAGGTCACTCCGGTAAAGGGCGAAACCAACGGAACCGGCTGGCTGCCGATATTGGTGATGGTCAGAGGTACAGTCGCCACGCTGGTTTGGAACTGCGGCACCGTCCCGAAGCTCACAACAGGATTCTGCCGGTTGTCGAACAGTATCTGCTTGTTCCCGGAATCCGCGACGTACAAGTTTCCGTTCGCGTCCAGGGCCAGTCCAGCAGGACCGTTAACTCCCGGGAAGTTGAGCGCGAACGGTGCTGCATGTGCGCCCGATCCCGCCGGGAATTCCACGATCTGATTCAGAACGTTGTCGGATACATAGACATTTCCGGCAGCATCCACCGCCACACCGTTCGGCGACTTCAGCGCACTCCCCTTGAGGTTCGGGAACTGCGAACCCGGGACGTTTACCAGATCGCCACCGCCCGGGGGTAGTTCCACAATCTGTGTAGTCGCATTCTTGGTATCGGCAACATAGACGTTGTTCAGAGAGTCGATCGCGATCGCAACCGGGTTGGAAAACTTCGGAGCGCCTGGATAGGCCAGCAGTGGTACCGCGCCGCCCAATGCAATGTTGGAAGGAATCTCGACCACCACTGCGTTGCCGGTGTCGGCGACGTAGACGTTATTCGAAGCATCTACAGCCAGACCTTGCGGAGCCTTGAACTGGTACTGCGGAGGCGGAGTCGTGCCGTTGGCTGTGCTGTCTCCTGAGATCCAGACGTTATTGCCGAGCACGGTCTGAGTGCTGGTGATCGGATTCACCTTGAGTACCCGGTTGTTGCCGGTATCCGAGATGTACACGTTGCTGTTGGAATCCACAGCCACGCCCATCGGCCCGCTCAAGCCCGTCCCGATGGTTGTCTGTATCTGTGAGTTCGATGTGTTTGGGGGAACGTTTGCGGGGAGCAGAGCCACAACCCGGTTGTTCGACGGGTCTGCGATGTATACCGCACCCGACTGCGAGACCGCTATCCCGGCTGTCTTGCCCAGGCCAGTCGCCCCAACAACGGTTGGAGTACCGCCGTCGATGGCCAGCTGTCCGCCAACGCCAATGCCCGAAAGCGAGAAGGTGTACTTCGACCCGGTCGCCGAAGTTACCACCAACTGAGATTGCCGGACGCCCGGTGCAGTTGGATTGAAGGTGACATAGACCAGGCAGTCGTAGTCCGTCACGCTGGTCGCAGTCGGATACTGGCCCAGCTGTGTGCAAGTCGGAAGGCCTGCCCACATAGCGAAGTTCGAGGTCGTGGAATTGAGTCCGGCCGGGGTTGCATTGCCAGTGATCAGCGAGCCCAGGGGAAACTCTGGATCTGTCGTATCGATTGTGAAGTCCGAGTTTCCAGACGCAATCGAAAACGATGTCGTCGTATTTCCAGTCGCGCCTCCGTCCGGTACCTGCGCACCAATCACCGGAGGATTGCTCGAATTGAAGTGGACCTGAATCGCCTGGGTCACCGGCGTCGACGTTCCGACGGCAGTCGGCGGAAACGAATTGCCCAAGGGTAATTCGCGCATCAGTTGTTCGCCGCCATCGCTGAGGAAGATGTTCCCGGCGCCGTCCGACACAGACGTGTAGTTACCGCTGATCAGCGCAGTGATCGCCGGGCAACCGTCTCCCTCAGGATCAGTCTCCTGCGGACCCGCGCTCCAGGGATGGGCCGCTGTGCCGTAAACGCAGTACCACGGGTTTGAAAACGACGCCGGGTTCAGATAATTGACTCCGGCAACCCCGGAAACACCCGCCACACTGGCTGTCGCTCTTTTACTGCTACTGTTGGTTCCAACAATGTCCGTTGCCAGCGAGGTGTACTGGTCGATCCGTTCGAGTTCCGGAAAGTGATTGTCCAGATACCAGAACGTTCCAAAGTTATCCGGAAGCAGACTGCTCGGCCGAATGTCCAGCTGTTCGTTCTGGGTTGCAAGCACATCCGGAAACGCTGCAGGCAAGGTGCTGCTGATCGCCGGGTTGCCGATCGAGATGTACGAATTCCCATACGTCAGCGGCAGCTCGTTCGGCGCATTTCCAGGCCCGGAACCGTAGCTGGCCGCGAGCGACGGCGCTTCCGCTGTCAACAGGTTGGTCAGCGGGGCGCCGCCAGCGTACGCAGTCGCCGAGTAGATTCCCGGAGCGCCCGTGCTGCTGCCGGTGCCATTCAACTGATAAACGTTGCCGTACGCATCGGCCTCCGACATCTTGTACTGGCTGTTGAAGACGATTGCATTGGCGGGGCCGTTGATGCCGGTGTTCGCCGTGGCGGTCGTGGTTCCTGTCGGGCAGGGGACGGTCAACAGCGGGCTGCAGTTCGTAATCGCCCGCATGAACCCAGGCTGTACCGTGTACTGGAAGAATGTCTGCGGCGTCGCCTGCGTGTTGATCACACGGGTCGTCGCGTTCGAAATGTCGGCAATATAGATGTTCCCGGCGCTGTCCAGAGTCAGCCCGGTCGGACCATGCAGGCTGGCTCCCTGGAATGCCAGGGCGTTATCCGTGTTGCCCGAGGTAGCCGAGCAGCTGCTCAGCGTGATCTGACCCGCAATGTGATACACGTACCCCGGTTGCACGACGCCGCCGGACGCTGCCACGCCGGTCGGATTCACCAATGCAATGAACGCTGCCACTTGCGCCCCGCCACGATAGATGACCGACGCGGTCGACGTGGTTCCATCGACAAAGAACACGTTGCCGTACGCATCCACGGCAATTCCTCGATTACCCGTCCCGATCGGGTTCCCGACCGCGGGTACACCGTCCGCGCAGCCAGACGTGCGCAAAGTGCAGACTACTCCGCTGCAACCCTTCGGGGTAACGCCGGCAATCGTCGTGATCAGCCCGGTCTGCGCGTTCACCTCGCGAATAATGTAGTTGTTGGTGTCGGAGATGTAGACGTTGCCAACCGAATCGACCGCCATCGCATACGGCGCATTCAATGTCGCACCCGCCTTGGTGGCCGTTGGCACAGCGGGAACGCCCTCCCCGAAATAACCGCCCGACAACGACGCGGAACCCGACGGAAATTGCGGGTTGCCGGCAATCGTATTGATCGTGTACGGAACCAGCAACGGCGGGACGCCGCTGTTAGCAGCAAGGGCAACTCCTACTCCGCCTACAAAGAAAGCCAAGGCAACTGTCAGTAGGAAGAGCGCTCGCGTTGAGAAGACGTTTTTACGGAAGAGCATTCGGGTCACCTGATCCTTGATAAGTGCGCCTGCAGGCCGAGCAGAAAAAGCTCTCGGCCGCGGGGTAATTTCCTGGCTGATTTCCCATGGGAAACGGTTTCCAAAAATATGCGGCATCATACGTCGCGACTGAAGCGACTTGCAAGAGAAATCTGCCGCGGTCACGACGAGACTCTCCGCCGCCGGCAAAACCAGTCGGCCGGTTGAACCAACTGCGTCGTGGTGTGGGTTGGTAGGGATCTTGCTTCTCCAGCCTCGCCCGGGCCGCTTTCCACGATCGGTGTAAGGCCTCCACTTGTCGCGGGGCCGCACCAGTTGTACCCATCTTTTCGGTGGAAATACAATTTCGGTGTTGAATCCGGGCAAAAACAAAGTAGCATGTGGCGTGAAGGTTTGAGAACTTAATTCTTCCCGCCACCGCCGCGCTCGCTTTCGCGAGACAGCGCAGCGAAGATCCCAGGAATCACGGCAAATCCGTTTCAACGGGAAAACATTTTCTTATTGACAATCACCTCCGGAAACAAATACTTTTTTCGCGTTCCGGCTAATCACTATTTTTATGTTTCTAGTCACCGGCGCAAGGCTTTTGGGGGGATGCTGCATCCGGAAACGTCCGGCATCCGAGCCCAATACCGTACCGCGCAAAATCAGATGGAGCAAAACTATGTATCGCAACACGACAATTGGGTCTTTGCCGCTCGGGCTTTCACGGCGTCTTTTCGCACAATGCTGCTCGCTCTTCGCGTGCCTGATGCTCGTCTCCGGCCTGGCATTGTTCGGCGGCTTGTCGCTTAAGGCCCAAAGCACCAGCGGCGGCGGCATCAAGGGAACCGTCTCCGACCCCAGCGGAGCGGCCGTAGCAAATGCGACGGTCACCGCGACCAACACCGATACCGGCGTAGCCACAACCGTCAAAAGCAACGGCAGCGGAGTCTATAGTATCGAGCCGCTTCAGGCCGGCCCTTATATCGTCGAAGTGACTGCCAGGGGTTTCCAGAGACTGCTGCAGGAGAACATCACGGTCGACAATGCAACCATGCTGGGTTTCAATCCCAAACTCACGGTAGGCGGCGAGAACACCACCATCACCGTTACGGATGCCCCGCCCTTCCTCGACACCACCGACGCCACCCTCGGCGGCACCATTGAAAACGAGCTCTATTCCCAACTCCCGCTTTCCATGAACGGCGGCCCGCGCGATCCCACCGCCTTCCAATACCTGATGCCCGGCGTCCAGGAGAACCCCGCCGGAACCGGTAACGTGAAAGACTCAAGCGGCAACCTCACCACCAGCCAGACCAACGGCAACTCCGGCATCTATGGCGGAACCGGTCAGACCAACCTCAACGAGAATTACGTCGAGGGTGTGCCCGTCTCCAATATCAACCAGCAGGGGAGTAATAACGCGGTCTCCAGTGCCGTCTCCGTCGACGCAGTCGATCAGTTCTCTGTCCAGACCAGTGGCGCATCGAGTTCGTTCGGCGGCGCCGGATCGACCAACTACACAATCAAGTCCGGCGGAAACCAGTTCCACGGCAGCGTCATCGACTTCGTTCGCAACACCGCCTTCGATACCTGGGGATACCTTTCGAAAGTGCCCTCGGCCAGCGGCGTCGCGGTCAAGCCCGGCGAGCACCAGAACCAGTACGACGCCTCCATCGGCGGCCCGATCTTCAGGGACAAACTGTTCTTCTTCGGCGACTACTCCGGTTTCCACTACACCAAGGTCAGCAATACCCCCCAGTACATCACCATCCCCACCATAGCCGAACGAAGCGGCAACTTCACCGATGCCCTGGGCTCCAGTGTGGCCTACATGCGGGACCCTACCGCGTGCTCCTACACGGGCGTTTCCACCGGCGGGGGAGCGCCCCAATCATGCTCGTTTCAGGGCCTGCTGAACGGCGTACCCACCTACAACGTTATCCCGGCGTCGGAGATCTCGCCGATCTCGCAATACCTCGAGTCCGCCCTCCCCAATCCGACTAACCTTTCCACATTCAGCAACTACCTCGCGAGCCTGCCGCTGCAGAACGCGGACTACAGCATCGACGTCCGCCTCGACTACACGATGAACTCGCGCAACAAGTTCTCGCTGGTTTCCATCGGCGGCGTCACCGGGTATGGCGGTCAACCCTTCTACAGCAACTACACCCAACTCCCCGTTCCGTATGCCGCCGGTCAGTTCACGAACCAGAAGACCGCCACCGGCATCTTCAAGTACACCTTTATCGCCTCGCAAACATTGATCAATTCGCTCAGCTATGGATACACCCGTAACTGGGGTCAGGGCTTCCCACTCACCGGCGCGACCTATCCGAAGAAATGCTCCGCTCCAGGAGGTTCGCCGGGGCCATGCAACAGCGCCTCCGCGGGTATCCTCAATCTGCCCAGCGGTAACGCCTCCGACACCATGCCCTCGGTAAGCTTCACCCAGGACAACGGCCCCCAGATTCCCGCCACGTGGTCGTCTACGTCAAGTACCGGCCCGGTGGCAACCAACAGCTTCTCCTTGATCGATAACCTGCAGTGGATCAAAGGCCGCCACAACGTGACCTTTGGAGCGCAGATACAGTGGCTCGAGACCAATGGTGGAAGCTTCGGAGGATATAGCAAATCGCTCGCCCTTCAATATCATGCATCCACGACTTCCTGGTGCACGCAAAGCTCCACCGTAACGTTGGCGGAATGCCCGACTAATTTCGACGGCGACGCCTATGCGGCATTTCTTGTGGGCGCTGCGTATCAGGGCCAGGTGGTTGCCCAGTCCATCGCGGATGTCGGGGGCCGTTATAGACCGATGGCCGGCTACGTACAGGACAACTGGCAGGTAAGTTCGAAGCTGACCCTCAACCTCGGGCTTCGCTACGACTACCTCCAGCCCTACCACGAAGTCAAAGACCGCATCTCCTTCCTCAATCCCACCACGATCAATCCCATCGTGGGCATCCCCGGAGTCCTGGAATATGCCGGGTTCCCGAACATCAATCAATACTCCGACATCCCGGCGACCGCGACCTCCCCGGCCGAAACGGCTGCTCAGCAGTTCGCTCAGTACGCCCCTTACACCTGCCACTGCACTACCCCGGTTCATCCCTACAACAAGAATCTCGAACCGCGGTTCGGATTCTCCTACGCCTACACCCCCACCACGGTCTTCAGCGGCGCATACTCGCTCAATCTCACCCACGCCGGCGGCGTCGGCGGATCCATCGGCGGCTCTGCCACCACCGGCCCCGGAAACAATAACGAGTTTGCCCAGACCACTACAGTCGCCCAGAACGGTATCACTGGAGATCCCGGATTCTTCTTAAATCCCGTGCTTCCCAGTTCTCCGTCCTCAGTCGCCAAGAACAGTCAGACGAACCCCCAGGGTACGCAGAACGGCGCCACCGTCGCTGGAAATCCTCTGGCTGCCTTTCCTTCCTGGCTCGTCCCAGGGGTCAGCATTAATCCTCTGTCGTCCACGGGCAACTATAGCTACCAAAGCTACTTCGCCGATTTCAAGAACGATGACAGCTGCCAAACGAATGGCGTGTCCTTCTGCACGCCCGGTGGTGTCAACTTCGCCGACCCGTACTACGGCGGCCGCGGCCCGCAGTTCATCAGCTACAACTTCTCCGTCCAGCACATGATCAACAAGAAAGCCGTGCTGACCGTCGCTTACGCCGGTTCGCAAACGCACTTCCTTCCTGGCGGCGCAGGGCGCGGTTATGCCACCAACACGTACTCGCCCGACTATGTTCAGGAGTACAAGAACAATCTGATCAATGGCGGGTACGCCGGTTCAGCTCCGCCCTACCCGCTGTATGCCGGCACCAACGCTACGGTCGCCCAATCCCTCAAGCCGTTCCCCCAGTTCGGCACCATGACCGATATCTGGGGCAGCACAGGGAATGCCGCCTACAACTCCCTGCAGGTTTCTGTCATTCAACGCCCCTGGCATAATCTGTCCGGCCTCATGAGCTATACCCGCTCCAAGGAACTCGACGACACTGGTAACCACAGAACGCTGTTTCCTATGGGCCCACAGGATGGGAACTACAGTCGCACCTATGGCGCGAATCAGGTTGACCGCGGACTGGGGCAGTTCAACCAGACCAACACCTTCAACATCGCCTGGAACTATGCCTTCCCCATCGGCCGTGGGCAGGCCTTCTTCGCCACCAACCGCATCGCCTCGCTGATCGGCGGCGGCTGGACCCTCAACGGCATCTACAAATACCGTGACGGCTACCCGCTGCAGATCACGGCTACTTCCTGCAACCCGGCCACCAATGGCGGCCAGGGCGATCCGACCCACCATAACAATAC
>Ga0207416_1002169_pt1 | contig 22588 bp, 20 predicted proteins | sample PaiPotPPM11metaG_FD_184107 | JGI IMG/M metagenome (GOLD analysis project Ga0207416, IMG submission 184107) | Iron sulfur acid spring bacterial and archeal communities from Banff, Canada, to study Microbial Dark Matter (Phase II) - Paint Pots PPM... ...
CTGGCTTGCCTCTGCTCTGCTCAGGAGCCATATAGTAGACTTCTTGCCGAATAAGCAAAGACCAGCACGGGCCATGTTCTTGCTCTGCGCTTGGTCCTAGAATTGATAGCTGGCCCGCACACTGACCCGTAAATTGTGCAACCCCATCGCCACCATTGCCAGGGAATCGCTCATGCCCTGGCGGGTATTTCTCAGGATCTGGGTAACGGAGTGATTGCGTTTGAAGCCCGCATTACTGTGTTCGATGCTGATCCGCTCTTGGGAGAGAGTACGATTGTGCTCTTTTTGCTCGGTGGTGAGTTCGCTTTTTGGCTCCCCTTTCTTGGTCGGTTTGCGCTTGAAAGGCGTGGTCACCACAGCCTGCCCGACTTGCAAGCCCTCAAAGCCACTATCTCCCTTGAGCGGGATGGCCGCCTCGCAAGAGAGTTCCATCTCATCGAAGATCTTCTTATCATGCTTTGTCCCTGGTGCCTCCAGGCTTACGGCCAAGATGCGTTGGGTCTTGGGATGCGTGATCGTCACATGCTTGTTGGTGTGACGCTTTTTCTTTCCGGAGTACGCTGTCTTCTGTTTCTCCTCGTCCTTTGGGCGGCGGATAGGCCGCTCCGTGCCGTCGGTGAGCACGCCCAATTCTTTGAGTTCGGGGCACTCCTCAATGATTTCTTCCAGTGAGCACCCCGTCGCCCGTTTGGGACGGACCCACATCTGTCCTAACGCTGCATCTAACACGGGCAACAAGATGCCTACCCATTTACATGCCCGGCTTTCATCCATCCCAAAGAACAAGCCATGCACAAACAGGAGCGGATAGATCCGAGTATAGACCAAGATAAACAGTATCTTGTCCTCGATAGCCGGGATCAGCCCTTTCTGTCCTCCGCCCCCCACCCGCACACGACCCGCAGCGTTTACCCGTGGCCCGATCACCAGCTGCTCATACTGGGCAGAGAAGGGCCCAAGCAGTTTCTCGAACTCTTTCACACTCAGTCCGGTAAGCCGTTGGAACATGGCAGGCCGTTTGATGAGTTGCGTGTAGGACAAGTGCATGGGTGTTCTCCTCGGTTTTCTTCCTAGTTTATCTCTGCTTTTCTTATTCGGCAAGAGGTCTAAAGTTGCAGCTCAACATGCTGAGATTGATAACTTCCAACAGCAACTGAATGCAGGATCTCCTCTTGCCATAGTGAACTACTTTACTATGGTACTTGATGCAAGCACTTATCCTGACGGATTTCCGCAGCATGCTAAACTAGCCTACGTACCTGAGTCTAAGCAGCTAATTCTTGAGTATGATCTACCCACCTTTGAGATTGTTCCTACTGCCGCTTCCTACAAATATACCAAGACGAAAGATGCGATTACTGAAACTGCCCGTCCTCCGCTGCAACGCAAAACGTTGTACAGCTCCCTTGTTGCTCAAGTCACATTGCGCACCTTGTATGAACTATTTACTGCCGATCGGCTGGGACATATAGACATCATCGTATTTAATGGGTATGTTGCAAGCATTGACAAAGGAACAGGCCATTCTCTGCGTACCTGCCTGGTAACGGTACGTACCAGTCGTGATACTTTTATGCACCTGAACTTGAGCCAAGTAGACCCTCCGACCTGCCTGAAGACTCTGAATGCTTCCGTTTCGAAGAGTCCAACAGAACTCGCTCCAGTACGCCCCGTTATGGAATTAAACATGGTTGATCCACGCTTTATTGAAGAAACAGATGTACTATCCAGTCTTGATCAACGTCCCAATCTAATGGATCTGACTCCCACTGAGTTCGAGTCGTTGATTACGAATCTCTTTCAGAAAATGGGATTAGAAACACGACAGACCCAGGCTTCACGCGATGGTGGAGTAGATTGTGTAGCCTTTGATCCACGTCCAATATTTGGCGGGAAAGTTGTTATTCAGGCTAAACGTTATAAGAACACAGTTGACGTCAGTTCAGTACGCGATCTCTATGGCACGATGCAGAACGAAGGAGCTTCGAAAGGTATATTGGTTACAACCAGCGGATACGGGAAAGCTTCATACGAATTTGCTGAAGGAAAGCCGCTAGAGTTGCTTAGCGGCAGCAACCTCCTGCATCTACTCGCCGAACATGCTGGTATAGAGGCAAAAATTGGAATGCCTGACGATTAGATAACTCCCCAGCTAGCTCCCAACCACGGCCGAGTATTCAAGCTCTTTCTGTATGCCTATATGCCCGATTGGGAAGAGCGGGAGAGGCGATTGCAGGAGTAATGTGGAGAAGAAGTAGGAAAAAGTGGGTTGGAGTGTGGAAGAGGAAGGCAGGTATAATCTGGTATAACCCGCCCGTTTGTTGGAGGTTTCAACTGAGATCTCCCCTGGCTAAAGCCAAGGGGGTTCCGGTTCAGCTCCCTCTCAGTTGCTTTCGCCTTCGAGATCAACGCTTTCCAGATCAGGCGGTCCCAGGCCGCCTTCCACAGGTCGAGCACTCGGGCTCCTGTGGCACCTTGACTATCACCATCAAGGCCAGTCCTTCGACTGAATACTTTCGTTTGAATAGAGACAAAAGTCTCCCACGAGTTGTACGTCTCGTGTGCGAGTAGCACGGCAAACTTGTACGCTAGTGCTTTTACCCGAGCGAACGATTTAGCTTGGAACCCACGAAACACTATTGAGTTGTCAATGTACTACAAGATGGATTATAGCATAGGTGTCAATATGCAAATATTCATGATAGAGGAAAGGAAAATGAACATTCTTTTATAGAGGAAGATATTCCCCTGTGCCCAAGCCCCAAAAAAGGTAGGACTCTTCATCCCCTGGATCAATCACAGGGGAATCGGCACCAAGCTAAGAAAGGATGAGTTTAACGTGTGCACGTTTTGCCTGCTAAAATGCGGGATTTTGACCATCGTTCATTCTCAAAAGGCCGAGTTCCCATGAGACCTTTCCGCAATCGTCAGCTGAAAAACGCACTCTTTCGCTCTCCGTTACAAAGCTCTGCAATTCTTAGCTTGATGCCGATTCCCCTGGATGAATCACAGGGGCTTTCTAGTCCGAGGTGCTGTAAAGAGAAGAAGCTGTCTTGCTATCATTATGGGGCCTTCCGGTAACAACTTGAATGGAACTATACTATCAAACCCCAAACTGGGTGGTCACGTTATTTGCGGATGGCCCCTTATGGAGAGGACTTCTTGCCTGGCTCCGAGGCTAAACTGTAGACCCTATTCCGGTTCGCAGAGAGCGAGCTTAGAGATCAATACATAGACGGAAGCTTCTCCCCAACCGGAATAGAGTTTTGTATATGCCAATAGGCTTCGTGCTGGCTGATCAGTGAATAGAGTTCGACAGAATTTGCAACATATAGTCCAGTATGCGCGTAATCAGGATATGAGTTACTTCCAACTTTTAGCAAAAAGTATCGGGAATATGTTCGGGGATCCAGCAATGATGACGGGTATCCCCTGCGGTATCTTTCTTAGTATCCTCTGGCTGTTCTTACTAGGTCTCGGCTTCGTTCTGGGAGAAAAGGGAAACAAGGATTTTCCCTGGTTAACTGTAAGTATTATCCTCACAACTGCAGCATTTTTGCTTATAGGTATGCTTGCCTCATGGCAGTCAGGCCTAGTGCATACTGGAATGCTAGCTGGTCTAGTGGCTGGGTTAACTGGATGGACTATCCTGTGGGTGTATGGTAAGCGAGTATCTCCTGGGAATGAGTATCGAAAGGTAGAGGTTCTATTCTGGTATCTGTTAATACTCGGTATTGGTGCTGGCGCTGGAGCATTGGGTGGTCTGATAGTAATTGGGGCAAAATGGTAATGCGACTGCAAGTGGCTCTCGCCGTCACACCAATGAAGGCTTGAAGAATGCACTTCTCAAGAAAGGGATAGGCAAATTTAGTGGTGCCCTCCACCTCCGCCAAAATCGCCACCGCCACCATGATGACCGCCAGAGTCGCCACCCCATCCTCCACTATGGTGCCCACCATGGTGGCCTCCGGAGCTGCTATGGTGATGACCTCCATGATGATGGTGATGATGATGATGTCCACTACTCTCATAATGCATTGAGCCAACAGAAGCAGAGTCATCAAAAGCCCGATTGCCTCGGAACCTACGAGATCGTCTGCGCGAAGCGAGGTAGATAGCGCCAACAAAAATGATGAGGATAAAGATGGTTATTGCAACGACTGTGCCGCCGTCCATAGAGGCCTCCTAATTTCTGCTAAGCGGTATTCTGGCAGAATTCGTCATGAAGCAAGTCAAAAGCATAGAAAACATTTTGCACTTACGAGATAGTATAACATAAATTGGCGTCTTGGTAGTACAGTGCTTGGGCAAAAAGCGTATGATAGCGATACCACTCTCTCAGGTTGCGACAAATCATTCCCTGTAGATAGTCTGGGGTGGTACTGATTTGCAAAATCTTGCCAGAGATAGAGCAGCGTGATACACTCTTCAACAAATTAGAAAACCAACTAGTAGTGAAGACCTGTTCTGCACCTTTGGAGAATGTAGTCAATTTTAGGAATAAATAGCAGCTGTATAGGGATGTGAAATAGTCGAGTCTATTTCAGGTGGTAGCAACAATGTCTGATGTCTGGCGCATTTGTGTGGTTGAGGATGAAGAAGCTCTCAACCAGAATTTAGTCACCGCTCTCCGTAAGGATGGCCATAATGTCCGGGGGGTTACACGTGAGGCTGATGCTATCCATGTCCTCTGGTCGGAAGAGTTTGATATAGTTATATATAACCTGAAAGCACCTGAATCCGATGGTCTGGAATTGCTGCAATGGCTCCGTGCCTATCGCCCAGATATGCGTATGATTACGATCGGAGCTGCCAACTCGCCAGCGTTGCATGCCCAAGCCTTAGAAAGTGGGGCCGTCAGTTATCTAGAGAAGCCCCTCGACCTCCGCGTGCTCAAGGACGAATTGCGCCGCCTATCACAAAACTCTGGTTTTACTGCAAGTCTGGATTCGTTTGACCTGCTAGACGTTATCCAAATTATCAATATGAGCCGTAAAAGTATTGCACTGCTAATAAATACCGGATTGGAAGAACATGGTACCTTGGGCTTCCAGAATGGGGAATTGATCTGGGCTGAATATGGCGTGCTGCGTGGTGAGGAGGCTTTTTTTGCTCTGGCTGCACACAAAAATGGTACAGTGACACAGCAATTCTTAGATGAACAGGTTCGTGCAAATGTCACACAACCTCTTTCACGTCTGATTTTTCAGGCACTTCAGTATCGTACGAAGTATGCCGACAGGCAGCAACATCCAGGAGAGCAGGAAGAGCTCACTCCGCATGCTATCGTACCCTTCTCTCTTGATGATGTAGATGATCGTCCCTTTATCTTCTCACAGGAAGAGCAAGCACAATCGCAGGTTACTCCGGCTCAGAACATTCCCGATGACCTGTTGCTATCTGCGGCCGCATTTGAAGTTACTGAACCGACAAAGCAGACAGATGAAGTCGTGAAAGAATGGTGGCAGCATACCGGGCAGCTTGAACGGATGCGCAACGGCGTAGTTCCCCGGCTTGATGCCTCTACTGTTCCTACATCTGAGATGGACGTGCTGACGAATGGAACAGGGAAGGCAAATTCTACCCACGAGTCTGATATGGAGACTGATGCTATCATCGAGTTGCCCTCCTGGCTAACAGACCAACCAACATCACAGAGTATACCAGTGATGCAGCCACCTACATCCTCAAATTCCGAGATATCCGCTCCGCCTCCTATGACCTCTGTACCAGCAGAGTGGCAATCTGCTATCGAGATAACGGATGATCTATCACCGCAGTGGTCAGAGGTTTCGCAACAACCGCCCATGCATGAGCCCGAGGCTCACTTGCCTTCCTCGCCATTCTGGCAAGATATGGAGTCTCAGCAATCCTCATCATCCTGGCAAAGTGCAGAGCCACCGCCGCCAACGCCAGTATTGTGGGAATCTGAGTTTGCAGAGCAATCTGGATCACTCCCTGCTAGCAATAATGGAGTATATGGAGGACAGAATGGTTCAGCAGCAGATGCCAGTTCTTCCGGTAGCGGGTTTTTCGATCCCTTACAGGATAGCAATCCAATGTTGTCCACGTCATCACTCAAAGCGCAGCGTCTGGCAGCCAGACGAAACTATGCAGCCCTAGTCTCTGCCTTACAGACATTAGGTTACTCAATTGTCGGCTTTATCGCAGCTGCCGTCGTGAGTATTGATGGACACCCGGTAGCCCAGGTAGCAGTAGATGACCTGGATATCTCGAGCATGTGCAGGTACTTTAGTACGATTCAGAAAAATGCTTTGCAAGTGCTGGGTAATGCTGAAGAGGACGACTACGAGGAGACGGTGATCACCAGCTCTACACGTCACATTCTGATGCGGATTGTGAATACGGAACAAAAAGCTTTCCTGGTACTGATAACGACGCGAGAGGCCAGTCCTATGGAGAGCCTGGAAGTGATGGCAAATGTTGAAGGGGCTATCAGCGCAGCATTGCGCTAGTCTAGTAAAGAGAGAGAAGCAGTGAGCGAGAAGCAAGAAGAACCAATAAAAGACGAGAAACCAAATAAAGGTTTTTCCTTTATTTTAGGAATGGTTATTGCCCTGGCGATCATTATCCTCTTCGCCATCCTTTTTCCCCACTAAAAAAGTTTTCGGATGAGGTCCTTAAGAGTCAGTACGCTGAGGAAGATCAACCAGATGCTTCAACCGTTCAAGATCGAGATCATTGGTTGAAGAAGCTGCTTCCGGCACGCTAAAAGGTGCGTTCGAGTCATGACTTTGCCTCGGTTGAGGTAGCTGTGCAGGCTCTGCCAATTGGGGATCGGGACGTAAGAGTGCATTTGTGTCTGCTTGCCCTTCGTGGAGGAGTAATGGCTCCTCTCCTGCTTGCTGCAATTTGAGGGCTTGCAATTGGTGCTCAATCTGTTGCTCTGCTGAAAGCTGATCGAGCTGCCTTGTCAGGTCGCGGTTGTGCAGATCAGCTAATGCGCGTGCACGTGCCTCGGCCTCCATAAGTGCGTCCTGGACTTTGCTGACACGTTCTTTCTCTCCAGCCTCTGCGGACTTATTGAGCGCCTCAAAAACACGTTGCTGGATGAGCGCATTGCGTTTCCGTGTGGCGAGTAAATCAGTGGTGGTCTCAACCTCAGTAATTTTTGCTTCGAGCTGATGCAAAACATTGCGCATCGTAGCCACCAAGTGATCCTGCTCTGTCTTCTGCTCTTGATAGCGTTGGATCTGCCTGTTGATGTCGTTATAGTGAGTAAGAGCTGCACGAGCAACGTCATCATTGCCTTGTTGGACCGCTAATTCTGCCTTTTCCAGCCACTTATCTGCCTCAATCTTTCTTTCCTGGCTACGCTTTTGCAGCTTATGCGCCTCTGCAATGGCAGTTGCGATCTGTGTCTTGACCTGCACTAGTTGATTGCGCATATCAAGATGGAGCTGACGTAAAACCTTTTCCGGGTCGTCGGCTTTCTCTACGACTGCGTTCAGATTAGCTCGTAGCAAGGTGATTACACGTTCCAACAAATTCATTTAGGCTCCCAGCATCCACATCTATTATTTGCAATTACATATGTTGTCTCCAAAAGCCCCGCCTCCCTGGGGCAGGGTGGGGTAGGGTTTACCCCACCTTATTGACTACTTTTCTTTGCTGGCGGTATCAGTTGCGCTGGCAGTGCCATTCGCTTTGGCGCCATCCGCCCCCGCGCTCCCTTCGACTTCCTGACCTGACAGGCCAGGCACGCGCTTCATCAGATCCTCGATACGCGTTCCACTGAGCAGTTCGAAAAGGGCAGGTACCTGGGCTGCTATATTCGTGATATCACTGGTTAGACGGCTGGCACCAAGCCCATCACCACTTCCATTAGAGCCAGTAGAGACAATCCTGATGTCATTCACCTTAGACAGAGGCTCTGCAATCGCGCGAACCATCTCTGGCATACCAGTGAGCAGCTTATCTAGCACAGCCGCCTGATTATATTCGTGGAATGCTGCAGCTTTGACTTTCATGGCCTCGGCTTCGGCTTGACCTTTGGCGAGGATGACTTCGGCCTCGGCTAGACCGCGTGCTTTGATGATCTCGGCCTCGGCGATACCACGTGCCCTAGTAGCTTCAGCTTCACCAAGACCTCGTGTCTTGACGGCATCGGCTTGCCCTTGTGCTTCGTAGATCAGACGCTGACGCTCGGCTTCGGCATTTGTCTCAATGCGGCGCCGTTCGGCTTCAGCTGCTTTTTGAATGGTAGCTTGCAGCTCTAACTCGCGGCGCTGGATCTCGGCCTGCTGCACTTTGATCTGCGCATTCTTTTCAACCTCAGTAACACGCACTGCTTCAGTGATGACTTGCTGTTGTGTCACGTTGGCCTGAATATCATAGGCTTTGTCCGCAGTAGCCTGTTGCTTTTTCACCTCGGCATCAAATGTCGCTTTCTTCAGGGCCAAATTGCGTTGGGCTTCAGCCTGAAGAGCCTGAGATTCCGTTTCAGCCTTCACACGCTCTTGATCGGCCTTTGAGCGAGCTATAGCAGCTTCACGGGTTGCGTTAGCTTGCTGGATCTGGGTATCGCGCTGGGTCAGGGCTGTGGCGATATCGGCTTGCTTACGATTTTCCACAATCTGCGGACGACCCATATTAGTGATATAATCGTTCTCGTCGCGTACATCCTTGATAGTGAAAGAAATAACTGCCAGACCCATCTTCTGCATATCAGGGGTGACAGTCCCGAGCATTTTTGCGCCCATACTCTCCGGATCTTTAACGAGATCTTCAACGGTAAGCTGGCCGACGATACCACGCAGGTGACCTTCCATCACCAGCCGGATCAGGTTTTCGCGCTCATCTTGGCTTTTGCTTAAGAACTGCTCAGCAGCTACCTTGATGCTTTCATCATCTGAGCGCACTTTGATCTGGGTGACGGCTTCAACGTTGACGGCAACTCCCTGGCTGGTGTAGAGGACCTGCCGTGGAGCAACGTCAAAGGACATCAATTCAAGGGAGAATTCTTGGGCCCGTTGCAGTAGGGGAATCACAAATTCTGCCCCTCCTGTGACAACCTTTGTGCCTCCTTTGCCATAGACAATCAAGGCCCGGTTAGGTCCAACTTTACGTAGGAGACCACCATAGATGCGAAAACAAATGAAGAATACGATGAGAAGACCAACAATTCCTGCCGGGATGAGTAAAGGTAGATCCATAGTATTTTACTCCTTTTGTGATTCTTCGCGTATAATATACGCTTCATCAGTTTTATCTGACTCTTCAAGTAACACTTGTTTTGTTACCAATTCATCAGCCTGAGAGCCTTCAGCAATACCTGTTCCTTCCTGATTAACGAAATGTTCCCAGGTATCGACCTCGGCAATGCCGTTTTGATAGTTGACGACAACAACTTCTTGATCACGTTCCAAGCGCTGACCATTTAGACTGCGTGCCGGAATGCTCTTACGCATGCCTCCGGGAGAGATATAGCTGATTTCGCCGATACTATTCTGCGGAATAGCCATGCCCACCTTGCCTAGCAAGCCTGTGCGATCTGATACGTCTTGCACAGTAGCTGCCTCACTATCGCCGAAGACACGGCTAAGCAGGGCAAGAAAGACAAGTGCGAGAATAATACCTCCCCCCCCAGCTATTGCAAAGGTAAACTGCAAGGGAAGGGAAGCCATTGCGTTATGGAAGATGTAGCCAAGGAAACCAAACCCGAGCAGGAAGAGCGCAAGAGACATAGGATTAAGATAGCCAAGCAGCGAAAAGCCCCCGGCCAGCCTGAGTTGCGTACTCCGGTGCGCCTGTATGGTGCTATGCCCGTGGTCAGCTGTGCCGCCAGTGGTTCCAACGTGCCCACCTGGATGGAGCGAATGCATGTGTCCTGTGCCCCCCATATGATGGGTAGCACCATGTCCGGTGAAGGAGGTGATCAGCAGAAAGAGTAACCCAATAAAGAAACAGCCGATAAATGCTAACGAAAGTGGATCAGTTGCCATGTTTCACCTCGAATGAGTCTCCCAAGAAACAGCCGATAAATGCTAACGAAAGTGGATCAGTTACCATGTTTCACCTCGAATGAGCTCCCCACACTTTTTCCAGTTGATAACCATGATCCTACTAGTTGACTATTGATACTCAACAAGACACCGCGTACCTGCCTCACAAAAGTCGACTGCGGAGTACCACACTAAAGAAAACGAGATACTACTTCGAAATTACAAAATGTGATTCGGCGTGGCTTCATCAACTTCTTTTGTCTTAGTCAACGCGTCAACGACCGCTTCGAGTTCTTCTACGGACAGTTGCATTAAGCTACAAAAGCCTTCGAGATAGCGGCGTGGGTCCTTGGACTGGGCCAGAGACTCTAAGAGATCGTGGAGTGCTGGCTCAGAGCGCCATTCCACAGCATTGGCAATAAGCCAGGTCTTAAGCCGATCTGTGTCTAGCCCCATGTCAGTCAGTAAGTCCGTACTATACTCTGGTGGATCACTGACCAGGTAGCCAGGATGAACTTTGAAGAAGCGTGCTAACAGGCTGCGACTTGACGCGGTGAGATGCAAGCGTTTCGAGCTTTCTAGCTGAGACATGTATGCCTGACTGATACTTTCGCCTAGTTCCTCTTGCATGGCCTTGACAACTTCCATCTGGGTCATCGCCCGGTTTAATCCCCGCAGTTCGCCCTCAATCTCGCGCAAGTGTTTAATCTTCTCCGCTAGATTCATCTTCACTTCCTCAGCATAACTATTTGCTATAAACAGTATAGCTTTTTGCTATGCCCTTGTCAAGAGAAGGGACAGAACTGCACCAAGATGGTACATTTTCTTCTGAAGCGTGGTGTTACTATTGGGCAGACAAGATCATGAAAATGCTATCCAAGATGTCTCTATTTTCAGGGGAAGATGTCCCATTTTTCCCTGGAAAAAACCTCTCTTATCATGTATGCTAAAACAGTGGGTGTGAGTGAGGTAATCCTGCTTCAATGGTGGCCTGATTTCGCTGAAGGTACCAGTCTTCCTTTCCAGGAAATTTCCTTCATTCACACCAAATATAGAAGGTTATGAACCACACCCGAAGGTAACTATTTTGAAAACTCTTGACAGATGCGGTTTATTTCTGGTATTCTAGATGCGGCGGTTAAGGGGACGTGGTACGGCAGTCATCATAGTTTTTAGCCCATTAACCGGACAACAAAAGGGCTTGATAAGTCAATTCTGGAGAGGTCGCATAGTGGCCTAGTGCGGCGGTTTGCTAAACCGCTGAAGGGGTTTCTCTTCCGTGGGTTCGAATCCCACCCTCTCCGCCGATTCTGCATATCATAGAAATTTCAATTCAATTCAATAAAGAATGAAAGCCTAGGGGTGTAGCTCAATTGGCAGAGCACTCGACTCCAAATCGAGCGGTTGGGGGTTCGATTCCTCTCGCCCCTGCTAATGAAAACTTCCGAGCATTTGAGGCTCGGAAGTTTTTTTGTACTGAAATTTGCCTTTTATTGTGTAACTACATATAAAATTTGTTTTTTATCACCTCCGCCTCGTAAAACCCCTGCTTTCAAGCATGGGGATACAAGAGGCGTTCCTTATTTGGGGCTTGGGTACAGGGGTATAGTACCAATAGCTGATACTTGCAAAGTCTACTGTTTTGTGCGATAATCTGAGCATGAACACAGTAGTCAAAAGCAATTCAAATATTGTGTACAACTGCCACTATCATGTGGTGTTTTGTCCAAAGTATCGCCGTAAGGTGCTGGTACCTCCGATCGATACTCGGCTCAAACAAATCATCAATGAGATTGTTGAGAAAGGGGGACAAGAGTTGGTTGAGCTTGAAGTGATGCCAGATCACGTTCATATCCTGGTTGGATGCGATCCACAGTTCGGTATCCACAAATTAGTCAGGCTCATCAAAGGTGCTAGCGCGAGAATGCTACGGCAAGAATTTCCCGTTCTCAAAAGGAAATTGCCGTGCTTGTGGACGGGGTCATATTACTGCGGCACGACTGGCGGAGTCACGATTGAGGTTGTAAAGAAGTACGTTGAAAGCCAGAAAGGAGTGTGAGCTGTGAACAAAGCGTTTAAATATCGTCTCTATCCCACGCGTAAGCAGCGTGATGCTCTCCAGCTCACACTCGACCGTAACCGTGAACTCTATAATGCGGCGCTCCAAGAGAGGCGTGATGCATGGAGTATGAGTCGTGTCAGTGTCACCTATGAGATGCAGTCGGCCCAGTTGCCAGAACTCAAAAAGATCAGACCGGAGTATAAAGAGATCTATTCTCAGATCTTGCAGGACACCTTGAAGCGGGTAGACAAAGCGTTCAAGAACTTCTTCAGACGAGTAAAAGCTGGTCAGACACCAGGATATCCCAGATTTCAAGGCTATGACCGCTACGATAGCTTTTGCTACCCTCAGATTGAAAAGCTCAAGGGCAAGCCAACAGTACAGATCGAAAACGGCAAGGTCATCCTTCCCAAGATCGGCCATATCACAATCAAGCACCATAGACCCATGATCGGGAAAGCGAAGACTGCCACAATCAAACGCGAGGGTGAGCACTGGTATATCATTTTCACCTGTGAGATTGAGATGCAAAAGAAGCTTCCATCTACCGATCTTGCCATCGGCATAGACATGGGACTCAAGCATTTCATGACGGACTCAAATGGAGATATGGTGGATAACCCCAGGTTCTTCAGGAAGTCTCATGGCCTAGTGAAGAAGAGACAGCAGCGGCTCTCAAAAAGGAGAAACAAGAGCAACCGTCGGAAAAAGTCAGCTCAATCGGTAGGCAAGGCTCACAAGACGGTTCGTAACCAGAGGCGCGACTTCCATCATAAGGAAGCGAGCATTCTGGTGGATACATTTGAGACAATCGTGTTTGAGGACCTCTCGATGCATCATATGGTCAAAAGGCCAAAGGTCAGGCAAGACGAGAATGGGAAATATCTGCCCAATGGCGCAGCTGCCAAAGGCGGACTCAACACATCGATTTTAGATGCTGGGTGGGCAAGCTTCATAGAACTGGTGAAGCACAAAGCAGAGTACGCTGGTGTCACCGTCATGCAAGTGGACCCAAGGAAAACCAGCCAGATCTGCAGCGCCTGTCACAAGGAAGGTGAGCACAAAGATCTCAGTGTCCGGACTCACATCTGCACGAACTGTGGCGTAGTGCTGGACCGCGATCATAATGCGGCGCTCAACATACTTGACCGAGGGCTCGGACGGAGCCTACGCGAACCTGCTTCTTTGGGTACGTTCCAAGAAGCTACTGCGTGAAGCCCCCGCATTTATGCGTGGGGAGTCGTCACTCCTCATTGCCAAGCGGCAGTTCCACAAAAAAAGTACTGCCCTGCCCCAGTTCAGACTCGCACCAGATGCGGCCTTCGTGCAACTCGATGATCTCCTTAGCGATCGCTAGCCCCAGGCCAAGGCCGCTGGCACAGGATGCTTGCGCATCTGGGGTTCGGTAAAATGTCTCAAAGATACGTGGCAAGTCATCTTTCGCAATACCATGTCCATAATCACGCACCTGCATAAGCGCATGCTTGGCATCCTGGCTTGTAGATACCTCTACCGGGCTAGCTTCTGGCGAATATTTCAACGCGTTGCTAACCATATTAATGATAACTTGAGCCAGACGATCGGAGTCCACATATACCTCTATCGGCAAAGCAGACAAGTCCAGCACAATCTGTCGCTCTGTTAGGAGACGTTGATCCTCTATAACTTTCTGGCAGATTTCGTTGAGGTCATGCGACCGTCTATTCAACGTGATCCTACCAGTGTGCGTCCTATTTTTATCAAGCAGATCAACGATCAAGGTTGTAAGCCGCTCAGTTTGCTCATCAATGCGCTGGAGGGACCGTACAAGAAACTCTTTGTCAGATCCCGTTTCCTTCTGTTTGGATAGACGACGAAGCATGAATTGAGTCTGGACACGTATGGTCGTAACGGGCGTCCTTAGTTCGTGCGATGCAATGGAGACGAAACGATCTTTCATCTGGTTCATCGCTCCCAATTCCTCGGCGTAGGCCTGTGATTCCCCTTTAGCAGCCAACGCCTTCATATGAGCACGCTCCCGCTGTACCGTGACCCATATCAGCAGTAGACCGACAATCCCACTGAACACCAATTGAAGGGCTCCCAGCCAATCTGCCGGGAGCCAGTATCCACGAGGAACAATAAAATAATCGAGACAACCGATAACTAGTATCAGCATAACAATTGCAGGCCATGCTCCCCAGAGAGATGCCACTAGCACTAAAGCAAGAGATAAAAAAGCGCCGGGAAGAACCAGACCCATTTGCATCTGCCAGATATACGCTGTCAGGGCGACAAGGGGAAATATGGCTATATAGCCAAAGGCTGGGTGACGCCACTTTGGCAGCTTGACCCCGTTATGCTCATTTACTCGCGTTCGTTGAGCAGGGGACGCACTTCTATCTCTAGGTTCAAACTTATCAATATCGATACCACGTTGAGCCGCTCTCATGACTCTCTGATTTCTGCGCTGAAAAATACTACAGTTACTAGGAAGTAGTCTAACACAACACTACCACAAAATGCAAACACGACTGTTCTTTGTCTGCTTGCTGCTGTTGCAGCTCAGCAGTAGAGCAAGTTAGGCCAAAAAAACCGCAGGACTACTCTCGATAAGTAAATCCTGCGGGCCAGGATAGGGCGGGCACGATACCCAAAGGGCACACGGTAAATCGGGCCCCTACCCATGGCGATACTCTAAAGGGCACACGGTAAATCGCGTTGATTTGCCCGATCGGTACTTCAGTAGTTACTTCTGATCTTGTAACTGATCTTGCAAGCGTTCTAGCAGTCGGACAACGATCTTATCATCCCGTACCACCAGTTCTACAGCCTGACCACTGGCGATCTCATCGGCTAGCAGGGCATCAGCCAGAGCATCATCAACATAGGTCTGAATAGCTCGGCGCAATGGACGTGCACCATACTCTTCGTCGTATCCTTGTTTCAGCAGGAAGTCGCGTGCCTCGTCACTTACCACCAGCTCGATTTGCTGGTCACTCAGCCGCGTACGCACCTGATTCAACAGTAGATCGACAATACGATAGAGTTCAGCCTTACCCAGTGAATGGAAGACGACAATCTGATCGATACGGTTAATAAACTCCGGCTGGAAGAGTCGCTTCAGACCTTCCATTGCCTTCGAGCGCATCGCCTCATGCTGTGCTTCGCGTGCTTCATCACCCTTTTTTGCCGAGAAGCCCATATTGATCGCACGCTTGAGATCAGCGCTACCCGCATTGCTAGTCATAATCACAACCGTATTCTTGAAGTCCACAGTGCGACCCTGACCATCGGTCAAACGTCCGTCATCCATGATCTGTAACAGAGAATTGAAGACCTCGGGATGTGCCTTCTCTACCTCGTCCAGCAGGATAACGCTGTACGGGCGACGACGCACCTGCTCTGTCAACTGACCACCTTCATCATAGCCAACATATCCTGGAGGGCTACCAAACAAGCGCGACACGGTATGCGGCTCCATGTACTCCGACATATCAAGACGAATCAAGTTATCTACTCCACCGAATAGTTCGGCAGCTAGGGCTTTAGCCAGTTCTGTCTTACCAACACCAGTCGGACCCAGGAAGAGGAAGGAGCCAATTGGCCTCTTGGGATCCTTCAGACCAGCACGAGAGCGACGAATCGCTCGTGCAACAGCACTGATGGCCTCATCCTGACCAATAACATGCTTGCGTAGATCATCTTCCAGCGAGCGCAGGTTCTGACGCTCACTCTCCAGCATCTGACTCACGGGAACACCGGTCCATGCCTCAACCAGCTGAGCAATGTGTTCTGGTGTCACAATTAGCGAGATAACCTGGCTCTCTTGGGAACGAGCCCTCTCCAGGTTTGTCAGGGTGACCAGTTCTTGCTGGCGCATATGCGCCGCACGCTCATAGTCCTCGGTACTCGCTGCCGCTTCCTTCTCCGCCTGGATATTAGCCAGTTCTTTCTCCAGATCGGCAATAAGTGCGGGAGTGACAATTCCCTGCTCAGTTGCCTCAAGGCGCAGAGCCGATCCAGCCTCGTCTATCAGATCAACCGCTTTGTCTGGCAGGAATCGATCATTAATATAGCGATCAGAGAGTTTGACTGCCTCTTGAATTGCCTCATCAGTGATACTGACACCGTGATAAGCCTCATAGTTCGGACGCACAATACGCAGCATCTCGACAGCTTCTTCCACCGTCGGTTCACCGACCATAATCGGCTGGAAACGGCGCTCCAAGGCGGGGTCTTTCTCAACATCTTTGCGATACTCGTCAAGCGTAGTTGCCCCAATACAACGTAATTCACCACGGGCCAGAGCAGGTTTGATCATATCTCCGGCACCAACTGCCCCCTCGGCAGCACCTGCACCAACAACGGTATGCAATTCATCTATAAAGACAATGACTTCAGGAGCCTGACGTAACTCTTCAAGAATGCTTTTGACACGCTGCTCAAACTGACCACGGAACATCGCACCAGCAACCATACCACCGATATTCAACGAAACAATACGTTTGCCTCGCAGTGTCACCGGGACATTTCCTTCGTGAATACGTCGAGCTAGCCCTTCTACAATAGCAGTTTTACCAACACCTGGCTCACCAATTAACACTGGATTATTCTTGTGGCGGCGCCCCAGCACAATGACCAGACGACGTAACTCGCGCCCACGTCCAGCGGCAGGGTCTAGTTTGCCTTCAGCTGCCTCTATAGTAAGGTCACGCCCATACTGATCGAGGGTAGGAGTCTTAGTATGTTTAGTTTGCCGCTCGGCAGTTGCAGTGTTCAAACTATTTCCTCCACCAGCAGCAAAGAGGGACTTGTTGTTATTGGCAGAGAAACCAAAGGGAGCACCTGGTATGCCCTGACCATCAAAGCCGCTTGCTTGACCCATTGTGCTCATCAGTTCATCAACACATGATTGGCAGAGGAAGTGTGAGACACGATGGCCATCAATCAATTCATCAACACGCACGCGAACAGGATTCTTCTGACAGCGTTCACATTTCATAATTTTTGCCTGCTCCTCTATTTTTCGACGCTTTTTGCTTTCTATTTTTGCATCTATCTTAGCAAACCTTCCAAGCGACTGCTAAATTATAGCACACCTACCTACCTACTGTCTAGCACTTGCTACTAGTGATTGCTAATCTTATGATTGAAAACACAGGGATGATCATGATTATTCCCACGCTGCTACCTCCTCCTACTTACTTGTTACGATTTTAGCTTTGCCAGAGTTTCATATGAGGCTAGTCTTATCTGCTCGCCTAGATGGCCTCTTTCAACTTCCACTAAGACGTGCTATACTAAAAGCGAGGCAACCTATGTTGAATACCAGACACACACAAACTCGCTTGTTATTTTTTGCAGGTTCTATGCTTCATGCATTCCATGCTACGACTGAACGCTATCTTCTTGCAGCAGGATAGCGACGCCTCATCACGCCCCTAACAGCCCTCTCTTGTATGGCTATGCCGCGTATATCCCACATGTGGACACAGGCTCACACATTTTTGTTTCAGGAGAAGAAACCACTATGGATTTGATGGATAAGCTTGCCAGCCTGGCAGAGCGTCACGAAGAATTGAATACTTTGATGGCACAACCCGATGTGCTCGCAGACATTCCACTGCTCCAACGCTATGGACGTGAACATTCCGAGCTCGAAGAGGTTGTGCAGAAATATAATGAACTCATCGCTACGGATAAACAGATCGCGGAAGCTCAGGACATGTATGATAGTGAAGAAGGCGAAATGCGCGATCTGGCTTTCGAAGAGCTAGAACGGCTCAAGAAATGGAAAGAGCAACTGCTCGAAGAGGTCAAAGTTGCACTGGTACCCAAAGATATCATGGACGAAAAGAACGCTATCATTACCATCCAGGGTGGCGCAGGAGGCGATGAGGCAGCTCTCTTTGCTGGCGAACTCTTCCGCATGTATAGTCGCTATGCTGATGCACATCGCTGGAAGATTGAAATCCTGGATGGCAACGATACTGAGCAGGGAGGCATTAAAGATGTTACCTTCCTCGTCAAAGGAAAAGGGGCCTATAGCCGTTTAAAATATGAAGGAGGCACTCATCGCGTGCAGCGTGTTCCCACTACGGAGGCAAATGGGCGTATCCATACCTCGACCGCTAAGGTTATCGTTTTGCCCGAGGCTGATGATGATATTAACATCGAGGTTAAAGACACGGACATTCGGGTTGATGTCTACCGCTCTACAGGTCATGGCGGACAGAGCGTGAATACCACAGACTCAGCAGTGCGCATCACCCACTTACCTACGGGTCTGGTCGTCACCTGTCAGGATGAGAAATCACAGCTCAAGAATAAGACCAAAGCGCTCTCTGTCCTCAAATCGCGCCTCTGGGACTTGGAGCAGGCTAGGCGTCAGGAAGAGTTGAGTAAGAACCGCCGTTCCCAGGTTCAGACGGGCGATCGCAGCGAGAAGATTCGCACCTATAATTTCCCGCAGGATCGTGTCACCGACCATCGCATCGGCCTGACGCGTCACAATCTTCCAGGCGTCATGAATGGGGACATCGATGAGTTCCTTGATAATCTGATCGCAGTCGATCAGGCAGAAAAACTACAGAGCATGTTTCTGTGACTACTCTCCATGGATAAATCCATGGGCTTCGCACAGAAGCTGGTTCGAAACAACTTGCAAAGCAAAGAAGAAAAATGGTAGAATCTAGAAACATGAGAGTAAGGGGAAGCCTGATGCAGTTAATAGAAAGGTTTTCGCGATTGAGCGATTGAAACAAACAAATTGGAACAACCACAATCTATCCGCACGGTCTTCTTCGATGCGGGCTTCACGCTTCTTTACCCTTCACCCTCTATACTCGTAATTTGCCAGCAAGTTTGCCAACAACTCGGCTTGCACGTTGACCTTGGCCTCCTGGAGCAGGGCCTAAAGAGTGCCGAGAATTTCCGTTTTCGCCAGTCGCAAACCAATCGCTATATCTGGGCTGATGAACAAGCTATTGCAGACTTCTGGCTCAGCTACTTTAGCAGTCTCTTGCAGCCACTCCTTGGCGAATATGATCAACCACACCTAGACGAACTTGTACGCGCTATCACTGAAGCATTCAAGGAGCATACAAGCTGGCAACTCTACCCAGATGTTAAACCGACACTAGAGGCATGCCGAGCCAAAGGATACAGCATGGGAGTTATTTCCGATTGGAATATCGCACTCGGGCCGATCTTACGCCAGTTTGATCTCACACAATATTTTGATTGTCTGGTTATCTCCGCTGTTGCTCGCTATGCCAAACCATCACCCACACTCTACGACATGGCCTTAGAGCGTGCCAACGCTATCCCTGACTATACCATCCATATAGGCGACTCATATATCCATGATGTGCTTGGTGCCAGGGCAGTCGGCATCACTCCTATCCTGCTAGATCGTACAGCCACCCTCACTGAGAACCAGATCGATTGTTTGGTAGTACATTCGCTTTACGAATTGCTTGATCTGCTAGAGATCACAAGACCTTAACCTCCTGCACAGCCTTGATACAATTACATACACAAATAAGGAAAAGTCCGTGAGACTTTTCCTATGCTGCTTTTTCCTGCTGGCTGGGTTCTTCCGGCTCTTTGCGAGCGATATCAGAAAAGTGCACAACCTCGATACCATTTAGACGCATGTGGTAGAGGAATAGCAGATGCAAGACATCACCGCTGTGTGGAAGAGTACCAATCTCGCGACTTGCAGCAACAGGCATATCATATGTCTGAACGGCGTTTTCAGGAACAATAACCCGCATTCTCAGATTATGTGCGTTAGCATAGAGTTTGAGATGCATTGCCATTTGATACACACACAGATCGGTACAATCACCTACGACTACGGCAGTGCTCAAATCGCAGTGCACCTCCAGCCATGCACTCAGTTGTGTGTCATGAAAGGCATTGAGCGAGTTCTTTGTGACAACGGTATAGAGATTGGCAAAGGGCAGGCTCACCAGTTCAGGAATAGTCTCGGCCTCGCTTGTGCCTGCCAGACAATGGAGTGGAAAATCTGCAAATTCAACTGACGCAGGCGAATGACAATCCTGCGCCAAGATGAAGTTACGCACTCCAATTGCATATGCTCCATTGAAGGCTCCCACTACCGCTGGAATAATGCCTTGCACACGAGGGCTAGATAGGGACCCCTCATGGCAAAAGCCATTGATCATATCGACGCTAAAGAGTGCTACACGTCCTTGCGCAGCCTCCCCGGCCAGATCGCTCCACGTGATGCTAGGCAAATTGCGTGCCCATTCAACAATAGCCGCCAGAAATTCTGTTCCCTGCTCCAAAATGGTGCTTGGAATAGTCGAGTTCGTCATTGTACAGACTCCTTCCAACATGAGTCATCCCGAATTTTTCAAACATCGGTTCGACACGCGTCAAGTGGCTTGACAAGCGGGATTGCAAAGGGCGGCCAGCCCTTTGCCTGGGGTGCGGGGCTATGCCCCGCTTCTCTCTTCCCGCGCGTCGCCTCCGGCGACGCGCGAAAAAGGGGTTTTTGCGGGGACACCCCGCACCCCAGCAGGGACGCTGCGCTCCCTGCACCCTCGCTTTCCCGAATTTTTGTTTCAAAAATTCGGGAAGACTCATGTCTTGGCTATAATTTTCGTTCAGCAGCTGGATTAAAGCGATACAGGCGTGCAGGACGATGGGTCCCTTCCATTTTCTTCACTCCTGTATCCTCCAAGATTCCCGTTGCCAGGATTCTCTTACGAAAATTCCGCTTATCCAACCTTTTGTGGAGAATGATTTCGTAGACACGTTGCAATTCACGCAGCGTAAACTGCTCTGGAAGTAGGTTAAAGGCAATGGTCGTGTAATCGAGCTTTCCCCGCAAGCGATTGAGTGCATACTGAATGATTTTCTCGTGGTCAAAGGCCAGCGGAGGCAGCTCATAGACCGAGAACCATCCTACATCGCTGGCATCGCTCGCTGCCTCGACTTGCAAACGTTCCGAATCCAGCAAGGCAAAATAGACAACTGTAATCACGCGTGTGCGTGGATCACGATCAGGATCACCAAAAGTATATAATTGCTCTAGATAAACATCCTGTACACCAGTTTCTTCTTGCAACTCGCGCTTGGCGGCCGTCTCCAGAGATTCGTGTATATTCACAAAACCACCTGGAATGGCCCACATCCCCTCAAACGGCCAAGAACGGCGCTTGATCAGCAATATCTGCAAATCGCGCTGGCGCAGGCTCATCATTAACACGTCCACTGTTACTGATGGGCGTTCATACTTGCTGGCATCATAATGATGGGCCTGTGCCTCAGACATCTGTTCTTTCACGCCAGCCTCTACAGCAGCACCTTTTTGTGTACCGCTGGCTGACTTGCTCTGCTCATCCATTACCATAACCCACTCTCAAAAATATAGCTGTTAATCAACCATGCTCATTATACCTGCCAAAGGGCACCTCAGGGGCTCCTATAAAGTACAAAGGCATGCTGTCTCGACAAAAGGAACTCATTGGTGTACACTAGTATCTAGTATAAGGTAGATACTATCTTACGCAGACCTCTTTTACCATCCTTACGCTCGTCGTGGCTTAGTGTATTCTGTACACTAATATACTCTCCCCTCATAACGCTGTCAAGTGGCTGGCGTTAAGGAGATTTGTCCCTCTTTCCCCCTAGAGGAACAGGCGAACTTCCCCGTACACTGTGCTTAACAAGATGCCACCTATCACGATCACATAGAAGGGAAATGATATCAATGGCATATGCTTTCTTCGGTAGTATTTGGAGCTTCGTAAAGTTCATCTGGTCTTCGATAATTGTAGTTGCGATTGTCCAGGTCAGCGTTGCTTTTGCCAGTGATGACAATTACAGGAACCAGTTAGTAAAAACCGCGAACAGTGTTCTTAACTGGATGATTTCGCATCCATGGTCTTTGATAGCATTGCTTATATTCTTCGTGATAACTCCAGTTTCGGGACTTCTTGCCTGGGCTGCGAAAAGTAGGGATGAAGAAATGAAAGCAGCAAAAAGAGATTTAAACAGAAACAAACAAATCTATCTTGTTCGACCTGTCGAATAATAATAAAAAACTGGAAGATATTATTATGCTATACATGATCTGGCCGGTGATAAGAACTATTTGGCTTCTCATCGTTATTGCATACTTTGGCGCCATAGTTGTTGTGCTTCTGCCGCTTGCTTCCTCGGCACTTCCTTTCTTAACAGCAGGAGCTCATGGGAATCTCTTCTTTTATCATCGGCTTGTCTTCACCTGGATTAGTCAACATCCACCAGCTCAAAAGGCTGCTATTGCCTTTTTTACTCTTTCACTTCTTTCACTGCGAGCAAGGCATGCAAAGATAAGACAAAAGAAAGAGTTCAAGTGACCAACAACTACCGCACGGTGACCAGACCTGGATGAGACCATTCCAATCCTGGGGCAAGATCAAGTTGTTCCCCTTGCTAGTATGGTCGGCGAAGGGATCGCTCCCTCCACCGCCAATCCCAAACGGTACGTGAAAGTTTCCCTTCATACCGCTTTTCAGTGTATGGTCACTTGATATTGATACCTGCGTTTGCCAGTTTGTGG